>Ga0187776_10001737_pt1 | contig 11019 bp, 9 predicted proteins | sample 0216_BV02_MP12_2_FD_132426 | JGI IMG/M metagenome (GOLD analysis project Ga0187776, IMG submission 132426) | Tropical peat soil microbial communities from peatlands in Department of Meta, Colombia - 0216_BV02_MP12_20_MG | ecosystem: Environmental > Terrestrial > Soil > Wetlands > Peat | place...
AACCAAGTCCTTTATTGTTTCTGCGTGAGTTTTCGCAGGCTACGCTTGACGGGCGCCTACTTGATCAAGCGCGGCCTTCTCAAGCTGTAATTCTTGGGGGTCGCTAGGGCAACTGACCGGAATCCTGCATACGGCGGGTTGGACTTCCCGCCGAAAAATGGTATCGCAGTGTATCAATGGCGCCAGCAGAAACTTGGCGGTACAAAAAATCCCGGCTCTCGACACCCCTGTGCGCGCCACTCTCTGCTTCAATGACTCCTGCGGAACTATTCGTGATTCCGCGTTCTCGCGAGAAAGGCATCGGCTATGAAACACTCAAGCAAGATCGCAGTTGGAGTGGCCACCGTCTTGGGACTTGGTGCGGCCGTCGCCGTCTTCGCCCACCCGGGCGGCATGGGGCCAGGGACGATGGAGTTCGGAATGGGCGGCCCAATGATGGGCCGCATGCAGCACGGTGATGCGTCGTTCGCCGACGACATGCGCCTAGTTCACGCCATGCTCTTCGATCACAACAAGATCAAGCGCACGGTGACCAACTTGCCAGACGGCATCCGCACCGTCACCGAGTCTGGCGATCCGAGTGTGGCACGTGCGATCAAGGCCCACGTCGCGAGCATGGAAGGGCGCCTGAAGGACGGAAAGATCTTCAACCTTTTCAGCCCGACGCTTCCGGTTCTCTTCGAGAACAAAGACAAGCTCAAGACCGTAGTAGACATGACGGAACACGGGTCAGTCGTCACGCAAACCTCCGGCGACGCCAAGGTGGTCGCTGCACTTCAAGCGCATGCCGTCGAGGTGAGCGAGCTCGCTCGCGATGGTATGGCTGCGATGATGCGCAGCGCCCGCGCAAGCATGGGTATGATGTCGCGGGGACCAGGTGGCGGAGCGGATCCTCGAGGTGATTTCGCGCCGCCCCTCCGCTGAACGGTGGCTCCGGGAGCGATCGAGAGCCAAAGACCGAAAATGATCTTGCTGAGGAGTCAGTTTGCATGAACCGGAAGTCGCGCTTGGCGCACGTCGCGTCACCTCTCAGGATTGCTTTTCTAAAGTCCGCATGATCTAAGTCAAGAACTTGAGGGCGAGTGTCAGTACAGTAGCTCGATGCTTCGCTACGCCGTAAGCGAACTGGCCTTTCGTCGCGGCCGGTCGCTCGTCACTGGGGTAAGCATAGCGCTGGCGGTTCTGGCGGCTATGGTCCTGACCTCGCTTGCGAGTTCCTATGCGCGCGCGCTACGCGTGCCGATCGATACGGTTGGTGCTGACGTGATCGTTCAGCAGCAGGGGGACATCCCGCCCAAACTCGAAGGGCTTGTATTCCCTCACCCAAACGCGTTGATCCCGGCAGACATCGTGCACCAGATCAGGGTGATCCCGGGCGTAATCGGATTGACCCGGGCCGTCTATATGTGGGATCTGGAGCCAGATCGATACGAGTCTGTCCTCGGCATCGAGGACAGCGAAGTCGGACTGGCGAGCCTCGGCCAGCGCCTGATCGATGGAAAGCCGATCGTGGCGACTAGCCGCGCCGCACTCCTCGACAGCGATTTCGCGGGGAAGAACCGTGTGAAGTTTGGCGACAACATCCGGGTCGGCGAAGATAGCTTTCCAGTTGCTGGAATCGTCGATGCCGCGCGAAGCGGAAAGCTCGTGCGCGCCGACGTCTATGTTCCGATAGCAGTCGCGCAAGCCTTGGCCTCGGCGGCGCCTCAGGTGAAGGCTCTTTACCCATTCGGCTTGGACGATGCGAATCTCGTCCTGGTCAAGGTTAATCGCGAACACTTGCAGGACGTGGTAGCCCAAATCACTCGCCTAGTCGGAAAGAAAGGCGTGGTGTCGAGCGAGCTCTCGATGCGGCAGGCGCTGAGCGGTGTGCTGTTTCTTTCGCAGAGTATGGGGTGGATCATCGCGACCGTCATCGGATTTTTCGCCGCGGCTTTCGTGTGGCGCGCGACTGCAACCTCGATTGCGGAGCGGCGGCGCGAAATGGCCATCCTCCAGGCCATCGGTTGGTCCTGGAGGCACATCCGGCACCAAGTACTCATCGAGAACCTGGCGCTCGCTGTCATGGGCACGGCGGCGGGGATTGTGATAGCGCTCGTCGTCGTCTTGGCGCTTGGGCATATTTCGGTTACCGTCGACCTGCCTTGGGATCTGAGCTCTACCCCACATTTCATTCCGCAGGCCGCGATCAACCGTAGCCAGACGATCACCTCGCCGCTGTCGATCTCCTGGCTGACTGCAAGCATTGCTGCCGCCGGCAGCATACTGATCAGCATGGTGGCGGTTCTTGCTGTGCTCGCCCTGCGACAACCGCAGCCGTGGTCCATGTTGCGCGCTGAATGAGGAGCCCCACATGAGCGAGCAAGTCATTCGCGTCGATGGAGTCAGAAAACGCTATGGCGATGTCGAAGTCCTAAAAGGCGTCGACCTTGCCGTCACTGCCGGCAGGTTCACCGCCATCATGGGCAAGTCGGGTTCCGGAAAGAGTACGCTGCTCGGCATCATTGCCGGGCTCGAGAAGCCTGACGAGGGGAACGTCTACATCATGGACTGCAAGCTGGATGGCATGACCGATGTCGACATGGCCACGCTACGCCGCCGCTCGATCGGTATCGTCTTCCAGGGGTTCAGCCTTATCCCGTCGCTTACAGCGCTCGATAACGTGCTGCTGCCGACCTTCTTCGCGACTGAGACATCCGAGAAAGAGCGTCGTCGGCGAGCTATCGATCTACTGCAGCAGGTCGGACTGGGCGACCGGCTGAACTATCACCCTTCCACGCTCAGTGGTGGCGAACAGCAGCGGGTCGCGATCGCCCGCGCCCTTATGAACAGCCCATCCATCCTGCTTGCCGACGAGCCGACGGGCAATCTGGACCAGGAGACCGGAGCGTCAGTGCTCGAATTGTTGCTTGGGCTCGGCCGAACTCACGGCACGGCGCTCCTTATGGTTACGCACGATCGCGACGTGGCGGCGAAGGCCGGCAATATCGTCGAGATGAAAGATGGGAGGATCATCGATGGAAAGGCGTAGAGAACTTCTCGCGGCGCTGGCTGCGAGCGCTGCGATAGCGTGCCTTGCGGTACCTGCTGGTGCCCTCGCAGCCCAGCCGACGATCGAGATCGTCGCCCTGCCGCACTGGCCGGTGCAGAACGCGCTGAAACCGGTGCGTGATTTTCTCGGGACTTTGGGTACGCGCGTTAAAGTCATCGAATTCGACGCCGAAAGTCCTGCCGGTGAGAAGAAATTGAGCGCGGCTGGCTTGAAGGGCCACGTGCCGATTCTCCTCCTGATCAACGGCAGCGACAGCTTCAAGCGGGCCGACGGGACGGCAGTCGAGTTCAAGGATTTTCCGGCGAAGGCCGACAATCCGCTTAGGCTCAACGGATCCTGGACGGTCGGCGATTTCGAGTCGGCGGTGAATGCCGCACTCGGCGCGAAGAAGTAGTGCGGCCGCGCCATGATTCATTGGCGCTACGTAGCAAGCGAACTCGTCTATCGCTGGAAGCGCAGCGCGCTGCTGGTGGCTGGCGTGGCGCTCGCGCTAACCTTGGTCACGACGCTCGACGTTCTGAGCCGCGCTTTTGCGGACCTCGCCACTGTGCCGTTCCGCAATCTCGGCGCCGATCTCATTGTCCAGCGCAGCGCGATGCAGACGGCGGTCCCGAAGGAGATGGGGATCATCCTCCCGTACTCAGCCGAGCCGATCACCGCGGAAGAACTGCACCGGCTTGCGGCGGAGCCCGGCGTCAAACAGGCGGCAGGGTTCGTCTTGTTATGGAATCTCGGCAAGGGGCGCTTTGTCTCCATTAGCGGTGTTCCGATGGCTGTCGGTTCTCCCGCCCTTGGACCGGGAAAAGTACGGGACTGGCTGATTAAGGGACGCCTACCGACTCCGGGCATGCGCGAGGCACTGGTGGAGCGGCACTATGCGGCGTTCTATCGTCTTGCGCCAGGAGCTAGCGTTGAGATCGGCGGTGAGCAATTTGCGGTCGTCGGCGTTGCGGACATTCAGGAAGGCAGCCAGATCGTCGCGAGCAATTTCTACGTCGATATCGACGAAGCGCGCCGACTGGCGGGCCTGCCGGCGGATCTAGTCAATCAGGTCTTTCTCAAGCTGGCCGACATGGCGCAAACCGAGACGGTCAAGAACCGGATCGCTGCGTGGCTGCCGCACGCATCGGTGACCTCCCCAGGCACGATGCTGCAACTCTTCGGCGGAGTGTCTCAAACGATCGGCCGATTTCGCTCGGTTGCCGTCTTGGCTGGGGCGCTGGCCGCGTTCGCGCTCGGAGCCACGTTCGTCTTCGGCAATCTAGTCGAACGCAGCCGCGAGCTCGCGATTCTACGAGTGATTGGCTGGGATCAGAGGCAGGTACGGCGGGAGATCGCGGCGGAGATGGCGCTGCAAGGACTGCTCGCGGGTCTCGTTGCCCTCGGCCTGCTCGCTGTCGTGAGCTACCTTCTTGCTCGAATCGGCATCGACTTGCCTGCCACCTTGCCCGGCGAAAACCCGGCGAGCTTCGCCGCTGGCGAATTCCAGATCGGCACGAGCAAGGTCGCGCTGCCGGTGACGCTGACGCCTGCGGACTGGCTGTCTGGCCCTTTCGTGGCCACCGTCGCACTCGGTGCCTGCGGCTGGTGGATGGCAGCAGATCGAAAAGCGCGAACCTTGTGGGCAGCAATTAGAACATGACACGGCGGTTTCGTTTCCTGAGTAAGCGGGTTGTTCGCGCATCGCAGGCTTGCGTGATTTCGTTTAACGCCCCGAGTTCATGTGGACATCTCCGAAGCAACCGGATATCCGACGGGCTTAACTAGCGCTGAAGCCCGCCGACGACTCGTGGAGGTCGGCCCGAACGCGGTCGCCGAGGAAACGCCTGCGCGCTGGCGAAGCTTCCTCGCAAAGCTCTGGGGTCCGATTCCGTGGATGCTCGAGGCGGCATTCGTGCTACAGCTTGTGCTGCGCTCGTACGTCGAGGCGGGCCTGATCGCGGCGCTGCTCGCGTTCAACGCGATTCTCGCTTTCATCCAGGAAGGCCGCGCCGGGGCGGCCCTCGCCGCACTCAAGAAGCGGCTCACAGCGACGGCGCTTGCTCGCCGCGACGGCAAATGGGTGAGGCTGCCCGCGTCCGAGCTTGTCCCGGGTGACGCGATCCGGCTCGCGCTCGGTGCGCTTGTTCCCGCGGATGCGAGGGTTATCTCCGGCTCGGTGCTTGTCGATCAGTCGCTGATCACTGGCGAATCCGTTCCCGCTGAAGCCGAGCCAGGAGCCGCCGCGTACGCGGGGTCTTTGGTGCGCCGTGGCCAGGCGGTTGCAGAAGTGACGGCCACCGGCCCGAAGACCTATTTCGGCCGCGCGGCGGAGCTGGTGCGGCTATCGCGCGCGCCGAGCACCGAGCAGGCAGCGATATTCGGCACCACGCGCAACCTCGCAATCGTGAACGCCACCATCGGCCTTCTCGTCGTGGGCTATGGCTACGCCGCGGCGATGCCTGCCGCCGATCTGGTTCGCCTCGCCCTTACGGCGCTTCTAGCTACGGTCCCTCTCGCGCTACCCGCGACCTTCACGCTGTCGGCGGCGTTCAGCGCGCAGAGGCTCGCCCGCCGCGGCGCGCTGCTCACGCGCCTCTCCGCCGCGCACGAGGCCGCGGCTATGGACGTGCTGTGCGCGGATAAGACCGGGACGCTGACGCGCAACGCGCTCGAAGTCGCCGACGTGGTTGTCCTGCCAGGCTTTGAGCGCGAACGGGTGCTCGCGCTCGCGGCGCTCGCGAGTTCGGAAAGCGACCAGGACCCGATCGACGCCGCCGTTCGCGAGGTAGCGAGCAAGATGCCCGGGTCAGGCGAACGGCTGGTGCGCTTTGTTCCCTTCGACCCGACGACCAAAATCGCCGAGGCCATTGCAGTCGATCGCAACGGCAACGAGCTTCGCGTCATAAAGGGTGCATTCGAGGCCCTCGGAGTCGTCGCCGAGTCGTTGGCAGACGCCCGGCGTATCGCGGATGGAATGGCTGCGCAGGGCCAGCGCGTAATCGGCGTCGCCGTGGGTTCGCCGGACCAGCTTTGCCTTGCGGGTCTCATCGCACTTGCCGATCCGCCGAGGAGGGAATCTGCGGCCTTTATCTCGGACCTGCGCTCGCTCGGCGTGCAAACGAAGATGGTGACCGGCGACTCGCCCGTGACGGCCGCGGCGGTTGCGCGCAAGGTGGGCATCGACGAAGCAGACATCTTTGCCCGCGTAGTGCCGGAAGAAAAGCACCGCCTCGTCGCGAAGCTTCAGGAGCAGGGGCGCGTAGTGGGCATGTGCGGCGACGGGACCAACGACGCACCGGCGCTGCGGCAGGCGCAAATCGGCATCGCGGTCTCCGGCGCGACCGATGCTGCGAAAGCCTCGGCCGGCATGGTGCTGACTGAGCCGGGTCTCGCGGGGGTCGTGTTCGCAGTGCGCGAGGGCCGCGTTGGTTTCCAGCGACTGCTCACCTACACGTTCAATATGCTGGTAAAGAAGGTCGAGATCGTGCTCTTCCTCGCGGCCGGGTTGTTACTCACGAGCCATGCCGTGCTGACGCCGGCGCTCATGGTGCTGATGCTGATGACGAACGATTTCCTCGCCATGTCGCTCACCACCGACCGCGCGAGCCCCGCGCCAATGCCCGCCCGATGGAAGATGGGGAACGTCACACTGGCCGCCATTGTCCTGGGCGCTTGCAAGCTGGCCTTCTCCGTGGCCGTGCTCGCGTTCGGAAAATTCGTGCTCGGGCTACGCGCAGAGGAACTGCAGACTCTGGCGCTCGTGACGCTCGTCTTCGGAGCCCAGGGCCTGCTGTTCGTGGTGCGTGAGCGCCGCCGGCTCTGGTCGTCGCGGCCGGCTCCATGGGTGTTCGTCGCATCGGCTGCCGATATCGCGATCGTGTCCAGCCTTGCCCTGTCCGGCACATTGATGGCGCCGCTGCCGTGGACGATTCTCACCGGGCTCTTCGCCGCTGTCGCCGCGTTCGCTTTGGTCCTCGATCAGGCGAAGCTTGGCGTGCTGCCGTTGCTCCAGGCAGGCTGAGGCGCTTCAGGAAACTCGTCGGCGCAGGTTTGAACAGAAAGCGCTCCTGCTCGGCCACGGAAGCTACGGCCGCTCCAATCCCGGACAGGAGCACGTCTACTTTCACGCGAAGCAGAAGGACACGCTGGGCATCGTCTATTTCAGCCTGCGATCTTCGCGATTGTGACCTGGCGCGATCGCAGCTATCAGGTCACGCCCGAGCTGGTCAGCGGATTTTCTTTGCGTGAGATTTGCGTAACTTCGTTAGGACGAGTCCGGACAAGTCCAGTAGAATCGGCGACGTGCGGTCTGGTTAAGCTTCGATAAAGCAGTGAGTTACCGATAGACTGAGCCCTACGAACCAGGGGGTCGTGGGTTCAAATCCTGCCGGGCGCGCCACATTTTCCAAGGGCTTGGCGAACGCTAGGCCCTTTTCATTTTCCATGGACTAGCGCCTAGTTTGCGCCAGGCGGCGATAAGCGGGACCTGCGGCTCACGCTCGAATACCGGGGCCAATACGGGAGCTTGCTTGAAGTGAGGCACTTGCAGCAGCATAGCCTCGCTTCTCGCTTCAGAATCTCTACGTAGAGGAAACCTGTTTCGAGTGCCTCGTGCCGTTTGGCCGAACGACTTCGAACCAACTCGAAACTCGATGCCCTGTGCCGGGCGGGCCCGCAGTACGCCCGGACCCGCCATTCACCGAGTCCCTCGTCGTTTCTATTTTATTGCGTAGAGTTTGCCGTCATTCGAGCCGACGTACACGGTTCCGTCCGCGCCGATCGCAGGCGAGGACGGCACAACGCTGCCGGTCAATTGGCGCCATTTGAGGGTGCCATCGGGGTTGATGGCATACAGATAGTTATCCCCCGAACCAATGTAGACGGTTCCGTCCGCCCCGATAGCAGGCGACGACCCCCCTATATAACCCCCTGTCGTGTAGCTCCACTTGAGCGTGCCATCGGGATGAATGGCATAGAGTTTGGAATCACCGGACCCGACGTACACGGTTCCGTCTGCGGCGATGGCAGGCGAAGAAGTTACCGCGCCTCCTGTCGTGTAGGTCCACTTGAGCGTGAGATTGGGACTGAGGGCATAGAGAGATTTGAACGACCCGATGTAGACGGTTCCGTCCGCGCCGATGGCGGGCGAGGAACTCACTTTATCTGCCGGCGTTAGTACGTAGCTCCATATGAGCGTGCCATCGGGATGGATCGCATATACCAGAGAACCAATCGACGCGATGTACACAGTGCCGTCCGCACGGATGGCAGGCGAAGAAAGCACACTGTTCATTGGCGTGGAGCTCCACTTGAGCGCCCCATTGGGTGTGATGGCATATAGCTTTTGATCCCACGAGCCAACATACACGGTTCCGTCCGCCGCGATAGCAGGCGACGACGTTACATAGCTCCCTGTCGTGTAGCTCCAGTTGAGCGTGCCGTCGGGGTGGATGGCATAAAGCTTGTTGTCATACGACCCGACGTACACGGTTCCGTCTGCGGCGATGGCAGGCGAAGAAGTTACCCCGCCTCCTGTCGTGTAACTCCACTTGAGCGTGCCGTCGGGGTGGATGGCATAGAGCTTCGTATCCATCGACCCGACGTACACAGTTCCGTCCGGGGCGAGGGCAGGCGAAGAGACTACCCCGCCTCCTGTCGTGTAGCTCCATTTGAGCGTGCCTGTCGTTGCACTGGTGTCAACCGTGCTTAAGGCGGTTGACTGCAGATCCCGGTGGAATCTCGGCCAGGGGCTGGCGCTACCCACGTTGATAGCGCTCGTCCCGTTCACCGTATAGGTTCCGTCGCACACGGCGAGGTTCACCAGATATAGCCCCGGGATACCCGGCGAATTCCAGATCGCACTCGACCCAGTGATCGTGCTCGTCCCCCCAATGGTCCAAGTGCTCGTAAGGTTGTCTCCGTCCTGGTCAAAGAGGCTTGCCAGCAGGTTCGCCGAGGTAATGACCGGCTGCGGATAAATCGAGATGCTCTCGATCGCCGGCGCGATATCGGTGCTGCACGAATAGGCCGTGGAGGCCACTTCGCTTTGCTCGAGGACGCCGTTTCCGTTGAGATCAAGCCCCACGCTGATCCTCAACCCGCCGTACGAGCAATTCGACCCTGGGGGCTCGGTGACGATTGCGATAAGGGAATTAAGGCCGGTCGAGGTCGTAAGCCCGTTTGCGCCATTGCAGATGTAGTTGGTGGAGGTGACCTCGCTAGGATCGAGGACGCCATTGGCGTTCGCGTCCACCCCCGAGTTGATTCTCAGCCCCCCTGTTGGGCAATTGAGCCCTGAGCCCTCCGTGGCCATGCTGGTAAGGGAATTGAGTCCGTTTGTTCCATTGGTGCCGCTTGCGCCGTTGCAGGCGTAGTTGGTCGCCGTAACCTCTTCCGGATCGAGGACGCCATTGCCGTTGGTGTCTAGTCCTGAGGTGATCTTCACCCCACCGGAGGGGCAGTTGGGCCCTGGGGGCTCGGTGGCCATGCTTGTCCGGGAATTAAGACCGTTCAACCCATTGGTACCGTTGCTACCGTTTGCCCCATTGCAGATGTAGTTTGTGGAGTTGATTTCCTGAGTATCGAGGACGCCATTGGCGTTGGCATCCAGACCGGAGGTGATCTTCAAGCCACCGGAAGGACAGTTCGTCCCCGAGAGCTCGGCCACCATGCTGGTGAGGGAATTAAGGCCGTTCGCCCCGTTGGTCCCGTTCGTACCATTTGCGCCGTTGCAGATGTAGTTCGTGGAGGTCACCTCCAGCGGGTCTAGAGCGCCATTGCCGTTGGCGTCCAGCCCCGAGGTGATCTTCAAGCCGCCGGAGGCGCAATGAGAGCCGGCAGGCTCGGCCACGGTGCTCATGAGGGAGTTGAGGCCGTTCACTCCGTTGCTGCCGTTCTTGCCGTTACAGACATAGTTGGTCGAGGTGATCTCCTTCTTGTCGAAGGCCCCATTGCCATTGCTGTCCACCCCGGTGGTGATCTTCACACCGCCAGCAGGGCAATTCGTCCCCGCGGGCTCGGTGACGACCTTGATGAGGGTACTGAGGCCTTTCGGGCCGTTTCCGCCGTCCTGCCCGTCGCAGACGTACTTCATAGACACCACCTCGGATGCTTCGAGGACCTCATTGTTGTTGCGGTCAAACCCAACGTTGACCCGGTTGCCGCCGTAGCTGCAGTTCGAGCCTGCGGGCTCGTTCTTGGTCACCGACACCAAAGCGTTCATGGCGACTACAGCGTTACTCCCGCCGGTGTCGTTGCACAGATACTGGGTGTTCTGGACCTCAGAAGGGCCAAGAATGCCGGTGCCGCTGGTGTCGATTCCCGACTGCACGGTGATGCCGCCATTGGGGCAGACGCTCGCCGGCGCTGAGTTCTGTACGGCCGCGGCGACGCTAGCCGTTTCCGGTTGAGAGGAGGCTGCGCCTGAGGCGGTCACCTCTTCCCTACTGCAGCCGAGGAGGGTCAAGGGACCAGCCACGATCAGCGCAATGAGAAGGGTGCGAGCGTTGGCAATGAACTGAGCTTGTGACATGACCCACCTCCGTGGGCGGATGAGGCGCTGGTACTTGGGGATCTCCCTCTGGAGAGCGGAGGTACTGGCCAGGGAGTTGATCTCGAAGCCGCCGGGTTCGCAGGTGCGAACGCGCGGCGAGCCGATGGGCTGCCAGCGGTAAAGTGTCAGGACGCCGGGTGTGGCAAGGGGGAAAGTAGCGACAACGTTGCACCCCTTCGCCGCGACCGCTGCGCGGGCGTGCCTCGCCGCTCCAATCCCTCCCATCGCATCACTCCGTGATGCCCTTCCCTCCGATGAGGCGATGCCGGGTGCGTCCCCGGATCAAGCGCGAACGACCGACCCGACAATAAATCATTCTCCCTTCACTATAGGAAAAATGTCGCCGATTCAGAAGGCGGCCTGTTGACCGAGATCAAAGGACAGTCAGATTGGCCAGAGACAAGACGCCACACCGGCAAGACTTCTATCTCAA
>Ga0187776_10001738_pt1 | contig 11019 bp, 8 predicted proteins | sample 0216_BV02_MP12_2_FD_132426 | JGI IMG/M metagenome (GOLD analysis project Ga0187776, IMG submission 132426) | Tropical peat soil microbial communities from peatlands in Department of Meta, Colombia - 0216_BV02_MP12_20_MG | ecosystem: Environmental > Terrestrial > Soil > Wetlands > Peat | place...
ATAACAACCATAAAAATAGGCAACCTTGCGGTTGCCTATGGAATGATGTTTCTTAAACCATCGTTTGAAAGTAAAAGATTCATACGGAGGGAGGTTTCTTTTTCTGTGAATTTCAAAACCAGCCTCTCCGATCCATTTAATCACGGAGTTTTTAAGAAGAAAATTGACAAGAAAGGAGAAACAGGATCCAAGCAGATCGTATAGGTAGAAATGGGTTAGAAACCAATCCCGAAAAGGCCTCCCTTTTTCATCGAGGTATTTTGCTTTGGCAATGAGGTTCAGATCAGAAATATTTACTCCAGAGGAACAGACCAGATCACAAAGGTGGCATCCAATACAGAGTTCAATCCATTCCTCCGCCGAAGGTTCATCCGACCTTCGGAATCGCTCAACACCAGGACCTGCTTGCTTTGGCCCCGGAAATTCAGGGGTTACCCGTGAAACAGGGCAAACCGCCATACAGGTGGTGCAACGGATACAGAGATCGCCGTTATTCTTAGGCCATGTTTCTTTCATGGTTGACATTTGGGCTTTGACATTCGGATTCAAGTAGTTAAGGCATATATTGCCGCCGTATAGCCTGTGGCGATCTCGATCCCTTCCCTTGATTTCTCGTCAACACAGTGATGATGAGCTAAGGTCGAGCCCGCTACCCAAACATTTTCTAAAATCCGGTTTCCTCTTTCATCAATGGGGCAAAAGGATGATTCAATTAAAATACCTGTTTGATGAATCGGATGAGAAAAACCCGTAAAAAAGGACTTTCCAAACCAAACCTCCCGTGATTCGGGTTGATGGACTGGAAGGTTGAAGATCGGTTCAAAGATCTTCTCCATGTCAGCGTTCAAACCTCCTCCCATAAAACGTCCTGTGGCAAGGATAAAGCGATCAGCAGAATAAGAAGTGGTCATGGGAGGATGAGTTACTCCAATTCCAATACATCTTTCCCCCTCCAGGATTGCCTTTGAGACAGAATAGCCTATGAGAAAGGTGACCCCCTTCTGAACCAGCCATTCCCTAAAGCGATTGAAAATTCTCATTCCTGGGATCGATGGGGGGAGAGTAGGGATCTCAAAAACCTTAGCGCCGATGATTTTCTCTAATTCTTCTTTGACCCGAATAGGATCCTGTAATCCTAAGAGAGCTGGGAAACCAACCTGTGTTTCGCCATGGAGTTGTTTTTTTACCTCTGTCCCGATTTTTTCTCTAAACGATTTCTTTTCCATTAGCCTCGCCAAGAAAGTAGCAGTTAATTCCTGATAAGAGACATCCGAAAGGGAGAGGGTTATGCCTCTACATTTTAGGTGGTCGGCAACATAATGGGCATAGAAATCCTTAAACCCTTTAAATCCAACAACGAGGGTAGACCTCTCATAGGGAAAGATTCCTCCGGCCATGATCTTTGGAAGGAGATAAGTGGGTCGAAGTGTTCCCGCACCTGTTGGAAGGAAACAATTCATATCATCCATCGTTTGAAAAGAATACGGGGGTGGAAATAGCGAAAGAAAGGATGAGAGGGCCTCGTCAATTTTTTTTAGGCCCACTTTAGAATAGGGATGTTCGAGATGATCTTTCATCCAAAGGGGGAGGCCATCCCTCATCTTCATCATCTTTGGAAGTTGACCTAAGACATCGATCGTATTTGAAAAGAGGCAGAGAGAACCCATCCCCTTTCCAACGATAAGAACCTTTTGGCCGGCTTCTGCAGCCGTCTTCGCTGCCATCAGTCCCGAGAGCCCCATTCCAATGACGATGAGATCGTAATGCATAAGTTTTTAAAGATTCCAGGATTCAAGGGTTCGAGGCGTCAAGAAGTATCACCTGAATCCCTGAACACAGGACCCCCTGGATCCCGTTATGTTAGATTAAAAATTCCCTTATAAATCGACTCAATCAATTCCTCTTCTTTGAGTGCCGTCCCCCAGAGAATCGGACGGATCCCTCTCCATCGTTCCTCAAGAAATCCCCTCAATATTTTATTAGAGTCTCCATTCGCCATTCTTACATCGTGTAGCACTCCGAAAAGACGATAGACGCAGAAACCCCCTTGGCATGTCCCCATAGCGAGTCGTGTCCGATGAAGAATGTCTTGGAAGGTTTTTAATTTCCCCCCCTCTAAGCACTCCTCAACTTCTTTCCTTGATACCAGCTCACAATCACAGAGGGTTTCCCCCCTCCTTATTGAGAATTGTTTGAGTCGTTCTTTTAGACCGGTTGGTCTGTTTGTACCCGGAAGGGGTTTCAGATGAGTTGAACAGGACCTATTTATTTCCATCTTATTACAAATGAGGTCAGAGGCCTTTTCTGCCATCAAGCGGTAAGTCATTAGTTTTCCCCCTGTGATGGTGATCAAATTTTTTATCCCATCCCCTTTCGCATGATCGATGAGGACAAACCCCCGGCTAATTGCACGGTCATCCCCTTGCTCTTCAGATTGGAATAAAGGCCTGATGCCTGAATAAGCCCGAATCAATCTTGCCTCTTTAATGGAAGGGATCATCTTTGATGTCTCTTGAATCAAAAGGGAGACCTCCTGAGGAGTGACTTCAAAATTCTCAACCCCTTCCTGTCGAAGAGAAGTGGTTCCCAGAATAGATACCGTGTGATTTGGAACGACGATATCACCATCTGAAGGAGGTCGGCAGCGATTGATGACGCTGTGGTTAAACCTCCGGTTGGTTATCAGCATCGATCCCTTAGAGAGGGCCATGCGGATGTGGAGGCCAGCAAGCTTTAAGAATTGGTTTGTCCACGCTCCTGTGGCATTGATAATATAAGAAGCCCCAATGGAGTATTCCTCATCCCGGAGGAGATCTTTAACCCTAACTTCTTTTACTTCATTGTTTTTTAGTGTAAGAGAAATACTTTCTGTATGGAGGAGGATCTTTGATCCAAGTTTTTCTGCATCTTTGGCATTCTCTAAAACTAAGGCGAAGGGATCAATCGCCCCGTCCGGAACTTTCACTGCACTGAGAAGATTGGGATTGAGTTTAGGCTCCAATCCGAGGGCTTCATCACGAGTGAGGAGGGCGGTTTGGATTCCCACCCCTTCGCAGGCGTGAATAAACCTTTCCCTGTAATCAATGCCATCCTCCGGAAGGGAAACAAAAAGGCCTTCTGTTTCTTCTATACAGTGTGGGGCAATCTTTCTCAGAATCCTATTCTCAGATATGCATTCACGAGCTGCTTCGGGGTCTGAGACGGCATATCTCCCGCCGCTGTGAAAGAGTCCATGATTTCGGCCTGAAGCTCCAGAGGCAAAATCTCCCATCTCAATCAAAACAGAAGGGATTCCTCTCAACGCTAAATCTCTGGAGATTCCGACTCCGATGGCACCCCCCCCAATAATCAATACTTCTGTCTGAATCTTCATTGAAGGCCCTGATGATTCCGATAAAGATTAATTCTTACCTTATCCCCATCCCTTATGATTTGAAAATTACTAATTTTCTAACGAGATTGTATGGATTTGTCAAGGAAACCGATAATCAACCTTCCACTTCCCCGTAATGAATACAAAGCTTGACTTTTAAGTACAATGAAATAAAATGGGATCACACTCAATGCTTCCCCTAAATGATACTTTTTGCGAAAACCCTCCCCTGATATGGAGGAGGCCTTTTAAAGAAATGAACAGGAGCCGGCGATGGTCGAGATTCTAAAAAGTAAGCATTACTTTCTCGATTTAGTTCAAGTGGCTGTGATCTTCACGGATTCCCATTCAAAAATCCTTTACACCAATCGTTATACCGAACGTCTCTTTGGCTTTTCGAGGGAAGAAATGGAGGGGGAAAGAATCAGGATCCTCTTCTTGGAAGAGGATTTGACTTATTTCCTCCCTAACATCGTCTACCTTACTCTCTATCAAAATGGGTTTGAGGGGGAAGCCCTTTTGAGGCAGAAGAATGGGATGAAGGTTTTCGTTCACCTCTACACCACCTGTTTCAAGGATGAGGGAGAAGTTTTTATTTCCTTTTCATTTCAGGAGATTCAACGATTGAAGAGATTGGAGAGGGAGAGATTGGAGATGGAAGGTTGGGCAAATCTAGGCATGATGATGGAAGAGATCGCCCATCAAATTCGGAATCCGATTGTTGCCATCGGAGGATACACCCAACGACTTGTCAAGGTATTCTCCCCTTCGTCAAAAGGGAAGTCCTATCTTCATCAAATTCTTCAGCAGGCCAAGAGGCTTGAAACCATGATTCAGCGGGTAGAGGAGTATGTCCTGATCCCCAACCCCACTTTCCAAAAGGAGAAGATTCAAAAAGTGGTCGAAACCGTCATTCAGGGATTGTCAAAGGAAGCAACGGAGAAAGGGATTTCTATCAATCTTGAAACAAGGGTTTCGGAGGAGGGAGGAGATTGTTTTATTGACAAAAATCTAATCGCTAAGGCCCTCTTTCATATTTTGGAAAACGGCATCGAGGCAGTCACACGGATACCGAAAGGTAAGAAAGGCAGGGGCTTAAAGGTAATCGTTTTTGAAGATGAAAGGATCATTGGAATTACAGTTTCCGACCGAGGAGAAGGAATCCGGAAAAAGAATATAGACCGGATTTTTGAGCCTTTTTTTTCTACCCGACCTGACCGGGTGGGATTGGGTTTAACCTTTGCCAAGAAAGTGGTAGGGGGGCAAGGAGGAGATATCCAGGTGGAAAGTCGTTTAAGGAGAGGAACGACCATTACCCTTACTTTCCAAAAGGACAGGCGCCGGATCGTTCGCCGCGGGTTGATTTCACCTGAAGCTAAATTCCCATCTTCCTCTCTCTGATCCATTTCTTTCTTAAGAAATTACCGATGAACTCTCGAGGCAACGTCCTACCAATTCTTTGATTTCGAGCCGAATTGGAACAGTCTGGCCCAGTAGGGTCAATCCCTTCCAACCCCAAAACACTTCGACATAGAGAAGAAAGTTGCTTAGATTAGGAGTTACAGTAAGACCTCCCGCCCTGCAAAAAGAATTCCCCCCTTGATTTGGAGATCCCGAGATTGAACAATCAGGCCATCCGTTAACGTGAAGAAAACTTCTTAGAATGAAAGCGTGGGGCGTCCTCCATCGGGGGACGACTTCAAGACCGAGATCCTATACCATCCAATGAAATACCGTATTTTATTAGGACATTTTTTCTTCGTCTAAGGTTGACATCCGTGTGCTACAGGTTAAAATAAGAATGATTTTTTGAACCCGCAAGATAGAGCTTGTGAAGTAAATTCCGATGAGAGAGTTCACGAAACTCCGAATAAATCAGAGGAGTGATATGGAAAAGGGATTGATGGAAGTTAAAGTTATGGGTATTGTGGTGGATCCCAAGGCCTCAAACCCCGTCGTTGTTTTGGTAGATCTTTCCGGGCAAAAGGCACTCCCTATATGGATCGGAGTCTTCGAGGCCGAGGCTATTTCAAGAGGTCTCGAAGAAGTCGTGACGCTTCGTCCCATGACGCACGACCTCATGAAACAGATTCTGGATACGTTTCAAGTGATTCTTAATCGGGTTGTCATTCATGACTTAAAAGATAATACTTTCTTCGCAAACCTTTATCTGAATGTAGAGGGTCAGGAGCTTATTGTGGATAGTCGTCCCAGTGATGCAATTGCCTTGGCAGTAAGGGTCAAAGCTCCTATTTTTGTTGCTGAATCGGTTATTGAAGCGACTAAACAAATGGGGATTCTTGCTTCTAATCTCTTGGAAGGGGGCGATGAACTTAAAACCATTATTGAGAATATGAAGCCAGAAGACTTTGGAAAGTATAAAATGTAGGCCAACCTCTCCTTTCGTCTATTTGTCACACCTTTCAATCTAAGGAATGAGGTTTTTCCCGAATGATTCCCTCTTGAATCAAGTTAATCCGCTTGCCATATCCTCCTCAAGAAGTTGAGGGGACTTACTAATGAAAATCCCTCTAAATTCCCCGCGTGAACCCAGTCTAAACGTTTGAGAATAATTTCTATGATTTTGACAATTTGTCATTTCTAAATAGCTTATTTTTGTTGATGAATCTATTTTAAGAATTTGGCAGGAGGCTTAGATATCAAATAGTTAAATAACCTGGTACCTTTCATTTTCTAATCGGCATATATTTTGCTCTAATTTAGTTAAAATAAAAACAAATGGAGGTAACTCAATGTATTTAATGGAAAAGGATACAGTTCTGACCACTGATGAGGCGATTGAATATCTAAAAATCTCCAAACCAACCTTCTTGAAGTATATCCGCATCGGGAAGATTAAGGCGATTAAAGCGGGCAAAGGTTGGAGGATTCTTCAATCAGAATTATATCGATTCCTAAAAGGAGAGATCGAGTCGTGACAATAAGAATGAGGAGAAGCCTGGCACTGACTTGTATAATCTTCTCCATTTTGTTAGCAACCATTCCACTGACCCTCATCGTTTTGAGACTTCTTCAAATATACCCTTTGGGTTTGAGGGCGTCGTTCCTTGCTGTTGAAGGAATAGTCTCGATCATAGCCGCCCTCTTCAGTCTCTTCTTCTTGAGGAAGTTGGTCCTCCCCATCAAACCTTTGCCGAAAGAGATGGAGGAAGAACTGGATCAGAAAAGCAGGGAACTCGAAACCCTTTATGATTTGAGCCTTTTGATCAATCAAAGCTTAGATCTCGATACGGTTTTCCATACCGGCTTGGAGAAGGCATTAACCGTCACGGGATTCGAAATGGGAGCGATTTATATTTCTAATGAGGAGGCGAATACTCTTGAGAGGAAATCTCAAATTGGACTTCCCGCTACCATTTTTGAAGACGGTAAAATACTAAAATATGGGGAGGGGGTCTCTGGAAAAGCGATCAAGGCGAAGCAACCGGTCATCGTCTCTATCAATGAATATTTATCATCTCGAAAAGCTCCTGTAATGGTAGAAGAGGGGATCCAGACTTTGGTGGGTTTTCCTCTCCAGGCGAAAGGGAAAGTTGTCGGTGCCATCACCCTTTTGAGTCATTCCCCCCATGAACTCAGCCAAAGAGAGATCAATTTATTAGAGGGCATTGGGAATCAAATCGGAATCGCACTTGAGAATGCGAAGCTCTTCTCTAACGTAGCCAAAGCCGAATCGGAATGGGAGACCACCTTCAATGCGGTGACAGACCTCATCACAATCAGAGATAATGATTATCGATTCATTCGAGCTAACACGGCTGCATTTAAGCGGTTTGGGCTGAAACCAGAAGACATGCTGGGAAAGAGATGTTTTGAAACACTCTATCACAGCAATCAACCCTGTCAAGGATGCAATGTTTCTGAGACCTTAGAAACCATGAAACCCTCATTTGGGGAGAGAGACAGCAAGTATTTAAAGGGTATTTTCCAATCCCATTCTTTTCCTATCTATAATGAAGAAGGTGGAGTCATTGGGGTGGTCGATTTGGCCAGGGAAATTACCGAAGAGAAACAATCGGAAATAGAGAAAGAGGTTGTTAATAATATCAACAAAATCATTGCTTCCAGCCTCGATGTGAAACAAGTGATCGGAGCTGTTCGTACGGAATTGGACAGGGTATTGGATTCTGAAAAGATGGACATTGTACTCTTCGACGGAAAGGGCGAAAGGTTTCAAATTTTTGCGTTAGAGAAAGATGATGATACCGAAGCTTTGGTCGGGAATGTTTTCTATCCTCTGAAAGGAACGAATCTTGAAAGAGTCGCTGAGACGGGTGAGCCTCTGATCATTCCAGACTTTGCAGGAAGTGATTCCTGGGTCGGTCAAAAATTACAAAAGGAAGAACGAATCTGTTCCGCTTTAGTTTTCCCGTTAGAGTATAAAGGGAAGATCATTGGCGCCCTGAACTTTGGCAGCCGAAAGAGAAACCACTTTTCAGAAAACCAGTTTAATCTGCTCAGACAAATCGCGTCAGGATTGGCTATTTCCATTCAGAATGCATTGCTTTTTGAAGAGACAAGGAAGAGGTTGAGTGAATTGACGATCCTTTACGAGATTATGAAGATTTCTGCCTCATCCTTAAATCTGGAGCAAATGCTAAAGGAGATTATGGATAGTCTGAGAGGGTTCTCTAAGTTTGAAACATTAGGCATCTTGTTAGTGGACGAGAATACAAAAAGATTGTACCCACACCCGGCATCTTATGATGAAATCTCTATAAAGAAAATCGGGAAACTTGGGCTCTGCGTGGGGAAGGGCATTACAGGATGGGTAGCGGAGAAAGGAGAGCCTCTCTTAGTCAATGATGTGAGTAAAGATTCAAGGTATGTCTATGGCGATGAGAGTACACGTTCTGAAATATGTGCCCCTTTAAAAATGGGTGAAAAGGTGGTTGGAGTCATTGATTCCCAGAACGGAAATGTGAATGAGTTTTCACTGGATGATCTCCGGTTGCTCAGCATCGTCGGCGGACAAATAGCTACACTCATTGACAACCTCCACCTCTATGGAGAGATTAAAGAGTCTGAAGAAAAATATAGAACGGTGGTAGAGGGTGCCCTTGATGGAGTATGTGTCCTCGAGGGGAATTACCGCTTTAAATATGCGAACGGAAGGCTGGCCGAGATTCTTGGATACACAACGGAAGAGTTGATCGGGATGGATTTTCGAAATCTATTAAATGTTGCTAGCCAGAAGTTGGTAGTGGATCGGTATGTTCAGAGACAAAGGGGAGACGAGGTTCCTCCCCGATATGAGTTTAATATCATTCGGAAGGATGGAGAGATCAGAAATGTGGAGATCAGTTCTACCATCGTTAAAGATTCTCAAGAGAATATCAACATGATATCTTTCATTAAAGACATTACTGAGAAGAAGAAAATGGAAGACCAGTTGCTCCAGGCTGAAAAACTTCGCGCCTTGGCTGAAATGGCCAGCGGTGTGGCCCATGACTTTAACAATGCCTTAGCGGTCATCCTCGGAAATGCGCAACTCCTGCTTTATTCATTTGAAGATGAGGAGTTAAAGGGGAACTTGAAGACGATAGAAAAGGTGGCCAAGGATAGCGCTCAGACGGTTCGAAGACTCCAGGACTTCACGAGGAAAAGGGCTCATCAGGAACTTTTTAAGACGGAGGTCAACTCGATTATTGAAGATTCCATTGAGATTACAAAACCGAAGTGGAAGGATGAAATTCAGAGCAGAGGCATCCGTATTGAAGTGGCTTCGAATCTTGAGGAAATTCATCCCGTGTTAGGGGACGCCTCTGAGTTGAGGGAAGTGATCGTCAATCTGATCTTCAATGCGATTGAAGCGATGCCAGGGGGGGGAAAGATCGAAATTCACACCTCCCAGAGGAGAAAGCAAGTCTTTATCCAGATTTCAGATACGGGAATCGGAATCCCAAAAGAGATAAGGAAGAAGATTTTTGAGCCCTTTTTTACGACGAAACCATTCACCAATACAGGGTTGGGACTAAGCATGTCTTATGGAATTATTAAAAGGCTCGGGGGGGAGATTGAAGTCGAAAGCAAAGTTGGACATGGAACCGTCTTTACGATCATTTTGCCAACAGGAGGAGAAGAAAAAGAAGAGGCGGTTTCTCCTTTACCTATTAAAAATGGAGGGAAAGCTCGTATCCTGGTGATCGATGACGAGGAGTTTGTACGAAGCGTCCTTTCTCGAACTCTCACCCAAGTCAACCATCAGGTGACCCTGGCAGAGAACGGAGAAAAAGGGATTCAACTCTTCAAAGAAAAGGAATTTGATATGGTTCTGACCGATCTGGGGATGCCTGGAATGTCGGGTTGGGAGGTGTGTCGAATGATAAAAGAAATCAGTCCCAAAACTCCGGTAGGGATGATTACGGGTTGGGGGATGGAGATGAATCGAAGCAAGATGGAGGAGTATGGCCCCAATTTTATTATCTCCAAGCCTTTCGATCTGAATCAAATATTGAATGTGGTCACTGAGAACATAGAATCCAAGGAAGAAAGATTTTTTTCTTGACTTTATTCTTCATGATATGAAAAACTGAACTTATCCATCGGGAATCAAAACTGCTTCACGGATAAGCTGAATTTGATTAAGCTTCTCAAGGGAATTAATACATCGTCTATCCCCCGAAGGCCTCTCCATCTTGGGGAGTATTTCGTTATCTTAATCATCGATCTTCACGGGTCCTCCCTGTCGGACTATTTCCTTCTTGTCCCTTATAGTGGAACGAAAATCCTATTTTTAAGTTGGGTTGATATGAGGTTGAGACAAAGAGAATGGAAAGATTGAAAAAAGGAGTGTTGTTTTCTCTACTCTTTCTCATTTGGTTTTTCCATGGATCCACAGCCCTTGCTGAGATGGAAACGGTCTTTTCCACAGAGGGGAGCATCCAAGAAAGTATCCTCAAGGAAATGGAGTCTGCCACTTCATCCGTTGATTTAGCGATTCATGAAATCACTTCCCTCGATATGGCCGAAGCCTTGGTGAAAGCAAAACAACGAGGTGTCAAAATGAGAATTGTAGCAGATTCTAAGCGAGCGAAGGTAAGAACTTCTCAAATCAGTTATTTGATCCATCAAGGAATACCGGTTAAGGTACTCGGAGGGAAGGAGAAAGGCATGATGAACTATCGATTTGTGGTCCTTGACGGAAAACGAGTCCTGACAGGGACTTTTGACTGGTTTGGGACCGCGGACAAAGGGAATTATGAGAGTCTCTTGATAATCAATGAGGGTGAGGTAGTGGCCACTTTTCAAAAAGAGTTTGAGAAGCTCTGGCGGGAAAAGAGAGTGATTCAGTAACCCTATCGATAACGAGTGAAGGGTTGAGGAGTTAGGGGAGAAGAAAGGAAAAACGAATAGATCCTATCTTCTATCATCTTTATCATCTGAATCATTTATTATTTTATTGGATATCTCGACTTACCTCTTTCGTTGAAAAGCGTGCACAGGGCCTGTCGATCCCGCTCAGTATCAGGATCTGAATATTCTATTGACAAATATTCCGAGTTCATCTTAAAAGTCCATTCTATAACTTAGGAAAGGCAGAATTAAAATTGAAGGCAGGACACCTTGCGAGAAAAGGGATTTTGAAAATAGAATCCTATGTTCCTGGGAGGTCCATTGAGGAT
>Ga0187776_10001739_pt1 | contig 11016 bp, 10 predicted proteins | sample 0216_BV02_MP12_2_FD_132426 | JGI IMG/M metagenome (GOLD analysis project Ga0187776, IMG submission 132426) | Tropical peat soil microbial communities from peatlands in Department of Meta, Colombia - 0216_BV02_MP12_20_MG | ecosystem: Environmental > Terrestrial > Soil > Wetlands > Peat | place...
AAGTGGTTAAAGAATACAGAGAAAAGGTGAAGGATGGGAATGTAACCGGATTTCTGAACAGGGCGAGGGCGGTCTCAATGTTCTTGATACCATTATTTGTAAGGAGCTTGCAATCCCCGGAAAGCTTCTTTGAGGACGAAGAAGGCGATGAAAGAAGACATTGACATATTGATAAGAAATGGCATGCTGTTCGACGGTACAGGCTCTCAGCCCCTTGAGGCAGACATTGCTGTTTCAGGTGACAGGATCGCCTTTATTCGAAAGAAGACTGTTAAAGGCAGGGGAAAAGAGATAAAACCCCGCAGGACTATTGATGCTCGGGGCGTGGCGGTGGCGCCAGGTTTTATTGATACTCATGCACATTCCGAATTCACCCTTCTGGCCGATCCGCGCGCGGAAGGAAAGATACGTCAGGGGATAACAACCGAAATCAACGGTAATTGCGGCCTTTCCGCGGCGCCTATCTTTGGTGCTGCATTGAAACAGAGGGAAGTTGATTTCAGAGATCTCGACATGAGAGAGCGATGGTCGAGTCTCACCGAATATTTTGAGATCCTCGAAAAACGGCGGATCCCCTATAATTTTATTACCCTCGCGGGGCATGGCAATATCAGGGCATGTGTTGCAGGATATGAAGACAGGAAACTTACGCCGGAGGAGAGGAAGAAGATGAAAGCTCTTCTGATGAAAACGGCGGAGGAGGGCGCTATCGGACTTTCTACAGGCTTAATATATCCTCCCGGTGTGTATTCAGATACCGGAGAGCTGGTTGAGCTGGCGCAGTGTGTAAAGAAGCTTATCTATACATCGCACATGAGGAGCGAGGGGGATAGATTGATTGAATCTGTTGAGGAGGTAGTAACGATTGCAAGAAAAGCCGGGATCAAGGCCCACATATCACATATTAAGACAAGCGGCGAAAAGAACTGGAAGAAGATAGACGACGTTGTGCTAAGAATTGAGAAGGCTCAAAGAGAAGGTGTGTGCATCACATGCGACAGATATCCTTATACCGCTTCATCGACCGACCTTGATACATTACTTCCATCCTGGGTGTATGAAGGGGGCGCCGGTGAAGAATTGGTGAAGCTGAAAAATCTGACATTAAGAGAGAAGATAAAAAAACAGATACTTGGAGAGCATGCCGGAGCGAATCTCTGGGGAAACGTGTATGTTTCCTCGGTCTTTTCCGAAAAGAACAGATGGATGGAGGGGAAGAGCCTTTCTCACATAGCGCACCGGAGAAGGGCCAATCCCGTTGATACGCTTCTGGAAATACTTGTTGAAGAACAACTCAGGGTGGGCGCCATATTTTCATCAATGAGTGAGAATAATCTTGTAAAATTTCTTTCGCTTCCCTATGTCATGATAGGAACAGACAGTTCTGCTCGCTCTGCGAGCGGTATCACATGCAAAGGAAAACCTCATCCGAGGGGATTCGGGAGTTTTCCGAGATTTCTGGGCAGATATGTGAGGGATAAATCTTTGCTTGACATGAGCGAAGCGATTCACAAAATAACGATGCTTCCGGCCAATACTTTCGGTATACGCAAGAGAGGCGTTCTGAAAAGAGGCGCTTTTGCCGATATTGTGATATTTGACCCTAAGAAGATCGTCGACGGGGCGACATTTGAAAAACCTTTCTTGAAGCCTCAAGGAATCCATTACGTCATAGTGAATGGCATGCCAGCGATATGGGAGGGAAAAATGACCGGGAATATGTCGGGCAGGATTCTGAGGCACGGAAGGTGAGGAAGGGGTTAGGGGCGGTATTTAAAGATGCTTTCGGACAGGCCGAAATGACAGTTTATTATGGTAGTCATTCCCGCGAAGGCGGGAATCCATTTTAGGAATCAGGTTTTCTTTTTCGTATGAAACTTGGATGCCCGACTGAGAACTTCGGGCATGACGAACAAGATCTTATGTTTTTTTTCATGACTCTTTCTTTGAGGTGTAGGCAAAAAGCTCAGAACGACGGAAGTAGAAACTCATGAAGAAACCTCTAATAGGCATAACGACGGATCTGGATGGCGAGTATCTGAAGCTGAAGCATTATTATTGCGGTGCGGTAACAAAGGCGGGCGGAATCCCGGTATTGATACCTACTGTCGTTAAACCGCTGCCTTATGCCCGAAAAATTGACGGACTGCTTATCCCGGGAGGCGCTGACCTGAACCCGCGCTATTATCGGGAGGCGCTGTCATCACATGTCAGACCTGTCCCGGAAGAGAGAAGCGATTTCGAAATTTCTCTTCTGAAACAAGTCATGAGCTTCCGCAAGCCGGTTCTCGGGATATGTTACGGCATGCAGCTTATCAATGTCTTTTTCGGCGGGACATTATATCAGGATATTGAGTCCGAGGTAAAAGTAGAAATCGACCACAAAAAGGACTATCATATGATAGTGATAACAGAAAACAGGTTTCTGAAAGAAGGCAGGTTTTCTGTGAACAGCACTCATCATCAGGCAATAAAGAAACTCGGGAGGCGCCTTTCGGCCTTTGCTTATTCGACAGATGAATTGATCGAAGGATTCTACATGGAGAATTTTCCGTTTCTAATGGGAGTGCAATGGCATCCCGAGCGTCTTCCGGACAATGAACTCTCGTCATATCTGTTCAAGTCTTTTGTAAGGGCGGCAAGTGGCGGCAAATAGGTTCTCTGTAGCAACGTCCATTTTCCTGACGATTCTTTTGGGTTATCTGACGTACCAGATACTCCAGCCATTCCTCCGCGCTATTGCGTGGGCGGTGGTATTTGCGATCGTTCTTTATCCGGTATATGCATTCTTGCTGAGACACCTGCATCTAAGGAATCTTGCCTCGGCGATTACGCTCCTGATTCTTATTGTTATCATCCTGGGCCCGGTTACCTACCTCTCGTTTATCCTGGTTGAGGAAATGGGAAATTTTATCGACGGTTTCAACCAGGACACTCTTCGGTCTATAACGGATTTTTTTGTAAATTCAAGGCTTGGAGAATTGGTTCAGAAGATCCAGTCGCATTTCGGCATGGAAGGCGTAGGCAATGGTGCTGCGATAATGGAGAATATAAGGAGTTTGGGCAAAAACATTGCAAACAGCCTGACCGCTGGGATCACAAATATTGCCGCGGTGCTGGTCAATTTCATTTTGATGTTATTTGCAGTTTTCTTTTTTCTGAAGGACGGAGCAGGATTTCTCTCCGGGATAAGGGAGTACTTGCCTTTTTCTGAGGAAGACAAGAGCAGGCTAATTTCAAGAGTGAAGGATATGGTTATTTCCACCGTTTACGGTGGTGTTCTGATCGCCGTCATACAGGGAATACTCAGTGGAATAGCGTTCTCTTTTCTCGGTATAGAATCCCCCGTCCTATGGGGATGTGCAACGACTGTAATGTCTTTCCTCCCGTTAATCGGTACGTTTGCCGTATGGGGACCTGCTTCAGCGTATTTGTTTATCCAGGGGAACTACGGGAAAGGAATTATTCTCATCCTGTACGGCTTCTTTGTAATCAATGTCGTCGACTACATCCTGAGACCGATAATAATAAGCGGTCGCACAAAAATGCCTACGCTTGCCGTTTTTTTTAGTGTGCTTGGCGGCATCAAGCTCTTCGGTCTGATAGGCTTTATTATGGGACCTTTGGTGCTGGCTCTTTTTGTATCGATTTTTGAAATATTCAGACACACACAAGGAGGAGAGAATGCTTACTAGGGAAGAACTCAAAGAAATAGCAAAAATGCGCGGCGAGGGTGCCTACTTTGTGAGTTTCTATCTGAACGTAAACCCCATGACGAACGTGAAGGACAACTATGTGATCCACGTGAAAAACATGGTGAAGGAGACCGCTGAAAAAACCGACAAGGCAGTACTGAAGAAGATCGGCGGCGATCTCGAAAAAATTGAATCGTATATTCTGTCGAACAAGCGGGTGTTGAAGAAGGGCCTGGCACTTCTCAGTTCACAGGGAAAGAAGTTCTGGAAGGAAATCCATCTTTCAGTGCCGGTCAAGAATGAGATTGTAGTTGATACTGCCCCCTATATAAAACCTCTACTCGATATCCTCGACAATTACCAGCGATATGCCGTTTTGCTAGTAGGCAAGGAATCGGCCAGACTGTTTATGATCCACATGGGCGAGATAGAAGAATATACGGAGGTCCATTCTGAAGATGTGCCCGGCAAGCATAAGAAGGGAGGGTGGTATGCGCTTTCAGAGAAAAGTTACGAAAGACATACCGATTATCATGTCGGTCTACACCTGAAGGATGTTGTCAGGGAACTGGATTCCTTTCTGTCAGGAGAATATGTCGGACGCCTTATAATAGGGGGAACGGAAGAGGCGGTTTCAAAGGTGCGGAATATGCTACCCCAGGCAGTAGCGGACAAGATCATAGACACTTTTCAGGCAGAGATGTTTGCAAACAGTAAGGAAATACTCGAAAAGGTTGAGCCGATACTCAAAGCTTTCGGAAAAAAGGAAGAAAATAACACCATAGACAGCCTCCTTACAAAGTCCATGAAGAATGAAAATGCGGTTCTCGGCATAGAGAATGTGCTGAACGCATTACAGGAGGGACGGATTATGAAACTCGTGCTGCTGAAGGATTACAGACAAGCCGGACTTGCGTGCGGCCAGTGCGGTTATCTGACCGTCCAGAAAATTGCCTCATGCCCTTACTGTAAAGGAAAAACAGAGAATGTCCAATACATAGCGGACTTTGCCGCCCAAAAAGCTGTAGAACAGGGAGCATTTGTTGAAGTTATTTCGGACAACGAGAAGTTCCGGGAAGCGGGAGGGATCGGCGCGTTCCTGAGGTTTTGAGAGGAGAAAGAAGGGAAAGCGGTAAACGGCGATACGACTACATAGGTTCTTATCGAAGCAGATACTTTTCTGTTACGTCTGCTCCTTTATCTGTGTTGTTCTTTCTTCATGTTCATCACAAAACCGTCTCAACGGTTTTGTATATTACAGGCTTAATGCAAACCCAACCACCCTCGACCCTGCACTAATAGTTGATGTCACGGGCGGTTCCATCTCGGCGAAGCTGTTCAACGGTCTGGTCAGAATAGGTGAAGGCCTGACTGTTCAGCCTGATATTGCAAAAGATTGGTCGGTATCCGGAAATGGGCTGATCTACACATTTAGATTGAGAAAAGGTATCTTTTTCTCTAATAATAGAGAAGTTAAGGCAGAAGACTTCAAGTATTCCTTTAAGAGGGTATTAGACCCAGGGAACGAATCTCCGAACACGTGGGTGTTCGATAAGATATCAGGCGCAGAAGATTTTATGAAGGGAAGGGCTGGCGATGTTGACGGCATAAGGCTGATCGACGATTACACTATTCAGTTCCGCCTGAAGAAGCCGTTCTCTCCCTTTCTCAAACTTCTTGCAATGACCGCAGCATATGTTGTGCCACGCGAGGAGGTGGCGAGATCGGGACCTGATTTTTCGGCTCACCCGGTCGGTACCGGTCCGTTTATGCTCAAAGAATGGCGGACGAACAGGGAGATAATACTGGAGAAGAGAGAAAATTATTTCTCCGCTCCGGCAAAAGTCAGAGGCATAATCTACAGGATAATACCGGAAGACCTTACCGCTGTCACAGAATTTGAAATCGGCAACATCGATATCCTTACAATACCGGCTTCGGAGTACCCGAGGTATGAAAGAGACTCCTCCAGGAAGGACTTCATTTCTTCCATTAAAGGGCTTGACACTTACTACATAGGACTTAATTGTTCGAAACCTCCCTTCGATAACCGCGAGGTGAGAAGGGCGATGAACTTTGCGATTGACAGGGAAAAGATATTGAGGACACTTTATGAAGGGCGCGGAAGGCTGGCTGAGGGTCCTCTGCCGGATATCCTGAGGAACTGGGACATAAAGAACCCGTATGAATACAATCCCGGGAGGGCAAGGGAAATAATCGGGAAAGAGAGGCTTGATGGGAGAGCGGTATATTTCTATATAACGGCGGACCAGGAAATTATTGATATGGCTGAAGTATTGCAGTCCTATATCAGGGCGACGGGTCTGCAAGTTGAGATAAGGCAGCTCGAGTGGAGCGCGTATAAGGAGGCTATTAACAGAGGAGAGTCCGATATGTTTTATCTGAGCTGGTGGGCTGATTATCCCGATCCCGAGAATTTCCTGTTCCCCTTGTTCCATTCCTCAAATTACGGTCCGGCCGGCAACAGGACAAGGTATACGAACAAGACTGTGGATTCATTGATAGAGAAAGGGCAGCAGACAATGGATGAGAAGAAAAGAGATTCATTTTACAGGCAGGCGGAGGAGATCATCGTGGCGGATGCGCCATGGGTCTTCCTCTGGCACAAGACAGACTTTACTGTCCGGCAGCCGTGGATAAAGAATTACAGGATATATCCTATTTATAGCATGGATAAAGGTACGGATATTTTTATTGATAACATTTCTATGGGTGATAAGTAAGTGGCAAGCGAAGTTGACGAGGACCGGTCAGGGGTTTCTCAGGGAAGTCTTCCCCACTGCCAAGACTATTTATTGAATTTCTTGGCAATATAGACACGAAGCGGACACTGACAAAAGATCAGACCCCCAAACTGTAATGAGAATTTGCATTCTATGGAATCTGACGCCAGACAGATGATAAATGATTCCAGGCCGACATCTCTTGTTCTGCAAAGGCTATTAAATTTGGAGGTGTAACAGATAAAATGTTTTGCACATTTCAGGTCGTCAATAATTTCTTCTATCTCTTTTTTAATGTTTTGTCGAATAGTAATCATCTTTCCAGATATATTGATCAAACTTAGTTCAGGAGATTCAACACGCGGAAAGTATTCGTCTGTTTTCGATATTCTCCATTCTCAAACGGCTTTCCCAAACTCATAAGTCTTTTGATATATGTCGATATGTTGTATCAAAAAAAAATTGAAAGGGTAATGTAATGGGGGGGATGGGTAAACTGGCAGGTGTCGGGGAACACCTCTTCGAGGAAATTCTTAGTTTACCCGAGGATGACATTACCCTCTCGAATGATTCATGATAGCAGGAAATAATATGAAATAAATGCCAATTTATTACGGAAGAAATGCTGAAAAGAATTAGGTATTATTTTTAAGTGATAGCAGGTACGATCTTAGATTCACTTTCTTATTCTTCAGTCCGAATTTCTTTCTGATACTTTCCCTGTGGCTGGCGACAGTTCTCGGAGAGGAATTCAGCAATTCGCCGATTTCCTTGTTTGTTCTGCCCTCTCTTAAAAGGTTTGCTACCTGAAGCTCCTTGGGTGTAAAGTTCAGGAACTTGGAGGACATCCTGAGCGCGAAAGGTGAAGTGATCTGGCTCAGACCTGATTCAAGGATATCTATATAGATTTTTTGTCTTTCATTCAATTCGCTATTTTTCAGCTTCTCCCCATAGCGAATGATCATTTGTTTCACGTTCAATAATACCTTTTCCTCAAGTACGGTCTTGTCTTCATCCACCCTCTTCAGCAAGACTCTCAACGCAGTGTTGACTTCCTCCAAATTACGAGTCTCGATTTGTAATTCCTTCTCTTTTTCTTTAAGAGCTTGCTCTATTTTCTTGAGGTCGGTTATATCGATATTAAAACCCAATATGCCATCTATTAGTCCCTTGTCATAGATGGGAGCGATAATATTATAGAAATATCTCTTTTCTCCTCTCCGAATGAATTCGACTTCCCCTTTTACTATTTCTCCAGCAAATGCGCGGCGATTGTTACTTAACCATAAAGCCAGCGTATCTTTATCTACAGGAAGATCCTCAGGTTTCTTTCCAAGCAAATTTCCCCAAACTGCCTTGATGCTGGAATTCTGAATGAAATAATGGCCGGTGGAATCTAAACCAAAGAAATCGAATGGCAGACTCTCGATAATAGTATGAAGACGTGTTTGAATCTTGTCGCGCTCGTTTTTCAGTCGTCTGCGTTCGCTTTCTATTTTTTTTGCTTTAGCTACTTGACTTTTTAAGTCCAGCAGCTCATCTATCAACTGCTTCTTAGTCTTATCTTCATCCTTCATTTTATGGGATCTCAAAACGCATTCGTTGTCATTTCTAATATTTTAACAAATGCGATCTGATGCTTTGGAAATAACTTTGCATTAATCAACCATTGCATGCAGGGAAGGACTTCTCGCAGCGTTGTTGGATGTCAGAGGCGAGTTTCAGAAAAAGTCTGACCGGCTCTGGACGTCTTGAGATAAAATGATAAGATAATGTTCAGCACAGGTGAAGGGATGACGATTTCAATTCTGAACAGCCACAGCGAAAAAGGCGGGAAATACTATTAAAGCATTCCTGATCAAAAGGCTTCTTTTGCTTATCCCTCTTCTCTTGGGGATTTCACTTTTTACGTTCACCTTCACAAAGGCGCTGCCGGGCGACCCCGTTCTGAGTATGGTTGGGGAGAGGGCGCAGCCGGAAGTTATACAGAAGATAAGAAGGGAAATCGGTGCCGACAAGGATGTGTTCAGGCAGTATCTTGGATATGTGGAACTGCTGCTAAAGGGAGAATTAGGGCGGTCATATTACACAAACAGGGAAGTTTTTGATGATCTCTTGCTGAAATTCCCGAATACCCTGAGACTGGCTTTTGCAGCCATGATTATAGCGATTCCATTCGGTTTATTCTTCGGGTTGGTCTCGGCGCTGAAGAAGGACACCTTTAGCGACAGGCTGATATCCTCCGTTTCTGTGACAGGATTGAGCATCCCTGTTTTCTGGAGCGGCCTTCTTATTATGCTCTTTTTCAGTCTGAGGCTTAAGTTGTTTCCTCCTTCCGGTACGGGAGATATAAGGTTTCTCATATTGCCCGCCATAACTCTTTCGCTTCCGTCGCTTGCGACTTTGGCGAGAGTGACGAGAACCACGATTATCGAGGTTTTCCATATGCCGTTTATCACTACGGCGAGGGCGAAGGGAATAGGGGAAGCGAGAATAAATCTTATTCACCTGCTGAAGAATGCACTTATCCCTATAGTTACGGTGATCGGACTTGATTTCGGGAGTTATCTGAACGGGGCGGTCCTTACGGAGACAATATTCGGATGGGACGGGATCGGAAGATTTACGATGGAAGGCATAATGAAGAGGGACTACCCCGTAATTATGGGCTGTGTTCTGTTCGGCACGATAATTTTTGTGATTGTCAACCTGACTGTAGATATTGCTTACCATTATCTCGATCCGAGGATACGACTGCATGAAAACAACCGGTAAGATTGTACTCGGCATACTGATATTAATATCGCTTATATCCTTGTTTGCGCCCTTACTCTCGAAATATGACCCCGAGAGAATAGACCTCGACAGTCTCAGGGAACCACCGGGCCTGAATCATCTTCTTGGAACGGACAGCAAGGGCCGGGACATTCTCTCCAGAATAGTGTATGGGGGCAGGATCTCGATAAGCATAGCCGTCTTATCGGCATTACTGTCCATGACGGTGGGGCTGGCCGTCGGTTTATGCTCCGGTTATTTCGGAGGAAGAATTGATGCTGTAATCATGGCGTTTGTAGATCTCGTGCTTTCCTTTCCCGCCCTTCTTCTCGCAATTGGCATATCGGTCTTATTCCCACCGGGCATTTATACCGTGCTGGTGGCGATTGCTTCAGTGGGGTGGGCCTCCTTCGCCCGCATCATTAGGGGATATGTCCTGACGTTGAGGGAATCAAGCTTTGTGGAAGCGGCAAGGTCGGTGGGCTGCGGCAATATCAGGATTCTCCTCGTACACCTTCTGCCTCAATGCCTTCCTCTTTTGCTTGTGGTGGCCGGCATGAAGACAGGAGGATATATATTAACCGAGGCGTCGTTGAGTTTTCTGGGGCTGGGCGCCCAGCCTCCGGCAGCGACATGGGGCTCAATGATTAGTGCAAACAGGATCTATATTTCGTCGGCCCCCTGGATGGTATTTCCTCCGGGGTTCATGATTGCGCTGACCGCTCTCTGCTTCAATATCCTCGGCGACGTGTTAAGACAGAAGTATGATGTCAGGATAAGGGGATAACAAGATTATCCTTCCCTTAGTTTTTCTTCCTCTTCCTGCAGCATCTTGCATTCTATACACATGGTGGTAACAGGACGGGCTTCAAGTCTCCTTATATCTATCTCCAGCCCGCATTTATCACATATTCCGAAGACGCCCTGATCTATTCTTTCGACGGCTTCTTCGATCTTCTTGAGGAGTTTACGCTCCCTTCCCCGCAGCCTTAGCATGAAATTTCTGTCTATTTCAGCAGTTGCCTGATCTCCGAGATCCGGGAACACAGTCGGTCCGGGAAGCTCATTCAAGGCCTCCAGAGCGCCCGCAAGCAATGCCTTCTTCTGGGAAATAAGGTTTTTCTTTATCTCCCGGAATTTCTTTTCTCGCGGAGTAACCTTTGTGCCCTTCTTCACCTTTGTGGCAGTTTTTGTCCTGGATGATGTCTTCGCTGTCTTTGGAGCTATCTTCTTCTTTGTCGTCACTCTTGTTTTTGGCGTCCCCTTTGTTTTTGATATAACTTTCTTTTTCGGCTTCTTCGATTTCTCTGCCACTTTCTTCTTAATCATCTTCTTCCCCGATGTTGCCTTCTTCGTTTTTTGGGTCTTCTTCTTCGGCATAAAAAACTCCTCAAAATAGAAAGTAATGTCTACGTTAACAAAAGAATGCGCCCTTAGTCAATCGGCGAAGAATAGATCCTGTAAATGTCATCCCGGCTGAGCCCGCATCTCCCCGTTCCTGGAATTTAGGGTAGAATAAAATATGAGCGAGATGGAAAGGGCCATCATGGCCGCGTCTGCCGGAAGCGAGGAGGAATTGAGGCCGCTTGCATATCACCCTTCTCCCAAGGTTCTTCTGAAGGTACTCGCAAACAAAAATGTTTCGGAAGACGTTGTACTTACTATCACGGGCAGGAGGAATATCACTCCGGAGATACTCGAATCTGTTTATAATGATATACGGTGGCGGGATAGTTACCAGGTCACGCTGGCTCTCTGCAAAAACCCTAAAACACCGCAGAAGATTTCTCTTTCTCTCCTGA
>Ga0187776_10001741_pt1 | contig 11011 bp, 10 predicted proteins | sample 0216_BV02_MP12_2_FD_132426 | JGI IMG/M metagenome (GOLD analysis project Ga0187776, IMG submission 132426) | Tropical peat soil microbial communities from peatlands in Department of Meta, Colombia - 0216_BV02_MP12_20_MG | ecosystem: Environmental > Terrestrial > Soil > Wetlands > Peat | place...
GCGGCGGCGAAGACGCTCGGCTTGCCGAAGCTGTCGTGGTTAACGTTCCGGCGCACGTACTCGTCCTGGGCCCATGAGAAGGGGGTTCCCGGGAAGGTGGTGGCCACGCTGATGGGCCATGCCAAGGTCGATACGACGCTCAACGTCTACACACAGGTGCTCGACGATTCCCTCCGGGGAGCGGCCGAAAAGGTCGGATGCGAATTGATCACAATTGATCACAAAACCGGGAGTCCGAACCGGGTGTTCCACTGACAACGCGAGATTTTCCGAAGGAAAAGTGGCTCCTCAGGTTGGATTCGAACCAACAACCCTCCGGTTAACAGCCGGATGCTCTGCCGTTGAGCTACTGAGGAACGCGGGGAGAGAGCGTAGATCCGGCCGAAAACATCGAGCCTCGGCCGAACGAACATGGTACTCAATCGAAAAAGCACCGTCAATTGAACAGAACGGCGTCGGCTACCTCCTGCGGGCTGTCAGGCCAAGCTGCACGACGGTCCCGACGACGCCCAGCGCAACCCAGGCGAGGGGCACCCATCGTTCGCCCGGCGCCGGCGTGAGCGGATACAGAATCCAGACATCGCCGATCGTCGCCTGGCGCGCCAGAGCGCCCACGGCCCGCGTCGCGTTCGGATCGGCCGCCCGGTAACTCACTGCGGCGATCGCGCCGACAAGAAGCGTCCACGCGCCCGCGAACGCCGTGCCGATGACGATCACGTAGCGCTGCAGGATCATCGCGACGACGGCGCCAATAATCGCGACGCCGATGAGAAGCAGCGCCGGCGGATCGCTCGAGGGCCTGTAGGCGTTCCATCCCAGATGCACGACGAGGGCGCCGAGCCCAGCGCCGACGAGCGCGATCGCCACGAAGTACGCGAACACGAGAACGACCGCGCCCGCAATGCCCCCGACGATGGCCGCGAGGATCATGCCCACGGTGTTCGTAATCCCCATGATCGAGCTCGCCATCAGGGCGCCGAGAATGAATCCGTAGATCCCCAGGACGACGCGAAACAGGCGATAGCCCGCAAAGCAGGTCAGCGCGCCGCCGAGCATGAGCAGCAGCGCCGCCGGCAGCGCATAGCCGTGAGGCAGCATGGACCGCTAGACCTCCCGCCTGCCCTCGAGCGCCTTGTGCATCGTCACCTCGTCGGCGTACTCGAGATCACCGCCGACAGGCAAGCCCATGGCGATGCGGGTCACACGGACGCCGAGCGGCTTCAGCAGGCGCGCGAGATAGAGCGCCGTCGCCTCCCCCTCGACGTTTGGATTGGTCGCCAGTATCACCTCCGTGACGCCGTTGCCGATCCGCGCAAGCAGTCCCTTGATCTTGAGGTCGTCGGGACCGACCCCCTGCAGAGGGGACAAGGCGCCCATGAGCACGTGGTACACGCCCTTGAACTCACGCGTCTTCTCGATGACGGCGACATTCTGCGGCTCTTCGACGACGCAGATGATATGGCGATCGCGATCGTCGGCGCGACAATACGTACAGGGATCCGTATCGGTGATGTTGTTGCAGACCGAACAATACGTGACCTGCTCTTTCACGTCGCGAACAGCGGCCATGAGGCGGTCGGCCTGCTCGCGCGGCGTTCGCAGGATGTGGAACGCGAGACGCTGGGCGCTCTTGGGCCCGATTCCGGGCAGACGCTGCAACTCGTCAACCAGCCGCAGCAAGGGGTCTGGGAGCGACATGGAGGTGAGGAAGAAGTGGTCCCCTATATCTTCAGGCCGGGCGGAAGCATGCCGCCCATTTTCGCGGTCAGCGCCTCATCGACTTTGCGCTCCGCGTCGTTGACGGCCGCAACGATCAGATCCTGCAGCATCTCCACGTCGTCTTTCGAGACGACCTCGGGATCGATCTTGAGTGACTGCAGTTGCTTGGCGCCGTTGACGACCACGGTGACCATGCCGCCGCCGGCGGTCGCCTCGATTCTGAGCTCGGCCATCTGCTTCTGCAGGCGCTCCTGCATCTGCTGCGCCTGCTTCATCATCTGCTGAATCTGCTGGGGATTCACATCTCCTCCACGTCGCGAATCTCGCCCGGAAACACCTCGAGGAGCGCCTGAACGCCGGCGTCGGCGAGCGCCTGCTCTTTGAGCGCCGATTTTCTGTCCGCTTCCTTCTTCTCCTCTTTTGCCGGCTCATCGGCGACGGCCGCGTCGGGTCCCGCAGACTGTACCGCATCCGCCTGCACGCTCGCGAATGCGACCTTGCGCCCGGTCACCTGCTGGGCGATTGATTCGAGCCAGCCGCGCTCGCGCTCGAACATGTCCCGCAGTCCGCGCTGCACCGCGCTGAAGGCAAAGGTTACCCGGTCGGGGGTGAAGTCGATTCGCTGGGCCTGCGCGACGACGGTGTTGTAGAACACCGACTTGGACCTTCGAATCTCGGCAAGAAGCGCGTCCTTCGCGCTGGAGGCTCCCGAAGCAGGCGACTTCGAGGCTGGCGACTGCGACGCAGGAGACTTCGAGGCCGGCGCGGCAGGCCGGGCCGGCGAGGCGAGAGAGCCGGGCGAGGCAGGTGAAGGCCTGGGCGTGGGGAGGCCCGACGCGCCACCACCTGCGATCAGATCCTCGATCGCGACCAGCTTCCTCACGTAGATCCATCTGAGAAGTGCCATTTCCAGATGAAAACGCGGCTGCGCAGCGCCCCGGATGTCGGCCTCGGCGCGGGTGAGGAGATCGAACGCCCGGAGCAAATCCTCGCGTGAGAAACGTCCGGCGAGCGCGGCAAGACGCTCGCGCTCGCCTTCGCCGGCGATTTCGGGATCGGTGGTCCGCGACGGATCGACCGACAGGACGAGGAGATCGCGGACGCCGCGCGACAGCTCACGGCAGACGAGGCGCAGGTCGTACCCCATGTCTACCGCCCGGCTGACCAGCGAAAACGACGCCACGGCGTCCTCGTCGGCAGCCGCCTGCAGCATGTCGAGCACCAGATCGCGCCCGACCAGCCCGAGCACGGTCGAGACATCCTCGATGCCGATGGTGTTGCCCGTAAAGGCGATCACCTGATCGAGCTTGCTCTGCCCGTCGCGCATGCTGCCCTCGGCATCGCGCGCGATGAGCTGCAGCGCCTCGTCGCCGACCGTGATGCCCTCCGCATCGACGATGCGCCGAAGTTGATCGGCGATGGCTTTGCTGCCAATCGTCCTGAATTCGTAGACCTGGGCCCGCGAGAGTACGGTCTCCGGAATCTTGTCCAGCTCGGTAGTCGCCATCATGAAGATCACGTGTGGCGGCGGCTCCTCGATCGACTTGAGCAGGGCGTTGAAGGAGCCCGACGACAGCTGATGCACCTCGTCGATGATGAAGATCTTGTAGCGGTTCCGGACCGGCATGATGCCGAGGCCGGCGATGATCACCTCGCGCACGTTGTCGACGCCGGTATGGGTGGCGGCATCGATTTCGAGGACGTCGATGTCGCGCCCCTCGGCAATCTCCACGCAAGGCTCACAGACGCCGCACGGTGTGGCGGTCGGCCCTTTCACGCAGTTCAGCGCACGCGCCAGAATCCGCGCCGTCGTCGTTTTGCCGACCCCGCGCGGACCGGCAAAGACGAACGCCTGCGCCAGGCGTCCGCTGGCGAGCGCGTTGCCGAGCGTGCGCGTGACCGCCCGCTGCCCGACGACGTCGTCGAACTTCTGCGGCCGCCATTTGCGCGCAATCACCTGGTACATGGAACGTGCTGATTTCAGATTTCAGCGTGTTGATGCAGATTCACGTTCAGGTTGCAGATTGAACCGCGGCCCGGAAGGGCCTGCGGCACATGTCAGGATCTACTTAGCGCTGCTGCCTTCCGGCCCTGACGCGGTTCGTAGGCTGAAATTGCACAGGTTCCGGACCGCGGTGCAATCGGCAAGCCGGTCGTTCGGCTCCGCGTCAACGCGGAGCCTGCGAGTGTACTACAGAGGCACGCCGGTCGCGAGCAGCAGATACTTCGCGAGCACCTCCCCGACCACGACGGTGAAGAAGTCGACGTAGAGAATGCCGGTAGCCGACTGCGTCGAGCGGATCTTCGCCGTTTCCCACGTCAGGTACGACAGCAGGGACGGCCCGAAGAGCCCGAAGAGCACGCGCTGCCAGAAGAAGATGCCTGCCACGGAAAGAATGTAGTGGCGGAAGCTCGGACCAACTCCGGGCTGCCAGGTCGCGATGGCCACGAAGACCGCCGCGGACACGACAACCACGCGGACGACGAGCGATGCGATATGCACCTTGACGAGCGACTGGAGATGCTGGACCTGCATCGACGGGATGACGAGGTACCAGTGGCCGAGGATCATCGCCGTGCACGCGCCGCCGAGGAGCGCGGCTGAGCTCAGGAAGCTCGCCACGGCCATCACCTGGTTGACGGCGACGCCCCCGGACGCGGATTCGAGCGCCTGGGTCACGAGCGCGATCAATCCTGCGGCGCACGCCGTGCCCAGGATCGCCGGCCGTACGGACGCAAGGGATCGCCCGACGGTCGCCCAATAGATGACGATCGCCGCCTCCGCGACGATGAGGGCCGCGAACGCGACGTGCGCGAAGACCCCGGCATCGTCCGGCGGACGGAACGCGATGCCCGCCGCGATCAGGATTGCCGCAAGACCCGCATTGAATCGAAAGAACTTCACGCCCGCGTCGCGCGAGACGAGCACGAGCGTGAGGATGATACCGATGCCCAGGTGGGCCAGGAAGAGAAACAGGATCACGAACTGATGATTGCCGAGTGCGGAATGCTCCGCAATCTGCATTTCACCGTAGTCGCTTGTTGATTTCCGCCCAGTTCACGACGTTCCACCACGCGTCGATGTAGTCGGGGCGGCGGTTTTGGTACTTCAGGTAGTACGCGTGCTCCCAGACGTCGATGCCAAAGATCGGTTTCTTGCCTTCCATGAGCGGACTGTCCTGATTGGCGCTGCTCTCGATCGTGAGCTTGCCGCCGGCGGCGATGACCCACGCCCAGCCGCTGCCGAAGCGTCCGACCGCCGCTTTCTTGAATTCCTCTTTGAACTTGTCGAAGCCGCCGAACGACGAGTTGATCGCGTCGGCGATCGCGCCGGTAGGCGCCCCGCCAGCCTTCGGCGCCATGATCTGCCAGAACATCGAGTGGTTCACGTGCCCGCCGCCGTTGTTGCGCACGGCGGTGCGGATATCCTCGGGGACGCTGTTAATGCCGCGAAGCAGGTCTTCGGCACTCTTCGACTGCAGTTCGGGATGCTTGTCGAGCGCGGCGTTCAGATTCGTCACGTACGCGTTGTGATGCTTGCCGTGATGAATCTCCATCGTCATCTTGTCGATGTGCGGTTCGAGGGCATCGGTCGGGTATGGAAGGGCCGGAAGCGTGTGAGCCATCGAGCGTTCCTCCTTGTCGAGTCGGACGGCGTCTGCAAAAAAGAGATCGTACTTCAGGGCCTAGTGGATCGACAACATGCGATCCAGCGCGACCCTGGTCCAGTGCTTCTGTTCGGGGGGCACGACGATCCGGTTGTGGACCTCGCCTGCGAGAAGGCCCTCGAGCACCCAGAGGAGATGATTGGGTGACACACGGAACATCGTCGAGCAGAGGCACCCGAACTGTTCGAGCGAGTGCACGGTGCGCTCGGGTTGGACCTGATTGGCGAGCCGATTGACGAGGTGGATCTCAGTCCCCACGGCCCATACCGATCCGGTAGGGCTGCTCTTCACCTGTTTGATGATGTACTCCGTCGATCCTGCATCGTCTGCCGCCTGCACGACTTCCCAGGGCACTTCCGGGTGGACGATGACGCGGATGCCGGGGTGCTGCGCGCGAATGTGTTCTACTTGGCGCACCGTGAAGCGCGTGTGGACCGAACAATGCCCTTTCCAGAGCACGATCCGGGCTCGCTCAACAGCGTCGCGCTCGAGTCCGCCCCACGTCTCATTGGGATCCCACACGACCATCTGGTCGAGCGGCACGCCGAGCTTGTAAGCCGTATTGCGTCCAAGATGCTGATCGGGCAGGAAGAGAACCCGCCTGCCACGCTCCCACGCCCACCTGAGAGTCGCCGCCGCGTTCGACGAGGTGCACACGACGCCTCCCCGCTCGCCGCAAAAGGCCTTTATCGAGGCCGCGGAATTGATGTAGGTGACGGGAACCATCGGCGACGCCGCGCCGATCACACCCATCTGCTGGAGTTCGTTCCAGCACATCTCGAGCTGATCGGGCGCGGCCATGTCGGCCATCGAGCAACCTGCCGCCAGATCTGGCAGGATTACCTGCTGATTGTCGGCGCTCAGGACGTCGGCGCTCTCGGCCATGAAATGCACGCCGCAGAAGACGATGAATTCCGCGTCAGGGTGCCGGCTGACCTGTTGCGCGAGTTTGTACGAGTCGCCGGTGTAGTCGGCGAACGCGATCACCTCGTCGCGCTGGTAATGATGGCCGAGGATCACGAGGCGGGGTCCGAGCGCGTTTTTCGCATCTCGAATACGTACGGCCATTTCCTCGTCGCCGAGCCCGATGTACTTTTCGGGAAGCGGCTGGCGCTCGCCGAGCTGCGTCTTCTCGTATTCGGTGAGCAGAGGGATCATTGCTTGTGAAACTTTTCTCAATCTAGCGACGCGAAAAAGCCAAGCGCCCTGAACTGCTCGGATAGGGCCTTGGCTTGTTTCAGTATACCCCCCTCAAATCTTTGAGACGACATTGTAGAGGGTGTCGCGCTCGATCGGCTCGCGGCCGGCCGCGGCAATCAGGGCGGCGATCTGACGCGGCGTCATCGCCTCGGGCGTCCGGGCGCCCGCCATGTGGTAAATCCGCTCTTCCTGCACGGTCCCGTCCAGATCGTCCACCCCGAACCAGAGCGAGGTCTGCGCGACCTCGACGCCGGTTGCAATCCAGAACGCCTTCACGTGGGGAATGTTGTCGAGCATCAGCCGCGCAACGGCGTGCACGCGGAGCGAGTCGGCGGCGCTCGGCGGCGGCAACTTGCGCATCTGGTTGTTGTCCGGGTGGAACGCCAGCGGAATGAATGCCTGGAATCCGCCGGTCTCGTCCTGCAGCGTCCGAGCCCGAAGCATATGATCGACCCGCTCCGCAGCGGTCTCGATGTGACCGTACAGCATCGTGACATTTGAGCGCAGGCCGAGCGCGTGCGCAGTGCGGTGGATGTCGAGATAACGGTCGGTGCCGCACTTGTCGTGCGCAATCTTCTTCCGGACACGCTCGGCGAAGATCTCCGCCCCTCCGCCGGGCAGCGAGTCGAGGCCAGCGCCCATCAACTCGCGCAGGACCTGCTCATCGGTCATCCCGTAGAGATCCGCGAAGAACGCGATCTCGACCGCGGTGAAGCACTTGAGATGGATCCCCGGACGGATCCGCTTGAAGCCGCGCAGGAGCTCCGTGTAGTAGTCGAATGGCAAATCGGGATGGAGACCGTTGACGACGTGCACTTCGGTGAGCGGTTGATGGCTCCGCTGACGCAGCTTGTCCCAGGCCTGCTCGAGCGACATCGTGTACGCGCCCGGGTCGCCCGGCTTCAAGCGTGCGAACGAGCAGAAGAGACAACTCGCCACGCAGACATTGGTCGCCTCGAGACGAATGTTGTGATTGAAGTAAGCTCGCCGGCCGTGCCGCCGCTCGCGCTCGCGATTGGCGAGCCAGCCGACCGCCAGCAGATCGGGGGTCTCGAACAGACGAACTCCGTCAGCGAGATCGAGGCGGATGCCCGCGGAAAGCTTCTCGTCGATGTCGCCGAGACCGGCGCACTGCAACCGAGAAGAAATTTGGTGAGTTGGAGAGTTGGAGAAGTGGAGAATTGACAACTTACCAACTCTCCATTCACCAATTGGTCAGGAGATGCCGAAAATCTGCACTCTCAGCGACCGCGCGCGCGGACCGTCGAGCTCGGCCATCAAAATGCGCTGCCACTGCCCGAGGACGACTTCGCCACCGCTGACCTGAATCGTCAGGTTGTGACCGAGCAGGAGCGCCCGCAGGTGGGAGTCGGCGTTCATCCGATCGCAGTCGGAATGATCCGGGTTGTTGTGAAGCCATTCGGCATCACGCGCAACCATCTGCTCGAGAAAGCGCCGGATATCTGAGAGAAGCGCTGTCTGGAACTCGTTGATGAACAGCGAGCAGGTCGTGTGCATCGACCACAGGCTGACGAGACCCTCGCGGATGTTGAAACGCCGGACGAATTCCATCACCCGATTGGTAAGATCGACGAGCTCGATGCGCTGATCGGTCGACACCACGAATGTCTCGCCGTGAATCGTCATCCCGCCAGCCCGGGCGGACGCGACCTCTTCAACCGGGGCTTCCCGAACCGTCACCGTCGAACTCTTGCTCATTAGCTCCTCGTGGATGTTGAGGCAGTTCAGTCGGATCGGACTATGTTATGAAAAACGCCCAGTCGAGGCAACTCTCGAGCCTTTCGAGCTATACTCGCCGTGCCGCCGCCGAAGTCTTCGGCCAAGCGGAGACAATTGACGCTCGCCCCGGCGGCCACGCGAAGTGGGTGCAAATCCCACACGGTCCCGCCACTGTAAGCGGCTAGCGTCGCTCGCCTGGCTACGCCGGTGTTTTGCCCGCCGGCACGCCGTCACTGGGCCGCTTCGGGCCTGGGAAGACGCGGGCGTCGCCTCGATCCGCAAGTCAGGAAACCTGGCCTCGGGGGTCGTCCCTTTTTCCGGCGCGTGAGACGCCGAAAGGAGCCCGCGTGAGCCATTCACGAACGCCCGATCACAGGCGGCCGACTCAAGGCTGCCGTCTCGCCCTACTCGTTCTGATTTCTGTACTCAGCGTCACCCCGCCGGGGTGGACCGCTGAGGCGACCCAGAGTGGCCTCGTCACCGACCAGGCAGGCAGACCGATCATACGAGCCCGCGTCCGCGTTCTCGACACGGGCGGGCGCGAAATCGGATCGGCGTTCACCGATGCCGCCGGACGGTTCGAGCTCCCCGCGTCCGGGACCTGCCGCGTCGAGGCGGCGCTAACCGGTTTCCAGCCGGCTATTGTCGCCTGCTCGTCGACCGAGCTGCACCTCACACTGATGATCGCGCCCGTCGAAGAGAACGTGGTCGTGACGGCGACCAACACCGATACGCCCACCAGTCAAATCGGCCCATCGGTTTCGACATTCACGGCCGACGACCTCGCTGTCAGGCGCGAGCCGCTCGTCGCTGACCTCTTGCGCACGACGCCTGGCGCGATGGTGGTCCGGACGGGCGCACCGGGTGGCGTGACGTCGCTCTTCGTTCGCGGCGGGGAAAGCGATTACAACAAAGTGCTCATCGACGGCATTCCGGTCAATGGGCCCGGAGGGACGTTCGACTTCGGCAACCTCACGACCGACAACCTCGATCGCATCGAAGTCGTACGCGGCGCCCACTCCGCGCTCTTCGGGTCCGATGCCATGGCGAGCGTCGTGCAGCTGTTCACGAAGCGCGCGGACCGCTCGGGGCCGCCGGCCCGTTGGTCCGCCACGATCGAAGGCGGGTCGTTCGGCACGTTGAACGCGACGGCCGCGGTCACGGGAGCGAGCGGCCGCTTCGACTACATGGCCGGAGCCACGCGCCTGAGCACCGACAACGAGGCGCCGAACAACACATTCGACAACACATCGCTCACGGCGAATGCGGGAGTCGACATCGGACATCAGGCGACGCTTCGTACGATCTGGCGCGCGGAGCTGGGACGCGTCGGCACTCCGGGTCAGACGGGATTCGGCCGGCCGGACCTCGACGCGTTCTTCGAGAACCACAACGGCGTCGGCGGCCTCAGGTTCGACCAGAACCTCACGCGATCGTTCCACCAACGTGCCGTGTATTCGGTTGCGGTCACCAATCAGGTCTCGACCAATCTCGTGACAGACCCGCCTTACACCGCCGAGTATCAGGGGCACGTGGCGTCTCTTGAATCGACCGATTTCCTGTACGACACGACGACGACCCTTCACCGGCACTACGCCAGCTATCAGGCGGATTGGCATCTTCCCCGCGCGGCGAACGCGGATCACCTCCTGACCCTGCTCGCGGACTGGAACGGCGAGCGCATCCACCTGGTCGACCGCATGGCCTCGAGCGACAGCCGCGAGTCGCGAAACAACTTCGGCGCAGCCATCCAGGAGCAGGCGCTGTGGAGGCGCGTCTTCGTGACTGCCGGCGGCCGCGTCGAACATAACGACAGCTTTGGAACCGCGGCCGTTCCGCGCGGCTCGGTCGTGGTCGTGGCGCACGAGGCGGGCGATCAGATGGGCGAGACGAGCCTGCGCGTGAGCGGCGGGCTCGGCATCAAAGAGCCGACGACGCTGCAGTCGTTCAGCACGTCGCCGTACTTCCTCGGGAACCCCGCCCTCCAGCCCGAACGCTCGCGCTCCTTCGAGGTCGGCATCGACCAGCGCCTGGGGCACGATCGGGTGAAGCTCGATGCCGCCTGGTTCGACAATCACTTTCACGATCTCATCTCGCTGTCCCCGCCCGACGCCAATTTCTTCGCACAGTACATCAACGTGGGCGAGACGCGCGCCCGCGGCGCGGAGGTAGGAGTCGAGTTCGCGCCGATCGCGATCGTGCGCGCTCGCGGCGGCTATACCTTTCTCGACTCGGCGGTCGTCACCAGCGCGTCGACGGGCGATCCGTTGTTCGTGACGGGAGCCGAGCTGTTCCGCCGCCCGCGTCACTCGGGGTACGCTGGCGTCACGCTGTCGCGCAATCGCCTCTCGATCGACCTCAACGGCACTTTTGTCCATGGTTACCCCGACAGCGACTTCGCGTCGCTTCAGCCTCCTCTTACCGAAAACCCCGGCTACAACCTGTGGAACGCGCGGCTGTCGTTCACGCTGACCCGACAGCTATCCCTGATCGGTTCGGTCGATAACATCGGCGACACGTCCTACATGGAGCCGCTCGGATATCCTGGGCTCGGACGGGTGGGCCGGATCGGCGTGCGCGCAGGGTTTTGAAGCGGGAACGGCACTGATGCTGCAAGCTCGTGACGTATCGTTCGCGTACGGGGCCGCTGCCTTGACGCGCGTGCTGGACGGCGTCTCGCTCGA
>Ga0187776_10001742_pt1 | contig 11010 bp, 9 predicted proteins | sample 0216_BV02_MP12_2_FD_132426 | JGI IMG/M metagenome (GOLD analysis project Ga0187776, IMG submission 132426) | Tropical peat soil microbial communities from peatlands in Department of Meta, Colombia - 0216_BV02_MP12_20_MG | ecosystem: Environmental > Terrestrial > Soil > Wetlands > Peat | place...
CCTGTCCGCCTCAATGATAGCCTGATAAAAGGCCCCGTACTCATCCCTTGTCATAGGACAGTTGAGGTAATCATCCCCGCCTTTTCCATACCGTGAATACCGGTAGACCTTTTCATAGTCTACGGATTCGGCATCGATGATCGGCGGTATCGCGTCGTAAAAATAAAGATGATCACCACCTATCACCTCAGACAGGGATTTAGCCATCGATTTTGAGGTCAGCGGGCCTGTCGCCAATATCGCCGGGCTTTCGGGCAGACCGCCGACCTCCTCTCTTATAATCTCGATATTCGGGTGGGTGGAAAGTCTCTTCGTAATGTATTCCGCAAAAAGATCCCTGTTTACCGCAAGGGCACCCCCTGCCGGGACAACAGACGACTCCGCTGCCTCCATGATCAGAGAGCCGGCCATTGCCAACTCTTTTTTCAAAAGCCCCGGCGCGCTGCATATATCCTGAGCCCTGAAAGAATTCGAGCATACAAGTTCGCCGAGCATCCCGGTTCTGTGAGCCTCGGTAGATTTCCCGGGTCTCATTTCATGGAGCACTACCTTGATTCCTCTTCGCGCTGCCTGCCAGGCCGCCTCGGAACCCGCAAGGCCGCCGCCTATGACGATCAATTCATAAGACATACTGAATTTTAACTCAAATGAAGGCTTTTCAGAAATGTTCTCAAATAATTTATAAACATAATGCTCATCATCGTAACCAGGCAAGAGGGGATTATCTTTCAGCGGTTTCATTTTCTCGCATTGACCCGCCCTGTATTTCTTATTGGCGGGTCGAGAAAATGCCTCGGAGCAGAGCGAGAATGAACGAGAAGATGGTCCACTCTTGCTGGCGAATTATCCGATTAGAATTCTAACAAGCGATCTCTACAGTTAATATCATGACCGGACCTACTCGTGCAGGCCGACTTCTTTCGCCTCTCCTTTGATTCCCTTCTCCTTCCAGAGCATATAAATGGCCGGATAGATGATGAGTTCAAGGATCGTCGAGGTGACAACGCCTCCGACCATCGGGGCTGCGATCCGTTTCATCACGTCAGCGCCTGTGCCGTTGCTGAACATGATCGGAACAAGACCGGCAAGAATTACACTCACCGTCATGATCTTCGGTCGTATCCTCTTGACCGCCCCGTCCATTACCGCCTCCCTGAGGTCAGCGACCGTCTTCAAACGTCCGGCTTTCTTCCACTGTTCATGCGCTATCTCAAGGTAGAGGAGCATGACAACACCCGTTTCGGCATCCAGTCCTGCAAGCGCTATGATCCCGACCCAGACCGCTATGCTCATGTTGTAGTGCAGAAGATAGAGGAGCCAGAAAGATCCGACGAGCGAGAACGGAACAGCGAGAAGAACAATAATCGTTTTTGTGACCGACTTCGTATTGAAATATATGAGGACAAAGATCACGAGGAGCGTGAGGGGAATGACGAACTTCAGCCTTTCATGAGTTTTGACGAGATATTCGTATTCTCCGCTCCACTGCAGCCTGTAGCCTTCCGGAAGTTTTACGGAGGAGGCAACCTTCTTCTTCGCCTCTTCAACATAGCTGCCGACATCGCGGCCCGAGAAATCGATATAAACATAATTTGCAAGCAGTCCCTCTTCGCTCTTGATCTGTGTCGGCCCCTTCACAAGCCTGATATCGGCGATCTCCCCGAGAGGTATATGGGCTATCGGCGCACTCGTTCCGGCACCCGCCTGCATGCCGGATGAATTACCGGAGAGATTCACAGGGACAAAAATCCTCTTTATCATTTCTATATCGTTCCTTAAATCCCTCAGATATCTCACGTTCACGGGATATCGCTCCCTGCCTTCCACCGTTGTCGTAAGATTCATGCCGCCCAATGCGCTCGCTATAACAGCCTGGACGTCGTCCATCGAAAGACCGTAACGGGCGATCTCTCCACGTTTGGGGCTGATATCGAGAAAGTATCCTGAAGTCACCCGCTCTGCATAAGCACTTCTCGTACCGGGAACATCCTTCATGACATTTTCGACATCCTTTGAAATCCTTTCTATCCCATCCAGCCTGGGCCCCAACACCTTGACCCCGACAGGTGTCCTGATGCCGGTAGCGAGCATATCGATCCGGTTCTTTATAGGCATCGTGAAGGAGTTGGCACCACCGGGAATGGTAAGTGCTTCGTCCATCTCGTTTTTGAGTTTTTCGACATCCATTCCCTTTCTCCATTCTTGTTCCGGCTTGAGGTTGATCACCGTCTCGAACATCTCAAGGGGTGCGGGGTCTGTCGCTGTTTCTGCGCGACCGGCCTTGCCGAAGACCTGCGACACTTCGGGAATCTTCATCAATATCCTGTCCTGCAACTGCAAAAGTTTCGAAACCACTGAGATCGATGCCCCGGGCACGGTCACCGGCATATAGAGCAGCGACCCCTCATACAAGGGTGGCATGAATTCTGAGCCGAGTTTGGCAAACGGATAAACCGTCAGCGCCATAATGATCAAGGCAAGGATGATGACGGACTTTTTGAACCTGAGCGCCACCTTTGCCACCGGTTCATAGAGCTTGTGGAGCAGCCTGCTTACCGGATGCCTTTCTTCCGGGACTACTATAAAGAGATGCTTCAGAAGAGGAATCTTGCTCAAGAAGGGGATCCTTTCGTGGATAAACATCGTCATGAGAAGAGGGGTAAGGGTAATCGCAAGAAAAGAAGAGAAGAGCATCGCAAAGGTCTTTGTATATGCCAAGGGCTTAAAAAGTCTTCCTGCCTGCGCCTGGAGCGTGAAGACGGGGAGGAAGCCGACCGTTATTACGAGGAGGGAGAAGAAAAGAGACGGTCCGACCTCTTTTGCCGCTTCTATGATTACCTCAATTCTGGGACATCGTTTTACCAATGAACATTCCCATTCCTCAAGTTTTTTATGTGCATTCTCGACCATTATAATGGCCGCATCAACCATCGCGCCTATAGCGATTGCGATGCCGCCAAGACTCATGATATTCGAGGTAACCCCGATGTAATACATGCAGATAAAGGATATGATAATGGCTATGGGCAGGGTCAAAATAACCACAAGGGCACTGGGCAGGTGAAAGAGGAATACAGCGCATACAACGCTTACAATGATCGAAAGGTAAATGATTTCATGCTTCAGGTAACCGATAGAACCGTTTATCAAATCCGTCCTGTCATACGTTGTGACAATTTTAACTCCATCAGGCAGCGAAGGCTGGATCTCCTTTTTGATCTTCTGCTTGACGCGCTCGATGACGCTGAGGACATTCTCTCCGAAGCGGACAACAACAATACCTCCCGCAACTTCCCCTTTCCCGTTAAGATCGGCGAGGCCCCTTCGTATCTCAGGGCCAAGTTGGACATGAGAGACATCGCGAAGATAAACTGGCGTCCCCGATCCGTTCGTCCCGACGGCGATATCCTCCAGGTCTTTTATGCTCTTGATATAGCCCCGTCCTCTCACCATATACTCTACACCGGAGAAGTCGAGGACCCGTCCTTCTACGTCGTTATTGCTCTTCCGCACAGCCTCCATAACTTTCATCAGTGAAATGTTATAGGCCGAAAGACGGTTCGGATCTATCTCTATTTGATACTGTTTCACAAATCCGCCGAGGCTGGCCACCTGCGAGACGCCCGGTACGCTTTCAAGAGCGAGCTTGATATTCCAGTCCTGTATGGAGCGGAGCTGAGAGAGATCACGACCGCCCTTCTCATCTACGACCGCATAGTTGAATCCCCACCCCACACTCGTGGCATCGGGGCCGAGAACGGGATTGACATCCGACGGGATTTTACTCCTTACCGACTGCAGATACTCAAGGATGCGACTCCTTGCCCAGTAGATATTCGTTCCTTCATCGAAGATCACATAAATGAAAGAGCTGCCGAGAAAAGAAAAGCCCCTCACCGCCTGCACCTTCGGAGCGGCAAGGAGCGTAGAAGTGATCGGATAGGTTATCTGGTCCTCTACAAGGTCCGGACTCCTTCCGGGCCATTCCGTGAGGATAATGACCTGTGTGTCGCTCAGGTCCGGTATGGCGTCAAGAGGCGTCCTCTTGAGGGCCCAGTAGCCCCAGGATATCAGGAATATGACCAACAGCACGATAACGAACTTGTTCCTGGCGCTGTATTCGATAATTTTAGCGATCATATATATATCCGTGAAAAGTAAAAATCTCCCCTTACCCCTCTTTGCTAAAGAGGGGTAATTCACGTTTCACGATTCACCTTTCACGTCTCACGCTCTTTAATGTTTATGCGCTCCGAGAGGCGTAACCCCTTTTAACTGCGCCTCTGAATCGATAAGGAACGCTGCTGAAGAGGCCACCTTTTCTCCGGTTTTTAATCCCATAAGCACCTCTCTAAACCCTTCAGCCCTTATGCCGAGCATGACTTCCCTCGGCTCGAAGAGCCCTTCGCCTTTGTCGACGTAGACGATCTGTCTTGTGCCGGTATCGATAACCGCATCGTCAGGTATGGAGAGCTTTTTACCCAGACTGATTTTTACCTCGACATTCGTAAACATCTGGGGCTTGAGCTGCATGCCGGGATTGCCGATAGTAAACCTGACTTTTGCCGTCCTTGTCTCACCCGAGAGCGTGGGATAGAGATAATCGATCCTCGACGAAAACTCCTTTCCAGGGAAATAACTCAGCCCGATCTTTGCCGTATCTCCGACCCTGATGAGGGATAATTCCGATTCGTAGATATCCGATATGAGCCAGACCGTCGAGAGGTCCGCTACATCAAAAAGCTTCTCTCCGGGCATAACGCGCATCCCTTGCAGGGCCATTTTCTGAATGACATATCCGCTTACGGGGCTGTATATGGTCACTGTTTTCATCGGTTTCCCGGACTCCTCTATCTTCCCGATCTGATCATCTGATATATCCCAGAGCCTCAACCGCTGTTTGGCAGCCTCTATTATCGCAGCAGCGTCCCGCGAAAGCATTTTGTTTATATTCTCTTCCTTCATGTCCGAACCCTGTCTCGACCATTTAAGGAGATTTAAGAATTCCTGCTGCGTGGCAACAAGCTCAGGACTGTAAATCTCCGCGAGGGGTTCTCCTTTCTTGACATATTTTCCGGTATAGTCCACATGGAGACGTTCTATCCAGCCTTCGAATTTGGTATTCACTGTAGCAAGTCTTTTCTCGTCGTATTCGATTCTCCCCACGGTCCTGATAATTTTTTGAAGGGGCCGCACTGCAACCTCGGTTGTTTTTACACCGATCATCTGCTGTTTGTCTGTCGGTATTTCGACCGTCGGAGCCTCTTCCCCGGTTTTCTGCTCTTCTTTCCCCTTGGTCTCTTCCGGCTTCGCCTGCGGTGTTGCTCCTCCATGTCCTTCATGACCGGACACAGACTGCGGGGCCATCACCTGGTCCTTACCCTGTCGTTTCGAGAGACTTTTTATGCCGCCGGTCTTCAAGACGTATAGTGCTAACGAAAGGGCGCCTATTAACGCGAGAATGATGAAGATGAATTTCCTGTTTCTCATTGTACTTTTACTCCCGTTCCGTAATCCTTCGCCCCCATTATAGCTTCGAGCCTCGCAATGGCTTTTTCTCTTTCAACGAACTGTCCCCAGTAAGAGGTCTCGTAATCGATCAGCGATTTAAGTCGTGATATCACGGTAATCGCCTCGATCTTCCCCGTCATATAGCCGGCGAGCGCTGCTTCGAAGTCCTGATATGTCTTCGGTATCAGACCGCTCTTATACAATTCCATCAGTTTTTCAGAGGTCCTCAGCATAGAATAATTATCCCTCATGGATGACGCTATCATAAGCTTTGTGGCCGCCACTTCGTTCCTCGCCTCTGACAAAGAAGCTTCAGCCTCATAAACCGCCTGTCTCTGTTTCGTTTTGTAATAGAGAGGTATATTGATTGCAGTCGTAAGTGCCCACATGTCCATAAAAGGGCCGCCTTTTTTATCATACTGCGCGGTTACAGTGAAATCGGGATAATATTCTTTTCTGGCCATTCTGACTCTGACTTCTGCTGCAGATGCCATCTTCTCCCTTGCCCTTAACTCCGGTGAATTCTCGCCCGCCGTTGCGACCATTTCTTCAAAAATGCCGGTGTAAGAGGTGGAAAAAGACTCTTCGGGCCTTCCGAGCTGGGAGTTCACATCTCTTCCGACAGTAGTATTGAGCATCCCTTCGAGGGACTGAACCTTCTGTTTCAGCATCTCCTCCTTTTCGAGGAGCATATATTTTTCAGTCTGGGCCATCAGCACCTCCTGCTGCTGTCCCATCCCGGAGGAATACCGTGCGAGCGCGGCATCCTCTATTCTTGAAAAGAGTGCTGTCCTGTCCTTTATCAGATCTATGTCCTTATAGGCAAGGAAGAGGTCATAGTAGAGCTCTTTCACCTTTAATACGGTCCTGAGCCTTGTAGATTCATAGGACTTCTCCTGGCCTTCGGCCTCCCGCGAGGCCATTTCTCCCTTGAGCGGAAGTTTGCCCGGAAAGGGGAACATCTGAGACGCCGAGAACATCCACTGAGACATGAGTTCCTCACCATACGAATACTTGTTGAAACCTTCGTTTTGATAGCCGAACATGAACATCGGGTCGGGAAGACTCTTTGCCTGAGGAATCCTGTAACGCGAGGCCGCCGCCCGCGATTGGGAGGCGAGAATATCAGGACTGTTGTTCAGCGCCTCTGAGATCAATTCATTCAGCGTAACCTCATCAGCATACGAACTTGAAGAAAAAAATACCAAACAGCAAACAGCCAGCAGTAAGCAGACTAAGTACCGCTTGTCCAATAAATTTTTGAATGCATCAATTAGCCGAATCTGAAATTTTCTGTTCTGCATCGTGTATTCTACGTTTTTTTCTTCATATCCTTTTCTGTTTACTACTAACTACTTACCGCTCACCTGCAAAATTTTTTTCTTAATGCGCATCCACGCTGAATTTCATCGTAGCGGTCTTACCAGCCCTCGTGATCTTCACCGCCACATTCCAGGAGCCGGACATGGACAGGTTAATCTTCGCCTTATACTCATTCCCTTTCAGTTCCGCATCGGTCTTGTAGTTCATCGCAGGCATGCCGGGCATCGCGGGCATAGAATAATCCACCTTTACTTTTGCGTCGGTAACATACTTGCCGGATGAGTCCTTGACTTCGATCGTGACGTCGTTATCGCCGACTATCGGCGGGTTCTTATCAATCCTTACCTCTACGTTGTAATCTCCGGCCCTCTTCTGCACCTCATATTCCTTTGCATATGCAATACCTGCGACAAAAAGTAAGACCACCATCAAAACCATCAATTTTTTCATTCTCATCTTCCTTTCTCCTTTCTACTGAAATATTTTTAGCATCTCGTCTTTATCTTTATTGAATAGTCTATCAGAAATTATCCCCTCTGTAAGACAGATTACAGGAATATTATGAAGAAATTTTGATGAAATCATGAAAAAATAATGAACGGTGGCTCAAACCACTCGTTTTTGGGTATTGCAGATGCTGCTTACGGTGGATTCCAGACGGCCGCCCAATCGGATTCGGAAACGTTCGCCGTGCGTGAGTACTCAGACCTCAATCAAACCGGAGAGAAAGGATAAATGGGAGCGCCTCAAAAAGATTACTTAGGAGGATGATAACAACATTGTTCATACTATCGGCATTTGAGCCCAACCTTCAGGTTATCAAGATCACGTTTAAGGATATCAAAAAATGAAACACCCTTTTCAATCTCGTCCTTGGCCAAATTATGTGCCGCATTAAGCAGCAGCAGCTTGGCTTTTGTTTCGCCTGCTATGGTTTCAGCAATCTTCGGGCTGGTCAATTCTTCATAAAAAACATATTCGGCATTGTCCTTCTTGATAAGCATCACCAGATTGACCAGGTCTTTAGCTGTGGGCTCAGCATCGGGAGATACGCCCTGGGCGGCGAGATATTTCAGGCCGTAGCGATTGGCAAGATAACCGAAGGCATAGTGCCCGGCGTAGACGATTTCTTTGCCCTTACAGGCAGCAAGAGTGGTTTTATAAGCAGAATCCAACTCAGACAATTTATTGGCATAATCATCGGCCTTCTGCTCATAAAAACTTTCGTTGACGCTGTCTTTTGACTGGAAGGCTTGCGCTATGTTTCTGACCATAGTTTCGGCGTTGTCAAAATCAAGCCAGATGTGCGGGTCAAGGGAACCTGCAGGCTCATCAGCATCGTGAAACACTCCAGGAATCATTTTTGTGCCCCGGCTTGCATCCACTACGATGAGATTTTTATTAACAGTGCTTTTGATGATACCTTCAGCCCACGGTTCCATGAATTTGCCGGTATAGACGAAAATATCGGCCTCGTTGATTTTGACTATATCGCTGGGCTTTGGTTCAAACGAATGGGCCTCCACACCGGGAGGGAGAAGCAAAAAGACTTCCCCTTTGTCCGCTCCAATATTTTTGGCCATATCGTACAAGGGGAAAAGCGTAGTGACTACTTTGATTTTTTTTTGTCCGGTATCGGCCAATTTATTGGCCGGTCTGCACGAACTGAATGTTCCAAAAATAGCAATTGTACAGCTAACTGCAATGCCAACCCTCACAAGCAATTTAGTTTTCATAACATCTCCTTTTATTAGCTCCCGCTGTGAATGTAATACAGCAAGACCGATGGCAGCGCAGCCTCACAGTTTTAGAGCTTTTTGTAAGGGCATGTTTGTTGTTGTTCTGCATAACTACTTATGAAAAATATTTTTTACTGCCAAAGCGATGCTAAAAACTACGACATTAAACATGACTATAGCTGCGCCTGCCGGTAAATCCAGGAAGAAAGATATAGTGATCCCAGATAGGACCGAAACGATTGCAACCAGAATAGAAATAATCATCGCGACTTTAAACCCTTTGGCGATTTGCAGAGCGGTAACCGCAGGCAAAATCAGCAACGCTGAAACAAGCATAATGCCGACCACTTTAATGGCCAACACAACCGTACCAGCAGTGAGAAAAGTTAGTATCAGATTTATACGTTCTATCCTGATGCCGGTAATCCTGGCATATTCTTCATCAAAGGTAGTAGAAAATAAATCGTTATACAGCAATATAATGACCGACAACACCACCAGAGACAGGCCGAGCGACAAGTACACTTCCCGATTGCTGATAGACAGGATATTGCCGAATAAATAGCTGAACAGATCGACATTGAAGCCTTTTGACAGGCTGGCGAGGATTACGCCTCCGGCAATGCCGAAGGCTGAAACGATGCCGATGGCCGCATCACCGTACATCTTGGCTTTTTCGGTAAGCTTCAAGATGAAATAAGAAGCTGTCAGGACTACCGGAATTGCGACATAGAAAGGATAAAAACCAAAAAAGAGCCCCAGGGCAATTGCTCCAAAGCTCACATGGGAAAGACCATCGCTTATAAGTGATAATTTCCGCAAGACCAGAAACAGCCCAAGCATGGCGCAGAGCACGGCAATAAACGATCCAGCCAGATAAGCCCTTTGTATAAAAGAGTAATTAAAGAAATAAAACACGTCCATATCAAGATTACGTGTGCTGATGGCAAATCAAGTGCTGCGCAAAATGGCCGAAGTAATTTGTCATTTCCTGTGAATTACAAAAGTCGGCAAAGCGTCCAAAAAATACAACCCTCTTATCCAGATATAAGAGCTTATTAGCATATTGCCCGATTTGAGCTGTGTCATGTGTAATCATAATAATTGAAATCCCCTGGGCCTGGTTCAGATGTTTTATAAGCTCAAAAAAACTATCCCTCGATTGTAGGTCCAAAGCAGTTATGGGTTCATCCAGTACAAGCAATGACGGGCTGGAAACCAGAGATCGGGCAAGGAACACTCGCTGTTGCTGGCCACCGGAAAGTTCTCCCACCAGATTGTCTTTAAGATCCGCGATGTCCATCAATTCAAGTGTCTGTCTAATTTTTGCCGCATCATTTTTTGTGAATTTTTTGGGGAAGTATTTTTGAGATAACAACCCCAGACCAACTACCTCTTTTACGGTTGCCGGAAACAACAGATTAAAAACGTTTACCCTCTGGGGCAGATAACCGATACGGCCCCAATCATTAAAACTTTTTATATCCTGCCCGAATAGTTCCACCGTACCGCTGTATTTGCCCGTTAAGCCGAAAACGGTCTTGATGAGCGTGGTCTTACCGGCCCCGTTGGGCCCTGACAAAGCGATATAGTCGCCCTTTTCTACGGCAAAAGTCACATCTGTGAGCACCTCAACCGGTCCATAACTAAAACGAAGATTTTTTGCAGATAAGACAGCAGCCATACTAATCATATTCCCCGCTTTCCGTTGCAACTATTACAGAAGCCATAAAATTCCAGAGAATGAGAAACAACTTTGAATTTTTCTCTTTCATAAATTTGTCGCTCGTGATTTTGCAAATGTTTGCCCAAAACCACGTTTTGTATGGAATTGCACCTCATACAGACAAGATGGTGATAGTGGCCGGAGTTAATTTCATAATGGGTGGCTTTGCCTGGGAATCTTACGCGGCGAACGACGTCATTTGCCGACAGAAAAACCAATTCGCGATAAACTGTCGCCCGATTAATTTTAAGACCCTTGCTGATCAATGAATTATATATACTTGAAGCCGATAGGGGCTGGCTGTTATTCGACAAAAAATCAATAATTGCCGAGCGGGCTTTGGTGATACGGTATCCATCTTTTTTTAATTGCTGCAGGATTTCTTTATTAGTGTTCACGCTCTGATATTAATGCAACACTGTCGCAATTGTCAAACAATGGTTTCCAGAGTTTCTGAAGCTTGCTTTGAAGTGTCCGTCACCCCAACCCTCTTAATAATGTTATCCTCCCTTTCAGAATTCTCCAAATAGTGTTGCCTTTAAATAATCTCGTCATATTATCCCGCCCTCTTATATGATGAAGGTCCTTGAGGTGGCACAGGCTTTTTTTGCAATTTTGCGAAAGGATTCGTAAGAATGCAGGGGGACAAAAGATAGTATCCTTTAAAAACGGTGAGATAATCCTGGCATGGTTAATGCTCATATATGAACG
>Ga0187776_10001743_pt1 | contig 11007 bp, 12 predicted proteins | sample 0216_BV02_MP12_2_FD_132426 | JGI IMG/M metagenome (GOLD analysis project Ga0187776, IMG submission 132426) | Tropical peat soil microbial communities from peatlands in Department of Meta, Colombia - 0216_BV02_MP12_20_MG | ecosystem: Environmental > Terrestrial > Soil > Wetlands > Peat | place...
CAACTCTTCAGATAGACCTCCTGCACCCGGGCGTTGGCCTGGATCTCGGTGGGCGTCCCCTCGGCCAGCACCTCGCCGTAGTGGAGCACCGTGACCCGGTCGGCAAGTCCCATCACCACCTCCATGTCGTGCTCCACGATCAGGATCGTGAGGTCGCTGGCGATCCGCCGGACGAGCTTCGCGGTGGCGTGGGTCTCGGTGACGCTCATGCCCGCAGTCGGCTCGTCGAGGCACAGGAGCTCGGGCTCGGTGGCCAGGGCGATGGCGATCTCCAGATTGCGCTGCTCGCCGTGCGAGAGATTGGCGGCGAGCTCGCCCTCCTTCTCGCGGAGTCCCACCGAGCCGAGCACGTCAAGTGCCCGATCGACCAGATCGCGATAGCTCAGGTGATGCCGGAGCAGGCTCCAGCTGTGGTGCCTCGACTGGGCGGCGATGCGAACATTCTCCAGGACGGTGGCGCCCGGCAGGATGTTGGTGATCTGATATGAGCGCGCGATGCCCTTGTGGGAGATCCGATGAGGAGGTAGCCCCGCCACGTCTTCGCCGTTGAGGTAGATCTGACCGCTGGTCGGGCGGAGCACCCCGGTGACGCAGTTGAAGAAGGTGCTCTTGCCGGCCCCGTTGGGGCCGATGATCGCCCGGATCTCGCCGCGGGGAATGATGAGGCTGATGTTGTTGACCGCCGTGAGTCCCCCGAAGCGCATGGTCAGACCCTCGGTGCGCAGGATGGGAGCCCCGCCCCCGCGGCCGGGGGCGGCCGAGGGGGCGGTCGGAGCTGGGCGGTCGGCGGTCACGCGCTGAACTTGCAGGCGGGCGGCACGAGGGTCTTCTCCTTAGGCACTGTCTCCAGGAGCTTGAAGTCCATGTTCTGCAGCTCGAAGATGAACTCGCGGACGAAGGCCTGGTGGTCCTCCTTCCGGAGCGTCTTGTCACCTTGCGGGAAGTCATCCGACTCCTTGACCTCGAGGCCCTCGAGAGCCTCGATCAGCTTCATGGTGTCCTCGCGGCTCTGGAACTTGGAGTTCGTCATGCCGATCCGGAGCATGTTGATCCCTTCGAAGTTCGACTGCACGTAGCGATCAGGCAGCGGCCCGTTCGGGTCGATGGCCTTGAGACGCGTCTTGGCCTCCTCGAGGAACTTCTTGTGGTAGGGCGTGTTGAGCTTGCCCTGCAGGACCGGCACGTAGCGGTCCACACCCACGAATCCGTTGCCCTTGGCGCCGATGGCAGGCAGGCTCGTCGACACCGCCACCGCGCCGTCGCCCGCGATGCGCGCCTTCTTCGAGATCCCGAGATCGAAGCTCTGGGTCAAGAAGGAGATGCCCTGTTGGCCGAAAAAGATCCCGAAGATGCCATCGAAGTTGGGCGTGATCTTGGACAGGAAGGTGGTCATGTCCGAGACGCTCAGCGGAATGCCGGTGGTCCCCACGACCTCCCCGCCGTTCTTCTTGATCTGCTCCGCGTAGGCGTCGCGCGTCGACTGGCCCCACGCGTAGTCCGCGAAGGCGAGGTGCCACTTCTTCCCCATCTTGTTGACGAGGTAGGGGGCGATGGCCACCGCCTGCGATGGCGCGAAGTCGAACGGACGGAAGGTGAAGCGGCTGCACTTGCTAGTGGTGATCGTAGTGTCGAGGCACACCGTGATCATGTTGACGACCTTGTGCTCTTCGAACACCGGCATGCACGCCAGACAGATGTTCGAGAGGTAGCCCCCGGCGTGCACGTCGATCTTGTCCTCGAGGATGAGCTTCTCGATCTTGCGTCGCCCCACGTCCGGCTTGGACTCGTCGTCGGCGATCAGGAGCTCGAGGGGCCGGCCGTTGATCCCGCCCGTCTTGTTGATGTGGTCCACCGCCATCTGTCCACCGACGAGTGCCGTCTTGCCCCCTGGTGCAGCGGTGCCCGAGAGAGGCTGTATCATGCCGAGCTTGTAGGGCTTGGCCTGTCCGAACGCGGACCTCCACGGCGGCGGCACCAGCATGGTGGCCCCGATCGCTCCTGCCGCTGCCGCGCTCAGTCCGAGCCACCGGCGACGGGTGACCTTTCCGTGGTACCAGAACCCCTCGATTTGTTCGTTGCCCTTGTTGGCCATGGTGAGAGCCTCCTGTGAGAGCGTAATCAGTTCGCGTGGCGGGAAGTTCCCGCCACGGCCGTCAGCGCCTGCTCGAATACCTCGAGGGTCTGCGCGACCTCCGTGTCGCCGTGCGCCAGCGACACATAGAACTTCTGCGCCGCCTTGACCACTCCGCGCCTCAGCATCTCCCGCGTGAAGGCGGCGTGGAGCGATCGGTCCGCGGAGAGGGTGGCCCGGTAGTCGGTGATCGGCCGATCGGTGAAGTAGATCTCGAAGACCGGAGCTTCACCGATCACCTGGGCCCCGAGGCCGGCGCGTCGTGCCGCTGCCGCGAGGCCGTGCTTGAGACGCGTGCCCGTCGCGAACAGCCGCTCGTACGTGCCGGGCCTGCGAAGCTCCGCGAGCGTGGCGAGCCCGGCGGCGGCCGCGATCGGGTTGCCGTTGAGTGTTCCGGCTTGCTGGACGAACTCCGTGGACCCATCCAGCTCGTGCGAGAAGTGACGCATGATGTCGCGGCGGCCCGCGATCGCGGCGAGGGGGAAGCCGCCGCCGACGATCTTGCCGAACGCGGCCAGGTCCGGTACGACGCCGTAGTACTGCTGCGCTCCGCCATAGGCGAAGCGGAAGCCGGTGACGATCTCGTCGAAGATCAGGGGCACCCCGTGGCGGGCGGTGACAGCCCGGACGCCCTGCAGGAAGCCGGGCGCCGGCACCAGTAGCCGCTGGAAGGGCTCCATGATCACCGCCGCGAGATCGTGATGGTGCGCCTCGATCATCGCCTGGGTCTCGGCCAGGTCGTTGAACGGCGCGACCAGCACCTCGCCCTGGATCGCGTGGGGAATACCCGCCGAGTCCGGCGTCGGGGCCGGGAAGGCCTTGGGCTCCCGGGGGCCGACGCTCATCAGCGAGTAGTCGTGCACGCCGTGGAAGCCGCCCTCGAACTTCAGGATCTTGTCGCGCCCACGGTAGGCGCGGGCCACCCGCAACGCGAAGAACGTGGCTTCGCTGCCGCTCCCGCAGAAGCGTACCTGCTCGGCGCAGGGCACCGCCCGGCAGATCTCCTCGGCCAGGCGGAGCGTGGGCTCGCTCAGCTGGAAGTAGGTCGTCCCCTTGCGCAGCTGCGTCTCGACCGCGGCCACCACCGCCGGGTGAGCATGGCCCAAGACGAGCGGGCCGCTGCCCAGGATGTAGTCGATGTACTCGCGTCCGGAGAAATCCCGGAGGCGGGACCCGTGAGCGTCCCGGACGACGAAGGCCAGCTCCTGTGGAGCGTAGTAGCCCCCCAGGACACCGCCCGGAAGGACCCGCATCGCCGTCTGCAACAGGGCTTCTTCGTCAGGACTTCGGCCCGCCGGACCCGCCATTCCACCTCGCTGGGATGGAGAGATTCCCGGTTATATACATGAAAGCCTTTCGGCCCGCAAGGGTGCCCCCTGCTGGATCGAGCCGCCCGCGGCCCTGCGGGGCGGGTGTCTCCGAGCGCTGCGAGCTAGGACGAGAGGCCCGAGGCGCGAAGCGCCAGGCGAATGCGATGCCTCTCGTCCTCCGAGACCGGAGTCAGCGGCGGCCGCACGTGAGCGGCCGGGAGGCGCCCGAGGAGCGCGAGCGCCTCCTTCATGCGATTGTGCATGTCCACGAAGGGCGGGGCGTAAAACACATTCACCAGCTGGCTCAGCCGGTCGTTGATCCGGCGCGCATCCTCGAGGCGTCCAGCCTGCACCGCGGCAAACAGGCTCGCCTGCAGGTCGGCGGTCACGCTGCCCATGCCCGAGATGCAGCCGTCGGCGCCGAGCAGGAACGTCGCCATCAGCGACGTGGTGAACGCCGACATCATCGCGACCGGCCGGCCGGTGGCCCGGAGCGCGCGGAGATTCTTCTCGTAGGTGACGATGTCGTTCGACCAGTCCTTCACCGCCGCCACGGTGGGGATCTTGCACAGCTCGGCGAGCGTCTCCGCGCTGTAGCCGATGCCGGACGCCGGCGGGTATTCGAAGACGACGATCGGCAGGTCCACCGCGTCCGCGATGGTCTGGAAGTGGCGCAGGATCATGTCGGGCTTGAGTTGCGCTCCCCACATGAAGAGCGTCGGCGGAAACACGAGCAGGCCCGCCGCGCCCGCGGCCCGCGCGTCGCGCGCTAGCTCCACCGCCTCCAGGGTTCCGTCGGTGTAGACGCCCGCCACCACCGGGACCTTTCCCGCGACCTCGTCGAGGGCGATGGCGAGGGTCCGCCGACGCTCCGCGCGGTCGAGGGACGCGACCTCCGCCGCGTGGCCGTTGGCCACGAGACCAGTCACGCCGGGCGTGTCCACGAGCCAGCGCAGGTGTCGACGGTACGCCGGCTCGTTGATCTCCAGGTCGGCGGTGAACGGCAGGAGATTCGCGGGCATGCATCCCTGGAATCGGAGTCCCTGGCTCATGGCGTCGACCTTATCACACGGAGCCCTGCGGTCACCAGCGGGCGGGCCAGTACGTCGGCCAGCTCCTTGGCCGAGGTCACGCGTGCATAGGCCCGGCGTATGATGCGAGGGAGGCTCGCTGGATCTCCGGCCAGAGCGTCCTCGACCACGATCGTCCGGCACTCGTGGTTGAAGGCCCCGACAACGGTGACGAGCACGCAGATGTCGGTCATGGTGCCGGTGACGACCAGCGTGGTGACGCCGCGCGCGCGGCGCGCCGTCCAGCACGGTGCCGTTGAGGGACCTCCATGGCTTGGCCCGGTTCCAGGAAGGCGAGTTGCGTGTCCACGACCAGCAGCGCCGTGCGCCCGGGGTCGAGGGAGAGGGCGGCACGGAAGAGATCGTCACGGCTCGTCGTGTCCGGTGATGGCATGGTCCCGGTCACTGCCTTGGCGGACGCTCGTCTACTCCTCAGGCTCTTTCTGATCCGTTCGGCTCGCCTGCGGCTGCGCCTCGCACTACCATCTCTCCGTTCGGCTCGCCTGCGGCTGCGCCTCGCACTACCACGCCGATACCGAGAAGGCGTTCGGGATGTGCCGGATCGCCTTGACCGCTCCCTCGTCGTTGAAGATCACCGAGACCACGTCGAAGCGACACGAGACCTGGCGCAGCCGCTTGAGCTTGAGATAACCATGCGCCAGCTTTCCAAGCCGGTTCTGCTTGCGGGTGTTCACGGCGGCTTGTGGCGGATCGCCCTCCATGTCCCGTCGCGTCTTCACCTCGACGAAGACGAGGGTCTTGCCCTCCTTCGCCACGAGGTCGATCTCGCCCGCTCTGGTCCGCACGTTGCGGTCGAGGATGGCGAAGCCGCTGCGAGCGAGGAATCGGGCCGCTTCCTCCTCGCCTCTCTCTCCGGTGACCTTCCGAGTATCGGTGGGCACGTGCACTACTCCTTATGAATCCGCCTGAATCCACTCCAGCTCTGTCCGAGAGAACAGGCTCATCTGACTCCAGAGGCCCGCAAAGCTGCGGCGGTGCAGCGGGCAGGGGCCGTGCCGCTCCAGCGCATCGCGGTGCTCGGGCGTCGCATAGCCCTTGTGGCGGCAGAAGCCGTACAGCGGGAAGTCCCGGTCCGCTGCCTCCATGATCCGATCTCGCGTCACCTTGGCGATGATCGATGCCGCCGCGACCGACGCCGAGCGCCGGTCGCCCTCCACGAGATTCCGCTGGGGGCACCTGAGCCCCGGTACCTCCACGAAGTCGGTCAGCACCAACTCGGGCTCAACCGCGAGCGCGGCGAGAGCCTGCGCCATCGCCAGCCGCGTCGCCTGCAGGATGTTGATCCGATCGATCGTGACGTGATCCACGACTCCGACGCCCACCCCCAGCGCTTTCGCGTGAATGATCTCGAACAGCCGTTTCCGCTCCTCCGCCGCCAGCCGCTTGGAATCGTCCACTCCCGCGATTCGCGCCCCCGGCGCAAGCACCACCGCCGCCGCGACCACCGGACCGGCCAGCGGGCCCCGTCCGGCTTCGTCCACCCCGGCGAGACGCGTCACTCCCCGGCGCCACGCGGCGCTCTCGAAGCGATAGGGCGCTCCCGCGGGCACGCCTGGGCCCGCGTCTCAGCTCGAGTGCTCGCCCGATGCCGGAACCGCCGCGACCCGCTTCTCCTTCAACCGGGCCGCCTTGCCGACCAGGTCACGGAGATAGTAGAGCTTCGACCGCCGCACCGCGGCCCGCTTCGTGACTTGGATCTTGTCGATCCGCGGCGAGTGCAGCGGGAACGTCCGCTCCACTCCGACCCCGTACGAGATGCGTCGCACCGTGAACGAGGCCCCGGTGCCGCCGCCGCGCTTGCGGATCACCACTCCCTCGAAGGCCTGCAGCCGCTCCTTCTCGCCCTCCACCACCTTGACCATCACCTTGACGGTGTCGCCGGGACGGAAGCCGCCGCGGTCCTTCTTGAGTTCTCCCGCCTCGACGATTCGGATCGCTTCCATGGTGTGACACTCCTCGCTCGATGTGGTTAGTCCAGGAAATCAGCCGGGGTCTGGCCCTGCCGGAAGCCGTCGGTCCACTTCTGCTCCTCCGGGGTGAGATCGGCCGTCTCGAGCAGATCGGGCCGGCGTTCCCACGTCCTCCAGAGGGACATCAGCTGTCGCCAGCGCGCGATGCGGCGGTGGTCGCCAGAGCGCAGCACCTCCGGCACGCTCAGGCCCCGGAAGACCTCGGGCCGCGTGTACTGGGGATGCTCGAGCAGGCCTCGCGCGAACGAATCGCGCGCAGGAGCCGCTTCGTCGCCCAGCACGCCCGGCAGGAGACGCGTCACGGCGTCGGCGACCACCAGCGCGGCTGGCTCGCCGCCCGTGAGCACGTAGTCCCCGATGGAGATTTCCTCGTCGGCCACCGTCGCCGCCACCCGCTCGTCCACGCCCTCGTAGCGGCCGCACAGCAGGATCAGGTGCGGGTATCGCGTCAGCTCCCGCGCCACCTCCTGACGGAAGCGTCGGCCCCCGGGGCCGAGCAGGATCACCCGCGCCGAGGCCTGGCCCCGCAGGGCCTCCACCGCCGCGGCGAGCGGCTCCGGCTTGAGGATCATCCCGCCGCCGCCCCCGAAGGGCGGCTCGTCGGTCACCCGATGCCGGCCCGCGGCGTAGTCGCGCAGGTCGTGGACCCGGATCTCCACGAGGCCCCGGGCCCTCGCGCGGCCGACGATGGACTCGCCCAGGGGCGCCTCGAGCATCACCGGAAACAGGGTGACGATGTCGATCCTCACAGCTCGAGCAGCCCTTCCGGCGGATCGATGACGATCCGACGATCCGCCACGCTGACCTCCACCACGATCGACGCCACCGCGGGGATGAGCCGCTGGCGCTCCCCGTCCTCGACCACCCAGAGATCCTGCGCGCCGCTCTCCACCCGGACGAACCGGCCGACCCAGCGCCCGTCGCGCGTCTCCACCGCCGCGCCCTCGAGCTGCCAGGGGTAGAACTGGCCTTCCTCGAGCGGCAGGGCCTCGGCGCGGCTCACCGCGAGCAGGCGCCCCTGGAAGCGCTGCGCCGCCTCCGGGGAATCCACGCCGTGCATGCGCACGAACGCGGTGGTCCCGTCGAACCGGCACGAGGCGATGTGGCAGTCCTCCCGCCAGTCGCGCTCCGGCTCCCAGAGCACGCAGCGCTCGAGCCGCGCGAAGCGCTCGTGCGGCCGGTCGGTGAGCGGGCGCACCTTGACCTCGCCGCACAGCCCGTAGGGCCGCAGCACCTCGCCGACCGCGACGAGAGGAGCTTCCGGCATCGGAGCCTAGGCCTTGGCGGCCGCTCCGGCCCGAGCGATGAGCGTCTTCACGGTGTTGCTCGGCTGGGCGCCCTTCTTGATCCATTCCTGCGCCCGCTCCAGCTGGATCTTCACGGTCGGCGGATCGGTGAGTGGGTTGTAGTGCCCGATCACCTCGATGAACTTCCCGTCCCGTGCCGAGCGCGAATCCGCCACCACCACCCGGTAGGCCGGCTTCCGTGTCGTTCCCGTCCTTCTCAGCCTGATATGAACCGCCACTGGGTCACCTCTCTCTGGTTGTACTGCGCCGCGATGCTCCCGGGCTCAACGGGGCAGAAAGGGCAGGGCTCCCTTGACCTTGCCCATGCGTCCCTCCATCTGCTTGAGCCCTTTCATCATCTTCCTGAGCTGAGCGTATTGCTTGAGCAGCCGGTTGACGTCCGACACGCTCGTTCCGCTGCCGCGGGCGATCCGCGCCCGCCGGCTGCCGTTGATGACCGCCGGCTCGCGTCGCTCGTGCGGAGTCATCGATGCGATGATCGCCTCGTACCGGTGCAGCTCCTTCTCCTCGCCGGCCAGCTCCTTCGGCAGACCCCGGCCACCCTTGAAGAATGGCACCATCTCGAGGATCTGGCCGAGCGGGCCCATCGAGCGGAGCTGCTTGAGCTGGGCCGCGAAGTCCTCCAGCGTGAAGGCGTCATCGCGGATCTTCTGAGCCAGGACCTCGGCCTGCTGGGCGTCGACGGTGGCCTGCGCCTTCTCGACGAGCGATAGCACGTCGCCCATGCCGAGGATGCGCTGGGCGAGCCGATCGGGATGGAACGGCTCGAGCGCGTCCGTCTTCTCGCCGACCCCCACGAAGGCGATCGGCCGGCCCGTGACCTCGCGCACGGACAGGGCGGCGCCTCCACGCGCGTCGCCGTCCATCTTCGTGAGGATGACCGCGTCGATGCCGATCGCGGCGTTGAACTTCTCGGCCACGGTGACCGCGTCCTGCCCGGTCATGGCGTCCACGACCAGCAGGACGTGATGCGGGCTGACCGCCCGCTTGATCGCCCGCAGCTCCTCGAGCATCTCCTCGTCGATGTGCAGCCGCCCCGCGGTGTCGAGGATCAGCGGCGACAGACCCCGCCGGGCCGCGTCGTCGCGTGCGGCCGCGCAGATGTCGACCGGCCGGCGGTCGGCATCGCCCACGACCGGCATGCCGAGCTGGGCCCCCAGCGTTCGGAGCTGATCGACCGCGGCGGGCCGGTACACGTCGGCGGCGGCGAGGAGCGGGTGCTGACCCTGCTTCTGGAAGTGCCGCGCGAGCTTGGCCGCGCTGGTGGTCTTGCCGGAGCCCTGGAGCCCGACCAGCATCACCACCGTCGGGGGATGCGGGGCCAGCGCGAGCCGATGGCCTGAGCCGCCGAGCAGCTCGACCAGTTCGTCGCGCACCACCTTGACGACCTGCTGCCCGGGGGTCAGGGACTGCAGCACGTCCTGACCGACCGCCTTCACCCGGACCCGCTCGACGAAGGCCTTCACGACTTTGAAATTGACGTCGGCCTCCAGCAGTGCCATGCGCACCTCGCGCATCGCCTCCTGGATGTTCTCCTCCGTCAACCGGCCGAAACCACGGAGCCGATCGAGGATTCCGGTCAGACGGCTGGTCAGGCTATCGAGCATCGTGATGCCATCCGGGTTATGTGCTTGGAAACGCTAAAGGATACTGACGCGAGACAGAAAAGTCAAGCGGACATCGCTACTTCCGAAGCACTCCGCAGCGCGGCCACTGCCGCCCCCGGATCCGGGGCGCCGAAGATAGATGAGCCGGCCACGAGCACGGTGGCCCCGGCCCGGGCAAGGCTTCCGGCATTGTCGGCCTTCACGCCGCCGTCGACCGAGATCATGACGTCCCGGCCTGCCAGCAGGGCCCGGAGCCGCCGGATCTTCTCATAGGCGGTCGGGATGAACGACTGACCCCCGAACCCCGGGTTGACAGACATCACCAGCACCAGGTCGAGGTCGTCGAGCACGTACTGGAGCACGTCCGGGGGGGTCGACGGGTTCAGGGCGACGCCCGACTTGGCCCCGGCCTCCCGGATCAAGGTGACGGCCCGCTGCACGTGCGGGCAGGCCTCGGCGTGGATCGTCACGTAGTCGGCGCCCGCCTTCACGTAGGTCTCAACCCAGCGCTCCGGCTCCTCGATCATCAGGTGGACGTCCAGGGGCAGACGGGTCCGCTTGCGGATCGACGAAATGACCGGCGGGCCGATCGTGAGGTTGGGCACGAAGTGCCCGTCCATCACGTCGACATGGAGCTGGTCGGCGCCGGCGGCCTCGACTCGGGCGATCGCCTCACCGAGCGCGGCGAAATCCGCGGACAGGATGCTGGGCGCGATCTTCATGCTGCGACCTTACCCGAAAGCCGGCGCGGCCGCAAAGGGCGTGCCCTCGCCCGCGGTCAGGGGCGGGCCGCCCGGATCAGACGGACGGCGGTGAAGCCGTCGGTGCCGTGAACGTGGGGAAGGCAGCGGATGATGCCTCCTGCGTCCGGGCTGATCGGGAAGCCGGGCGGCGGGTCGATCCGCCAGTCGTGGTGTCCATCGAGGAAGCCCCGCACCAGCTCGTCGTTTTCCTCAGGCTCGAGCGAGCACGTGGCGTACACTAGCCGCCCCCCCGGTGCCACGAGACCGCTCGCGGCAGCGAGAATCCCACGCTGCCGCTCCGCGAAGCGCACCAGCTCGGCCTCCTCCCGCTTCCACTTCACGTCCGGATTGCGCCGGAGGACCCCGAGGTTCGAGCACGGGGCGTCCACGAGCACCCGGTCGCAGCGCCCGTGCCAGCGCCCGCCGACTGCCGCCACGGCGCCCACGTGGGCCTCGACGATGCTCACGCCGAGGCGCGTCGCCCCCAGGGTGAGCAGGCGCATTCGCGCCGCGTTGGGATCCATCGCGACGATGCGTCCACGGTTGCCCATCAGCTGGGCGAGATGCGTGGTCTTCGTGCCGGGCGCCGCGCAGACGTCGGCGACCAGCTCGCCGGGCTGGGGATCCAGCAGCCTGGCCACGAGCATCGAGGCCTCGTCCTGGGGCGTGCACCATCCGGCCGTGAAGGCCTCCCAGCGCCCGACGGCCCCGCGGCGGACCGTCAGCCCCTCGGGCGCCAGGGCGGTGGGCTCGGTCTCGGCGAGCTCCTCGTCCCGCAGGCGGCGCGCCAGGTCCTCTCGGGTGATGCGGAGCGTGTTGGCGCGGATGGTGAGCGGGGGGCGCTCGTC
>Ga0187776_10001744_pt1 | contig 11005 bp, 7 predicted proteins | sample 0216_BV02_MP12_2_FD_132426 | JGI IMG/M metagenome (GOLD analysis project Ga0187776, IMG submission 132426) | Tropical peat soil microbial communities from peatlands in Department of Meta, Colombia - 0216_BV02_MP12_20_MG | ecosystem: Environmental > Terrestrial > Soil > Wetlands > Peat | place...
CCGCGCTTAGCAGGTGCGGGTGGCGAAACCCGCGGAGACCTGCTCTCGAAAACAGCGGGTCTCCGGCTGAGTCCACGGCATCGGTTTGGCCCGTGCCCGAGTTCGTGAGATTGCAGGACTCCGGGGTCGACTCCCGCGACGACCGACGCGCCGACGACGCCGCGAGCCTCGCTGCTGGCGAGTTGCGCGTCTCTCGCAGGAGGCTGGGTGTAACGAGAGGGGAGAGGATCGCTAGCGGCGACGCGCGTGCTGTGCGGTTTTTTACGGATAGCGGTCAGCGGAATAGGTCGTTGCTTGGCACAACCCCGAGTGAGACGATTCGCCGCGCGGCGAGTCGGGGACGCCAAAGCGAGCCGGACGAGCTGTCCGGGTGGCCAACCGGGAGAGAGATCATGACCACAGCCGGAGCTAGCGGGGTCGCGCACGGGCCTCCCCACCACGGAAAGGTGATGCGCCGGTTGGCGCAGGTGTTTGCCCTTAACCCGCAGGGGCTCCACTGGGGGCGGGGTGTGATGTTCCTTGACGTTGCGCTAGTGCCGGTGGTCGTCCTGTTGGCGATCGGGGAGGAGCAGTACCTGCTGAGCGCGGTGTTCGGCACTCTGTTTGCGTGTGTGGCGGACCCCGGCGGCTCCTACGGGTCCCGCGCGTTGCGCCTCGCTGGGTTCGGGCTGGCGGGCGCGGCGATGACGGCGCTTAGCTTTGGGATCGCCACGAGCGGCTGGGGCTGGCTGGTGCTCGCGGCCTTCGGGGTCACGCTGGTGGCCGGGTTGGCGGTCGCGTTCGGGGCGCACAGGTTCGCTGTGGCGATGCTCCTCAACGTCTGGTTCTTCATCGCCCTCGTTCTAGGGTCCAACCATCACAACGCCCACGTCGCCAGTGACACGTGGAGTCAGGTGCTCGCGTGGGTCGGGGGAACGGCGCTCTGGATCGCTCTGACGTTCGTTGCGTGGCTGATCCAGGGGCGTAAGGACCGACCAAAGCCGATCGCGGAGATTCCTGGTGACACTGCGCCGAGAAAGCTGACTCCGCCCCTGATCGCGTTTGCACTCCTCCGCGCTCTCGGCATGGCCGGAGCCACCGCGATCGCGTTTGGCGCGGGACTGTCCCACGCCGATTGGCTGCCGATCGCGACGATCGTCGCGATGAAGCCCGGCCTGGAGCAGACCACGGTGGTGGCCGAGCAGCGCCTGGCGGGGGCGGTCATCGGCGCAGTCGTAGCTGCGCTGCTTCTGCTGATCGCCGCCAACGAACACGGACTCAAGTTGATCTCGATCAGGCACGCACTTGAGGTGGTCGCGGTCGTCATCTTCATCCACGGAGTTGCCATTCAGTTCTGGAACTACGCGCTCTACACCGCGGCCATCGCCGCGGGCGCGCTGCTCGCCGTGGACCTTCCGCACCCGTCCAACTACAGCGCCGAGGGACAGCGGGTGCTCTGGACGCTTGTCGGCGTGGCGATCGCCGTGCTCGTCATGCTCCTGGGGGACCTGCTCGCCAAGCGCAGCGCCAAAGCACCAGCCCGGGCGGCCTCACAGCCAGCCTGAGCACCCTCGGCGAGACACTCCAGCCGCGAGTGCTTTGGCCGAGTTCTTCTGCCTGCCCAGGACCGAGACTGTCGCTCTGGGCTAGCAGCATCGACGCTTTCGCGTGGGCGACACGGCTGGTTCTTCCCGGCGATGCGGAAGAGAAGCGCTCGGGCGGCGAAGAACCCGCCGCTCGACACTCGCTTTGCCTCTCTCGTGGTACTCCACGCCGCTTCGTGCAGCGACCTCTCATGCGCGGGATTAGCGCCCCGGGCCGACGACGGCGGCTCTGAAATTGGGGAAAGCGACGCTGCGTTCTCCTGGCGATGCCGCAGCGCGATCGCGCCTGCCACAGGTCGATCAACGTAACTTGGTCGGTGTCGCACAGGCTGTGGCGCAGGAGCTACAAACCGACTGCGGGTTTGCGTTGAAATACCGATGGAAGCGGCCCGTCGCCTTGTGACGCTGGGTTGGATACCGGCACGGCGTCCGCGACTCTAGGGAGGTGGACGATGGCAGCACATGGGTCAGCAGTGGGTGAGCCTCCGCGCTTGGTCGTCGAAGCCCCTGGGGGCGTTCGGTGGAGGCGTTCCGCTGCCGTCGTAGGAGATGCGGTGCGACTCGCGGGTGCGCTCGTGAGCGGTGCGGTGTCGCGGCGGGCGGTTCGGCCGCTTGCCGGCGAAGTCGCGCGGCCGCTCCCGGGCGACGAGCTGGTGTTGGGAAGGAGGGTTCGCTGGACGCACGGGATCACGATCGATGCGCCACCAGCCGAGATCTGGCCGTGGCTAATACAGATGGGGTGCGGGCGTGCTGGCTGGTACAGCTATGACGGACTGGACAACGGTGGCGCGCCTAGCGCGGATCGCATCGTTGCCGAGTTTCAGCGGGCGGCGGTTGGCGACATCTTCCCGATGCGGCCAGGAGCCAAGGACAGCTTCGTGGTCCGGGCCGTTGAGCCCGAGCGATGGCTCGTTCTCGCTGACGCCGGCGGATTAGCTACTTGGGGGTTTGCGCTCGAGCGGCTCGACGAGGCAAGCACCCGACTGCTTACCCGCTCCACTGGAGGCTATAAGCGCTTCGTCGTCGGGCTGCTGCTTGAGATCCTCCTACGCCCGATCCACTTCGGGATGCAACGACGGCAGCTGCTCAACCTCAAGCGAAACGCGGAGAGCGGCAGACCGCTGATTGCGCGCCCCAAGACCGGGGCGAGCACGGTGAAGCTGCTGGTGGGAAGCGGCGACAAGATCGCGCTCTCTACGTTGCCGTTCCTGCTCGCTGGCGTAGCCCTGAACATCGCCTACCCGGTGGCATTTCATGTCGGGGGACCGTCGACCGCCCTAGTCGTGATCTCCGTCATCGCGTTGATTGCCGGCGTCACGATCTGGATCTGGTCGGCCGTCCTGATTCTGGTGAAGGTTCCGCACGGAGAGCTGATAACCAGCGGGCCCTTCCGGCTGGTGAAGCATCCTCTCTACACCGGCGTGGCTTTACTGGTGCTTCCATGGCTGGGACTCCTCCTCAACACCTGGCTCGGAGCTGCGGTCGGGTTCATCCTGTACGTCGCGTCTAGGCGTTTTTCGCGCGATGAGGAAGCCGAGCTGTCGAAGACGTTCGGGCAGACGTGGGAGGCCTACTGCAGATCTGTGTGGATCCCCTGGCTATAGGAGTCCGTGATGAGCGGCTCGCTGAGCCAACCGAGATCAGGGCAACCGGACGGCGCCTCGGCGCGACTGAACGAACCTGATCTAAGAGACAGGGTGGTCGAGGTTCTCGACCGCTGGCCGTCTGCCGGTGTCGCGGTTGCCGTCGTGCAAGACGGGTCGCCGGTGTGGTCCTCCGGCCACGGCGTCGCGGACGTCGGATCGAAGGAGCCGATCACGGAGGACACGGTGTTCCGGATCGGGTCGATCACCAAGATCTTCACTGCTGTTGCGGTGATGAAGCTGTGGGAGCAAGGGTTGGTTGACCTCGACGCGCCCGCCAGCGATTACCTGCGCACCTTCCGGCTGATCCCGGCCAACCCGAGCTTCCGGCCGACGGTGCGCCATCTCCTGACGCACACGGCCGGGGTCGGCTACTGGCGGCGGCTTTCGGACCTGCTCCGCCCCGGTCTCGGCGCGGCCGACAGGGCAGCTCGGTCGGGTGCGCGGCCACTGGCTGAGTACTACCGCCGGGGTCTGCCGGTGGAGGTCGAGCCGGGGACCAAGTGGGCGTACAGCAATCACGGGTTCGCCGCGCTCGGCCAGATCGTCGAGGACGTGACCGGCCAGCCGCTCGATCGGTATATGCGCGAGCGGATCTTCGAGCCGTTAGGCATGGAACACACCGACCTAGTCCGCTCCGAGCGGGTCCGCGCCCGGTTAGCCACCGGCTACGTGCTGCGCTCGCACGGTCTGAGGGCGGTCGCCGACCGCGAGCTGCCGGCCCCCGGCGCAGGCGGGATGTATTCCACCCCGTCGGATCTGGCCCTCTACATAGCCGCTCTTCAGCGCATCGTCTCGGGCGAGCACGGCTCCGTGCTCAAACCCGACACCGCAGCGTCTATGTTCCAGCCGCACTTCCGGCTTGACCCGCGCCTGCCGGGCATGGGCTTGGGGTTCGAGCTTGGGGAAGAGAGCGGTCACAGGACGGTAGGCAAGACCGGGATCGTGTCGGGGTTCCTGTCCGCGATGACGCTGGCTCCTGATCAGGGGATTGGCGTCGTCGTGCTCAGCAACACCGGCGGACTCGACCCTCGCGGCGTGTCCGAGCCGCTGGCTCGGGCGCTTGTTCGCTGGCTACTTGGCCTTCCCGGCGAGGCGATCCGCACCGACATTCCGCCACAACCCGAAACCTGGGGCGAGATCTGCGGGTGGTACAGCCCCGAACCCGGCCCGGTCACCAACCTGTTCACCAGAGCCACGATCGGGGCGGGCGCCGAGGTCGCGGTTCACGACCGCCATCTGATGTTCAAGCCGCTGCACCCGATCCCGGCGCTTCGTCGCGGCATGCGGCTACACAACGACGATCCTGACGATCCCTGGGTATTCCGGCTCGAATTCCTCGAGTACGGCTTTGATTTGCGTGTCGTGTTCAGCCAGAGTCCTGAAAGAGGGCGGACCGTCACGCGACTGCTTACGGACACGTTTGCGTTTCAGAAGCGGCCCGATGCCCGAAACCCGAGACGACTGATCAGCGGCGCGCTCCTCGCGGGCGCTACGGCGATCGCCATACACCGACGGAGGAACACTCCCTCGACGACCACAATCGGCTAGCGGCGCCGAGACCTCCTTTCGCGCCACGGCGCAACATCGTGGCGCCCGAATCCGGGCCCTGCCTAGCGCGGATAGGGCGCCTCAGCGGTTGGCGGCAGGTCGTTCGGCACCGCGACCCGCCCGGCGTTCGCGCCTGCCGCGCTTAAGGGTCTCTGCGCGAAGCGGCTTGAAGTACCGCGGGAGAGGCAAAGGGGGTCTCGACCCGCGGCTTCTTCGTTGCTTCGAGACGCTCTTCTTCTGCATCGTCGGGAGGGACCAGAAGCTCAGAGTTGATGCGGCTGCGCTGTCGCTATTAGCCCGGCTGAGCAGCCTCGGGCGCCGAGGGACCGCTGCTCCGTCATCGCCATGACAACGGTGATCCCGTGCGCAACGCGGTTGCCCGAGTAACGATTCGGATTGGAGCTAGGCTGCAGAGCCGGGCGAAGCCGGGTGAGGCTCAGGTCAAGCTGATGTGATCGCCCTTCCGGATTGCGCCCGTCGCTTCTGCGACCGCGTAGACGCCGGCGCAGGGGTAGCGCATGCCGGCGACGTCGATCCGGTTGTGCTTGGCAAGTGCTTTGAGGATCCGGGGGTCTTTCGGAAGGTCCTCCTGCGCGAGGCTCGGCATCACGCAACGAGGATCTGGCAGCGACACGCCGAGCCTGACGTCCTTGCCGACTCCGAGCGTGTGACCGACCCACTCGTTCTCAACGAAGCCATGCTCAGAGGTATCCACGATCACGTTCATCCGGAACCGTCGCGCGTCAAAGCGGCTTTGCGGCTCAAGTTCGCCTAGCTGCTCCAGGGTTGACGTCGTGAGCACGCTGAACGGAAACAGATCGAAGAACGATCCCTCCGGGACAGCGGAGGGGAGCCCCCGCTCGTTGAAGAACGCCGCACCGAGCCCAACTTCGACGACCTCGTCGCGGTGGCCCTCGGGATCGTAGTTCTCCTCGTCAGGGTGGTACTGATCGATCGTGTAGCCATTCTGCGCCGCGCGCGCCAACTCCACGTCGCGGCCGAAGAAGCGCGACAGGACGGCATCGACATCAGGGGCGTCGCTCATCACCGACGTGCCGTCGGCGAGCTCGATCCGCACCGGGGGAAGCTCCTCGCCTGCGCGCGGCGGCTCGACGAAGGCCGCACGGCACGCGAACAGGGCCGGCCACAGCTTCGGGTGCTTCGCGCTCGCGATCTTGCCCGTCTCCCTGTCACGGACGGCATACGCGCGGTCGCCGATGACCCCGCTTGCACTTAGATCGGCCGCGTCCAGCTCCTCGCCCAGCATCGACTTGACGGGAAACCGCCACAGCGTCAACACCGCGCCAACAGGCTCGTTTGAGTTCATTCGTCGCCCCTCCTGTGATTCGCCAGCGTGCAACCGAGCCTACTCCTCTGGGATGAACCCGACAATCGGTCGCAGCCGTGCATCGCTCCTGCTGCGATCGAGACGCAGCGGTTCGACCCGGCGCGGTCGTGGCCCCTCCTCTCAGGCGGAGCAGAAGCGCCGGGGCTTGGCCGAAACGGGGCCCTGCTGGCCGCGCTTAGTGAGCCTGTCGCCGCGCGGACCCAAGATGCCCGTGTCGGCACGGATGCAGGACTCGCCGGTCAGCCGCGTGCTGGGCTCCACGCCTTTAGGGGTCGCGCTGCCATCGTGGCCGCTCGCATCGGAACGGAGCAATCTCCGACGCAGATCCGTGACCGCGAAGCCGAACGAGGGGGAGGAGGTGGCGCTGCCCGGGTAGTAGTCTCAGCCAGCGCCGAGGACGATCCGCGCGCCGTCGGACAGCGTCAGCCCGAGCGCTTCGAACTCGTTTTGCCACATCGAACAGGGGAGCGCGCCGCGGTCGTCGCGAAGCTCGAAGTAGACACGCGCTCGACCGCCGCGGATTCCCCAAACTTCCCCGATCAGCTGGCGTGGGCGAACTGCCGGAGACGCTGCCTGAGCTGCGCCGCGTAGGCGCCGACCGGGTCGTGACCAGGAAGCCCGCTGCCCGGGGCCGCAACGCTTGTGTTGGGGTTTACCGCGCCGGCCATCAAGCTGAGGCTAGCGGCCGATCCGGGCAGACCGCTATTGCGGTGGGTCGGCAATCGGCCGTGCCTTCTCAAGCTCACGACTTTCCGGTCCGATAACCGACGCGTGTCCACCACGCTGCTCGTGACGGGGGGAGCCGGCTTCATCGGATCTCACCTGACAGAGTCGCTCGTCGCAGACGGCCACCGCGTGATCGTGCTAGACGATCTCAGCAACGGCAGGCGCGAGAACCTGTGGCCGAGCCTCGCCTCCGGCCGCGTCAAGCTGGTCGAGGGGTCGATAGTCGATCGCGACCTCGTCCACGAGTGCATGGCGGACTCGGACGCGTGCATTCACCTGGCGGCGCGGCTCGGCGTCGAGAACATCGTCAGCCACCCGCTGACGTGCCTACGTGAGAACGTCGTCGGCACCGACGTCGTGATGGAGGCGGCGGCGCGCCACCGCCGGCGGCTCGTGTTCTCCTCCTCATCCGAGGTCTACGGGAAGCTCAACCAGCGCCAGCTGCATGAAGACAGCGACAGGCTGATCGGCTCGCCGAGAAAGTCTCGCTGGAGCTACGCGATCGCCAAGGAATTCGGTGAATCTCTCGCCCACTCCTATGTCCACGAGTGCGGCGGCGAGATGATCGTCGTTCGCCTGTTCAACACCGTAGGTCCGCGCCAGGCGAGCGAGCACGGCATGGTAGTGCCGCGCTTCGTCCGTCAGGCGCTCGCCGGTGAACCGCTGACCGTCTATGGAGACGGCACCCAGACACGCTGCTTCACCGACGTCCACGACGTGGTTCGCGCCCTGCAGCAGCTCGTCGCGTGTGACGCGGCGGTCGGCAGCACCTTCAACATCGGCTCCTCGTCGGCGGTCCGCGTGCTCGATCTGGCCCATCTGGTGATCGAGCGGACGGGCTCGGCGTCCTCCGTTGTTTTCGTGCCGTATGGCCAGGCGCACTCGCCTGGCTTCGAGGAGCTTGGAAACCGCTCGCCTGACACCTCGGCGCTGCGCGGTTTGACGGGATGGACCCCACAGCGCAAGTTGGAGCAGACGATCGACTCCGTGATCGGCCATGAGCTTGACCGGGCGCTTGTGGTGACGTGTGCGGACTCAGCGAGCGTCGGTTCCCTTGCGGCTGCCCGCACACGCGTGGCAGCCTAGGCGAGCGCCCGAGATGAGCGGCGCGTCACGGCGTCGCATCGCCACGGCGGGCAGGCGAGAACCGGGGGAGGCGGTCCGGTTCGCGATCGTAGCGCTGTGCGTGCTCGGCACCGCGTGCGCCTACGTCGCGTTCATCGTCGTGGTGGTGGGCGGCCACATCGGCGTGCTGATCGGTTTGATTCCGTGGCTGGCCGCCACCGCGCTGGCGGCGATTCTCGTGGTGACCCTGTGGGCCGTCGTCGGCGCCTCACGCGAGCGGCTGCAGAGCCGAAGGGCGCTCACCGCGGAGCGGATCCGCGTACTGGCGGAGGAGATCCGCTCGCTCGAGCCTTCGCAGCGGGCGGCGGCCAAGAAACGGCTGATCGAGCGACTCGACATCACGCGCGAGGCGCTCAGCGAGGTTGTGAACATGAACCCTGCGGTTCGCAAGCAACTGGTTGCGGGCGGAGTCGCCGCCTGGGTCGAGCGTGAGCTACTCGGCGGCGGCAGCAAATGGCATCGGGTCAACGCTGCCGGCGTCCTCGGGCTGCTGGGCGCGCCCACCTCCGTCGAGCGGCTCACAAGGGCGCTCGCCGATCCCGACGTGGACGTCGCGTACGCATCAGCCCAGGCCCTCGCGCGCTACACCTCGCGTTCGGCCTACGACTCGCTGCTCGACGCGCTAAGCGCAGGCACGCTTCCGGCGCCCCGGGTTGCCGGGCTGCTCGAAGCATTCCAGTGCCCGGCGGCGCGAGAGTTGATCGAGCGCCGGGCCGGCTCGGACGATCCTCGCCTGCGGTACTGGGCCGCCTACCTGCTGGGGAGCCTGGCCGATCCGAGGTCCGCGCCGGTCGTCGAGTGCCTCACGCGGGACCCGGACGAGGACGTTCGCGCCAACGCCGCAGAGTCGATGGCGGGCTTCCCCGACGCGTCGACCCTCCGCCGGCTACTGGCGGACGAGAGTTGGGTTGTCCGCTCCCATGCAGCGAAGGCGGCAGGGGCCAGTGGCCAGGTGGACCTCGCGCCGCGGCTCGCCGGCTTGCTCGAGGACCGGTCGTGGTGGGTGCGGCAGAACGCCACCCTGGCGCTGGCCGCATTCGGCTATCCCGCGGTCCCGTCGCTGTTGCCGCAGCTGCGCTCGCACGACCGCTTCGCGCGAAACAAGGCGGCCGAGGCGCTGGTCCGCTGCGGCTATGCGGCGGAGCAGGTCGAGCGGCTGACCACCGCCGCGTCGGTCGACGAGAGCGCGCGACGATTCCTAATCGACCTGGGGCGGGCCGAGGCTGTCGGAATGATCGAGATCGCGCTTCGCGACGCGCCGACCCCGGAGGGACGCGCCCGTCTCACCAGCGTGCTGGAGGAGATTGCCGCCGAACATATGAACTCCCCGATCGAGCAGCTCGAGGCGATACCTTCGTGAGTACTCCGGTCGAGATCCTGTTCGTCGGCCTACTCGGCTACTTCCTGACCCTGAACTCGCTTTACGTGGCGATCACGGTGGCGGCGTTGGTTCAGCTGCATCGCGAGAGCGGGCGTCGATACATCGACTTCGAGCGTCTGTCGGCGTCGGGCGCGACGGTGCCGGTCAGCGTCCTGATTCCCGCCTACAACGAGGCGCAGATCCTCGGCGACGCACTCACCGCCCTGCTCGCCTCCGACTATCCCGAGTTCGAGGTCATCGTTGTCAACGACGGGTCGACCGACGACACGCTCGAGGTCGCGATCCGCGAGTTCGGGCTGGAGCCGCATGTCGTGTTTCACCCGGCACCGCTGCAGACGGCGCCTGTGCGGGGCGCCTATCGCTCGCGTCGGTATCCCAACCTCTGGCTAATTGACAAGCAGAACGGCGGCGGCGGCGACTCGCTAAACGCGGCGCTGAACTTGGCCCGCTACCCGATCGTGGTCCACCTCGATGCCGACTGTCTCGTGGAGCCGGACACGCTGATGCGCCTGCTGCGGCCGATGAACTTCGCCCCCGATGAGGTGCTGGTTGCCGGGGCCACCCTGCGTGTCGCGAACGGTCTCGAGGTTTCAAACGGCCGGGTCATGCGGGAGTCGCTGCCGAGTCGGCTGGTCGAGCGCTTTCAGGTGCTCGAGTACCTCAGCGCGTTCGTCCTCAACCGGCTCGGTTGGGGGGCGCTGAACGCGATACCCGTGATCTCGGGGGCCTGCGGGGCATGGCCGAAGCGCGTGCTGATGGACATGGGTGGCTTCTCGACCAAGCACACGCATTGCGACATCGAGGCGACGATCCACGCCCACGCGATGCTTCGGTCGACCGGAGAGCGTTTCAGGATCCTCAACGTGCCGGACGCCACGGTCTGGACACAGGTCCCGATGAGCTGGCGCAACCTCTGGATACAGCGAAAGCGCTGGCAGCGAGTCGTCTACGAGATGTTGTGGAGGTATCGCCGGCTGATCTTCAATCCCCGGTACGGCTACTTCGGGATGCTCTGCATGCCGTACCTGCTGATCTACGAAGGCCTCGGAGCGTTCGTCGAGAGCTTTGCCTACATCTTCATGCTGGTGCTGGCGTTCCTCGGCATGCTGAGCGTCCAGGCGCTGCTGTTGTTCCTGTGCTTCTCGTTCGGATTAACCGCAATCGTCACGGTTCTGAGCCTGCTGGCGGACGTTCTGTACTTCAGGGCCTATCCGCGATCGAGCCTGGTGTTGCTCGCCGTCCTGGCATTCCTGGAGCCACCTGTCTACCACCTCGCGCAACTCCCGCATCGGATGGCTGCCCTGCCCGAGTTCCTCCGGGGCCAGCGCTCCCACGAGAAGATGGTGCGTACGCCGATCGCCAGCGCCGCTGCTAACTCGGCATTGCGGTGATACCTCCCGGACTCGTGGCCGCTCGATCTGCATCGCCCCCGACGTCGCGCGATCTTCTGCGGCCGCTCATAGCCATTCCGATAAGGCGACCCCGGTCTTTCTCTGCTCGCCTGTACCCGGGGCGGCCGAGGAACTCGGTCAACTCGTCCTGGCGCGCCTGCTGGACGATCAACCCCGCGCCGAGCCGACCGATCTCCTCGATCGGATCCGCCAGCTCGCCGGCATCTGGAGCGGTGTCGCCTTGTTTTGTTTTGCAC
>Ga0187776_10001745_pt1 | contig 10995 bp, 10 predicted proteins | sample 0216_BV02_MP12_2_FD_132426 | JGI IMG/M metagenome (GOLD analysis project Ga0187776, IMG submission 132426) | Tropical peat soil microbial communities from peatlands in Department of Meta, Colombia - 0216_BV02_MP12_20_MG | ecosystem: Environmental > Terrestrial > Soil > Wetlands > Peat | place...
ACCGTCAGCGCGTCGACGTCGGTCAGACCAAGCACCGTCGCACTCGTGTACACACCGGGGTTTCCCCACGAGCGCTGCGCCAGCGTCACCACGATCAGCGCGGCCTGGAATGCGACCGCCATCTGCATGGCGGTGCCGAGTCGAAGTGGATTCGCCGGCTCCTTTGCGGTGGTGGCTGGCGCCGCGGCGTCCGATCGCCAGCCGAGGAGCGTGAGCGCGAGCCCCACGATCAGCGGAAGTGCCAGCATCGGCAACAACGCGAGCGCGACCGAGGGACTCAGCATCGCGCTCACGACGAGCACGCGCGGTATCAGCACTGTGCAGGCCGCGAATACTCCGCGGGCGAGCGGGTTGCCGAGGCTCTCGTCGCTCCGGCTCAATCTCGAGAACGTGAGCGTGACGGCAGTCGACGAGATGACGCCGCCGAGCGCGCCGGTCACGCCCAGCCCGCGATGGGCCCCCATCGCGCGGCGCGCGATGAAGCCCGCGAAGTTGAGGGCTGACAGGAGAAGGACAATCGTCCAGAGCGCGCGCGGCCTCACGGCCAGGTCGCCGAAGAACGGACCCGGCGGAAGCAGCGGCAGCACCACCACCGCGAGGACGGCGAACTGGAGCCCGGCGCGCAACTCGGGCTCGCCGAGCTGGCGGACGAGCCAGTGCAGCCGCGTCTTTTCGCTCAGCAGGAGCACAACGACCGCTCCCGCGCCCGCGGCGATGCCGGGAGACCCGAGTCCGGCGAGCGCGCCCAGCGCGATGATCGCGAGCGCGGCGGCCTCGGTCGTCCCGTCGGCGAGCGATGAGTGTTTCCGAACCACCACCACGTAGGCGCCGACGCAGAGCGCCGCGCCTCCGCCGACCAGCATCGCCGCGATCAGCGCCTGCGACGAGGCGGCGAGAACGCCCGCGATGCCGCCCAGGAGGCCCAGCAAGCAAAAGGTTCGCAATCCGGCGAACCGCGCGTTCGGGCCCGAGGCGTGTCCCGACCACTCTCGCTCGAGCCCCGCCGCGAGACCGACGAGCCCGGCGATCGCCAATCGCAGGGCGATCTCTCGCTCGCCGTCAATCGGAATGGCGTCCATCGCTCGTCACGGCGGCAGTCCTGAGGCCACAACCATGCCGATCGCCCGGGAGAGCCGAGCGGCTCGCTATTCCACGGCGAGCAGTCCGAGCTTGAGCGCGAATTGCACGTACTGCGAGCGGTGCGACAGCTCGACCTTCTCCTGGATCCGCTGCTTGTACGTATCGACGGTCTTCGGACTGATTTGCAGCTGCTCGCCGATCTCCGGCGCGGAGTAGCCGAGCGCGATTCGGCGGAGCACGTCGCGCTCGCGCCCGGTCAGCTTCTCATAACGTTCCCGCTCGCTTGCCGCCGGATGCTTCGCGGCGAGCTTCCTCGCCAGAATGCGGGCGGCGGTCGACGGCACGTAGACCTCGCCATGCGCGAGCCCGCGTATCGCGTTGACCAGCTCGCGATCGGCGTTCGTCTTCACGACATAGCCGGACGCGCCGGCCTCCATCGCCGGCACCAGATAGTCTTCCTCCGCGTGCATGCTCAGAATCAACACCCGTGCGCCGATGCCGCTCGCCACGATCTCACGCGTCGCGGTGATGCCGTCACCGTCGGGCATCGACAAATCCATCACGACGATGTCGGGCTTGAGCCGCTCGGCGGCCTCGACGGCCTCGTGGCCGTTGCTCGCCTCTCCGACGACGGTGATATCGGGCGTCGCGCTCAGCACGGACCGCAGTCCGGCGCGAACGACGCCGTGGTCATCCACGAGCAGAACGCGAATTGACTCGCTGATCATTGCGGCCTCCTCCCCGGGGGCAACACACGACAGGTGATCGCCTACAACTGGCGATGCCCGTAGTCTGACGAGGCCCAGGGTCGCGGGGCGTCCGGAAAGATCAGGAGTTTTTGTCTGGGATTCCCTGACAGCCGGGCGCGCTACCGCCCGGCAATCGCGCGCTCGAACGCCGCCATGTCCTCCGTCGCCAACACGGAGTGAAGCGCGTAGAGATCCGCCGACGTGTTCGATATTCCGGACAGCGCGCGGGCCGCTCGGAACCCGGCCGCTCGGACCGCCGCGGCGGTTCGAGCGTTCCACTCGCCGTACGGATACGCAAACACGTCCGGCGTCGTGCCGAGATGCTTCTGAATGTCCTCCCGGCTGCCGGCGATCTCGTTCGTGAGGGAGACCTGCGGGTCCGTGAGCTTCGGGTGCGTGCGAGAATGCGCCTCGATCGACATGCCCGCGTTCTGGAGATCCTTGAGCTGGTCCCAGGTCATGTACCCAGGGTCGACGCCGACGGGCGTCGTGATGACGAAGAACGTCGCGGTGAGTCCGAGCTGGCGGAGGATCGGCAGCGCGTACTGGTACTGCGTCTTCCATCCGTCGTCGAATGTGATCACGACCGAGCGGTCCGAAACGGGGGTTCCTCGGTCCAGCGCATCCACCAACGCGTCCAGTCCGATGACGTGGAATCCATGATCCACGAGGTAGTGCATCTGTGCGGTGAACGTGGCCTCACTCACGTCGAGCTCGCGCGCGAGGGCGGTCTCACCTGAGCGGTGGCCTTCGATATGGTGATAGACGAGAATGGGCACGCGGACGGAGTCGCGGCGTCCGGGTGGCGGATCCTGCGCGAGCGCCGAGGACGCCCCGATGAGCACGATGATCGAAGCCCACGCGCAGACCAGCCACGACGTAGCTGTTCGAGCTCGCCGGCAATCGGCGCTCCGCCCTTTCCTCAGATCGCTTGCCGCGCTCTTCGTACGGAGCCTCATGCGTGCCGCAACGGCAAAGGCGATTCCAAGCGAACGGCCGACGGTCGGCCGGTTGCGCGCGTGACGGGCATGGCCCATCGTGAAGCGCTCGCGCACACTCCGCTTCCGAGATCACATGCGCTACACCATCGCTCGCTCGATCGTGCTGCTCGCGCTCGTCGCACCGCATCTGCTTGCGCAACAGAAGGTGAAGGAAATCAAACCCGGGGCGGTCGAGCTGATCCGCCTGGAAAATCAATGGGCCGCCGCGCTGGTGAAGCGGGATCGCGCGTTCTTCGACAAGCTCCTCTCGCCGAAGTTCGTCTACACCGAGAACGACAAGCTGATGCGCCGCGACGAGGTCCTGAACGACATGACGAGCGGCAGCGACACGGTGACGGCCGCACACAACGAAGGCATGGAAGTCCACGAGTTTGGTGCGGTGACTGCCGCCGTGACCGGCTGGCTCATCGTCGAGGGGCGCAGCAGGGACGCCCCGTTCACGCACCGCTATCGGTTTACCGACACGTGGGTGAAGCGAAAGGCCGGCTGGGAGATCGTCGCCGCGCAGGACTATCTCGCGCCGCGATAGACCCGACCGGCGGTTCCGGCGCCGGCCGACGAGACTCCGATGTGCACTCGGGTGCGCGATGCACATCGCGCAATCCTGCAGCGACGACGTGGCACCACAGCGGGCGACGAATTGCGGCGCAGGACGTTCCAGTCGACAGTCGGATGGGGCTTGCCACAGCGGTTTTCCCTGAGCCCCGCCCGACCCAGCGCACGACCGAAACTGACGCCGATCTACCGCCTTCCTAGTACTTCCACCAGGGTGCCGTCGTCCCCTCCGGCATCTTGCGCAGCCCGTACTCCGCCATCTCCTTCAACCGATCGGCGCTCGTCCCGGGTCCACTCCAGCAGTGCGGCTTCTGGTCGCCGTACACGAAATAGCCCTCATAGTGCGGATTCGTCGTCGTCTTCATCCACGCCTGCAGCTCGCGCGTCGCGCGGTCGAGAAAGAAACTGTCCATGTTGCCGACGTAGACGTGAATCTTGTCGACGAGCTTCGGGCCGACCGTGCTCCAGTTCCTTTGCAGGTAATACAGCAGATCGTAGTTGTCGCGCCAATACTGCGTGACCGTGTGATCGATCGCGCCGGTGCGTGAATCGACCGCGGGCTTGAAGTAGCCGTCGGCGCCGATCGGCCCCCACACCGCCTCCCAGATATCCTGTTGGCCGGTGCCGGAGCGTCCGTGCGTGCCGTTCACGAGCTCCATCCAGTACCGCTGCTGCGCCGTCTGCCGGATTTCGCCGTTGACCTCGCGCGAGTTCACCGTCGGCGTCAGCTGCCACTGGCTGTACTTCTTATAGAAGGCGTTCGCGTCCTTGTACATGTTCACGCCTTCCACGTCGGTGAACGTCACCGGGTCGGGACACGACGACCACGTGCCGCCGAAGAAATCGGGATGGAAGATCTGTAGCGCGAGCGATTCCCAGCCCCCCGTCGATCCGCCCGACAACCATCGGGCCCACGGCTCTCGGATCACGCGATAGCGCTTTTCCACTTCGGGAATGAGCTCGTTCATGATCGCGTCGCCGTAGGGCCCCATGTTCACGCTGTTCACGGCGTACGAATCGTCGAAGTACGGTGTCGGGTGCTGGAACGTCACCGCGATCAGGCGCGGGAAGTTGTCGGCGAGCCACGCCGCCTTGAACGCCTGGCCGCCGGCGCCGCGCCCGCCCGCCGGCGCGTCGAATCCGTAGGGCGCGCCGAGCCCGAAATGCCCCTGGATGTAGTTCACCGGATAGCTGATCGTCGATGTCTTGTAGTCGCGCGGCAGGAGCACCGTCGCGCCGAGGTAGATCGGCCGCCCCCAGAACTTGGTGAGCGACGGACTCTGGAACTTGAACCGCTGCACGTACTCGTTGTCCGCCGGGATCGCGATCGGCGGAATGACCTTGTCGGCCACGAGCTTCACCACCGTCGCGGTCTTCGGATCGAAATGCATCTTCTGCGGCGCGCCGTAGATGTTGCCGGGCGAGCGCGGCCAGTTCTGCCCTTCCCACTGGTCGTCGTGCATCCACAGCACGTGGCCGTCGGCGCGCTTGAACTCGGAGTAGACGTTCACGAACGGCTGAATCCAGTAATCACCGGCGGGAATGTCCGCCATGTCGAAGACCGGCGTGCCGAGGTCGGTGCCGTCGATCGTCGCCGGAGCGCCGGGCAATAGATGCTCGACGTCGCGTCCGAAGAGCGGCGTGCCCACGCGGCCGATCTGCGTGCGCGGCTCGCGCGTGCTGTCGCTGCTGATGACGATGTAGACACGGCCGGTGAGCGGCTCGCTACGCACCGACGCAGGCACGCGAATCTCGAACTTCGCGCGCGCACGGCCCGACGGGCCGGGAAGGATCACCGACGTCTGCGCCGCGACCATGCTGACGACAGTGACTGCGAGAAACGGGGCGATCGCGACCGATCGGTGTGGGTACGTGAACACAGGCGCGCTCCACATGTGAGGTCTGCCACAGTATATGCGCGCGTCGCGCGCTGTTCGCCAGCGGGTGGGAACGCAGAGCTCAGTAGACCCGAACGCGCCCGTCGATCGTGAGCGACTCGTCGGGTCCCTGTGGACACTAGTGGTCAGCGTCCCGTTCCGCGCCGACGCACACGCGCGGCCTCTTTCCTTGCATCATCTGCAGGTGAAACCGGGCTGCCCGAGCGGTCGTATGGCTTGCCCATAGGACGACACTCTCTTCCCCGAGGCTGCCCATGTCCTTGTCCGAGGCTTCTGATCGCGCGGGCGATTCGATTCAGATCTACGCCCGCACGGCCGGCATCCTGATTCTCCTCTCCATCATCTTCGGGGCGTTCGGCGAGGGCTACGCGCCGTCGCGGCTGATCGTCTCGAATGACGCGGCGGCGACGGCCCGAAACATCGTCTCGTCACCCCTGCTCTTTCGCGGAGGATTCGCGGCCTATTGGGTGGAAGCCGCCTGCGACGTGGCGCTGGCCGTGCTCTTCTACGTGCTGCTTCGTCCGGTCGATCGCCAGCTCGCGCTGCTCTCCGCGTTCCTCGGCGTCGTGGCGACGGTGACGTACGCATTCGCCGAATGCTTCTACTTCGCGCCGGCGTTGATCCTGAGCGGCGCCCTGTACCTGAACGCGTTCACGCAAGATCAGCTGAACGCGCTGGCGCTCCTTTCGATGAAGCTCTTCGACACCATCGCCGGAACCTTCATCGGGTTCTACGGACTCGCGACGATCATCCGCGGACTTCTGGTCTACCGCTCCGGCTACCTGCCGCGCGCGCTCGGGGTCCTGTTCATGATCGGCGGCGCCGGGTTCGTCGTGAACAATCTTCTCGCCGTCCTCGCGCCGGCGCACGCGACACCGCTGCTGCTGTTCCTCATGGCGCCCGCCGGCGTGGCGATGCTGCTCTGGCTTCTCGTGAACGGCGTGGACGTGGAGCGGTGGCGCTCGCGCGCGTGACGCCTCAGTCCCGCCGTTACGGGTGTTTCATGCCGCTCATCCCACCGGCGTGGTGCTCGTCGCGCTGGAAAGCCATGAACTGGTGGACGGCCTCGATGGCGGCCGGATCCGTCGTCTGGATGAGCAACTCGGCGCCCCGCGGAATATCGCGCGGCGCGTATGTGATGACCGCCCGCTTCGCGCGCATCGTCTGCGTGCCCGGCACGTCCTGCATGTGAACGAATTCCGGCGTCGAGAAATCGCCCGCCTTGAACGCGCGCGCGATGTCTCGCATGTGCGCCCGGATCTGGGCGACGCCCGCCGAGTCGTCCTTGTCGCGGACGAGTCGGATGCGCCCGCCGGTGGGAAGCGCGTCGAACGTATGAGTCGACGTGTACTGGTCGACGCCCATCGCCTTCTTGCCGCGCTCCTGCATCGCCGCGAATGAGGTGTCCTTCGGTGCACGACGATCGCCGCCCGCCTGCGCGCGAAGCGCGGCGGGCAGAGCGAGCAGGCACAGAATGGCGCGAGTGGCGAAGCGCATCGGTTAATCCTCGATTCCTGAATGTACGTACCTGGCGGCGATGCCGGTTGCCTTGATATTGAGGCCGTTGCAGGGCGCAGTCTGGAACCGTGGTTCCATCCCGCCGAGGCCGCGCGGCTACCCTCGATACATGATCAGCCCTCGCGATCTCGGGCCGAGCTTCGACCGACTTCCATTACACTTGCGAGAGCGGATCGCAGCCCTGGCGATTTCATGCCGCTTTCGGGCTCGGCAGGTGATCTTTCGCGCCGGCGACGCCGCCGATGGTCTTTATATCGTCGTCTCGGGGCGGGTTCGAGTATCGCGTGAAACGGCGCGCCGCGTCGAGCTGTTGCACTTCGAGACCGCCGGCGGCGTGCTCGGGGAGATCCCGGTGTTCGGCGGCGGACGGTTTCCGGCGACCGCCGTCGCGACCGAACCGACGCGGTGCGCCAAGCTACCCATCGATGCGGTCGAGCGCCTGCTCCGGGAGCACGCCGAGTTCGCACGCTTCGCCATCGCACGGCTCGCGGCGCGCGCACAATCGCTCTTGCAACGAATCGACGAGCTCACGGCAACGACCATCGCGGGCCGCCTCGCCGAGCATCTCCTGCGCCGCAGCAATCCAGAGGGCGAGGTCACGCTCGGCATGTCGCAGGCGGCGTTGGCCGAAGAGCTGGGGACGGCGCGCGAGGTTGTCGTGCGCGCTTTGTCGGCGTTGATCGCCGCGAACGTGATTCGGCGGGTCGGACGATCGCGGTTCGTGGTCATCGACGCGCCGTTGCTGCGGTCGATCGCCGGACGTTGATGCAGCGGCTGGCAGGGGGTCCGCCCATCGATTCAATTCACCAATTCAGACCTGAATCAGACCTTGGTTTCATTCTTCTCACACAGCCAATCCAAGGAGTTACGGATGTCCACCGAAGCCACCCTCGCGCGCCACCTGAATGCGATCGCTCAGGGCCCGGACGCGATCATGCGCGACTTCACTGACGACTCAGTGCTCATCACACCCGATGGCGCCCTGCGAGGACTTGCCGAGGTCCGGTCCTTCTTCGAGCGCTTTCTCGCCGAATCGCCGCCCGAGCTCCTCGCCGCCTTCCAGCTCGTGCGCCGGGAGATCCAGGGGGAGATCGCCTACATCGTCTGGAAGGCCGATCCGTTCATCCCGCTCGCGACCGACACGTTTCTCATTCGCGACGACAAGATCGTCACCCAGACGTTCGCGGCATTCATTCCTGCTCCAGCGGCATCATAGGCAGCGTGAAGCGACCGTCAGTCGGCTGCCTGACGATCCCCGAGCGACGCCAGGCTCGCCGCCGCTCGCGACTCGTAGCCCCGGCATCCCTGCGCACGCGCGATTCGAACCGCGGTCTCGAAGTCGCGCTGGGCCGCGAGGCTGTGCTTCGGCGCGCACACGCCGCGCAACCGGTGCAGCTCGGCGGCATAGGCGACCTCGCCGATGCGCGCGGACACGGAGCCGGCGTCGCACGCGGCGGCGCCGGCTCCGGTGCCGTTGCAGGAGACGGTGGCCGCTAGTTGAGGTGGGCCACACGCGAAGGCCGGCGTGCTCGCGTTAGCCGCGGCGAGGTCTTCGAGAGCGGGCGGCCGGAGCCGAACCCGTGACATCCAGCTTGCGAAGCGCACGCTATAATTGTCTCATGCTGGTTCCTCGTCCAGTCAAACTTCGCTCGCAGCGCGATGTGAACCTGTGGCGGATTCCGCTCGGGCTCTCGCTCGCCGGCATCGCGCTGTTCGGCGTCACCCTGATCCCCGACATCCTCGACAGCTACCACGTCATCCACATCCCGACGTGGCTGACGATGGGGAGCATCGACGACGCGCGCGCGATCCTGTCGGCGATGCTCGGCGCGGTCGCCACCGTGCTCGCGCTGATTTTCTCCGTCGCGCTGCTCGTGCTGTCGATGGTCGCGACGCTCTTCGGGCCGCGCCTGCTGTATCGCTTCCTCCAGGACTGGGTGACCCAGGTGACGATCGGCCTGTTCATGGGGACGTTCATCTACGTCTCTCTGTGCTTCCTGGTCACCCACGAAGACGCGCACACGCGGTTCGTTCCACAGATCTCGCTCCTCACGAGCTGGCTGCTCGTCGTCGGCAGCTTCGCGTTCCTCGTCTTCTACAGCCACCGGATCGCCGCCTCGATCCAGAACCCCGACATGATTGGGCGCGTCGTGGACGACCTCCACTCGGCCGTCGTCGACTCGCACGAGCGTGCCGAGTGCGAGGGCACGGGTGCGCCGCCGGATGACGACGCGATCCTGCGCCGGGCAGAGGCCGGGGCGATCGTGCCGTGCCCACAGAGCGGTTTCATACAGCACCTCGATCACGCCGCGCTCGTAGTGGCCGCGCGCGACGCCGGCGCGCTCATCGTGCTCAAGTTCCGGCCCGGTCAGTTCGTGCTGCGCGGCGAGCCGCTCGCGTCGATCGTTCCCGCGTCGGAGGGACGCCGGCTGGAAACGGCGATCGATCGCCATGTCGTGCTCGGCCGTCACCGCACGCTGACGCAGGACGCCGAGTTCGGCGTCGCGCAGATCGTCGAGATCGCGATTCGGGCGCTCAGTCCCGCGGTTAACGACACGTTCACCGGGGTGGCATCCGTAGACTGGCTCGCCGACGGCCTGCTCGCGCTCACCGAGCAGCCGCCACTGGAGGGCAACTGGTACGACACCACCGGCGAGCTCCGGTTGTGGATGCCCGCCGTCCGCATTGAGCGGTTGGTCAAGCTCGCGTTCGACCAGATCCGACAGGCGTCGGCGACCACGCCGGCGGTGCTGATCCGCCAGCTCGAGATGATCCGCCGGCTGAACCCGCGCATGCCGGAAGCCGCGCGGATCGTCCTCGCCGAGCAGGCGGACGCGATCCACGAGCTCGGGGCGGGACTCGCGGCCCAGGATCGGCGCGACCTCGATTTCGCATACCAGCGAGCCCGCGCGGCGAATGTAGCCCACCAGGCAACGCGTGCAGAGCTACCGGTCCAGCAACGACCATCGGCTGTTGGCGCTTCGCACTAGCTCACAACCGAGCCTGCCCGAGTACATCGTGAGCCAATCGTACTATTTCCGCATCGACGTCGATGGGCGGATCATCGCGTACGATCGCGAGACGTAAGAGCGCCGAGCCTGTCAGCGTATTTCTTGGCGAGCGTCGTCTTTCCCTCCTTGTCGAGATAGTCCGCCAGCGCGGCCAGGATCTCGCGATTGTTTTCGTTGAGCGTGAGCAGGTGAGTGAGCAAGGAGATCGACTCCGCACTCTTGCCCGCCGAATGCAGCGCGACCGCGTACGCGTAGCCGAAGCGCTGGTTCGTTGGATCGAGCTCCGCAGCCCGCCGAAGCTCCGCACACGCCTCCGTGAGACGGTTGAGCCGCATCAGCGCGAGCCCGAGTGCGTGATGTAGCTCGGCGCTCGCCGGCAGCTTGGTGACGCCGGCGCGAAGGACCTGCTCGGCGTCGGGCGCGCGTGCCGTGTCCTCTGCGCGATACACGTTGGCGAGATTCACGTACGCCGGCGGAAAGAACGGGTCGAGCCGAATCGCCGCCCGCAGCTCTGCTTCCGCGCCGGCCAGATTCCCTCGCTCTGCGTAGAAGCTGGCGAGGTTCGTACGGGCTTCTGCGCGATCGGCGTTGTACTCTTGTGCCGCCACAAACTCGCGCGAGGCACGATCGAACGCTGCCTGCTGTTCCAAGGAGGCGAATCGGACGCCGGCCTCCAGGCGCGATGCGTCGATTCGCACCGCGCGCATCGAGTCGGACAGGAGTGGCGTGGCCAACACGGCCCGCTGCGCCGGCGCGAGCAGCGTCAGGCCTTGCAGCGCTCCCAATCGGACGAGCGGATTCCGATCGTTGAGGCTTCTCGCCAACACCTCGATCGCCTCGCGACTCGGCGCCCCCAAATCAGCCAGCGCCGTCGCGCGCGCAATCGCCGGTTGTGTCGTGTCGCCCGCCACCTCACGCAACAGCTGAGGCGCATTGGCCGAGCCGGCGTCCGCGGCAGCGAACGCCGCCACGAACCGCTGGAATCCGATCGTCGCCGTGTCGCCGGATCTCCACGATGCGATCTGTGCCGCCGCCCAGCGCGGCCCACGGTCGGCGTGACATTGAGAGCATGCGTTCGGCGTCCCAAGCGTGACCGACAGATCCGGGCGTGGGACGCGGATGCTGTGATCCCGACGCGGATCGACTTGCATGTAGATCGCCGCCGGCATGTGGCAGGACAAGC
>Ga0187776_10001746_pt1 | contig 10994 bp, 12 predicted proteins | sample 0216_BV02_MP12_2_FD_132426 | JGI IMG/M metagenome (GOLD analysis project Ga0187776, IMG submission 132426) | Tropical peat soil microbial communities from peatlands in Department of Meta, Colombia - 0216_BV02_MP12_20_MG | ecosystem: Environmental > Terrestrial > Soil > Wetlands > Peat | place...
CGTGCGGCTTTCATCAGGGCCAGGGCACTTCGCATGCCCACAAACAGGCCGGTTATAGTGACGCAGTCAGACCTTCCAACATCGTCACCGCCGCCATTGCAGCAGCGGGGAAGTCCTTATAGTTCGCGCTAACCGGTCGCCGAGGCACTTAGCACCGAGGGTAGCCAACAGCGTAGCTGCTGGCCGGTCCGGTTGAGCGCGGGGTTGGACCCCACAGCCAGACGTTTGTTGTGCGAAACATCATCACTGCTCGCCTCATGCTGCTTTGGGCTTGTCTAGCTGCTGCAGTGGATGCGCATTTATGAACGGCTCAAGTTGCATGGAGCTTTCGAAGATACGTTGCGCGGTGGGGTACGGCGCGAGGTCGCAGTCATAGAGCATCTTGGCGCTCGTGAGATGTGCGACTAAGCAGATATCTGCGATAGTCGGTGTATCGCCATAGCAGAACCGCCCGGTCCGAGGGCCGCGCGACAGCTGCTCTTCGATTATTCGGGTTGCAGAATCGAGCCAGTGACGAAGCCATTTCATCCGCATTGGCTCATCCAGGCCGAGCTCCTGCTGAAGATACTTGCGCACGCGTGGGACGACGAACGGGTGCGCGTCCACTGCAACCACCTGCGCAAGAGCTCGCACATGGGCCCTGGCGCGGGTCTCCATCGGCAACAGAGGGGGCTTGGGGTATTGCTCTTCGAGATACTCCAGGATCGCGAGCGACTGGACGAGCGGCGGCCCAGGACCGTCGATCAAGGCCGGCACAACCATCTCTGGATTGATAGATCGGTATCTCGGATCGAGCTGCTCGTCCTTCGACAGATCGACGAAGATCATCTCGGCATCCAAGCCCTTGAGATTGAGCGCGATCCGGATACGGAACGAGGCTTGGGAGCGCCACCAGGTGTACAACCTCAGCTTCGGTTCTATAGCCACGGCGTGTTTCCCTCAAAGCGCGGCAGCTGGTCCAACTGAGCGTGGGGCCCAACGTTCACGGTGAACCGCGCGCGCTGCTTTTGCGCGCGTCGGATTCCGCCGTGGGGTTAGGGGTCTCGGGCTTGGGAAGCAGAAGACTACGAGCCCAACCCGCCAATGCAATGAATGTAAGGCAAGGCGCGACAAAAAAATTGAGGACAAATGATGATCCGTTCGAAGTCATTGCGTCGATGAATGATAACTTCGGGTCTCGCACTAGTCCGATAACACCGTCCAGCGCGAAGAGAGCGGCAGCCACAAGCACTGATGCTCCGGCCCGATGAGGCCATCCCATTGCCGCTTTGGGCGCTTCCGGATGGTTCCAGACAAAGAGCGCCGCGGCCGCTATGGCTAAATAAATGAAAACCCACATAGGCCGACGCAACTGCTCGTCAGGGACGAACGCAGCGATAGCCGCCACAAGACCGGCCAGCACGACGAGCCCAACGAATGTGGCGGCCCGAGACACCTAACGTGAAATGGTCAGATTAGCTGCTGAATAACATGGCCGACGCTTGATCCAGTCACCGCGACTTCCCCTGTAATCAAGGTCTTGGCAAGTCGACATAGGGACGGCGGGCGAGATAGCCGACCCCTGATGGGTCAACGCGCTGTTTATCCTTCGAAAGAGCGAGCTCGCCCGTCGGAGGCTAGACAGCACGGAATTCACGGCGAGCCGCGCGGCAGCGCGCTTCAAGGCTACCTGCCGTGCCCTTGTCCCTGGTCGTCGCCCCCGCCGGGTCCTCGTCCGTGGTCGCCACCACCGGGCCCTCGCCCGCGGTCACCGCCGGGGCCGCGCCCGTAGTCGGCGCTGCCATGGCCTCGGCCCCGCTCTTCGTAGTGCTCGCGCACCCGCGGGTCGTGCGGCTGATATTGGTAATTGCGGGTTTCGATTTCGCGCCGTCTGTCCTCTGCGTGCGGGTAGCGGTCGCCCGAGTAGTTCCGCTGGTAGCGCGGCAGCGGCGCGGCCCGCGGCGCGTCGTGGCGGTCCCAGTGTTCCCACCCGTGATTGCGGTCGCTCCACTCGTGGCCCCAGTGCTCGCCCCAGCGCGGCGGTTCGCCGCCACGCCAGCCGTGGAAATACGGCGGCGGGTCGCGGTAGTAGCGCACCGGGACACGCAGCACGAAGAGCGGCACGTGATACGGGTCGACGTACGTCCAGGGGCCGTTGTACCAGGTGCTCGCGTACCAGCGGTCGCCGCGGTACACCCAGTACGCGCCGTCGTAGAAGAAGTAGTTCGCGTGCAGGTGCGGCGCGTAGTACACGGGATAGCCCGGCACCGGGACGAACTGCGGGTACACAGGCACGTTGATGCCGATGCTGACGTTGGGCAAGCCGATGCCGATGCTCACTTGCGCATCGGCCGCGCGCACCGCGCCGAGCAATGTCACCAATAGTACGAGTAAGTAGCGCATGTCAGCTTCTCCACTGAATCTCGTGACTGAATGATGCGCCAATTCGACCCGCGGCGGGGCGGACATTCTTGGCGGCGTTTAGTTCGCGCCGCCGTCCAGCGACCGCGGCTTGAGGGGTTCGCCCGGCGCGCACTCGAGGTTTCGCCTGTCCCAGCCGCCGAGGTCAGCCGCCGCGCGGTAAGTGCTTTCCAGAAACGCCGTCAGCGCCGCTCCGGGATCGCGCGCGCCGCGCACCGCCTCGTAGGGCAGGATGAACTCGCCCAGCATCGCATTGAAGGCTGCGGCCTCGGGCTGCACGCGCGCCTGGGCGAAGTCGGCCGGCGCGGGATACGCGTACGAGTAGAAGGCCGGGAAGTCGATCGGCCCTCCACCCGGCCAGAATCCCGCCGACGACACCTCGTGGCTGTAGGCTTCGCGCGTCACGTTGTCCGGCAGACCGGGGATGCCGCCCGGATGCAGCGGCGCACGCCTGCCGGAGAAGCGCGTCACCGCGAGATCGAAGCTGCCCCAGAACAGATGCACCGGGCTTGCCTTGCCGAGGAAGGCGGTGCGAAAGCGCTTGAGCACGGGCTCGACCGCGACGAGCGCGCGATGGAAGCGCGACACCGCGTGCGCGTCGTACGGCCGCGGCGCGCGATCCTGCGCGAAAGGCACGGGATCGGGCACTTCGTTCGGCGTCCCGTGCAGCTTCGGCGTACCGCCGAGCGCGCCGACGAGCTCGAGGAAGCGCGCGTGGAAGGCGGCGACCGTCATCGGGCCGAGCGCGAAGCGCGCCGTGCCCCCGTCGCTCGCCGCGCCGGTGAGCGCGTGATCGAGCAGGTCGAATTCGATCTCGATGCCGCCCGGCCCGTCGGGAACGAGCGACGTGCTGAGCCCGCGCGCGGTCACGTAAAGTGTCGCGTGCCACGAGTGGTTCACCCACGGCGTGCGCGCCAAGCGGTACTTGCCGGCGATCTGCGCGTACAGGTGCAGCGCCGCGCAGGTATCGCGCCACGGCGCGTACGGAATCTCGGGCCAGGCGGCCGCCATGCGCGCGACGCTAACCGAGGCCCTCGACGAAGCCGCGCCGCCAGCTCGCGAAGACCGGCTGCCAGCCGAGCTCGCGTTTCGCCTTGGCGTTCGAGCCACCGCGCACGTCGGTCATCAGCGACACGCCGACTTCGCCGATCGCGAGCCGTGCGAGCCAGACAGGCATCCTGCGCGGCGGCCGCGCGCCGAGCGCGCGCGCGAGGCACGGCAGCCATTCGGAAACCGGCACCGGCTCGTCGTCGACGATGTTGTAGACGCCGCGCTTGCCGCGCGTGAGCGCAGCGACGGTGGCGCGCGCGGCGTCCTCGACGTGGACGAACGACCAAACGCCGGTGCCTTTGCCGACGATCGGAACCGCGCGCCGGCGAACCGCCTTCACCGCCGCCCCGTCGCGCGCGAACGCGGTGCCAGGCCCGTACAGCATGCCGTAGCGCAGCGCCATCGCCTCGATACCCGCGGCGTCGCGCACGGTGCTTTCCAGGTAGCGCAGTGCCCCGAGCGCGTTCATGAAGCTCATGGGCGGATTGATGTCGAGCGCATCGTCCTCGCTCTTCACCGGCCCGCCCTCGCGCGCGTAGGGCCAGCCGCAGAAGCTCTGCGCGATGAAGCGGCGCGCGCCGACGAGCAGCGCCGCGGCGAGCAGCGTGTCGGTCGCCTCGGTGCGCAGGCGGTTGGTCTGCGCGAAATCGCGCTCGAAGTTCCTGAAGCTGCCGTTGCGTGGAATCGCCGTGAGCTGGTGGACGACCGCCTGCGGCTCGCTCTTCGTTACCGCGGCGCCGAGCGCCTCGGCGTCTAGCGCGTCGGCGACCACCGTCCTCGCGCCGAGCGCTTCGAGCGCCCGCGCCTTGTCGGCGCTGCGCGCGAGCGCGACGACCTCGTGCCCGGCGGCGACGAGCTGCGGCAAGAGGCGCCGGCCGATCGCGCCGCTCGCCCCTGCGACGAATACCCTCAATGTACCGTCCTATCCAGCGTTCGCCTCTAGGACGACTATACCGAAACGCCGGACGCGCGCGGCAGCCGGGCGCGCATGCGATAGTGATGGCCTGGCAGCTGATGGGACGATAGGATCAATTGCGCTCGCTGAGAGACCGGTTTCGCCGGCTGTTCCTGCAGTTCGGAGCACCTTGGGGCGCCGCCGTCGTCGTGGGCCTGGTGGCCGTGCTGTACGCGCAGTGGACCACCGACGTGTACGACTTCTTCATGCGCTGGGTCGGCGCGCGGCCGTGGCTCGCGTTCGTCGTGACACCGACGCTCACCGTGCTGGCGGTCTACCTCACCCGACGCTGGTTCTCGGGCAGCGAGGGCAGCGGCATCCCGCAGGTAATTGCCGCGCTGCACGGTCCGGCCGACGAGACGGTGATGACGCGCCTGTTCGGCCTGCGCGTCATCTTCGGCAAGATCTTCGTGTCGCTGCTGGGCCTGCTCGGCGGCATGACGATCGGCCGCGAAGGGCCGACGGTGCACCTTGGCGCGGCGATCATGGCCGAGACGCGGCGCCTGTATCCGCACCGCAGCGTGCGCCTGGAGCGCCAGCTGCTGATCGCGGGCGCCGCGGCGGGGCTGTCCGCCGCGTTCAACACGCCGCTGGCCGGCATCATCTTCGCCATCGAGGAAATCGCGCGCGATTTCGAGAACCGCACCAACGGCACGATGATCACTGCGGTGGTGTTCTCGGGCCTCGTCTCGCTCGCGCTCGCCGGCAATTATCTCTACTTCGGCCAGATCAACGTGCCGGAGACCCTCGGCATCGGCTTCGCGCTGCCGGTCGTCCTCACCGGCCTGCTGTGCGGCCTGTTCGGCGCGGCGTTCAACTGGGCGTTGCTCAACTGGGAGAGATGGATGCCTGCGCCGCTCAGGACCTGGCGCGCGAGCAGGCCGCTCGCGTACGCGCTCGCGATCGGGCTGATCATTGCGGCGCTCGGCGTGGCGACCGGCGGCGAGACCTGGGGCAGCGGCTACGACCAGGCACGGCACATGCTCGAGGGCAGCGCCCCGCTGAATCAGACCTACGCCATCACCAAGTGGACCGCAATGGTGATCAGCTACATGGCCGGCATCCCCGGCGGGCTGTTCTCGCCGTCGCTTTCGATCGGTGCGGGCCTCGCGCAGTGGGTGCACTGGGCCTTTGCCTGGGCCCCGCTCGCCGCGCTCATTGCCCTGTGCATGACGGGCTATCTCGCCGCGGTTACGCAGTCGCCCCTCACCTCCTTCGTCATCGTGATGGAGATGACCAACGGCACCAGCCTGCTCATCCCAATGATGGCCACGGCGCTGCTCGCCGCGCGCATCTCGGGCGCGTTCACTCCTCCGCTATACGAAGCGTTGGCGCGCAAGAGCTATTTCCCGGCCTAGGCGACCCAGTGGGGATTCCAGGCGACTTCCCACAGGTGCCGGTCGGGATCCTAGAAGTAGCCGGCGTACCCGCCCCAGAAGGTCTCGTGCGCCGGCTTGACGACCGTCGCGCCGGCCCGCTTCGCCTGCTCCATCACTTCGTCCACCTGCGCCCGAGACGCCACGTTGTGCCCGAGCGTGAACTCGGTCGAGCTGGGGGCGCCGGCCGGAAGGCCGGTGTCGTGCGCGATGCTCGCGCGCGGCCACAGGGCGAGCTTTAGGCCCCCGTCCAGATCGAAGAACGCCACCGCGCCGTGCTCGTACTCCTTGCCCACGATGCCGTCGCTCTTCAGGCCGAGCCCGTCGCGGTAGAAGCGCAGCGACCGCTCCAGGTCGTCCACCCCGAGCGTGATCAGCGTGATGCGCGGCTTCATGCCGTCGAACTTCTTACGCGTGGCGAAGCCTAGCGTCTTCATCTCGAGCGGGATCTTCCTGAACAGCGAAGCCGGCGTTTCCGCCTCGGCGGCCATGCCCGAGGCACTCGCCGCCTTGACGACTCCGCCGAGGTCGTTCCTCGACGCCGCAGCGAGGATGAGCTGGGAGTTCTCCAGCCAGGCGCGCATCTCGAGCAGCAGCGCGTTGCGCTCGTCCTTGGTAAGCACGACCGCCACGCGGCCGTCCTCGGAAGGCCGCACCTCGCCGACGGTAAACTTGTAGGCGAACGCGACGACGTCGACGGCCAGCACGGACGGCCAGCGTCCAGCCCAGCCTGCAGGAATTCATGGCGCCTCCCAACGCGTTCGAAAAAGACCCCTGCCCCCTGACAGGTCGCTATCGTACGCCCCGCATGAACGATCTCAGCGTCGCCGACGTCCGGGCCTACCCCGTGGTGAAGAAGTAGTAGTCCGCCGTGTACGGGACGCGCACTGACGTTCCGGCCGCGGCTCGGGAGCAACCGACCTTGGGCGCCATGCCACCCACGGTTCGTACGCGCTGCACGCTCGTGACCTTGCTCAACGCGCCTTCGGAACCGACGGACTTCGCGGTGAGCAGCAACCAAGGGATGGCATCGGCCGCCGGCGCATCGGCATGCTCCTTCACCGCACCGAGGATCCTGCTGCCATCTGTCGACTCCCAACGTGGGCCGGCATAGTGACGGCCAATCCTGTTTCCGCCGGCGTCGAATAGATCGGCCTCGGGAGCCACGAATGCCCATTGGTAACCCCCTGATCCATCCTTTGCGGCACGGCATTGGTAGATCTGCACGCCCCTTGCGGAAGCGATCATCGCCAGAGTTTCGTTCGCGCCGGGCTTTAGGGCGTCCGGTACCTGGACTGCGGATACGGCTCCTTGCGCGCTCGCGCATGCGGCGGCCAAGAGCGCGAGCAGGAGGGCCGTAACCTTCATTGTGCTACGCATCGGGTCCTCCGCCGGCTCAGTAAGGGCTGCTGTAGGAGCGAGGCTGGGCAGCACGCGATTCAGCCGCAGGCTTCGCCACCGAGCGCTTGCCCTCGCCGCGAACGACATGCCACACGCCGCCCTTGCCGTCGCCGTTCGCATCGCCGGCCTGGCCGTCCCCAGCGAAGAAGTACAGGGGCTTTCCGTTCATCGCCCATTGCTTGGCGCCGTCGTCGCGCGTGATCACGTTGAAGGTCGCGGGGGCGCGGTCGCCTTCCGTCGCCATGAACGGAGGCCAGGCCGCGGCGCAGCCGCCGTTGCAGTTGCTCTTGTTGCTCGCATCCTTGTCGAACGTATAGAGGGTGCGTCCGGTCGCGTCGGCGAGAATTCCGTTCGCTTCGGTGACCGACGCCGCGCTGGCGACATTAGCCGTGAAGGCCGTCGCGACGGCGGCAAGTATCAGCTTATTCACAATCATCTCCTGTCTACGGATAGGGCCGCGCGTCATTGCGCAACCTGTGCCGATATACGGATCGACCCGCCGGATCGGAGACACCCCTGGGCAGAATTCTTCTTCCCCATGGGGCGATGGCTACCAGAGCTTGACGCAGTTGCCGGTTAGCAGATACGGCGCGGGGGTCGTCCCTGCGCGCGCCGGGGCCTTCTCGACCGAAACGGCGAGCCGCGGCACGCCGAACAGCAACTTGTCCGAGGTGTCGGCCATCTGGAATGAGCTTTGGCCCTCGGGCGCGACGACGCCGAGCGGGAAGGGTGGGCCCTCCTTGGGCAACGCCCAGAGCTGCAACACCTTGCCAGGCGGCACATCGAGCTTGCGCAGCATCTTGATCGACATGATCCTGCCGTAGCGGGTCGAGCTGGCGAGAACCACCGGATTGTTGGAGTCGTCCGTAAGTAAGCCGACATAGCTCGCCGGCAACGTTCCGCGCTGCTGCACGAACTCGTCCACGGGCGCCACGGCCGTCGGGTAGAGCCTCGCCAGTCCGAGGGTGATGATCGCCCCGAAAGCCACGCCGAGGGCGGGCTTGAGCCAGGCGAACCGGGAGAAGGCCGACTCGACCGGGCGCGACGTCCGGCCGCGGGTTCTGCGATCGATCGCTTCCCACGCGGCGGCGGAGGGCTGCGCTGGCGGTACCGACCTCGCGAGCGGCGTCATGCGCCGCTCCCAAAACTCGACCGCTCGACGTGCCGCCGGCAGCGCGAGCTGCACCGCCCGGAATCGGCGCCGCACTCGCGCGCTCATCGTGCCGAACACGTATTCGGCCGCGAGCCGATCGAGAAGCTCGGGGCGATCGTAATTCACGCCGGCGACTCCAGGCAGCGCTTCAGTTTCGCCAGCCCGCGCCGCAGCCAAACCTTGACGCTGCCAATGGGCGAGCGGACATGGTCGGCGATCTCGGAATGACTGAGCCCATGGTAGTAGGCGAGCGCCAGGCACTGACGTTGCAACCCGTCGATTGCATCCAGGCACGCGCGGATCGCAAGGGTATCTGCCGCCTGCTCCAGCAATCCCAGCGGATCCAGTCGCTCGTCCTCGATATCAGCCGCGGGTCCGCGCTCCCCGTCGTCCAGGAATGCCGCACCGTGGCGAGCCCCGCTGCGGAGCTCGTCCAAGGCACGATTGCGCACGATGGCCGTCAGCCAGGTCATCGGCTGGCTCAATGCGGCCTGGTACCCGGCGGCCCGGTTCCATGCATTGACGAACGCATCCTGCAGCACCTCTTCCGCGCGGTCCCGCTGCCTGACTATACGAAGCGCGACGCCATACAGAGACGGTGCCGTCGCATCGTACAGCTGACGAAATGCCACCCGGTCGCCCGTTGCGACGCGTGCCAGCAGTTGCTGCAGGTCCGCGATCATGATACGAAGTCGACACTTGGCGCCGCTCGCACCCGCTCCTTCCGCATGTTGCTATGCTAGCAGCCCCTCACGACCGACCGCGTTCTGCTGCGCAACCATGAATCTAGGACAGGAAACCCACACCGAGCTGCGCGACGCCGTGCGCGGGTTGTGCAGGCAGTACGACTCGGCCTACTGGCAGAAGGTCGACGAGGCGCGCGTCTATCCGGAAGCTTTCGTCGATGCGCTCACCAAGGCGGGCTGGATGTCGGCGCTCATCCCCGAGGAATTCGGCGGCTCGGGCCTGTCGCTCACCGAGGCGAGCGTGATCATGGAAGAGATCACGCATTCCGGCGGCAACGCCGGCTGTTGCCACGGCCAGATGTACAACATGAACACGCTGCTCCGGAACGGCTCGCCGGAGCAGAAGAAGAAATACCTGCCGAAGATCGCCTCGGGCGAGCTGCGCCTGCAGGCGATGGGCGTTACCGAGCCGACCGCCGGCACCGACACCACAACCATCAAGACCACCGCGGTGAGGAAAGGCGACCGCTACGTCGTGAACGGCCAGAAGGTGTGGACCTCGCGCCTGCAGCACTCGGAGCTGATGATCCTGCTTGCGCGCACCACCCCGCTTGCCGAGGTGAAGAAGAAGTCCGACGGCATGTCGGTGTTCATCGTCGACAAGCGCGCGTCGCTCGGCAAGGGCCTCACCATGCGTCCCATCCGCAACATGGTGAACCACGAGACGAACGAGGTGTTCTTCGACAACCTCGAGATCCCTGCGGAGAACCTGATCGGCGAGGAAGGCAGGGGCTTCAAGTACATCCTCGACGGGCTGAACGCCGAGCGGATACTCATCGCCGCCGAGTGCATCGGCGACGGCTACTGGTTCACCGAGCGCGCGACCGCGTACGCCAAGGAGCGCGTGGTGTTCGGCCGGCCGATCGGGCAGAACCAGGGCATCCAGTTCCCGATCGCCGAGGCCTACATGGGCATCGAGTCGGCGAACCTGATGCGCTACAAGGCGGCGGCGCTGTTCGACCAGAAGAAGCACTGCGGCGCGGAAGCCAACATGGCGAAGCACCTCGGCGCGAAGGCGTCGTGGGAGGCGGCCAACGTCTGCCTACAGACGCACGGCGGCTTCGGCTTCGCCGCCGAGTACGACGTCGAGCGCAAATTCCGCGAGAACCGCCTCTACCTCGTGGCGCCGATCTCGACCAACCTCATCCTGTCGTACGTCGCCGAGCACGTGCTAGGCCTGCCGCGCTCGTTTTAGCCTTGTGGGTTTAAGATAGTCGCGTTGGGCCTCGATCGGGACGAACCTTGAGCGCGACACAAACCCGCCAGCGGCTGGCCGCCATCCTGGCCGCGGATGTTGCCGGCTACTCGCGGCTCATGGCTGACGACGAGCGCGGCACCATCGCGGCGCTCGACGCTGCCCGGATCGTATTCCGCGAGCATATTCGCGCCCATCACGGCCGCGTTATCGACATGGCCGGGGATTCGGTACTTGCGGTATTCGAGCTTGCGTCCGGCGCGGTGGCGGCTGCATTGGCGCTCCAGAAAGAGCTCGACGAGCGAGCTGCTGCAGTGCCCGATGACCGGCGCATGCGTTTCCGGGTGGGCGTGCATCTTGGGGAGATCATCGAGAAGGATGACGGCTCGGTGTACGGGGACGGCGTCAATATTGCGGCGCGCCTCGAAGGGCTGGCCGATCCGGGGGGCATCACCGTCTCGGAGTCCATCCGAAACGCGGTACGGGGAAAGATCGCGGCATCGTTCGCGGACCTGGGGGAACAGTCGGTGAAGAACCTCGACCAGCCTGTGCACGCCTTCAGTTGTGCTGGCGAGGCACCGCGCTCGCCGGCGACGCCGGCGCCAGGTGAATACCGGCGTCGAAAGCAATCCATCGCGGTGCTTGCCTTCGACAACATGACGGGCGATCCGGATCAGGTGCACTTCTGCGACGGCATAAGCGAAGACATCATCACGGA
>Ga0187776_10001747_pt1 | contig 10993 bp, 11 predicted proteins | sample 0216_BV02_MP12_2_FD_132426 | JGI IMG/M metagenome (GOLD analysis project Ga0187776, IMG submission 132426) | Tropical peat soil microbial communities from peatlands in Department of Meta, Colombia - 0216_BV02_MP12_20_MG | ecosystem: Environmental > Terrestrial > Soil > Wetlands > Peat | place...
AATCGGCTGCCAGCGCGCTCTGGCGACCGGTCACAGCGGAAATCGCACCCAGCGCCGCCGCCAGATCGCTCGAAGCCAGCGGCATGCGCACCACGCGCACGTCCGCGTTCGCACCGCGGGCCGACAGGTTTTCTCCGTAAGGCTGGATGGCGATACCAGCGTCCCTGGCATTCACCGACACACGCTCGGCGATGGCGCGGGCCAGCGGATCGCTCCAGTCGTACGCCAGAGTCAGTGACGGTGCGGAGCCAAGATCGCGCCGCAGTTGCCGGGCGCGCTCCAGGCCTGTGGTCACGGGAAAAAGGAAGGAATAGCCGCTCACCCACTGCGGCAGCAGCCCGGCCGCGGCTTCGCCCTGCTTCTGCAACAGCGTGCTCTGAATGGCGGAGCGGTCGATGGACAAACTGATGGCCTCGCGCAGGGCCGGCTCTTTCACCGAGGGCTTATCGGAAAACACCAGCGCGATCATTTCCGCCGGCGCCGAAACCACGACCCGCTGGCCCTCCTGCTGGGAGCGCCGGATCTGGTCCGGTGGGACTTCGACCACGTCCGAGCGTCCGAGTTGCAGGTCGAGCGCCTGATCGCGCTGTGAGCGGCCGAGTGTGATCTCGACGGAGTCAAGGAACGGGCGCCCGCCCCAGTAGTCTTCGTTTGCGGTCAGCACGAGGCGCTTGCCGGATTCCCAGGCGCTCACGCGGAACGGTCCGGTTCCGACGACTGCGCCCGCTTCTGTGTGTACGACGACGGAATTGCGCGCGCACGCCAACTCGGCCAGCAGGTTGGAAATGGGACTGCTGCTCTCGATCACTACAGCGTCGCCCTGCAGGCGCACGTGCCAACTTGGATTGGAAGCGGCGAGCGACATGACGACCAGGTGCGGACGCAGCGGCGACCCGTTGTGCAGCAGGACGCCGGGCTGCAAGTGGAATAGCCAGCGCCGGTAATCAGGGTCGTGCTGCCAGGAAGCGGCCAAGGCTGGCTGCGGCCTTCCCTGCTGATCGAGTTCGACGAGCCGGTCGAACAGCAGCGTCGCGAGCTGCTCCTGCGTGCTCGTCGGAAAAACACCTTGCCCAGGATCGAGCGATGCCGGGGCTGCACCCAGTTCTACCCTGAGCGTCCCGCCGTAGCGCGGACGGGTTGCCGCCGCTGCCGGATGGAGCGCCAGCATCAGACTAGCGGCCGCAAATAGCAGACACGCTGAACGCCTCATAGTCTCCCGTTCTCAGGTTGTGCGAAATGGGGGTTACGTTGCGTCCGTCGGGAGCGCTCCACAATGCAGTGATCGGCCCGGCGAACTCCAGCGCCGGTGCCGCTTCCACGGCGTCGCGACCCGCGATCTCGTAGGCCGTGAGTGTTTCCGGCAGCGTGCTGTCGGTGGCGCGCGTGGCCAACACCTGCCAGCCGCTTCCGCAGTCGCTTGCGATGCCGGCCAGATCGCTGCCCCAACCGTTGAACGCAGTCACCACCTGTCCCTGGGCGTTGATCAGCTTGGCGCTTCCGTCGTTGAAAGCGACGATCCAGAATCCGCGTTCGCCTTGCGAGAACATCGCCGCCGAGTAGAACGGACCAAGGTCGCCAGCCTGGCTGCCGCGCGCCAGCTTCACAGCTCCGGTAAAAAAGTCGCGACGGCTGCTGAAGAAGGCGTTCACTTCCGGCGAGAGCGGCCAGGGATCGTCGCTGCCCTGGCACGAAAGGTTGAGCTGCGGCTGGATCGTGCCCGTGCACTGTACGCCCGGAAGATAGGCCCGCAAGCTTCCGTCCGCCTCAATCACGAGCCGTCCCCGCAGATCGCGCGGCCACGGTCGTTGATGTGTCAACGGAGCGCTGCCCGCGAGTTGCCATTTCCTATCCCGCACCCGGTAGAGCGAGACCGAGTCGCGCCCCAACACCAACAGGCCACCATCTGCGGTAGAGGCCACGTCGAGCATCGGCTCAGGCTGAGACCAAAGTGGCGTTCGCCGGAGGGCGAGCGCAGCCGACGCACGCTCGGCCGGCGCCAGTGCGGGCACTCGAACCATTACCACAACCCAGGAATCATCGTGACCGACCTCCGCGACCCAAAGGTAGCCGGAAGTGTTCTCCGAGAGCGTGACACGCACCTGCTCCATCGCCCGCTCAGCTTCGACGAGACTCACACCCCGGCGATGAAGCTCCGACTCCAGGGCATGTTGCACTTCCGTAACCCGCGACGGCGGCAACGACGAAATGTTCTTCACCGTGAGCGACACCGATGAGCGCGACTGCGCGTGAGCGATGATCTTTTCCGCCAGATCGCGCGCAGGAGCGTCCCACTCCTGGGCTGCAGCGGGAGCCGTCAGGACCAATGCAGCAAGGATTGCCGCAGAAAGCAAGAAGAGCACACGTTGGCTGCGGGAGGGCATCCGAAAGCGCGGATCTCTCGGGAAAATCGGATTATAGCATTCCACTCGCATGGCCCAGTCTTCCCTTCCCCACCCCGCGGATGGCGCCCGATAGGGAGTTGGCGCGCGCCATCCGCAGTTGCGCTCGCGCCGAAGCGCGTATTCATCGTGATTGCACTCTGCGCGGCGGATCTTCCGGGTGGTCGTCCTGCTGCTGCATGATCTGTGGTATCTGCCCGCGCAGTACGTCGCTGGCGAAGAAGTACTTGCCATCGGCCGGCACCATCATGATCTGCACCTTGTCGGAGAGCCGCTCGGCGATGATCTTGTTGATCAGCAGCGGCGACTGCTTGAGCACGGCCGCCTCGCTTTGCATGCGCTCGAAGTCGGCCTTGGCGGTTACGCGGATGCGATTAGCTTCGGCATCGGCCAGCAGGGTGCGCCGCTCGAGTTCCGCTTTGCTGTCGATCACCTTGGCTTGCGCCGAGGCCTCGGCGTTCTTGATGGTCGCTTCCTTACGCGCCTCGGACTCCAGCCGCGTCTGCTGGATCTGCTTCTCCTTCAATGGCAGCGTGTACTGCATGGCGTCGGACTCAGCCTTGGCTTGCAGCACGCGCACTTTCGCGGCGGCCTCGGCCCTCTTCTCTTCCCTGACCTTCTCGGCCTCGGCCTCGTACTCGGCGACGCGCACCTCTTTCTTTTTGATCTCCGCCTGTACGCCCATCTGGTCGTTTTCCTGCTCCTTCAGCAGCAGGCCTTCAAGACCCTTGGCATACTCGGGCGGAAGCTGGACTTCGCGCAGCATGACCTCCTTCACGACGATGCCGTCGGCGCCCAGCTTGCGCGTGATCTCGTCGGAGGCGCGCTGGCGGATCTCCTCACGCTTGGCGGCGAAGACCTCACGCACGGTGTAGTTGGGAATGATGCCGCGGAAGGTGCTGCCAATGACCGGTTGCACGACTTCGCTGTCAACCGCCGTGGGAAGCGTGTTGTGGATGTACACCAGCCGCGCCGCATCGAGATGATAGCGGACGCTGATGGCCAGCCCGATCGGCAGTCCCTCCATGGCCTGCACCCTCAGGATCTCGGGCGGACCGGTCTCGCCAGCTTTTTCCTTCTTTCCAGGCTCGCCGGCGACGGTGGTGTAAACCTTGTCGCGGACGTCGTAGAGCGCTACGGAATCAATCAGCGGGATCATCAGATGTGAACCGGGGTAGAGCACCCCGGGACGCGTGCCGGAGAACTCGCTGACGCGGACGCCGGCCATGCCGCTGGGAACGACTGCGATGCTCATGCCCAGCAGCACCAGCACGAGCGACAGCGCCGCCAGCCGTGCCGCCTCTTTCCAGCGCAGCGGACGCGGCAGCGGAAGCGGCAGATCGGGATTGAGCGCTAGCCGACGCCGGTATTCGACGAGCACGTAAACGTCATAGAGAATGATGGCTGCCGCAACCACGAGCATCGCGACAGCCCCTACCATCAGCAGATACTTGATGACCAGCATGTCCTCTCTCCTTCAGCCCCCAGTCTTCTCGGCCAAATCAATCCTGGGGCAAACTCTTGGGGCCGGTAGCCAGCAGCCGCAGTTCGGCGATCCCTCGCTCCGCTCGGGATTTCGGCGCGCGGCTCAGACGCCGCGCATCCGCCTCAACTTGCGGCTCGGGCGCGGACCGCGGCGGCCGACATTGAGCCGCCTTTCTCGCCAGACCGAGCACCGCCATCACCAGCAGCGGCTCGATCACCAGCGCAAGGATGAAGGTCAGCACCGTCACTGCGACTATTTCGGTGGTTACCAGAAGGCTTTCCATGGCTCTCTCCTCATTTACATCTGTCCGCCGATAGCGGCGGTCATCGCAACCTGAGCAGTCGTGGCTCGGTGCACTCTTGACCCGAAGATTGCGGCGGTCTCGGAATCAGCGTGCGCGTGGATCTCGACCACATCTCCCACCTGGACCTCATCGAAGAGTTGCTCCAGGTCGGCCTTCGCCATGCGGATGCAGCCATGCAAGGCAGCCTTGCCGATCGACCGGAGCTCATTGGTGCCGTGGATGCCGTAGCCTCTGCGGTCGAGGCCAATCCAGCGCGTGCCCAGGGGATTGTTTCTACCGGGCGGGATGACCACGCCCGGGTGGTAATAGCTGGGATTGCTCAGCCGGCTGACCACCTTGAACTCGCCGGTCGGGCTGGGGCTGACCCGCGCCCCGACCGCAACCGGGTAGATGCGAAGCACGTGCCCATCCTCGACCAGCGCCAGCTTGCGGTCGGCAATGCCGACGATGATGCGGCGGTTGCGCGGCGTCACCCCGGCTCTGTCCTGCGCGGCCGCCTGGGCGATGGCGACGAGCAGAATTACGGCGAGCGAGTGAACCCGGCTCATGCCGGCTTGATTTGTCCCTCCGCTTTTAGCTTCGCCGTCCATGGTCGCCCTCCCCTGCGTTCGACTTGTGCAGGAGCAAGGCGGTCACCGGAATGCATTTGGCTGAATCGAAATGAGTTATGTAGAAACGCGGGTGCGGGATTCGTGTCACCAAGTGGACGTTGTGTGCGCCGAGACACGCTGCCAAGCGGCAACCAACGGCAAGCAATTACAAATTTTTACCCACGTTTGACAACTCTTTACGCCGCCTGCCTGGAGCAAGGGGATAGAGTGCGTTTCTACGCCGGAAGCGCGTAGCCGCCATTACGGGGCGAACTTCGGTCTCCCTGGGTTCGCCCCGAGCGGTTTAGTTCGCTCCCGGGCACGCCGGTTTCACAAGCTGCGCGTGGCAAGTGTATGAAGCCGGACAGCAACAGTGCGCTGCACTCCCCGCCAGTCGAAAAACATCCTCCGCGCAACCTGCTGCTGTTGATCTCATGCGCCATCGGCATTCTGGTCGGCTTGGGCGTTTTTGGATTCATCTGCTACCTACTGATCCGCTAGCGCGCTGCTCCACCGTCTGGCGAAGACGTCCTACTCGCGGCGATGGCGCAGCGATGCATTCAGCACACCAGTCCCACCGCGACCAGCGGCGAGAGCGTGACCAACCGTGAATGCCGGGTTTGCAGGAAGGCGCTGACCAGCGCCGCCAGAACATAAACAAGCAGCACCAGGGCCTGAAGCCGAGCGCCGTGGTAGCGACGCGCCTCCGGCACATCGAGCGCGGCAGACTGCCCCGTAGGGTCGGCTGCCAGAGGCGAAATCCGCCAGCGATACAGCCAGGTCGTGAATTCAGCCACCATACTGGTAAGCGTCCCCGTGATGTAGGTGGTGGCGATGCCCGGGACTTTCAGATGCTGTATGGCGGCACTCTGGATCCCCATTGCAACCGCAGAAAGAGTTATGAGGGCATAGAGTATCGCTCCACTGCGCACTCCCAGATGCCAGGTGAGAGTGAACGCTCCCAAAATGATTCCTTCCAACAGCACAGCCCGCGTGACAGCCACCGGCCAGTCTGCGTGGCTCGGCCCTATCTCCACGATGATCGCTCCCAGCGCGGCGCCCAGCACGAAACCCGCCAGTGCGATGATCGAGCGCAGGGCCGCCAGGCCCTGCCCTTATCCAATCGCCAGGGAGAGCAATCTTCGCCGCTCCGATTCACCACGGCCGCCCCAGCCGGGCATTCTACGTTTTCGTCCTATCGCCTGGGGGTGGACCGCAGGGGCATCCGCATTCCTAGTAGAAGGAAAGAGTGCCGCGCGTCCGGGCATGCCGCAGCGTGGCTGAAAGCAAATAGAGGCTGGCAGGAAGAAGGACCGCGGCATACACGGCCAGGACCGAGATGAGCTTCGACATATCAGCGAGGGATGCGCCGCGAAGCAGGGCGGCACGCAATCCATCGAGAGAATAGGTTAGGGGGATCAGCCAGGAGACCCGCTGGACCCAGGCCGGAAGCACGCTTACCGGGAACATCGTTCCGGACATCAACCAGACCACCGATCCGAACAACCACAGCAACGCGGATCCCTTTTGGGTCAAGACCTGGAGTGCGGCTGCGCCGATACCCAATGCGACGGCGAGCAGCAGCGAAAGAATGAAGATTACCAGCGCAGCTGCAACGTTGGGATGCTGGAGTGGGGCACGGAACAGCAGGACTCCCAGGCCCAGGTACAGCAGCAAATCGAAGATGCGGCCGCCGTAGGCAGAGAGGGCGGTCAGCAGCACGATGACCGGACCGGGCGTGGAGGTGGTCATCAGCACCTCCATGGTTCCGCTCCACTGCGCCTCGCGGACAGAATCGAGAAATGTATTCGTACCCATCAGCAGGAAGCCGTACAAGCTGGTCCCGACCAGGAGGAAGGGGAAATACGAGACGCCGTCGGGGCGATAGCCGGGACCGACGGCTCGGGCCAGGAAGTAAAAGCCTGCGATCTCGGCCAACGTAGCGATGACGTGGCTCCAGAACCCGGCGCGGTACCGCATCGCCGTGAGCAGGTCTCGACGCGCGATGACCAGCACCTTGTCCCCCAAACGCTCCAGGCTCACGATGCACCTCGCGGTAACAGGTCTTCGGTCTCAATCTCGGGCTCGACTTCGCGCAGGTAGAACTGCTGCAACTCCTCGACGGAGGTGGCGTAGCCAAGGCGGCGGTGACCGGCTACTCGTCCGCGATGGAGCACGGTGACAGCGGCGCCTACGGCCACTGCCTCCTGCAGGTTGTGAGTGGCAAGCAGAACCGTAGTGCCGGCGCTCGCGGTGCGGCGCAGCAGTTGCCACACGCGGGTGGCTGCGCCCAGATCGATGCTGCGGGTGGGCTCGTCGAGCAGCAGGATTGAGGGCCGCTTCAAAAGAGCGCGGGCGATGGCCAGCCGCTGATACATGCCGGTGGAGAACTTCTGCACCAGCATGTCGCCCGACTCGGTGAGGCCTGTCTCATCGAGAACGCGCTCGATCTCGACGGGGCGGTCCGAGCGCCGCAAGTCGTTGAGCGCGGCAAAAAAATCCAGGTTCTCGCGCGCCGTGAGTCGCGGGAAAAAGGAGCGTTCCGAGGCGATGGCGAATCCGACCTTGCGGCGTACCTGCTGGGCCGCGCTGCGCGTATCCTTGTCCTGTACCAGGATGCGGCCTCGGTCCGGCAGCAACATCGTTGAGACCAGCTTAAGCAACGTGGTCTTGCCGCTGCCGTTGGGCCCGAGCAGCACCAGAACCTCGCCCGGGGCGGCAGCCAGCGAAACTTCGGACAGTGCGCGGGTCTCGCCCGGCGCTTCCCGTCCCATCCAGTTGAACAGTGCAGGACGGTGGCGAAATACCTTCGTGACCCCTTCCACCAGGATGGCTCTCACCGGCGTTCCCCCACGATTCCCGTCATGATCGTTCGACCGCGTTCCCCGTGCTGCTGGATGCGTGCTCCGCCACGGGGACGAACACGCGCCGCCAAGTGAACCGCGCCGTCCTGCCCAGCAACCGGAGCGGGCGGATGCAGAAGTACAGCGGGCTGAGGGCGGAGGGCAAAGGCAGCAGGGCCCAATCCTGCGGGTTGGGTGTGAGGGCAAGCCTTCCCACGTAGCGGAAGCGGTCGCGCCAACGCTCGCGGCCACGCAGGCTGAACCAGTGGTCAGCGAGGGTGGGAACACCACGAACTTCGGAAGCCAGGTGATGTGCAACTCCGCGATAGAGCCAGGGAAGGGTTGCATCAGAAGCAACCTGCCGTCCGACAGCGGCTGGCGGCCGCACGGCCAGGACTCTTTCCGCCAGGGCCAGCGCCAAGAACAACAGACGTTGGATCCCCAACGAGCGTGCCGTCCTCAACACGGAGTCCCAATCGAGGTCCGAGTGCTTTCTCAGCAGCTGAGCAATGTCGGCGATCCAAACCAGCGATGCCCATTTGTGCTTCGCGCCATGGACGGCAAGCACGAGCAGCAGCGTCTCGGGGGCAAGCGTCGGTACGTGCCGCTCGCCGAGCGACACGCGGACCGCCGTGTGCCAGAACCTATCCCAGTCGAAATCCACGGAGAAGTAAGCTGGAGCGATCCTCCACTGCAGTTCGACCAGCGCCGCGCCGGCGACACGGCGGAACATCTGCTCGGAAGCGAGCGCAAGATGCGCCGGCCGGCGAGCCGGCGGAACAGGCGGGTCGGCGGCATACCCCAGGGTCTGGAGCACGTCTGTGGCGCCCTGAACGTCGCCGATCCGGACCAGCAGATCGAGATCCGAGAAGCTACGCATGGCAACGTCGCCATAGAGCTGCTGCGCTAAGGCCGGGCCTTTGTACGGCAACGTCGGAATGCCCTGCCCCGCGAAGCCATCCAGCAGGCGCATGAGTTCGGCGGTGAGGACAAGGCTTCTGCGAGCGCTCTGGCGAAAGAAAGACTCCAGAGCCTCGCGGGTTGGGCTGGGAACGCCAGGGTGCCGCTCTAAGGCGCGATGGACCAGCGGCAACACCGAATGGCGTCGCGCCGTCTCCAAGAAGAAATCCCAGTCCACATCGGGTGGGATGAGTTCTGCCGGCAGCCCCCCACCCTCGGAGCGCAGGCAGCGCAGCAGAAGTTGAAACTCCTGCCCGCGCAGTGTGCTTGCCTGAGCGTTAGCCTTCTTGAAAGACACGCTTGGAGTCGTCGCCTGAAAGATTCCTGTGCTCCGATGATAAACCGGCCAGCGGTTTGAGCCTATCGGTTCGAGAGATTAGACGTGGAAAAGTATTCAGATGGGGGTTGTTTTCCTGCTCCGCGCGGAGCAGCCCGGCGGGATAGCTGCCGCCGTTGTACTCGACCATGCGATTCTTCCACTTCAGGAATTCCGTGATAGTTCGTGGCTCGATGCGGACTTCAACCCGGCGCAAGCTCGCCAGCAGCAGGTTCATTTCGTAGAGCACTCCGGTGGGGGTCCTCTGATTGTAACGGCTGGCCTTCACCGCAACGCGCAGCTTGCCTGCCCTCGATTCCAGAAGCCCCCAGTATCGCGGCAGGTCATCGGCGGAGAGCAACCCGGCAGGCGTCAGGTACCAACGCTCACATCCCAAGCCGAGTTCGGGATTCTGGCGGAACGGCTTGGCGCGATCGGCAAGGAAGTCGGCGCGCGACAGCTTGCACTCCACCACCACGGAGCGGCAAGCGCCCTTCCAGCCGATGGCATCCGGCACCTCGCCGCTGACACAGGCCTGTTCGGAGAGGATGATCCCGCAGCCGTATCGGCGCAGCCACTCCACCGCCTTCGACACAAGTTGGGCGTGGGTCATGTGACTCTACCTTGTAGCCCAGTCCGGGACGGCAAGCTAGTGACTGGCCGCATTCGGCCTCGGGTCTGTATTATCAGGGGAGAACAATGCAACGTGGGCAGGGGGCAAAACAACGCAATTGGCCGATGGCTAGACCTTCCGCGAAGGCAGGGAGGACGGTACTGACAATGCCTCCTGTCGTGCTGACGGTCGGCCATTCCACGCGCCCGATCGAAGAATTCCTGCATTTGCTGGATGCGCACGGGGTGAAGCGGCTGGTGGATGTCCGCACCGTGCCGCGCTCCCGCCACAATCCGCAGTTCAACAAAGACTCGCTGCCCGAGGCGCTCAAGTGCGTGGGAATCTCATATATCCACATGCCTAGCCTGGGTGGACTTCGCCACGCGCGCAAAGACTCCATCAACCTCGGATGGCGGAACGCCGGGTTTCGCGGCTTTGCTGATCACATGCAGACGGCGGAGTTCAAGAAAGCCCTGCAGGATCTGATTGCGATAGCGGAGAAGCAGCGCGTAGCGATCATGTGCGCCGAGGCAGTGCCGTGGCGCTGCCATCGCTCGCTGATCGCAGACGCGCTCCTGGCGCACGGTGTGCGGGTAGAGGAGATCTCCGGCCTGACGCGGACCCAGGCGCACAAGCTGACACCGTTCGCGCATGTGTTCGGAACCGACGTCACCTATCCGGGGCTACCGTTTGCGGAGCAGGAGAGCGGGGAGAAATCGAGCTGAAACGTCACTTCCGGCCCGCCGCTTCGACGCTCTGCGTGGGATCTGCACCGCTCCAGGTGACGTCGGCAGTCGGTCCGTAGGTCGGGGGTACAGAGCGCTCCATCATGCGCAAGTAGAAGGTAAGCTGGGTCCGGTGATGGCAGGTGTGCAACACGCGCCGCCAGAAAATCCAGATGCGCTGGCGGACGACGTCGAAGAAGGACACTTGCTCCAGCCACCATGGTTCATTCTGCTGCGCGAAAAACGCGAGCCGCGGAACCGCCAGTTCGCGCATGCGCCGAACATAGTCTTCGGGAGTCTCACCCTTCGGAAGAACCTCAGCCGGAGGCGGTTCGGGCACTCCCAGGAATTCTCCGAAGAAGCGGCGCTCAGAGAGTAACTGGTGCTTGAAGATCTCGAGCACCGGCCGTGAGCGCGGATGAGACTTGTAGGCCATGTCGGCCGCTGAGAAACATCGCCACACGGAGATGACCTTGTTAGTCTCGCTGGCGTAGGTGTCAAGCAGGTGCTGGAAGATGGGTGCGGACGCGCGCGGAACCTGCGAATCCTGGATGGCGACGTGCAAGTAGCTCATCGGCATAGGAATGCCTCGATAAACGGCGCAAATTCTACACCCCAGCCCGCACCCCGCGGAGCCTACAATAATAAGGATGGACCGGAACCTTATCTTCTGGGATGTGGATACTCAGGTGGACTTTATGCTGCCGGAAGGCAAGCTCTATGTCCCGGGGGCCGAGACCATCATTCCGACTCTAGC
>Ga0187776_10001749_pt1 | contig 10987 bp, 9 predicted proteins | sample 0216_BV02_MP12_2_FD_132426 | JGI IMG/M metagenome (GOLD analysis project Ga0187776, IMG submission 132426) | Tropical peat soil microbial communities from peatlands in Department of Meta, Colombia - 0216_BV02_MP12_20_MG | ecosystem: Environmental > Terrestrial > Soil > Wetlands > Peat | place...
CACCGGTCGCACGATGTAGCAGCCGTAGAACGGACCGACGCGCAGGTTCGCGAGCGGCCGCTTGACGCGCGCGCGCAGCTCGTCCAGCCCCAGGTCCTCCACCAGCAGCCACAGCAGGTTCTTGTTGGTGATCCCCTTCTCGTAGCGGAGTCCCTGCTGAGAGAGGGTCGAGTTCACGTGCTCGCGGTACTCGGTGTTCGCGTCGAGCCGCTCCTGGCATTCCGACTGGGCGCCCTGGCAGGTCGAGCAGATGTTCATCATCAGCTCGCCGTCGGTCTGCTGGGCGAGCGCGAACGTCCGCGCGTTCAGCGTGTCCGCCAGCTCCTGGTTGTGCTCCGCGATCACGCCCGCGCCGCAGCAGTTGGCGCGGTCCAGCTCGATCAGCTCGATGTCGAGCAGCGGCGCGACCTTGGCCATCGATCCGTGCAGCTCAGGGGTGAACCCGCGGCTCACGCATCCTGGCCAGTAGGCGACCTTCATCGGGGCTCCTCCGTTTCGGTTGCAGAAGTCCCCTCCGGCTGCCCCTCCGGCGCGTCCTCGTATCCGGTCACGTACAGGTTGAGCTCGACCCGCTGGTCGTGGCCGTCGACCTCGTTGTAGATCTTGTCCACACCGGCGAGGTCGTCCTTGGGGAGCTTGTGCCCGAGCAGGGCCAGCTTGGGTGTGACCTTGCCACGCACGACGCTCTTCGTGATCGCCGGGAGCGAGGACAGCAGCTCGCGCGCGGCCCTCGGGTGAAACTTCCCGAACCAGGAGTCTCCCCCGTAGCTTCGGGGGAGCAGCTCGGCCTCGTTGAGCAGCCCGTACTGGCGGACCAGCGTAGTGAACGCCTCCTCGTGTCGGTGGCCGTTGTTGGGGTCCGTGATGTGCTCGTCGGTTCCGGCGCGGCGGCGCAGCCGCATGATCTGGCTCATCGGGTCGACGCCCTTGGGACACGCGTCGATGCAGTTGAAGCAGTGGGTGCAGTCGTAGATCCCGTGCGGGTCCTCGGACAGGTCGTAGAGGCGCTCGTGGTGCTCGGCGTCGCGCGGGTCGCCGACGAACCGGTAGGCCTTGGCGAGCGCGGCGGGACCGATGAACCCCGGGTCGACCTCCATCGACAGGCAGTCGGACACGCATGCGCCGCACTGGATGCACGCCATCGTCTGGGTGACGTCGACCATGTTCTCGTGCGGGACGATGTACTCGCGTTCCGGGATCGGCTCCTTGTTCACGAGCCACGGCGTGACCCGCTGGATCTTCTTCCAGTGGACCGCGTCCATGTCCACGATCAGGTCTCTGATCACCGGCATGTTCCCCATCGGCTCGACTGCGATGACCTCGCGCGGCTGCCCTTCCTCCGGTGGGTTCCAGCCGGTGCCGTGGCCGCGTTCGGCCGCCTCGTCCAGGTGCGTGTTGCAGGCCAAGCCGGGCTTGCCGTTCATCCGCACGCCGCACGATCCGCAGATCGCCTGCTGGCACGAGCACCTGATCCCGATCGAACCGTCCTCATCGTCCTTGATCTGGAGGATCGCGTCGAGCACCGACTGCTTGGCGCCCATGTCGACCGTGTGCTCCTCCCAGTGCGCGGCCTGCCCCGACTGAGGGTCGTAGCGGCGGATCTTCAGGGTGTATTCGGGCATCAGGGTGAGACCTCCACCTTCATGGTCAGTAGGCCCTCTCCTCGGGCTGCCAGCGGGTGATCGTGACGGGCGAGTAGCTCACCTTCGGCAGGTCGGCCCCGTTCACGGTGATGTCGATGTGCTTGAGCCACTCCCGGTCGTTGCGCTTGGGGTAGTCGAGGCGGAACTGCGCGCCCCGGGACTCCTTGCGCTCCTGGGCGGCGACGACGATCGCCTCCGCGCAATCGAGCATGTACCCGAGCTCGATCGCCGCAATCACATCCTGGTTGAACACCGAGCCGCGGTCGTCGACCGGCGCTTTGGCCGCCTCCTCCTTGAGTCGCTGGATCACCTCGAGCGCCGTGGCGAGCCCCTCGGCGTCCCGGAACACGGCGACGTATTCGTTCATGGTCTCGCCGAGCTCGTTCTTGATCGCCCCGATCCGACGGCCCTCCGGCGGACGCGCGAGGATCTCCGCGATCTCCTTCTCGGCGTCCTTGACGCGCGAGGCGGACGAGCTCGGCATCGTCATCTGCACCGCGCGCCTGGCGGCGTGCTCGCCGGAGCGGCGACCGAAGATCAGCGTGTCGAGCAACGAGTTGGCGCCGAGGCGGTTGCCGCCGTGCACCGACACGCACGCGACCTCGCCGGCGGCGTACAGCCCGGGGATGCTGGTCAGTCCGTCGACGTCGGTCTTGACGCCACCCATGATGTAGTGCATGCCGGGACGGATGTGGATCGGCTCGCGGGTGATGTCGACGCCCGCGAAGTCGCGCCCGATGTTGACGATCTCGCGCAGCGCCTCGAGCGTGCGCTTGCGCGGCACCTTCGTGATGTCGAGCGCCACGGTCCCGTCGGGGAAGCCGCGGCCCTCGTTGATCTCCGTCTGCTCTGCGCGCGAGACGACGTCGCGCGAGGCCAGCTCGAGCTTGTTCGGCGCGTACTCCTCCATGAACCGCTCGCCCTCGGCGTTGAACAGCTGCGCGCCCTCGCCGCGGGCGCCCTCGGTGATCAGCAGCCCGTTGCCGGCGAGCGTCGTCGGGTGGTACTGGACCATCTCCATGTCCTCGAGCTTGGCCCCGATCCGGTAGGCCTGCGCGATCCCGTCGCCCGTCACGATCAGCCCGTTGGTCGTCGGCTTGTAGAGCTGCCCCGCGCCGCCCGAGGCGAGGATTGTCGCCTTCGCGTCGAAGATCTCGAAGCGCCCATCGCGCAGGTTGCGGCAGATCGCGCCGACGCAGTGGCCCTCATCGTTCTGAAGCAGCGCGGTGGTGAACCACTCCTCGTAGCGGTCGACCGTCTCGTGGTGCTTCATCAGCTGCTCGTAGAGGACGTGCAGAATCGCGTGACCGGTGATGTCGGCGACGTAGTAGGTGCGGGCCTGCGAGGCGCCGCCGAACGCGCGGGTGCCGAGGTGACCGGTCTCGTTGCGGTGGAAGGTCACCCCGGCGTGCTCGAGCCACAGGATCTCGTCCGGAGCCTCGCGGGTCATGATCTCGATCGCGTCCTGATCGCCGAGGTAGTCGGAGCCCTTGACGGTGTCAAAGGCGTGCGACTCCCAGGAGTCCTCGGGGTTCAGCGCGGCGTTGATCCCACCGGCCGCCGCGACCGAGTGCGAGCGGACCGGGTGGACCTTGGACACGATCGCCACCGACGCGCCCTGCTGCGCGGCGGCAAGCGCGGCTCGCTGTCCGGCGAGGCCGGCCCCGATGATCAGCACGTCGTGGGAGGGCACTTGTCCCGATTCTATTTGGGCGGGCGTGCGCCCGCCTTACGGTGTCGGTCTGCGCGGCGACCGGCGCCCGCCGTCCGTCGGACGAAGCGTCCAGGAGCCCTCGAGCTCGCTGTCGATCTACGCCGTCCGCCCGAACGCCGCCTGGAGCGCCCGGCGCACCTGGTCGGCCGTCAACACCCCGCGGAGCACGCCCTCGCGGTCGACCGCCATCACAGCGCCGAGCTTCGCGAACGCGTCCGAGGCGAGCACGTCGGTCAGCGGCCGGTCCTCGGCGATCCGCCAGCTGTCTCCGTCCTGCGCCTCCCGCACCGCCCCCACCGTGAGCCAACCCTCGCCACCGTCGAACGCCGCTTGGAGGCGCTCGCGCTGGACGATTCCCAACAGCTTGCCGTCGTCGTCGATGACCGGGAACCACGGCCAGCCGTAGCGCAGGAAGTAGTCGTCGAGCGCCTCGCTGACGGGCGTCTGCGCGCCGATCGCGACGGGCTGCGGATCCATCACATCTCCCACGGTCACCCCCTCGATCCGCTCCGTCAGCGTCGTCTGCAGCAGCGCGCCGCGCGCGGACTGGTAGAGCAGGAACGAGATCGCGATCAGCCACAGGCCGGTGAAGCTCCGGTACCCGAGCGTCAGCCAAACGCCGACGCCGGCGAGGATCACGGCGAAGCCCTGGCCGAGCTGCGCGGCGGTGCGGGTGCCCTGGCGCTTCGAGCCGGTGACCCGCCAGACGATCGCGCGGGCGATCCGCCCGCCGTCGAGCGGGAACGCCGGGATCAGATTGAAGACGAGCAACAACACGTTCCAGAACAGCAGCCAGCTCAGGGCGAGGAGCACCGGCGTGATCTTCACCGCTCCGTCCAGCGCGGCCGCGTGAACGAGGCGGTGCGGCCCGACGATCGCCAGATCGATCGCCAGGCACAGGAGCACGAAGCCGAACGTCGCGAGTGGCCCGGCGGCGGCGATCTTGAAGTCCTCGCCGGGCGAAATCGCATCGCGACTCATCTGCGTGAAGCCGCCGAACAGGAAAAGCTCGATCCGATCGACCGCGATCCCCTGGCGGCGGGCCGCGATCGCGTGACCGAGCTCGTGGACGATCAGCGAGCCGAACAAGACCAGCACGGTGACGACCGTTGTCAGGTATGCAACGCCATCAGAGCTGTGCAGCGCCTGGCGAAAGGCCCCGGACAGCCAGAAGATCATCAGGAATAGGATCAGGAACCAGGTGCCGTTCACCCCGATCCGGATCCCGAACAGGTCCATCAGTTTGATCGACCCCGGACGACGCAGCATGTACCAATGGTCGCATAGGAGCTTAAGACCAGGAGGAGCCCATGGCAGGAGCAGTCGAGCAGTTGCGCGAGTGGATGGCGGAGGTCACGGACCTGGGCAACGCCACGCATGTGCTCGAGTGGGACCAGCAGACGATGATGCCGGCGCTCGGCGCCGGTGGGCGGGCCGAGGCCCTGGCGACCCTACATCGCGTCGGCCACGAGAAGTTCGTCTCCGCCGACACGGGGAGGTTGCTCGAGGCTGCGGAGGAGGCGCTGAACGGAGCCTCGCCGGATTCCGATGACGCCTCGCTGGTCCGTGTCACGCGGCGGCGCTGGGAGAAGGCGCGCCGGGTCCCGACCCAGCTTGCCGCCGACCAGGCGCGCGCCGCCTCGCTCGGACAGGACGCTTGGGTGAAGGCTCGGGCGGAGTCGGACTTCGCCGCGTTCGCTCCGTACCTGGAACACAATCTCGAGCTCGCGCGCCGCTACGTCGAATGCTTCGACGAGTTCGATTGCGCCTACGATGCGCTGCTCGACGACTACGAGCCGGGGATGAGGACCGCGGAGGTCTCGCGGCTGTTCTCCGAACTCAAATCCGAGCTGGTACCGCTGATCGCGACGCTCGCCGAGCTCTCGGACCGCGTCGACGCCTCGTGGCTGAACGATCCCGCCGCGGTCGACAAACAACGAGCGCTCGTAACCGAGGTGGTCCGGAAGATGGGCTTCGACCCGAGCGCCTGGCGGATCGATACCGCGGTCCACCCATTCGCGACCTCGTTCGGCTCACACGACGTGCGGATCACCACACGTTGGGACGACACCTTCTTCCCGATGGCGCTGTTCGGCGCGATGCACGAGTGCGGGCACGGGCTGTACGAGGCCGGGATCGCGGACTCGCTCCAGCGCACCCCGCTCGGTCACGCGGAGTCGCTCGGGATGCACGAGTCGCAGAGCCGGATGTGGGAGAACATGGTGGGGCGGGGGCGCCCGTTCTCGGAGGTGCTGGCGCCGTTGATCGTCGAGCGCTTCGGGGGGTCATTCGGCGAGGTGAAGCCGCAGACGCTGTTTCGCGCGGTCAACCGCGTGCAGCCATCGTTCATCCGGGTCGAGGCCGACGAGGCGACGTACGGCCTGCACATCGTGCTGCGGTTCGAGCTCGAGCAGGAGCTGATCGAAGGCAGGCTGAAGGTCAGCGATCTGCCGGAGGCGTGGAACGCCCGGTTCAAGGCCTACCTCGGGCTCGACGTCCCCGACGACGCCCAAGGCGTGCTTCAGGACGTCCACTGGTCGATGGGAGCGATCGGCTACTTCCCGACGTACGCGCTCGGGAACCTGATCGCCGGCCAACTGTGGGAGCGCGCGCACGTCGATGTCCCGGGCCTCGACGACCAGATCCGCGCCGGCGAGCTTCAGGGCCTGCGCGAGTGGCTGCGGGAGCACGTCCACCGCCACGGCGCGAAATTCTCGATGCCCAAGCTGCTCGAGCGAGTGGTGGGCGGCCCGATTGCGGTCGGCCCGTTCGTCGCGTATCTGAAGCGCAAGCTCGGCGAGGTCTACGTGGTCGAGCTCTAGAAGCCCGCGAGCGCCTCGTTGAACGTGTGGCTCGGGCGCATCGCCTCGGCCATCCGCTCGGGATCGGGCCGGTAGTAGCCGCCGAGGTCGACAGGTGAGCCCTGCACCTCGTTCAGCTCTTCGACGATCTGACGCTCGTCTCGTCCGAGCCGCTCCGCGAGCGGCTTGAAGCGCTCGGCGAGCTCCTCGTCGTCGGTCTGCTCCGCGAGCTCCTGTGCCCAGTAGAGCGCGAGGTAGAAGTGACTGCCGCGGTTGTCGAGCTCGCCCGTCTTCCGCGACGGCGAGCGGTTCTCCTCGAGCACCCGGCCGATCGCGCGGTCCAGCGTGCGCGCGAGCAGCCTGGCGCGATCGTTGCCGTCCTTCTGCGCGAGCAGCTCGAACGAGGGACCCAGGGCCAGGAACTCGCCCAGCGAGTCCCACCGCAGGTGGTTCTCGTTCAGGAACTGCTGGACGTGGCGCGGGGCTGACCCGCCGGCGCCGGTCTCGAACAGCCCGCCGCCCGCGATCAGCGGAACGATCGACTGCATCTTGGCGCTGGTGCCGAGCTCCAGGATCGGGAACAGATCGGTCAGGTAGTCGCGCAGCACGTTGCCCGTCACGGAGATCGTGTTCTCCCCGGCGCGGGCGCGCTCAAGCGTGTACCTCGCCGCGCCGGCGACGTCCATCACCTCGATCTGGAGGTCTTCCGTGTCGAGCTGGTCGAGCGCCGGCCGAACCTTGCGCAGCACCTCGGCGTCGTGCGCGCGCTGCTCGTCGAGCCAGAAGACGGCGGGCCAGCCCGTCTCGCGCGCGCGGGCGACGGCGAGCCGGATCCAGTCTTGGATCGCGACGTCCTTCGTCTGGCACATCCGCCAGATGTCGCCCGGCTCGACGCGGTGCTCCAGCAGCGTCGCGCCGTCCGCGCGGGCTACGCGCACCACTCCCGGCCGGTCGATCTCGAACGTCTTGTCGTGCGACCCGTACTCCTCGGCGGCCTGCGCCATCAGCCCCACGTTCGGCGTGGTCCCCATCGTCGCCGGGTCGAACGCGCCGTGTTCGCGGCAGTGATCGATCGCCTCCGCGTACACGGGGGCGTACGAGTGGTCGGGGATCACGAACTTGGCGTCCTGCTGCTCGCCCTCGGCGTTCCACATCTGGCCCGAGGAGCGGATCGCGGCGGGCATCGACGCGTCGATGATCACGTCGCTGGGAACGTGCAGATTGGTGATCCCGCGGTCCGAGTCGACCATCGCCAGCGCCGGCCCGTCGGCGTACGCCTGGTCGATCGCGCGCACCACCGCGTCGCGCCGGTCCTCGGGCAGCGATTCGATCGCCTTCAGCAGCGCGGCGAGGCCGTCGTTGGGATCCACCCCGACCGACCGCAGGTCGTCCGCGTGCTCGGCGAACAGATCGGCGAAGTAGGCGCGGACCGCGTGCCCGAAGATGATCGGATCGGACACGCGCATCATCGTCGCCTTCAGGTGAACCGAGAAGAGCACGCCCCGCTCCTTGGCATCGGCCACCTGCTCGGCGAGGAACGCGTCGAGTGCCGCCCGCCGCATCACCGCGGCGTCGAGGATCTCGCCCTCGAGCACCCGGATCCCCTGCTTGATGGTTTGCACCGAGCCGTCGTCTGCGACGTGCTCGACGCGCACCTCGCCCTCGTTCTCGACCGTGACCGAACGCTCGGTGGAGCGAAAGTCGCCGTCGCGCATCGTCGAGACGTGCGAGCGCGAGTCGCTCGACCAGGGGCCCATCGAGTGCGGGTGCTTGCGCGCGTATTGCTTCACCGACGCCGATGCCCGCCGGTCGGAGTTGCCCTGGCGAAGCACCGGGTTGACCGCGCTCCCCGTGACCCTGTCGTAGCGCGCCCGCACGTCGCGCTGCTCGTCGTCGGCGGGCTCCTCCGGATAGTCCGGGATCGGATAGCCGTGCCCCTGCAACTCCGCGATCGCGGCCTTCAGCTGCGGCACCGAGGCGCTGATGTTCGGGAGCTTGATGACGTTCGCCTCGGGTGTCTGGACCAGCTCTGCCAGCTCGCCGAGCGCGTCGGCGACCCGCTGCTCGTCCGACAGGCGGTCCGGAAACTGCGCCAGGATCCGCCCCGTGAGCGAGATGTCGCGCGGCTCGATCTCGATCCCCACAGCGGCGGCGTAGGCGCGCACGACCGGGAGGAGCGACTGTGTCGCAAGCGCCGGCGCCTCGTCGGTCTGCGTGTAGACGATCCTCATCGTGACCGCACCCTACCCGCAGCGGGCCCGTCGGACGGCTCGAAGCGCCGTCGCGGGTATATACATTCGTTCGCCACCTACCACTTGACCTGGAGAGGAACCAGTGACCGAGACGCCCGTACGAGTAGCCGTGACCGGCGCAGCCGGCCAGATCGGATACGCGATCCTGTTTCGCATCGCCAGCGGCCAGCTGCTCGGCGATGACACCCCGCTCCACCTGTCGCTGCTCGAGATCCCGGACGCCGTCAAGGCCGCGGAGGGAACCGCGATGGAGCTCGACGATTGCGCGTTCCCGCTCCTGACCGGAGTCGACATCACCGACGACCCGCGGCAGGCGTTCGACGGAGTGAACCTTGCCCTGCTGGTCGGCGCGCGTCCGCGCACCAAGGGGATGGAGCGAAGCGACCTGCTGGAGGCCAACGGGGGGATCTTCAAGCCGCAGGGCAGCGCGCTCAACGAAAACGCGGCGTCCGACGTCAAGGTGCTCGTCGTCGGAAACCCGGCGAACACCAACTGCCTGATCGCGAAGTCCAACGCGCCTGACATTCCCGCCGAGCGGTTCACCGCCATGACGCGCCTGGACCACAACCGCGCGGTCGCGCAGTTGGCGAAGAAGGCGGGAGCTTCCGTGGAGGAGATCAAGCGGATGACGATCTGGGGCAACCACTCGACCACGCAGTACCCGGACATCTTCCACGCCGAGGTGAACGGTAAGAACGCGGCCGAGCTGATCAACGATGAGTCGTGGTTGGCGGACGACTTCATCCCGACCGTGCAGAAGCGCGGCGCGTCGGTCATCGAGGCGCGTGGGGCGTCAAGCGCGGCATCGGCGGCGAACGCCGCGATCGGGCACGTTCACGACTGGGTGCTGGGGACGCCGGCCGGCGACTGGGTGTCTATGGCGATCTCCTCCGACGGCTCGTACGGAGTCGAGGAGGGACTGATCTCGAGCTTCCCGGTGACCTGTTCAGGTGGCTCCTACGAGATCGTTCAAAGTTTGGACATCAACGACTTCGCACGGCCACGGATCGAGACGACGGTGAGCGAGCTGAAGGAAGAGCGCGACGCCGTGAGGCAGCTGGGGCTCATCTAGTGACGCTGAGACACCGCCTCCTGGCCTCCTCTAGGTCGTTGCGGAGGCCAGAGGCGGTGTCTCAAACCTCGCTGGCAATTAGGCTGGGACCCAGCCGGCGCCGTCCTTCTTGATCTGGCCGTCCTGCTGGAGTCGCGGTAACACGCGGTACAGGTAGTTCGGCTCGATCCCCATCTGCTTGGCGATCTCCGGAATCGTGATCCCGGGCTTGCCGCGGACGAGCTCGAGCGCCTGATTGGCACGCGTCGCGCCTCCCCGGCGTCCGCGGGTGCGGCGTGTTCTGCGGGCTGTGGTGGTGGCAGCCGCGCGGCGGCCGCGCGTGGTGCCGGAGCCGCGGGGGCGTCCCGGTCCGCGTCGATTCCCGACGAGCGCCGCACGAGCGGCTTCGAGCTTGGAAAGCTCCTGCTTCAGCTCGTTCATACGAGCGTCAATATCTCTGACGGTACTGTCGACGAACTCTGGCAAATTGCGCTCCTAACTCGGTGACAGGAATGACTCCCTTACCAGGGAAGATACAGGTAGAGCGGATGCCGCTGTCAGTTCTTCTCGAGCAGTGCCTTCAGCCGTTCGAGTGAATTTCTCGCCTCGCGCTCGGAAGCGGCACCGACAACCAGCTTGCTGGCGGCCGAACCCAACCGGCCACCGGGCGGCGTGAACTCGTTCGTGTAGTCGAACATCGTCGCGTCGTCCCCGTCGGCGGATAGCTCGTATCGAATCCTCGCTTGCGAGTGGGCCGGGCCCAGTCCTTCCCATTCCGCGTGGCTCGGAGCGTTGACATCCACCAGCGTCCAGTGAACGCGGAACGTCACGCCGCGGAGATGGAGCGTCTGATCCATCGTCGAACCCCGACGCAACGGGTTCGAAGAAACATCTCTGATCGCCCGGTGGATGGTTACCCAATCCTTCAACCGGGACGGATCCATGACCGTCTCCCACACCTCCTGGACCGGTGCACGGATCCTTGCATTGACGTGAACGATGCTCATCCGATGCGCACCCTAACGCGCGGCCAGCGGCTCGGTTGCCTCCCACTCGCGCAGCGCGCGTTCTATTGCCGAGTCGAGCGAGTGCAGTCGGACTGCCAGCAGGTCGGCCGCCTGATCGTCTGACGCGAGCAGATCCTCTCCGAGGCTCTCCATCAGAGGCCCGACCAGCTCGTGGTTCTCTCCCGCGATCACCGCCGCGATCCGGCTGGCGATCGGAGTGACGGTCAGGCGGCCCAAGCCGATCGTGGGGCGCCCGAGCAGCATGTGATCACGAATCCGCTCGATCAGCTCGCCGTAGGTGACGACCTCCGGGCCACCGGCGTCCAGCACCTGTCCGCAGACCGCCTCGCTCGTCGCGGCGCGGGCGAGCAGCTCGATCATGTCTCGCTCGTCGATCGGTGCGGTGCGATGAGTCCGCCAAGCCGGCAATGCCAGGACCGGTAGCCGCTCGACCAGCCGGACCAGGAAACGGAACGATCTCGAACGTGCCCCGATCACGATTGAGGCACGAAACGCGCA
>Ga0187776_10001750_pt1 | contig 10987 bp, 13 predicted proteins | sample 0216_BV02_MP12_2_FD_132426 | JGI IMG/M metagenome (GOLD analysis project Ga0187776, IMG submission 132426) | Tropical peat soil microbial communities from peatlands in Department of Meta, Colombia - 0216_BV02_MP12_20_MG | ecosystem: Environmental > Terrestrial > Soil > Wetlands > Peat | place...
CCACCACCCGGTCCGGGCGGACGGCGGGACCGTCAGCAGTTGGCGATGCTGGTCGCGGTTGCAGTTGCGGTCGCAGCAATCGTCGCCCTTGTGGTGATCGCCGCCGCCGGAGGCTCCTCGAGCTCGACGACCACGTCGACTGTCACGACCACGTCGGTCAGCGTCAGTAAGACGACGGCCACGAAGCCCACGACCGCGACCAACACCACGACCGCCACGAAGACCAGCACGGTGACGTCGACGTCGACGTCGACGTCGACCTCGAAGACGACGACGACGAAGACCGTCACCACGACGACCTCGTCGACCACGTCGACAACGACGACGAGGTAGCTAGCCCCAGATGAACGGCGGGTAAGCCTCCGTCATGAAGTACGCGTACGCGTTGCCGCGGAGGTTCCACCTGAGCCCGGGCACCATCAGCTCGAACATCCCGCGCGGGATCTGCTTCGTGAACAGCACGGTGAAGAAGGCGACGAACGTCAAGATGCCGGTTAGCCAGTAGAGCACGCTCGCAATGAACAGATACGGGATCGCGAGCAGCCACTGGACAAGCGGCCGCCAATTGGCAATGTGCTCGGGGTACTCGATGTTCAGCCGGACGGGGTACCCCGGGTCGTCGGCCAGCGAGAACGGTGGGTAGGCGTCCGTCATCAGGTGAATGTAGACAGCCACACGGAAGCCCCATCTGAACGTGCCAACCAGGTACTCGAACGCGCCTCGCGGCCAGTGGCCCGTGAACAGCACCGCGAAGAATCCATAGATCGCGACGAAGAACGCGCCGATGCCGACAAAGAACAAGGCGATGAAATGCGGGATGGCGAGCAGCCACTTGACGAGCGGCAGCCACCGGTTGAGCTCCGGCGGATAGCTGATCTCGAGGCCGACCGGATAGACCGGAGAGGGTGGCCCAGCCGGATCGGGTACGGCGACCGTTTGGTCTCCGGAGGACCAACCAAGGGTTGGATCGGGCGTGGTCACAGGGGAATCGTAGTCCCCTTATCGGACCCTGTCGCCCTCACCTCCGTGATCATCCGTGATCGTGAACGGGAGCGAGACCCCGAGCTCCGCGACGACCTGGAACGGGCCCTGGCGAGTGTGGACGTTTAGCCACCTCCGGTTGGCGTCTCGTCCGTTGAGAGTCGCGCGCCCGATCGTCCCGCTCGGTCCAGTACAGGTGGTCCCCGGCGACCGCGAGGCCCTGCGGACAGCTCTTGCGAGAGAGGACGAGAAATTGCTGATCCACGTGGCTTCCGTCGAGGTTCGCGCGGCCGATCGCGTTATCCAGGCACCGGCTGAAGAAGAGGTAGGTGCCGTCGCTCGCCAGCCCGTCGGCGACGCCGCCGCCGAACTCCTGCGGGAGAACGATGAAGCGGCGCTGGAGGGCGCAGGCCCCTTCGCGACCCCACGCCGCATTTCCTGATAGGGTGCCCGCGCCGAATCTCCGGAAGTGCCGCACCGGAGAGCGGGGAACCCAATTCGGTTGGGGCGAGTCTCGCGGTGGTCCGCGAGAGGCGCTCGACTACAGAGCGCTAGCCCGTCAGCTAACCCCGCAGGCGCAGGCGTCAACCGCAATACCGCGCCCATGAGTCTGTGCACGCGTTCCCTTTCAGCAGCTTCCGCCTGGCGATCCTGCGCATGCCCGAAGCACGCCTGCGATCGGACGGCCCGTCCGTGAAACGTCCTCGGACGATGACCAGAAAGACGATGCGCGGCGTCCTCGCCCCGATGCTCGTGGCGCTGTTGAGCTGTTGTCCGAGCGCCATGGCCGCCTCGGGCGGTGCACCGCTTGCCGGCCAGGTGACGGCCACGCCGAAGACGCACGGGGCGTCGTCGGGGTCGGTGTTCGCGCGCACGCTGAGGATGGGGCAGTCCGGAGCCGACGTGCGGACGCTCCAAATCTGGCTCTCGCAGGTGGGCGATTACGTCACGGCAACCGGTCATTTCGGAGCTACGACGAAGGCAGCAGTCCGTCGCTTCCAGCTCGCGCGCAGCCTGTATCCCGCGAGTGGCTCGGTTGGCCAGCGCACCGCGTCGGCCTTGCGTGCCGCCGTCCGCCAGACGGTCACCGCCGCCAGCGGCACGACCGCTGTCACGAATCCGATCCCGGGCTTCACGATCGGACGCGACGACATGGGCGTCGACGCAGGGGCGCGCCCGGGCGCGCCGATCGACGCCCCACTGCCTTCCAAGCTCGTGCAAGTGATGCACGACTGGTACGCGGGCCAGCCGCTGCTGCTGCTCCAATTCCTCAACCCGCCTCCCGGTGTTCTCTCGAACTACTGGTACGTCGCCGAGCAGGTCGACCCCGTGACGACCAAGATCGGCTCCGTCTTCATGACCGGAGAGAGGGTTGCCACGTTCGCGCGCAGCGGCACCGATATCGAGATCGGCTGGGGGTCGCCCACGTCGTACTCGCGGACGCTGGCAGGCGAGAGCGATCCGGGCGCCGCGCACCCGCCCAGCGGATCGACGACCATGTGGGGCGAGACGTTCAAGCAGTTCTTCGGGATCGGGTGACGGCCACTCCGCGCTGCTGATCGCGCGTCACGAACCACCACGAGCTGACAGCCTACGCCGACAGGCCGTAGACGTGCCGTGCGGTGCCGGCGCCGATCATATCCCCGATTCGGACGCGCTCGCGACCGTGCACGCCGAACGCTGTGAGCACCTCGGCGAGCGCATCCCGGAAGCCCGCTGCGCCTGTCAGAAACAGCTCCGACAGCCCGTAGGCGTCGGAGGAATAGAGCAGCTTGTGAAACGGCGCAAGCTCGAGCGCCTCCGCCAGCACGGCCGCCGCTCGCGGTCCCACGTACGGGATCGTCAGCCCGAGGTCGAAATACACGTGCGGGAGCACGTTCGCCAGGTAGGCGGCTTGACGGTGGTACGGGTAGCAGTGCAGCAGCAGGACCGACGATCCACTGCCCTCGCATGCGCGGAGGAACGCGGTCAGGAGCGCCGGATCGCAACGGTTCAGATCTTCGTCGGTGTCTCCGAAGCCAGTGTGCAGCTGCACGGGCATCCCGGTCCCGAGCGCCTCCCACAGGACGTATCGCAGCAGCACGACGTCGTCGAGCCGTCCGCCGCCGCGCGCCAGCCAGCCGTCCGCGGCGCGCGCCACCTCCGTGGACGACGGCGGCAGCGGGTCGAAGTCCAAGCCGTGTCGGTAGGCGATGATCGACTTGAACGCGATCGCATCGGTCGCGACCTCGCGCAGCGCCCCCGCGAACGCGGGCGCGAACTCGGCCGCGCCGACTCCCTGCGCGGCGACGGCCTCGGCCAGCGATTCGAGCCGCACCACCTCATGCGTGATCACTCCGCTCAGTCGGCCGAGTTCAGCCGGGGCCAGCACTCCGTCGCCGCTGAGCCCGGTGTCGACGAGCATCGCCTCGAGTCCGGCGGCGCGCAGCAGCCTGCGGTTGGCCTCGTCCGGGCCGAGCTCGGCCCGGCGCTCGACGTAAACCTCTGGCTCCGCGCCCGGGGGCAGATCGAGAACGGGCCCGCAATGTCGGCGCACGGCGAGACCCAGCGACGAGTCGAACGTCGAGCATCCGGGCGGCGGCGGCCGGTCGGATTCGGTGAGAAAGGATTCGAGCTGCATCCGGTCGAGCGCACGCCCTGCGACGCCGTGGCAATGGTGGTCGATCAGCTGAGCGTCCACTGCGTCCGCCATACCCCCGCTCAGTAGCGAAAGCGCGTAGAGGCCACGATCTCCGCCTCGCATGCGTCGGCGAAGTGGGCGAGCTCGGTCTCTCGAACGGCGATGACTGTGCCGAAGAGCGCGGACCCCATCGCCGAGGCGAGCACGTTGGAGCCGCGGAACTGCTCGAGCGCCTCGTCGAGGCTTCGCGGGAGGCGCTCGGCGCCCGCGGCGGCGAGCTCATTCTCGGACAGCTTCGCGGGATCGACCGTGACCTCTGGCGGCAAGTGCAGCCCGCGGTCGACTCCCGCCAGGCCGAGCGCGAGGACCGCGCCAACCAGGAGATATGGATTCGCGCTCGCGTCGAGGCACTTGACCTCGACGTTCGCGTCGCTCGAGCCTGCGACGAGCCGCACGCCGGCCTCGCGATTCTCATGTCCCCAGCAGCGGTACGGGGCCGACCACCGCTGCGGTATCAGGCGCAGGTAGCTGGCGACGCTCGGCGCGCCGATCGCCAGGAGCGCCGGCAGCCCGTCGAGGATTCCGGCGATGAACGCCTGCGCCTCCTCGGACAGACCGTAGGGTCCGGGGCCACCGCTCATCAGGGACCGCCCGTCCCGCCAAAGGCTTGTGTGGAGGTGACAGCCGTTGCCGACGCCGCCAACCGTCATCGCGGGCGCGAACGAGCAGCGCATACCGGCTCGATCCGTGAGCGCCCGAATCGTGTGACGGACGAGCAGGATTCTGTCCGCCGCGCCGGCCGGATCGGTCGCGCCGACCGACAGCTCGAACTGGCCCGGGGCGTACTCGGGGTGCAGCTGCAGCGCGTCGAGCGACTGAGCGTCGCACGCGATCAGAACGTCGCGGCAGTAGTCGGACACCTCGATCAGCCGGTCCATCCCGTACGCGGCCCCCGACGTCGCCGGTACGTGCTCATCGCCCGTGCCGGCATCAAGCACCCACTCTGCCTCGAACCCCATCGACACCTCGAGCCCCCGTGCGTCAGCGCGCTGGGCCATGCGGCGCGCGAACGTGCGCTGGCAACCGGGGTGCGGCTCGCCCTCCTGGGTGCGTCGGTCGACCGGCGCCCATGCCCACCCGGGCTGCGCCGCCAGCACGACCAGCTCCTCGAGGTCAGGGAACAGGCGCAGGTCGCCGACCGGACCGGTCGAGCTGGGGCTCGACGTGATCGCGTCGTCGAACGTGAACACGTCGAACACGGGCGACATCCCGATTCCGCGGGCAGCGGCGTGTGCGAGCCGCGCCAGCGGCACCGTCTTGACCCGAGCGATGCCGCTGTTGTCGACGTACGACACAGCGACGCCGACGACGTCCTGCGCGGCCAGGTCTTCGGTGAGCTGGGTGACGTCGGGTTGCGGCCTGGAGCCGACGAAGTCGCCCCGCTCCGGCAGCCCCGCCGCCAAGCGGTCCGACACGTTCATCTCGCGGCAATGATGCCAGCGGGGAGACCCACTAGTGGCGATCGACCCACGCGAGGATGGCCCGGGAGTGGGTGATCACCGTGCCGCCGGCGAGCTTCAGCGCGGGCAGGCACGGATGGATGGGAGGTCCGCCGTCATCGCCGTGGCAGACGAACAGCGTTGGGCATCGGCGCCTTCTCCAGCCTGAGGTACATTGTCAACCATATGGTTGAGAATACCGGACACGGCACCTCATCGTGGTCCGGCGACGCGCCTCGGTCGGATGGCTCGCGGAGACCGTCCCTCGCGTGTGTCGCGACCTGGAAGGGGCGCCGGCCGAGTTCTACCCCGAGGCGCGCTTGACTGTCCCGCGGGTGCTGAGCTTCGGCTCGTGGATCGGACGCGACCGCGACGGCAACCCGCTCGTCACTCCCGATCTAACGGTGGCGGCGCTCGAGCTGATGCGCGAGCAGTGCCTGAGGTTCCTCGAAGGGCGAGGTCGATATCGCGGCCACCCGTGTGGCCGCACCGAGTCGGTTACCGGCTGCGCCTCGCGGCCCAGACGGACAGCGCGAGCAGCATCGCCACCGCGAGCGGCAGGATCCACCAGACCGCGTTGCCGCCGTTGCTGGCCAGCGACGTCGCGCCGAGTGCGAGCACGACGCCGGCCGCGATCCGCCAGTCGTCGCCGGTGACGAAGTCCCAGATGAAGCGCAACAGGGCCTCGACTCGCTTCATGCTCGTACCGCCTCCGTGGCTCGGTCCTCATCGCGAGCCGATGTACGCGGGCCGCGCAGCGCTGCCACGAGCATCAGCGCGAACGCGAGAGTCGCAGGGATTATCGCAAGGAGCGCGGCATCGCCGCCGGGCCAGTGCGCGCCGGCCCCCTCGGCGCCCCAGAAGATCCCGAACGAGGTGAGCATGACGCCGACGCCGAACTTCAGCGCGTTCTCGGGGACCCGTGCCAGCGGCGCGCGCACGGCGATGCCGGCGGCGACCACCACGAGCAAGGCGACCGCGGCCGCCACTGCGGCGAGGGGGATACGGTGCTGATTGGCGCCGAACGTGAGGACGATGAACACGACCTCGAGTCCCTCCAGGAGCACTCCTTTGAACGAGATCGCGAACGAGTAGGCGTCGAAGCTCCGGTCGACGCGGCCAGCTGCGCGCGCGGCGGCCGTCTCGTGTTCAAACGCGGCCTCTTCGTCGTGCAGCGCCTTCAGGCCCGAAGCGCGCAGGATCGCCTTGCGCAGCCACTGCAAGCCGAAGATGAGCAGCAGCCCGCCGACAACGACGCGCAACGCGCTGAGCGGCAGAGCTGTCAGCGCCGGTCCCAGAGCCAGGGTCACGACCGCGAGCACCGCGGTCGCGGCGCCGACGCCGATGAACGCCGACCTCCAGCTACGCGTCGTCCCGACCGCAAGAACGATCGTCAGCGCCTCGACCGCCTCGACGGCGCACGCGAGGAAGACCGATATTGCGAGCCCGAACCCGGGGCCACTCATGGGTCGGTTGCGTCGACGTCCATGCGTGCATCGTAGACGCGGCTCGCCGCGTCGCCGCTCGCCGCGCCCTATTCAGCCCGGGCCAGGAGACCGGCTCCCCTAGGAATCCGTAGCCGACCGCGCGGCCCGATCACTCCAAGCGCAGCCTGGCGAGGCTCAGGCGTGGATGCCGGGAACGCGCCGGCCGTTCTCGAGGTAGACACACGACGTCGCGTGGATGCCGGCGGCCACACGACGACCCACCGGGCCGCTCAGCAGCTCGAGGGCCTGATCGACCGCGAGCAGGCGATATTCGTCGATCTCGCGGGCGTCCAGCGTGATCGTGCTCAACTGTTCGTCGCCGAACGCGCCGCAGTCGAAGAGGAACCTGACGCCGCCGAGCCGCGTGGCCTTGGGCCGCAGAAAGTCGACGCACACGAGCCGCCCGTGCGTGATGTCGAGGCCGCATTCCTCCTTCGTCTCGCGCCGGCAGCCCTCCCACGGCGATTCGCCGTCCGCCTCGATCTGGCCGCCAGGGATCGTCCAGCCCTTCTTGTAGTTGGGCTTCAGGATCAGCAGCTGCCCCACCTCGTTGCAAATCAGCGCACCCGCGGACGCGGGGATCCGCGGAACCTCGAATTCTGCCTCGGATGCCACGACCGCGTGAAGCTAGTTCACGGCGCGGTCAAGGGGCGCGATTCCCGGTCGCCGTGAGATGCGGCTCGAGCCATTCGCGAGCGAGGCACACCCGACGGGCTCGCGCGAACGCGGTTCTTCGTGCCGCAGCTGGGGCACAATGATCATGCTGTGGCCGGGCATCAGTCGAAGTCTTTCATCCCTCCCTGTTCGTCGCCAGCTCCGAACCGGCCCGGCACCGTTCTCCGCGCCGCACGGATCGCGGCGCGAATCGGGGTCTCCCAGATGGAGGTCTCCGCGGGTCCTGCGGCGGGCACTGGGTCAGCGGTCCGAGCTAACGGCGCCGACGTTCCGCGAGTCGCTGTAGTGTCGGCCGTCGGTCAGGGCGCGTTGCTGATCAACGTTCCGCCGAGGGTGCGGCACATATCCGCGAACACGGTCGAGTCGCCGGCGGCGAGCTCGTCGATCTCGATCGTGGTCTTGGTCAGGCAGTAGCGGTCGGATGGCTGACCCGCTGCGACGGCGCGGTTGAGGCTGTCCTCGTTCTCGAACTGCACGTAGGCGACGCGGGCGCCGGCGGCGTCGCAGACGATGTCCGCCGTTTTCGCGGTGAACGGCGCCCATCGGCTCACGATCTGAGCATGCGACGGCCCGCTGACGGTGATCGTCCCACAGGTCGCCGGCCACCGGATCGCCGCCTTGACGCGGTCGGCACCTTGGGGCCCCTTGGCGCTCATGATCGCAGCGACGACGGCCGCGACCGACAGCACCGCCACGACCACGAATCCGACAAGACCGAGGCGCCAACTCATTCGGCGCAGCCTAAATGGCGCGCTGAATGTCCGCCGTCATGTCGTCGCCGGCCCCTCGGCTGTCTGACGCAGAGGACCCGGGCCGCCCCGCAACGGGGACGGCCGCGCCCGCGAGTATGCAGCGTGACACGAGGCCGTCTCGGATCTCGGGATTTGCGAGCGCACGATCCGGATCAAGCAGCGCAAGGCGATCGGGATCAGGACGATCGCATCGACGGTGTTCAAGCTCTATCCACGCCGGACGGTGCTCGGGCTCTCGCTCCTCTCCGGCCGGTGACCTGCCGTGTCTGACGTGATGGTGCGCGATCCGGTCACCGTCAACGACGATCTGGCGCTGGCCGAATTCATCGACGACGTGTTCCTGACCCATCGGCATACCCGACCTTCACGACAAGGCGCCGATCGCGTTATCCATGTCATCGGTCGCGATCACCACCTTCACGCCGCCGAACGTCGTGTACAGGAGCTCGATGTTGACGCCGGCCTCGGCCATCTCGCGGGCGAGCTCGCCCAGCGAGCCCGGTCGGTCTGCGACGTCGACCACCAACACCTCACGCTGGTCGGCGACGCCCATGCCGGCGTCCTCGAGCGCGGCCACAGCTCGCTCGACCGCGTCGTCCGGGATCAGCAGGTGGATGATTCCGCGACCCTCGCCGGTGAAGGCGCACATCCCTTGGATGTTCACCCCCGCCGCGCCGGTAGCCCCGCCAAGCGTGGCGAGCTGACCGGGCTCGTCCTTCAGCACAACAGTGAGGTTAGTCGGCATCTGACGTGGTCCCAGGCACGGTGACGCGCAGGCTACAGCCGAGGCGGGGTTGAGTCGAGCGCCGCCGCTGGACGTGGGAGAGCTTGCGTCGATCGGTCACCAAGGAGGAACAGCGCCGCGTCGGTGATGTCGGCAATCGTCACGAGACGGCCGGTGGACCGATACACGGCGAAGGGCCGGAATCCGTTCCGACGGTCGGTCATGTTCGCTGTCGTCCTTGTGCTGTCGAGGGCCTCAGGGCCTTGGCGGTATGCTAAATCGTGGTTCGCCATGGATCTCGAGCTGGGGTGGCTTCAGTGGATTCGATTGGGTTGATCGGTGCGCTGGTCGAGGGGGATTCCTGGGCGTGAGGGTCGCTCGCGGGCGCAGGCGCGGCTCGGGCCGGTTCGGACTTACGCTGCGGATGGTGCTGGTCGCCGTATTCACGCCAGTGATGGTCCTGGGCGTGCTCGTCGGGATATTTGCGGCGTTCCCCGGTCGGCAGTTGATCTGGGTCGCGGTGGCGCTCGCAGTGGGCCTGATATCGACCTTCGTCGCGAACCGAAAGGCGGAGCCGCCCGCAGGCGCGGTCCTCTCGGAGACCGACGACCCAGAGCTCATCGCCATGCTCAACCGGCTCTGCGGCCTTGCAAACGTCGCCCGGCCGGAGGTCGTTCTCAGCGACCAACGTCAGCCCAACAGCTGGGTCGTGCATCTTCCTGGGCAGAGCCCCCGTCTGTACCTGACACGAGGGCTGCGCGAACTCCTCACGCTCGACGAGCTTGCTGCCGTGCTCGCACACGAGCTTGCGCACATCGCCAATCGTGACGCGCTGGTGATGACCGTAGTGGGGGGACCGGGAGCGGTCATGAGGAACGCGCGCGGCGGCTGGCCCGCCGCGCTGCTCGCCTTGATCGGCTCTCTCTCGTCGCTCGGGACGAACCTCCTCTCCCGCTACCGCGAGCTGGCTGCCGACGCCGGATCGGTCCAGATCACGGGTCGTCCGTCGGCGCTCGCCACGGCGCTCATGAAGGTCTCCGATTCTCTCGAACAGCTACCCAAGACGGACTTGCGCGCTGCGGTTGCGATGAACGCCTTCAACCTCGTCGCAGTTCCTGATCGCCGCCGATCGTGGCAGAGCAGCCGGCTCGTGAGTCGTGTCACCGCGACGCACCCCCCGCTGCGAGACCGGCTCGAGGCGCTGCACAGCCTCGAGCGCGCGCAGCATTCGCGTCTCCTCTGACGGAGCGTTCGGCAAAGCTCGGAAGATCGCGGGCGCCGACGTCCTCGAGGATGAGGTACCTCCGCCGCCGCGGTCCCGACGGCCGCATAGACTCATCCACGTGCCGAACGCCCCAATCCTCCTCCCGATGTCGAAGCCGTTCCCCGCTGACGGCGAGCGGGCAGATGCGCGGCGCAATCGCGAGCGCATCCTGTGCGCGGCAGCCTGCCTGATCGGGGAACGCGGGATCGATGGCATCTCGATGGACGATGTCGCGGCGAAGGCCGGCGTCGGCAAGGGAACTCTCTACCGTCGCTTCGGCGATCGGGCCTCCCTGATCCGGGCATTGATCGAGGAGCCCGAGCGCAACTTCCAGGAGGCTCTCATCCGCGGGGAGCCGCCGCTCGGGCCCGGCGCTCCGCCGCTCGAGCGCCTCCATGCGTTCGGCGCCGGCATGCTCAGGCTGCTCGAGCACAACGCCCGCTTCCTGCGAGCGACCGAGGCAGACAAGACGGGCCGGTACAACCACCCCGTGTACGCCTTCTACCAGACCCACGTCGCGCTCCTCCTGCGCGAGATCCTCGGCGACGGCACCCGAACCGAGTATCTCGTCGACGGCCTGCTCGCGCCCCTCTCCGCAGACGCCTTCCTCTACCAGCGCGAAGCCCGCGGGATGTCGCTCGAGGACATCACCGATGGCTGGTGCACACTCGCGAGCGCGGTCACCGCTTTCGCGCGCAGGTGAGCAGCCGGGCCCGCCGACCCGGCTTGCCCCCCGCCGACAATCCAGCCGTGGAAGCGAGCAATCTAGCTGGTCTAGTCGTCCAGCGAGCGCGCCCCCCACGCGAGCGCCGCGAGTCCGGCGAGTGCGTACATCGTCCCGGCGAGCGCTTCGCCTGCGACCACGTCGGACGCGTAGTGGGCCCGGAGGTAGATCCGGCTGAACCCGACGAGCGCGGCGAGAACGATGCCGGCGATCACTGCGGCCATGCGGGCGCCACGGGTCGGGATCACCGCCGCCAGCGCG
>Ga0187776_10001752_pt1 | contig 10980 bp, 9 predicted proteins | sample 0216_BV02_MP12_2_FD_132426 | JGI IMG/M metagenome (GOLD analysis project Ga0187776, IMG submission 132426) | Tropical peat soil microbial communities from peatlands in Department of Meta, Colombia - 0216_BV02_MP12_20_MG | ecosystem: Environmental > Terrestrial > Soil > Wetlands > Peat | place...
GTGTTAGGACCGAGCTTGCCTCCCGGGAACATGAAAGCCTGTAGCTTTGCCTTTTCGGTGGTGTCTAGCATCACGCCGCCCTGCGCGGCGAGCTGCCGGAGCATCGCGTCGTACACGGGCGCCAGGATCACCACCGCGTTCTCCGAGGAGCAGCTGGTGGCATTGTCGAAGGTCTTGGAGAGCGCGATCTTCGCGGCTGCGTCTGCCAAATCGGCACTCGCGTCCACGATAGACACTACATTGCCCTGGCCCACTCCGATCGCGGGCTTGCCGCTCGAATAGGCGGCGCGGATATTCGATTGCGAGCCGGTGGCGGCGACCAGGTCACACTGGCGCATAAGCTCATGGGTCAACTCCTTGGTCACCGGTGCAGGCAGTATCTGCACGAGGTCCGTCGGCGCGCCCACCTTGGCGAGCTCCGCGTGCACGAACTCGAGCAGCTTTGCGCAGGTCGAGTAGCCCTTGGGCGACGGCGCAAGGATGATGGCGTTGCCACACTTGAGCGCGTTGATGATCTGATTGGCGGGCGTCGCTGCGGGGTTGGTAGAGGGTGTGATCGCTGCCACCACGCCCACCGGTCGCGCGATCTCGGTCACGCCGCGCTCCGGATCTTCCGCGACTATGCCCACCGTCTTCACGCCGCGAATGTCGCGCAGGAGCCCGAGCGTCTTGCGATGGTTTTTGGTGATCTTGTCCGCCACATTGCCTAATCCCGAGTCGCGCACTGCGAGCTCGGCGAGCAGGCGGTTGTTTTCCGGTTTCATGATCGCCCAACCGCTGGCGAGCGCCGTCTCGTCGACGCGTGCCTGCGGCCAGCGTTCGTATTCGGCCTGCGCGGCACGCGCGCGCCTGACGAGGGTGGCGATCACCTGTCGCATTTCCAAAGAACGGGCATCCGATGCCTCGCGCGTCATCACCTTCATGGCTGCATCTCCTAGATCGTCTTGCCCGAACCCGCCTTCCAGACCGACGTTTCCGAGCCGCCCCGCTCATGCCGCCGATTGCGCGACTCGCCGGCGCCTCTCAAAGTAGTGGCGCGCAAGCGGATATCCCATCGCGATCAGCGAGAGCACCATCAGCGTGCCGCTCAAGCCTTCGCGAAAGAATACGGTCCAGTCGTTGTGGTAGCTGATCATCGTCTGCATGAAGGAGTTCTCAGCGAGCGGCCCGAGGATGGTGCCCAGCACCATCGGCGAGATCGGAAAGCGCAGCTTGTCGAACAGGTAGCCGAGCACTCCGAAGACCGCGATGACCCACACATCGGACACGCTGTTGCGGTTGGCGTAGGCGCCCACGATGCAAAACAGCACCACGATCGCCGAGAGCACCCCCTGCGGAATGCGCAGCACCTTGACGATCACCCTGATCCAGAAGAATCCCATCAAGCACATCCCGATCACACCGACGAAAAGCGAGGCGAGAATCGTATACACCACGGCCTTCGAACCGGGGTCCGTGAATAGCATGGGGCCGGGCTGGACCCCATGAAGCAGAAACGCGGCTAGGATGACCGCGGTTGCGCCGCTGCCGGGAATACCGAGCGTGAGCAGCGGGATCATATGGCCGGCGACCGAGGCCGTGGAGCCGACCTGCGGCGCGACTATTCCTTCCGGGAGCCCCGTGCCGAGCTGCTGGCGACGCTCGCCATACTGCTTCTCGATACCATATGACACGAACGAGGTCACGGTGGCGCCAGCTCCCGGAACGATGCCGAGCAGCGTGCCAAGCACGCTGCTTCGCAGCAACGTCTTGCGGATGAACCAGAGCTCCCGCCATGACGGAAAAGCGGTCTTGACCCGAGTGTCGGTCTTGGGCTGGCCGTGCAGTTTCAGGCCCTGGCTGAGCCGGTTGAAGACCTCGCCGAGCCCGTACATGCCCACCAGCACCATCACGTACGGAACGCCGTTCTCGAGAATCGACGAGCCGAAAGTAAAGCGATAGGCGCCGTAAATCGAATCTACGCCCACGGTCGCAACCAGTAGTCCGACGAACAGGCTAATGAACGCGTTGACGAGGGAAGTTCCCGCAAGTGCGACAACTGTTGTCAGACCGAAGAACACCGCCGCGAAGTAATCGGGCGGACCGAAGCTCAGCGCAACGCGGCTCATCGGCACGGCGAGCGCTACCATCACCGTTGAGGAAAACAGCCCTCCCGTGAGCGCGGCGACCAGCGCCCAGCCGAGCGCCTTCGCCGGCTGCCCCTTCTGCGCCATCGAGTAACCGTCCCACAGGAGCGGAACGTCCATCGGCTCCCCGGGAATACGGTACAGGATTGCGGTGAAGCAGCCCGCGTAGGTCCCCGACACGTAGATGGCAGTGAGGAGGATGATCGAAGGCTCAATCGGCATGCGGTAGGTAAAGGGCAGGGCGAGCACCACGCCCATCACGAGGCCAAGCCCCGGCATGACCGACACCGCCATGCCGACGAGCAATCCAGCCACCAGCGTGGCGACGTCTTGCGGGGTGAAGATATGGGTGAGGCCGACCCAAAGATAGTGCAGCGTATCCATTGGCACGCCTCAGTGGATTCCGAGCGCCTTCATGACCCCGATCGAAAGATCGAGAAACGGGCCGCGGCCAAGCGGCAGCGACACGTACACGATCTTCATGAAGACGAACATGAACGCAAGGCTCGCCGCGAGTGAAATGGCGAGCGCCGGTAGCAGGCGCCGGTAGCCACCGACATACATGAGCAGAAACAGGTAGACCACGCTTGCGCCAAAGAACCCGACGCGCTCGAATGCGAGCAGATACACGAACGTAACCGCTATGCCCGCCCAGGCAAGGCCCGGGTGTTCCGCACGTACGCTCGCGAGGGACGGATCGGCCTTCTCCTCGAGGCTCTGAAGGACGCCTTCCACCTCCCCCGGTTTGCGCTGCAGAGCCAGGCGCAGCACTTGGTAGGCGCAGATCGCCATGAGCTGCACTAGGACCAGGCGTGGCCAGGCATCAGGTCCGATACGGCCAGACACCCGGTCGAATTCGAAGTGCAGTGCTAGATAGTACAGATACGCGCTCACCGCCAGGATGATCGCGTAGGGAGCAATTTGCTTTAGCCGCGCGCCGCTAAGCATGCTTCGTCACCCGTTCCGTCGAATAGCCCAGGCAGGGGGCAGCAAGGCCGGGCTTGTCCGGCCCTGCCCCCACCTCCCACGGCTGCTGGCCGTGAGAGTCGCGCTTCACTTGTTGAGGCCCTTATTGGCGGACTCGGCCGCGATCTTGTGCGCCTTGACGAGCCAATCTGCCATCCACTTGCGCGCCTCGCTCGCCGACATGTAGCTGTTGGGATCGGCGTACTGGCTGGCGAGATACTCCTTGTACTCAGGAGTGTGGGCCACTTTCTCCAGAGCGGCGGATAGCTTCGCCACGATTGCCGGGTTCGTTCCGGCCTTCACGATGACGGTGCGCAGCTGCGGCAGTGAAATGTGCATGCCCATTTCGCCCGTCGCGGGCACTCCTTTGAACGGCCCCACGTTCAGCTCATGCGGATAAAAGATGACGACCGGCCGCATCTGCTTGTTGTCCACATAGGAGCGCACGTCCCCTGTCTGCTCGTACAGCACGTCGGCGTGTCCTCCGAGAATGGCCGTGTAGCGCACGCCAGGCTTAGCATAGGGCACGGTCTCGAAGTGATAGCCAAGGCTGCGGAAGTAGTTAACAGTGATGTCGTCCGGGCTGCCGAACCCAGTGGTCGCCACCTTCAGCGTCTTGGTTTTCGCAGCCTCGAGTAGCTCCTTCCAGTCCTTCCAGGGGGCGTCTTCCTTGACGTAAAACGCCGAGGGCTGCCTGATCATGATGCCGAGCGGGGTGATCTGGCTCAGCTTGAAGTGCGGGTGCGGCGCGCCGAAGAGCGAATACGTGTCGCCCGTCATGACTTCGACGCTGTAGCCGTCATCCGGCCCGTTAATCAATTTCGTAAGACCGACCTGCCCGGTCGCACCCGGAACGTTGATCACCGGCAGCGACACGCCCAGCATCGGTTCCATGAGCTTGCTCGCATTGCGCGCAAGCAGGTCCGCACCACCGCCAGGGCCCCAGGGGACGATGAAATCGATCGGCCGGGAAGGATATCCTTGAGCCGCGCCGACCATCGGCGCCAGTGCCAACGCGAACAGTCCTCCAAGAACTCTCGTCCTAAAACTCGATGTAGACATGATGACCTCCTCCTTATAGTTTGTAATGCACCATACGAATTGAGCAGCCCTGTTTGTAAGCTGCGCTTGCCAACGCTGCCATGTCATCCGGCGATCCTTTCGGCCCAGCGATCCGACAGGACGTTCGCCAGCGGCTCGGAAATCTCGTACACACTCGCGACCGCAAGCTCCGGTCCGTAATCCACGCGCTCCCGCTCCGCGCGCCTGCGCAGCTTCTCCTCGTGCACCTCGAGCACCTCGCGCGGGATCGGCACGGCACCGGCATCCAGGATGCGCAAGTAGCCGTCGGCATCGCGGGCCGGCGTCACTGCGCTCTTCAGCCATCGACTGGGCGACCATGGAATGTCGAGCACCCCCGCCTGCGCAGCGCGCACCGCGCCCAGCGCCGCGTCCCCGTCCCCCATCTCGAGCACCTTGTCCACCACCGGCCTGACCTCGCGCTTGATGAGATCGACCTCATCGGCGAAGTCGGGTATCGCATCCACACGGATCTGCCGAGCGAGATAAATCGCCATGCGGGTCGTGCGCAGCCCCTCGGCATTGGCCTTTGGCGTCGGGATGCCGAAGGCCTCGTGCGTCGACTTCGTCGTCACCGAGGCCGCCCCCGCTACCGCCCCGAGCGTGCCGCCGTAAGCGACGAGCGCGGCCGCCTGCGCTTCGTCCTGCGGCCAGGCGCCCATCCAGTGCAGCAGCGTCACCGGCGTAAATACGTCGTTGTAACCGCGCCGCCGCAAATACTCCTGACAGAGCTCGCCGCAGGCGCGCACCGCCGCGGCGTCCTGCACGAGGTGTAGCGTCTGGCCCATCTCCAGTCCGTAGTTCTTGACCCCCTGTTCGACTGCGAGCAACAGGTCGAGCACGCAGGTGATAATTGCGATGCACGGCGGGATGTTCGTACCGGTGAGGAAACCCGGCTGACGCCTGTGCAGCTCGACACCGTGCTCCTGGTACATCGCCGCGAGGCGATCGAGGTACTGGTAGTTGCGGATCCCTTCCTCGATCGAAAGCTCCTTCGTATAGGAGCTCGTGTACGCAATGCCCGACCCTAGGTATCCAGTGTAGCCGCCCGCGAAGCCGACTTCGCCTGTGAGCTTGGGCATCGAGGTTCCGGTCAGCATGATGGCGGGCTTGTCGATGGCATCGATCAGCGCGGCCGCCTTCGCGACGCCGTAGTTGACAATCGGGTAGCCGTTAAGCACCGAGCGCCCCATCCGTTCGGACTCCTCGATGCCTTTCTGGGCGAGATGGAACTGCTCGTTGCGCGTATAGCTGTCCGTCGTTGTCGGGACGATATCGGCCAGGCCCTCGCGGTCGAGGGTCTGCATCAGCTCTTTCTGCAGGGCGAAAGTCCCGAATCCGCCGCGCGGCTGGGTGAGGCAGCGCCCCTGCTTGCGTGCCTCGCGCATGACCCAGCCCAGTTTCTTGTGCAGGGGGAGAGCCTGGTGCCGCGCAACCGCCGCCTCGAAGTCAACCTCGGCGCCAGTGGGCCAGCGGGCAAGATTATCGCTGCGCATCCGCGCGAACACGTCGTCGGGAATCCTCCCCTGCGACAGGGGAAGGCGTGCTTCAGCCGCTAACGGCGCGTTCATGAGACACCTCCGCGACAGGTTCTTGCAAGTACTTGAGCGCGAGCTCGAGCGCGGCCTGCGGCTCCACGTGGCCGAGCAATCCACAAGCGTACAGCAGATATTGCCGGTCGATCAGGAATCGCGGCGCGCGCGGTCGCAGCGACTCTGGCTCTGCCGCATCAGCAAGCACCGTCTCGAGCAGATCGAGCGGCGCGGCGCTGTGTGCGATGACGCCCCCGGTGCCGACCACGACCTTGATGCTCGAGAGGTCCTTGCCGGTCTGCACGTTGACCGGGCCGAGCGCCGAGTACACGGTCTCGACCGTGCCGCAGTGGCGCTTCATGGCCAGGCGCAACGCCGCGCGCGCGAGCGCGCGGTCAAGCGCCTGCTCCTCCGCGGTCGAGGGCAGCCGCCCTACTTCGCGCGCGAGTTCGTCAATCAGCCACTCGACCGTTTGCACTGGCAGGCCGGCGTCCGCGGCTACCTTCGCGACCCCGGACACCTCCACGATCGTCGCCGCGTTGTGCCGCATTCCCAGATCGCCCTCCACAGTGCGCTTCACGCGCGGCTCGGGCAATCCGCGCTCCAGCGCCCCCGGCGTGGTCGTCGCGCCGGAGGCGACGGAGTGCACGTCGGTCGTCGCGCCTCCGGGATCGACCACGACGAGCTCGCCCAGCCCAGCCACGTTCGCGCAGCCGTCTGCCAGGAGGCGCGCACCTTCCATGACCGCCGCGGGTGTCGGCATGAGAACCGCATCGCATTCTCCCCGGGCACGGTCGATCCCCTTCGCGTGAACGATGCGGCGGATGAACAGTTCACGGATCGCTGCGCGCGCAGGCTCGATGTTCAGCACGTTGAATTCGGGCATGACGTTGTCGGTGCACAGCACCTCTTTGCCCGCGAGCAGCATCTTGGCTTCGTCCCACGCCGCGCGGTTGCCAGCGTATACGATCGGGCAACCGAGCGTGCTCGTGCCCACAGCGCGCGCATTGTGCAAAATCACATCACTGTTGCCGCCGTCGGTGCCGCCGGCAAGGAGCACGAGGTCGGGTGCGAGTGCAGTGACGCGCGCCATGTCCGCGGCGGTCAGGCGGTAGGCAAACGTGCCAACGAGCTTCGCTCCGGCCCCAAGCGCCGCGCGGCGCGCCGCCTCCGCCGTCAGCTCCCGCACCAGCCCCACGGTCACCATACGCAGGCCACCCGCCGCGCTACTCGAGCCCAGCCGGTACCTGAACGTAGGCAGGGTCCCCAGCTGCCGCTCCAGATCCTCGAGTGCGAGACGCATGCCGACGCTGATGTCAGTTGTTACGGTCGAGGGACCCTGCCCGCTCGCCAGCACCGCGCGCCGCTCCAGATCGATTGCGCGCAGCTTGGTGTACGTGCTGCCGAAATCAATGAGGAGGGCGGCGGCGCTGGCCATCCTCAAAGCGCCTTTTTCACCGAGCGTGACCGCCGGAGCGGGAGGTCTTGCGCGAGCCACTCGAGTACTGTCTCTACCCGCGTTCCCGGCGCGGCGGCGCGATCAAAGCCCATGTCGAGGAAGATGCGCTCGACCACCGCCCAAGGATGCTTGCCCACGATCAGGTTGCCTCCGACGTACAGCAGGATGTCGTCCAGACCCGCCTCGATGCACAGCTCGCGAAATCCACGGCAGTCGAGCTCGCCCTGACCGTAAAGCGACGAGACGAGGATCACCTCGGCGTTCGTCTCCACCGCTGCCTTGACGAATTCGGCCGCTGGCGTGAGCGCGCCGAGTGCGACCACCTTGTAGCCAACCCTCTCAAGCGCCATGGAGAGAATCCGGTTGCCGACGATGTGCGTGTCCGAACCGATCACGCCCGTCACGACTGTCGCGTTTGCCTCGCGCAGGGTGCTCTCGCTCATTCCCTAACCCTTAGCAACAGCTTGCCGCGTGCAGCGCGCGAATCCCGTTGCGCATGTAGACCCCTCTGTAGTCGATCCCCGCCAGCTCGATACGGACGGCGCGCATGGACGCTATTGCCTCGCGAGCGCGACGGATCGGAAGTGGGCCGATGCTCGGGTGACGCGCGCGAGCGCCGCGCGGTCCAGCACCGGGCGGTAGCCCGGCTCGAGCCGGATTGCACCCGCCTCGAAGCGAGGCGGGTTCGCGAGCAGAGGACTGGCCTGTTTAAGGTAGCCGTTCATCTCGCCAGCGTTTCGGATGCGGGTGCGCGCAACGGACGCTTCCATCCAGCAGCCGATCTCGCAGGCTACTCCATTGCCCAGCACGGGCTCCATGCCGAGTGCGCGGATGAGCTCGATGGCCGAGGCGAGGCGCTCCAGGCTGCCAAGCTTCATGAGCTTCAGCTTGATGAAGCGTGCCGCGCGCAACTCGGCCGCGCGCTCGATGTCCTCGATGCCGTAGATCGATTCGTCGAGCATCATCGGCACGCTCGAAACTGCCGCCACCGCGGCCGCGGCCTCCCAGTCGCCGGCACGGCACGGCTGCTCGAACAGCTCGATGCCCTCCGGGTCCACGCTCGACGCGAAGCGCATCGCGTCCTCGACACCGTAACCCTGGTTGGCATCCACGCGCATCGCTGCGCGCCCGCGCACCACCTGCTGGATTAGGCGCAAGCGGCGTGCGTCCGCGTCGGCGTCGAAGCCGACCTTCACTTTCAGGGTGCCAAAGCCCCGCGCCAGCAGCGCGTCGATCTCTGCCTCGAGCTCGCCCGGGGTTTCGGCGTTGACAAGGCCAAGGAGCGGCACATGCGCCGGAGCGGACTGCGAGAGCGCAGGCGCACCATCGAGCATCTCGAGAGCGGTAACGAGCGCGGTGACCGTGAACGGCGCAACTTTGACCTGCGCGAGGAGCCTCGAGCGGGCGTCCTCAATGATTGCACCCGCCGCCTCGCGCGCGAGCTGCTGCATGAGTACCCAGCTGCTCTCCGCCGTTTCCTCCGTGTAGCCGGTCAGGACCGTTGCTTCGCCCAGTCCCACGCGGCCGCGCAAGTCCGTCACCTCCGCGATCAGCGTGTCGAAATGGCGCACCACCCCGAAGGCCAGCTTGTATGGCGTCCTGAGCGGAACCTCGAGCCGATGGAGTCGGATCTCCGAAACTGCATTCATTTAAATCACTCTACCAGCACGTTATGGGAAGCGTGAATCACGGAGCGAAGCGTCCCGCAAAAAGTCATGTACATGTCTGCGCTACCATGACGCCTCACCGCGTCGCGATTTAGAGGCTCCGATGGCACCGCTCTACAAGGCCGTGAAGCACAAATTGACCGAGGAGCTGCGCACTGGCCGCTGGCGCCACGGTCAGGCTATTCCGAGCGAGCCGGTGCTCGCCAATCGCTACGCGGTGAGCGTCGGCACACTGCGCAGGGCGGTCGGCGAGCTCGTGGCCGAGAACATCCTCGTTCGCGAGCAGGGCCGCGGAACGTTTGTCGCCAGTCATACGCGCGACTATATGTTGAACGTCTTCTTCCGCATCGAGGACCGCGAGGGTCGCAGGGCGCTTCCCGATAGCGAGCTCCTCTCGTTCCGGCTCGGCCGAGCAAACCGCGCGACTGCGGCAGCACTGCAAATTGCGATCGGCGATCCGGTGTTCCAGATCCGAGCGCGCCTGCGCCTGCAGGGAAAGGCTGTGATCCTGGACGATATCCGGCTGCCTGCGCGCCTCTTTCCAGATCTAAATGAGCGTCTGTTCGTCGACCGGGACACGACCATCTACGGCATGTTCCAGGCACGCTATGGCATCACGGTCGCGCGAACGACAGAGGTACTCACTGCCCAACTCGCGGACAAGCTCACTTGTCGCCTCCTCGATCTGCAGACGCCGGCCGCAGTGCTAAAGGTCGTGCGCACGGCCTACGCATACAAGGACCTGCCGGTGGACTGGCGCATGCGTTACGTCAACACCAGAAGCCACCACTACCTCAGTGTGCTTGGTGGTCCGTGAATTTGGGAGCCGACGCCCCCACGCCCGGAACGCTCTCAAACATACGTCTTGTACTTGTCGAGCAGGCGCACCGGCTTCCTGAGCGCGTCACGCCGGAACGGGTCGCCCAGCTCCCGCGTGCACATCATCTCAAGGATCGTGGTCTTGCCCCCGGCCTGCGCCTTGCACGCGTCCCGCAGAGCGGGGCCGACGTCCGAGACCTTGTCGATCGTAACGCCCTCGGCGCCCATTGCGCGCGCAATTCCGGCGAAGCTCGGGTTCTCCAGGTTCACCCCGAGGAAGCGATTATTGTAAAAATCGACGTGGTTCTTCTTCTCCGCGCCCCACTGCTGGTTGTTGAACACTACCGCGGTCACCGGAATCTTCTCGCGCACGCAAGTCAGAATCTCGCCAAAGCTCATGCCCCAAGCGCCGTCGCCCACGTAGGCGACTGCACTGCGGCTGGGTGCAGCCGCCTTGCAGCCGATCATGGTAGGAAACGCATAGCCACAATTGCCAAACATCATCGCCCCGAACATGCTGCGCGGACGTTCAAACTTCAGGTAGCTGTTCGCGATCTGGCAGATATTGCCAATATCAGTCGACACCATCGCGTCTGCGGGCATCGCCTTTTGCAGCTCGCGCAGCATCTGGCGGGGATGCATATACTTCGAGCCTCTGGCGACTTCCAGGCTCCAGCTGTCGTTCTCATGGTCCCACTCCGCCAGATCCTTGTCCCAAGCAGCCCTTTGCGCCTTGATTTCGGCCATGCGCTGGTCGCGGTTTGCCGAGCTGGCGAGCGCGCGCGCTTCGAGCCGCGCGGTGAGTGCGCGCGCCGCCGCGCCGGGGTCGCCGGCGACCACGACGCTGGTCTTCTTCACGAGGCCGAGCACACGCGGATCGGCGTCCACTTGGATGAGCTTCGCGTTCTGCGGCCAGTAGTCGAACCCGTATTGCGGCAGGACGCCAAAGGGTCCGAGTCGCGAGCCGAGCGCGAGCACGACGTCGGCCTTGGAAATCAGCTTCATGGCCGCCTTGGAGCCGTGGTAGCCCAGGGGCCCGCACCACAAACCATGGCCGGCAGGGAACGAGTCGTTGTGCAGGTAACTGTTGCACACCGGAGCGCCGAGCACCTCGGCGAGCGCCACGGCGTCAGCGACGCCGTTCGCCATGACAACTCCGCCGCCGGAGATGATTACCGGGAACCTTGCCTGCGCCAGCAGCTCAGCGGCGGCGTCTAGACTCTTTTCGCCGCCCGCGCCACGCTCGACCTGTACCGGCTGCGGGATCTCACAGTCCATCTCGCCATACAGGAAGTCGCGCGGAATGTTGAGCTGTGTCGGCCCCATATCGA
>Ga0187776_10001753_pt1 | contig 10975 bp, 10 predicted proteins | sample 0216_BV02_MP12_2_FD_132426 | JGI IMG/M metagenome (GOLD analysis project Ga0187776, IMG submission 132426) | Tropical peat soil microbial communities from peatlands in Department of Meta, Colombia - 0216_BV02_MP12_20_MG | ecosystem: Environmental > Terrestrial > Soil > Wetlands > Peat | place...
AGCCGGGGGCGGCTTGCCGGACAATGGACGTGTATACGTCTCTTATAAATTCAAGGTCGTCCCCGCGGGTCATATCCCAACCCATAAAGGCCGCTTTCAAGCCCTTTTCTCTCGCGTACAGAAGGCTTTCAACAATCCGGTCGATGACTTTGGCTTTATCGACTCCGTACGCGTTCTCGCAGGCATAGGGGTTGATAATATGCTCCAGCAGCACGCTCTTAACCCCGCTGTCGATGGCCTTATCAATGTCGTCCTTCATCGTGCGGATGAAAGCGACAATTTCCGCCTTGAGGCTGCGCTTCATGACCCGCCGAATCCCCTCGCGGATCTCCGGCGAAGCCGGCGGCATTCCCACCTCGATCCGTGGAATATTCAACTCATCCAAGGCCTCAGCTATGCGCACCCTTTCCTCGGGAGAAAAAGCCACCCCAAAGGTTTGTTCTCCATCCCGCAAGGTCACATCATGAATGGTAATTTTTCTCCCGGTAAGATTCTTGTTCACCTCCGGATCAAAATTATAGGCGCAAACCCACCATCCATTGTCGTTGAAGTATGGCTTCCCTTTTAGCCGATCCTTTGAATAGGTCAACATATTACCCTCCTTTTTTTATGACCTGCGTTTTTTCAACGAGAAATTTTCATCCCAGAGCGCCATAAGTGCCGCCGGCAATTTTAATAGAAATATTTTTCTTGACGACCAGCTTCATGAAAGGTCTATTTAGCGCAGCCAATTTAAGGAAGCTCGTCGCCAATCTCGCAACCAACCGCAAGCAATCAATTGTACTGAGAAGGTCCGCCTCCAACTCCTTCTGGCTCGGAAAAATCCTTATATCTATTTCGAAGCTGTACCTTGGGTCCAGCCCGCAACATTTCACTGCCCATAGGCATTATTGCACTCACTTACCAACGTACTGTTTGAGACAAGCCCCCAAAATAGTATGCAGTTGGCCAGTTGATCCTGCGGGAAAGGAATAGGGGGAAAAGAATCCGCAATCTGCGCGCCAGATCCAGATCAACGCCCTCGCCCCTTTTTCTCCTAATCATTGATCGCATGGAACGAGAGTTTTGAGTGCAATTTCCTTGTACCAATGTTGATCCCGCAGAAACATTCAGGATCTCTTCATCCTCCACCGAGGATTTCATGGATGTTCACCCGATCGCCCTCCTGCAGAAGAGCTTTTCCCTCGGCGATCTTACCATTCACCGCGACCATGCCGACATAGTTCGTTCTTCCGGCGAAGGTTTTCTCCAAAAATTTCCCCACGGACGTTCCTGAAGCGACCTGGACAGGCAAGGATCTGCCTAAGGGAAAGTCATCGCCGGAATCAGGCGGCAAAGGCTTAGCTACCTCCCGCATGGCAAGAGAAACATCTTCCAGGGTGTCACCAAACTTGCCTTCTAGGTACTTCTTCACAGTTTCAGGACGGATGGGGCTTTCTCCGCTGAGTGCCCGCAGCCCTTCGTCAGTATATCTGGCGGGCACAGCACGATATAACAGATCAATGGTTACTGTTTCTTCCCTGTGCATCTCCCGGCGCTGTTCTTTGACCTCTTGGGGGGTCGGCTGAAAGACCCCCAGGGAAACCCCTCTTAGGTAAGCGTTAAACCCTGCCACCGCCCCCCCAAGGGTCAGCGCTTCATCATGCTCGAATCCCAAGACTTGAGCCACCACGGCCGCCCAAAGCGTCAGCGCGGGCGCCCGGTTCACCATCACCCAATTTCTTTTTATGCTCTTCTCGTGCATAGATTCATTTCATCGAGGGATCAGATGCCGTGTTCGATCTCTCGTCCCGATTTTTCTCTTCCTTCAGGATTAAAAGCAAGTTCACTTCGCACCACCGCCCCGGCTTATGTCGCATGGGTTTAAAGTTGCGTTTGAACCAACGCCCGGGGTTCCCCGCCGCAAAACTCTTTGCCGCTTGTCCCCCATACAGTCACATGATAAAGTGCTACCGGGAAATGACCTCTTGGTTTCCTCGGCATAACGGCATATTACCCACAAAAGAACAGTTAGCCAATACCTAAATACCTATCCCCATTTCCCACAATGGCTATAACGCCAAGGGCAAGGATGACATTGCGAAGAATTGCCAGCCGTTCGCTAGCGCCTTTCACGACCCTTCTCCTGACGGCCGTGGGGATTGCCCGCGGCGCAGAAACCATCCCCCGGTCAAAAGAAAAACGGAAATCAGGAGAAATATCCATGCTGAGGCTGTCTGGCCGGCGACCCGGCTGTCGCCCGTCGCCGGTAAATATTCAATGTCCACCGTGTCACCTTCCCGCAACTTACTCCAATTTTGCGGCAGGACATCGCTTTGCCCTTCCTTGACGGCGCCTTCCGGTGTTGTAAAACGATACCGGATCATATGACGGCTGGTCGAGCTGACGGTGCCCCTCCCGACACCGCTGCTCCCGGGAGAGTATTCCCTGGCAACGACGACGGCCGTCAGCTTGACGCCTCTTTGATAGCAGCCATCCTGGATAGCCAAGAGGAGAAAGAACCCGCCGAAGAAAAAGAGAAGCGGCGCGGCCCAGCGTCTGGAATTCTTCAGATTACTTGCCATCTTCCCGCGGGCATCCCATCCCGAAGGTCAAGACCCCACGTACCGAAAAAAGAAATCGAATACGGCCCGTGGCGATATAATTTCGCATGGCTAGATAGGCCACAGTAAAAAACACGGCAGTTACGAATAGCATGTTCAGGATCAGAACCAGCCAGGGGGGTTCAAAAAATGAGGATATATTCACAGTTAAGTAAAGTGGAGCTATGATCGCGATGAGAGCAGGAATAGGTAGGAAAGCCAAGTACGGGAATTTGAACTGACGCATTCGAGTTAATCCTTATCTTTCTGCCCGTTAAATCTGTCGGGCGGCCGTTCACGCGAGGAAAATTTTTCGCTCTGGTTACGAAGCATTATAGGTCAGGATACTCTTTTGGGAACGGATAATCAAGACGGGAGGAGGAGGGGATGGCAAGTGGCTACCCTGGCCGATGGAAACTATTCTTTTGTCCATCTGCCTGGAACACGGGAAGATGATCGAGGGGATTCTGGGTAAGCTCAAAGAAAAGAATGTATAGAAATTATCCTGGTTCCTTGCACTGTCGACTCGGCGGGTTTCCGCCCCGAGTCTAGCTTCCAATGAACTCTGTAAGAGGTCAATCAAACTACAGTCCCTTGGCCCGCGCTCGGGGGAATTATCCAAAGAAAGCCAAAATTAAACCTCACGGGCACTGTCAGGCCAAAGGAGGATTCCTTCTTCCGTTCTCCGAAGAATTGGGTGTCCTTTGGTATTGCACTCAAAAACTTTTTTGATAGTCAAAGCAATAAGCCTTCCCTCCAAATTTGGGTCTATTCTGGAAACAGAACTTGGCAACCTTTTCTGATATATCCTTTTTACATTGGAAGCAGAAATATTTCGAAGAGTCCTCGATCCCCAGGCCTCTATTATTCTGAAAAGGTTCCCTCTGGTAGTCCGATGGATTCTCCGCTGGAAGACCAAATCTTCCTCTCCAGTCTATCTTGTGAGGACGATGATACCGCACTAATCTCTGGGCCACTTTCTCAAGTGTGGAGGAGGAGCTTATCTTGCCGATCAACCCCAAAGCTGCGGCAGGCGAGATCTTTTCAGCCTCGTCATCTATCTTTGTTCTCAGCGTGTCCGCCTTTATGACTACGCTCGTATCGTATTTCTTTTCAGGCGGCCTCGAAATGATAGATTTGGGGGATATCAAAATGAAGCTCTTGACTCTTGGGGATATAGGGATTCCCATCCGTTTGGGTAAAATTCCCTTTGCCTTTAGGAATCGTTCCAAGAGATGTATGTGCCTCTTATTCTGTTCTATCGGAGAAGGAACCCCATAATGTCGGCTTCCAGAATAGACCTTAAATTCCCCTTCTGGAGTGATCGTTATCTTGTAGGAGTAATTTTTGGACTCAATAACATAGATGTCAAACATCCGGTTCAACAGAATATGATCGATTTGAGCAACCTGGCCTTCGTATTCAATTCTTAGGTCGTGAATCACTGCCCAATTCTTTGATCCACCAAAATAGAAATCGATGTAATAAGCGGCATCTTCTTCCCCCAGGGCACCGGTCCTGATCGCCTTCAGTTCTCTTTCGATTTGGAACCGTTGATTGGCATTGATCTTCTCTTTCAGCAATGAGGAGAATTCCCTCATTTCATCCTGTTTTGAATCTATCGTCTTTATGATCACCTGCATCCTCCGTGATGAAATCAGATATCCGAGGCAAGAGTCCCCCCTTTAAACCACACCGAAGATAATTTTATCCAGGCCCTAGCGAAAAAAAGATGCCATAACACAGAACGGGCCTGCTCTCCTGGAATTACCTTCATTGTTTCGGCGGTTGGAATAGAACCATCCTCAATCGGCATACGGCTCACAAGGGCATCGATTCCCTTTGCCTTGGCCAAGGTTATGAAATCCTTTCCCATAGGAGACGAAGGGCCGCCCATATTTATCGGTCTCTCCTGGTTCCATAAGATTTATAATATGCCTTATGCCGCAGGCCAACAGAGCTTGAAGCTTTTGTGCGGCAATATTTTTATCCTTATCCCCCGGATAACACCCCGCCAAGAGCAGGCCAGGCCTCACCCAATAGCTGCGGCCAAATGGGATTCTCAAATTTCGTATACCGACCTTTGATCTATCTTCATCGAGTCCCCTTCCACCCCTAATTTCCCTTTTGACTTCATTTTTAGTGCAGCACATCACCGGTCCAGCGATCTCGGTATGACCAGAATGGGCATTGAGGGCATGTTTGGCCCGTCGGGTAGTCCACTCCTTCCTCGTGGGGGCAACCGATAATTCGGTCGGTCATCACAACTGACTTGACGCTATGCCGCTCTATGAACTCAAGGATCTCTCTGCCGATTTCTCGATCGGTTCGAACGTCGCTCTCTTTAGCGAACCAGCGTTCCAGCACTTCCGGCTCCTCTCCCTCCCCAGGAACGATGCCCACTGCGACCTTTGTCGCCCGGGTGTTGTCGGGACCGTAGAAAGCCACCGTTGCAATTGGGTATCCTCGGAAGCCACGTCGAGCCTTCTTCTTCAGTGGTGATTGAAACCGGTTCTTTATCTTCATTTGAATTTCCCTTCTCCAAGCGCCACTGGGCAAACCGGGGTGGTACTGACCGGGGTGGTACCGGACACCTTTTATTTTCGGCCATGAATCATGTTACTCATCTATATTTTCTCCAAAGTCACATCTTGCTCGGGAGCCACAAGGCCAGGGTTGGCCAGAAAAGGAAGAGGAGCAGGCAAAGACTCTCCACGATGACGTAAGGCAAAGACCCCCGGATAATTTCTTCCATGGTGAGCCGGTCCCCCATGATACTTTTCATCGTATAAAGGTTCAAACCCACCGGGGGCGTGATGACGGCCATTTCCAGGTTTAGGACCAGAAGGATCCCGTACCAGAGGGGATCAAACCCGAGCTTCAGGACCGTGGGCAGGACCACGGGAGTGGTGACGATGATCAAGGAAACCCCGTCAATCAGGCATCCCAGGATCACAAAGAAAGCCATGATGATGAGGATGACCATGATGGGCTCCACGTTAAGCCCGATGATCCACTTGCTCAAATCGTCGGGGATCCGCACGAGGTTCATCCATTGGCTGAAGGCAAAGGCATTCGCCATAATGATCATGATGATGCCGGTTACGCGGGCCGTCCCCTGGAGAATCTCCTTGAAGTTGTTCCAGTTCAATTTACGGTTGATCCAGGCGACGGCGAAAGCCCCCGCCGCCCCGATGCCCCCGGCTTCCGTCGGGGTACAGACCCCGGTATAAATCGTCCCCAGGACGCAGAAGATCAAAAAGATGACCGACCAGAGGCGGGTGAGGGGAGCAAGGTACTGCCGCCAGGTCAGGTGGATCTTCGGTAGCGGGGCCAGAGAGGGATTGACGATCACCCGGATGAGGACATAAATGGCCATCATGATGGCCAGCGCAATCCCGGGGATGATCCCGCCGATAAAGAGCTTGCCCACCGATACGTTCGCCAAAGCTCCATAAATAATAAAGGAAATGCTCGGCGGGATTAAGACCGCAAGGGCCCCGGCGGCGGTTACCGAGCCGGAAGCCAGGCTTTTGTCATAACCCCTTTTGAGCATCTCCGGCACGGCCACGAGGCCGATGGCGGCACAACCGGCCACACTCACTCCGCACATGGCGCCGAAGATGGCACAGGCGAAAATACTGGCAATGGCCAATCCGCCGGGGATCTTCTGCAGCCATTTTTCCAGCCCATCATAGATGTCCCCTCCCACTCCGCTCCGGCTCAGGGCTTCCCCCATCATGATATAAAGGGGTAAGGCGACGAGCAAAAAGCTGTCCAGTTGTCCCAGAATTGCTGCCGGTAGTTGATAAAGACCCTGCATTCCCCGTTGCAGAAACATGCCGATCAGCCCGGAAAGGCCCAGGCACACAAATACGGGAGCCCCGGCAATGAAGAGAAGGAAAAGGGCAATGAATACCACCCAAATGATCATGCTTGTCTCCATGGGCTTATGCCTTTCCTAAATTTCGAATCCCATTCCAGAAGCTGGAAAGGAGGGCCAAAAACAAAGCGAGCATCCCCAGGACCAGGCAGGTGTACGGGATCCATAAAGGTGTTCCCAAAAGCGAGGGCTCCTTCATACCCCGGACGTAAACCAGATAAGTGGCCAGGACCGCTTGCCAGGTTAGGACCCCGGTGTAAATCACGCTTAGGAGCGCGATGATCACCTGCAGCCTTTTCCAGCTCCGGGGAGAGACGATTTTGGGGATGATTTCGAAGTTAATATGAATCCCTTTTTTCCAGAGCTCAGCGGCCGGGAATAAGCTTACCAGGACGAGAAGGATTGAGGAGATTTCTTCGGCCCAGTGAAAAGGGGCGTTGAAAATGTACCGGGCAAGGACATTTACACAGATGATAAGCAGGATTCCGAGTCCTCCCACCATGGACGCCAGAAATAGGGCGCGGGAAAGACCATCATTGATGCTTTTGAATATTTTCATGCTGGCTCCTGAATGCGTTTGGCAACGGAAAAGGAAGGGCCTCTTTTTTGCGGAGGCCCTTTTCCTTGATCGCACGCTACGATTTATTTTTTCAGGGGTGCTTTTGCGGTTTCGATGAATTTCTTCCCCCACTCCTTGTCCACGCTTTTCACCCAGTTGTCGTAAGTCGGGAGCGCCAGTCTTTCAAATTTCTGCATGGATTCCGGGCTTGGGCTTACAAAAGTGATCTTCTTGCTGATCCGGGGGAGGATCTTTTCCTTTTCAAATTGGAAGGCAAAATTAAGGGTATGGTTATCGTATTCCTTGGCAGCATTGATGACCAGTTGCTGCACATCCTTCGGCCAGCTGTTCAGGGTCTTGTTCAAAATATAGATCTGATAGCCCCAGGCGCAGAAGACCGGTTCCATGTTGATCCCACACTGCAATACTTCATCCAGATTGCGGGCATAAATGGTGCCCGGGTAGCTGGTAAGGCCGTCGATGGTTCCTCGCTGTAACGCCTCGAAGAGTTCGCCCGAGGAAAGAAAGTTGGGAGACCCACCCCAGGCATGGATGGCTTCGGCATCGGGTTTTCCGGTGGCGCGGAGCTTCAGGCCTTTCATATCGGCAGGGTCCTCAATTTTTTTCTTGATGGTCCACATCCGGATGTTGGGAAGAATTCCGGCGGCCAAGATCCGCACGCCGTATTTCCGGTCCATCTCTTTATTCAAAATATTGGACAGATCGCTCCCGAGCTTCAGCCGTTCCATGGTTTCGGCATCGTTTTTGAATAAGAACGGTAGTGCCATCCCGCCGATCTCCGGCCAGCTTCCCGTGGTATGGGAACTGGTATGGAAGATGATTTCGCAGGACCCATTCATCAGCGCCGGGATGATATCCTTCACCTTGTAAAGGGTTTCGGAGGGGTAAAGTTTCACTTCCACCTTGCCTTTCCCTTCCTGGTTGATTTTATCGGCAAACTTCTGGGCGCCGGAGAAAATATCTACATAGCCCGGGGTGACATGCAAGGGGATGGTGATCATAATGGGCTTGGCATCCGCAAGGGGGATGAAGCCAAATCCCAGGATTGCTAAGAGAGCGGCGATGAACCCCAAAAGCAAGGTTGCAAAACTTTTCATTTTTCTTCCTCCTCCTTATTAAATGTCCCTTTCCTGCTTGCCATAAGCGATAAGTCAAGGGTAAATTCGCGAAGCGAATTTCTCTCAGCTCGCGTACTTTTTTTCCATAGCCACATATTTTGAGCGGCCGACCACCTCGAACATCTCCTGAAAGGGGACCATTCGGGAAGCAAACCGGGCGGTCGTCCCATCCTGTTTGAGAACGGCTAACACCTCCTGCATGGCTTTAATCGCGGCCATATGGGTGGAAACGGGATAAATGACCAGCTTATAGCCCATGGCCCCCAATTCTTTCAACGGTAGAATCGGAGTTCTTCCGCCACCCTCCACCATGTTGGCCAGCTTGGGGGCTTTAACCGTCTTGCAGATCTTGCGCATCTGCTCCACGTTTTGAGGAGCTTCGACAAAGATGATATCCCCCCCGGCCTCCTGGTAGGCGAGAGCCCGGTCGAGCGCATCTTCCAGGCCGTTGACCGCAATGGCATCCGTGCGACAGACGAACAGAAAATCCGGGTCCTTGCGGGCATCCGCGGCGGCCTTGATTTTTTGGACCATTTCGGCTTTGGAGACCAGCAGTTTCCCTTCCGTATGCCCGCATTTCTTGGGCATCACCTGGTCTTCAATCTGGACACCGGCAACCCCTGCGGCCTCAAACTCACGGATGCTGCGGCTCATATTGAGGGCATTGCCAAACCCGGTATCCGCATCGCAAATGACCGGGAGGGTGGTCACCTGGCAAATATTCCGCACGTTATCCAAAAACTCGTTCATGGTCGCAAGGCCCATATCGGGGTAGCCCAAATAACTTCCGGCAATGGCCGCGCCGGAAACATAGATCGCCTTAAAACCCGCTTGCTCGACCAAGGTGGCCGAAAGGGCGTTGAAACATCCCGGCGCAAGAACGACATCCTCGGTTTGCAGAAGCCGTCGCATGGCCGTTGTTTTCCTAATGCCTTTGTCCATCTTCTTCCTCCTCCATTAGATTAATGTCTGATTAAAACTTTAATATTCCTCAATGTCAAGATTATTTGCCAACCAGACTTCTGGGTCCTATTCTCCTGGGAAAAAAAATGGAAGGGCTCTCCTTAAAGGAGATCCGATGCATTCCATCAGGTATGCAAGAATGATTTTCGTTCTGCTTTTTTTGATAGGAACTCGCTTTGGGATGAGTTGTACACCCCAAAAGGCAATTGTGTGTCAAGGGAATTTTGGCCCAAGATCTGGGGTTGTTTGGGGGGCCGTTTTGAGGAGGATTGGATGGTTTTCGGGGTTGAGGTGAGGAGGGTCCGTGTTCACAGATTGGGCGGGGCTCGTCGGGGGTTTCTGAGGCTCATCCGGGCACACCGGTACCTTCCGCCTCTTTGTATTCCTGATCTTTAACACTGAAGGTAAACATCCCAGCGATAGTAGGGGTCACGATAGATAATTACGCTTTGGAGTATTGCATTGATGGGCAGGATTTGAAAATCAAGAGTACAAGGAAGGAGCCCTCGGTTTCCTAGGAAAAATTTTCTCTCCGCCCAAATTTAACGAAGTATCTACAAATCTTTATGCCAAGATGGCTATGAAACGCGCAATTACTAATGCAAATATGGGCAAAAGACGAAAGAAAAGCCAGGGCATTATTGCCCCAGCTCTTCTCGAACCCCCGTTAATTTTCCAAGGGGTTATAATCTTTGGCTAAAAACCTCATTTTTTGGCGACTGCCGCAATGAATGCACTTGTGAGTTTTACAGTTCCATTTTCCATGCCCGTTACTTTTTCGGTATTCGCGCAAACACCCGAGGTGATGATTAATCCATCCTGAACCAACCCAGATCCACTATAAATAGCTCCTTCGAATGCCGGAAGCGTAAGTGCAACCCTTGCGGTCGGCTTAAGGGGATCTCGCTGGAAGGAATATTTCTTTCCCTTCAAGACCCCTGCTTCTGCCAAAAGGGCCGGCGCGTTCCCGTTGGCGGCGACCGGTTTCCCAGCCGATAGAGCCTTCTTTACAATCGCTACAGCCTCGGGCGAGACAGATGAGGGTGGATTACTTCCTCCTCCCCCCGCCATGCAGGCGATGATGACCCCCGCATAATTGTCGATATTTATATTGCGCAGCATTTTTATTTCGGTAACTTTTTCATTTGCTCCCCAAATGGGCAATCCGGTTGTCGTGGCGATATCTACATCCAGACCCGCATTCTTGAGAAGCAGCCTCATGACGCCGATTTCCATTTTGATCATCAGGTCTAGATCTGCCGAGAACCCTTCACGGGGAATCATAAGTACTTTGCCACCGCCCTGTCCCAAAGCCTGCGATGGAAAAGAAATGGCCAAGGCTAAAAAAATGGTTACGGCCGAGATACTAATTTTTTTCATTTTCATCCCCCTTTATGGATTATTTTTTGATCAAAGATGGTCAAGAAAAGTATCGGTGCTGGCTGCAAGGGAACCCCAGAATCCCCTCGGAGCCTTCATATTTAGATCCTCCTGAAAAATCCATTTCATGAATCCTCCGAAGTACAAGGCAGGTTCTTTCAGCTGCCCTTTTAGGGGAAGGCATCCTGCCAATCTACGCGGGATAAAAACCTGCACCGATCAGCCCCAGACCCCCATCTATCTTCACTCCTTTTACGTAGCTCCATTTCTGGGAGGGCTGGGTCTGCCCCGGTTTAGGGAACATGTAATCGACCCAGCCTGACCCCTTCTTGGTCACCGTGTCTTCCTTGCGCATCCTTCGGCGCTGTTCTTTGACCTCTGTGGGAGTCGGCTGGAAGACCCGTTCTCCCTTTTTCGGGATTAGAAGCAAGTTAGCTCTATAGCAACAAACTTTTGATAAGAATCACCA
>Ga0187776_10001754_pt1 | contig 10970 bp, 9 predicted proteins | sample 0216_BV02_MP12_2_FD_132426 | JGI IMG/M metagenome (GOLD analysis project Ga0187776, IMG submission 132426) | Tropical peat soil microbial communities from peatlands in Department of Meta, Colombia - 0216_BV02_MP12_20_MG | ecosystem: Environmental > Terrestrial > Soil > Wetlands > Peat | place...
CCCTCAGACCAACCGGCCCCTGCGGACCGCGGGGAAGCTGCCGATAGGCGAAGTCGCTCGCCAGCAGCGAATGCTTCTTGACCTTGACCGCCGTCACGGCCCCGTTCGCGATCTTGCGTCCGGTGACCGCGCGGTCCCTCAGTTGCCTGGTCCCCACGCTGCTCGGCGGCAGCGTGAACGCCGCGTAAGCGCCGCCCCGCGAGCGACGCGAACAGCGCGAGCGAGGCGATGACCATGGCCGGGGAGATCCGGTGAAACGCACGCCATCTCATGATGAGACCCCCTGCATTAGAGGTTGTCCTGAAGCCCCGGCGGAGCTTCCTACGTCTGGGCGGACCTCAGACTAACCGTTGGGGCGCGGGAGCAACGGGCACCGACCGCGCCGCAACTTTGGAGTATTCGAACGGGTTGTTACAGCCCGTCATGAAGCCGCTCTCTCACCGCACCAAGCTCTCGGCGCTGGCCGCCGCGCTGCTGGCGGTCGTCGCCCCGCTGGCCACGACGCTCGTCTCGAGCGCCGGCGCCGCCGCATCCACAAGGCCGGCCGCCGACTGCCAGCCTTTCAGCGGCACGCCGTGCCTGCTGCCGTTCCCGAACAACCTGTTCACCAGGCCAGACCGCTCGACGCCCACCCGCCTGCGCGTGAACCTGCCGCAGAACGCGATGCCCGTCAACGCGAGCGGTCAGCGGATCAGCGTCGCCGAGTACGACCGCAACGACGGCTTCAGCCCGGGCAGCGCGATGATCGTCCACGTCCCCGGGCTCGACAACGCGAAGGCGTTCGCGCGCACCGGCGCGGTCGGCCTGGTGAACATGGGGCAGGCGTTCGCCCAGAACCAGCCGATCGTCGTGATCGACGAGTCCACCGGCCGCCGTCAGCTGATCTACTCGCAGCTCGACGCGAACGCCGGCACCCCGGCCACGACCAACCTGATGATCCTGCCGGGAAAGGAGTTCGCCGAAGGGCACACGTACGTGGTGGCGCTTCGCAACCTGCGCAACGCCGCAGGCCCGGTCATCGGCGCGCCGGCCTGGTTCGCGAAGCTCCGCGACGGTCGGCCGTTGCCCGCCGCCGAACGGTCCCAGCGCGGCCGCTACGCGCGGATCTTCGCGGCGCTGAAGCGGTCCCGGATCGCGCGCGCGAACCTGTACGAGGCTTGGGACTTCACCGTGGGCTCGGAGAAGAGCCTCACCTCACGGCTTCTGTCGACCCGCAACGACGCGTTCGCCCAGCTCGGCGACCGCAACCTCGCCGACGGCAAGGTGCAGGGATCGGCGCCGACTTACACGGTCACGAGTACCAGCACGCTGACCCCGCAGATCCGCGACGTGCAGGGCACGTTCCAGGTCCCCTGCTACCTGACCACGTGTGGCGCGACCGCCACCACGGCCTTTCACTACAGCTCGAACAAGCCTGACGCGCTCCCGACGCAAATCCGCGGCAACGTCGCCACCGCGGGATTCGACTGCATCGTTCCGATCTCCGCTACCCCGCTTACGCGCGCGCGGATCGTGCTGTGGGGACATGGTCTCTTCGGCTCACGCACGGATCTCGAGGATCCTAGGTACGAGTCGCTCGCCGCCGGCCACAACATGGTGCTGTGCGGGACCGACTGGTGGGGCCTCGCGAAACAGGACGAGGCGTTCGGCGCCCAGGTCGTCGCGAACCTCAACCTCTTCCCGGTGATCGTCGACCGCCTCCAGCAGGGGGTCGTGAACGCGCTTTACCTCGGGAGGTTGATGCTCAATCCGCACGGGTTCGCCGCGAACCCCGCGTTCCAGTCTGCGGGCCTCCCGGCCATCGACACCTCGCATCTGTACTACGACGGCAACAGCCAGGGCGGGATCGAAGGCGGGCTGTCGACCGCCGTCTCCCCTGACTTTCGCCGCGCAGTGCTCGGGGTGACGGGTATGGACTACGGCAACCTGCTCATTCAGCGCAGCACCGACTTCACCGCGCTGAAGGTGATCCTGGAGCATGCTTATCCCGACCAGTCGCTGTATCCGGTGCTCACGGACCTCTTGCAGCAGCTGTGGGACCGAGGCGACCCCGTGGGATACGCCGCCCACATGACCTCGCATCCGCTCCCCGACACCCCGTCGCACGAAGTTCTAATGCAGATCGCGTACGGCGACTTCCAGGTCAGCATGTACGCCGGCGCCGCGGAGGCCAGAACGGTCGGCGCCAGTGCTTACCAGCCTGCGCTCGATCCGGTGCGCGGCCGCGACCGCAACCTGTTCTTCGGAATCCCGGCGATACGGCAGTTCCCATTCACCGGCTCGGCGATCGAGGTCTGGGACAGCGGCCCGGGTCGCGTGCAGCCACCGCCCCTGGGCAACATCCCGCCGACGCCTGGTCCCAACAACATCGATCCGCACGAGAACGTGCGGGTCACCCCGGCCGCGCAGCAGGGGATCTCGGACTTCCTCGCGCCGAGTGGTGCGGTCACGAACGTGTGCGCCGGCGGGCCGTGCCACACGGTCGTCTATACGCCCTGAGTGAGGTTGGCCCGCCGCCCCAAGCTCGGGGCGGCCACCCATCTACGCGCCCGCGTCGGGAGGACTCGCGGACTCCCCGGCGGGAGGGCTCGCGGGCTCCCCAGCCAAGGGACTCGGCGTCGGCCGGCTCTCGAGGATCTCCTTGAGCTTTTGGTGGTCGGTCGGGACCTGTTTACCCGCCTGGGAACGCGCGATCGGAGCCACCAGCTTCCCGATGATCCCGTGACCCTCCAGATCGAACGCGACCGTCACGCGCGAGCGCGATTCCCCTAGCGCCTCGACGGTAACGCTCCCCACCGCTCGGACGGGCCCGTCGACACCCCTCCATGAGCTCTTGTTCGGCGGGTCGTACTCCGTGAGCTCGTAGGTCATGTCGCGCGGTCCCCCGGGGACCTTGCGGGTCTCGACGTATCTCGTGCCGACCCCGACCGGGCCTTCGCTCAAGAGCCTTGCCGCCGTCAGGGACTGCTGCCACTCCGGCTGCTTGTCGATCTGGTCGATGTATTCGAACACTTCGGCCTGCGGGCGCTCGATCTCGATGCTGTCTGTGATCACGGTTGCCTCCTGATGGGTTGCCCGGAGCAATCCTCACCGACGGGCCGACTCGGTTCAAGAGAGCGGCTGGGTCGCTGCCCATCCGCCATGGCTGAAGCCGCGGCGACGACGACCGGCGGAAGCGCCCCCGACCCCGACGATTGGGGGGTCGGTTAGACTGCCGCGCTCCGCCGGCCTAGGGTCGGCACAGGTGCGTACGAACATGACCGGGCGAGAACGGGCCGTGAACTTGATCGGGGTGGTGGTGCCGTTCGCCGGCGTCATCGCCGCGATCGGCCTGCTCTGGAATCGAGCCGTGGGAGGGGCCGACCTGGCGATCTTCGGCGCGATGTACCTGCTGAGCGGGATCGGCGTGACGGTCGGTTTTCACCGTCTGCTTACGCACCGCTCGTTTCAGACCTATCCGTGGCTGGAGCGAATCTTCGCCGTTCTCGGATCGCTGTCGGTGGAGGGCTCAGTTCTGGATTGGGTGGCAGATCATCGCAAGCACCACGCCCACGCTGACAAGGAGGGCGATCCGCACAGCCCACACCTCGGTCACGGCAGCGGACTGCGCGGGCTGTGGCACGCGCACACCGGGTGGCTGCTCGAGTCTCAGGGCCAAGCGGATTGGAAGCGATACGCGACGGAGCTGTACGAGGATCCGCGCATGCGCCGGATCTCCCGGCGCTTTCCGTTGCTCGTGCTGGTCTCGCTCGCCGTCCCGACGACTGCCGGCTTCATCCTTGACGGCTTCACGCTCGGCGGCGCGTTACGCGGCTTCATCTGGGGTGCGCTCGTACGGATCTTTCTGGTCCACCACGTCACCTGGTCGGTGAATTCCATCTGCCATTTCTTCGGACGCCGCCGCTTCGACGTCAGCGATCACTCGACGAATGTCGCGTGGCTGTCTTTGCCGTCGCTCGGCGAGTCGTGGCACCACAACCATCACGCCTTCCCGCGCTCCGCCTACCACGGCCTCCGTTGGTGGGAGATCGACCCCTCAGGCTTGTTCATCACCGCCCTCGGGCGAGTGGGGCTCGCATGGAACGTCATCCGTATCCCGCCCGAGCGCCAGCTTCAGAGGCAATCCGCGTCGCGCCCGCCGAACGGGACCCTTCCATCGCACGCGTCTCGGTGAGACGATGCTCCGGAATCGACACCGGCCTTCAAGGAGTTCTCCATGTCAGAGCCAGAGCAGAGTTGGCGAGTGGACATCTCGTTCACCGAAGATTCGGACCGGACACGGGCTGACGCGATCCTCGAGCTTGCGAGCCAGAGGTTCCATGGCTTCGGCCAGGCGAAGCGGGCGCCGGACGATCCGAGCGTCCCCGTGATCGGTCAAGACCTGGCCGCGGCGCGCGCCCTCTCCGACCTCGCGCACAAGCTGCTCGACGCAGCCGCGGACCGGATCGAGTCCCACGAAGGGCATCCGGTGCGAGTCCACGGCTGACGCCGCACCCCGTTCTCGGGAGCCTACGCCGCCGGCGCGAGCATCGCCTCTTCCGCCGCTCGGTCGGTCGCGTCGTGAGTCCCGCCGAGCAACCGGCGCGAGAGCTCGGCGCGGCGGAAGAACAGCGGCGCGTCGTGCTCCCACGTCGCGCCGATCCCGCCGTGCACGTTGATCATCGAGCGAGCGGCGAAGTCGAGCGCGCGACCGGCGGTCGAGCGAGCGGCACTCGCCGCGAGCGGGAACTCCTCGGGCTTTGAGCCCCGCGCCCACCCGGCGTAGTACTCGAGTCCACGCGCGTTCTCGAGCCGCCTGAGCACCTCCACCAGCTCGTGCTTGATCGCCTGGTAGGAGCCGATCGCGCGCCCGAACGTGAATCGCTCCTTGGCGTACTCGACGCTCATGTCGAGACACGTCTGAACCGCCCCGATCGACTCTGCCGCGATCAGCGATTGCGCCACGTACCACGCGTCGGTGAGCGCCGGCGGGTCGGCATCGAGCCGCCGTCCTCGCGCGTTCGAGAAGCTGACGTGGCCGAGCGGGTGGGTGGGGTCGTAGCGGACGACCGGCTCGACGGACACGCCCTCGGTGTCGGCTGCCACCGCGGCCGCCACGGGGTCACCCTGCTCGCTCTCACCCACCGCGACGAACAGGTCCGCGCCGGGTGCGTCGGGGACGAACGAGAAGGTGCCGTCGAGGACCACGTCGCCGCCCTCGACGGTCGCGTCCGGCGCCTCCGCGCGGCTCATCCCCGCACGTGGCTCTACCGTCCAGCCCCGCTCGCGCTCGCTCGGCGGACGCGCCGGGACGTACACCGGGCGGATCTCGCCGGCGGCAGCCGCCTGCAGCGACTCATCGCCGGCGGCGCCCAGAATCGCCGTCGCGGGCACCACCCCCAGCAGCGGCACGGGCGCGAGCACACGGCCGCACTCCTCCGCAACGAGCATCGCATCGAACACGCCGAGCCCCGCGCCGCCGTGCTCCTCGTCGATCAGAAGCCCGGTCCAGCCCGCCTCGACGGCCGTAGCCCACAGGTCGGGCAGCGCGCTCGCGTCCTCGAGCGCCGCATGGGCGGCCTCGATCGTCTTGTGCCGCGAGAGGGTGCCGCGGGCGGCCTCGCGCAGAAACTCCTGCTCGTCAGACAGCGCGAAGTTCATGATGCCAGCGCCTCCTTCTCCTTGGCGCGAAGCTCGCTGAACGGCACGCCCTTGTCCAGCCGCGGCTCGGGCGGCAGGCCCAGCACGCGCTCGCCCACCGTGTTGCGGAGGATCTGCTCCGTACCACCTGCCGACTTCAACCCCGGCAGGAACGAGATCAGGTAGCTCCACTCGGTGTCCGGGCCGAGCGCGTCGGGACCGACGATGTCGGCGCCGAGGTCGGTCGCCGCGACCGCCGCATTGACCATCGTGACCTTGGCGAGCCCCGCCTCCGGCCCCGGGATCTGCCCGCGCTGCAGCATCGTCAGCGCGCGGTATCCGTTGAACCGCACCGCGAGCAGCTCGGTCAGGGCTTCGCCGAGCCGCTGCCGGACGTCGGAGTCGGCGCGCGCGGCCGGGTCTCCGGCCACGGTCGCCGTCAGCTGCGCCGGCGACCCGAAGTTCTCGGAGCCGAAGCCGATCGTCAGCCGCTCGAACATCAGCACCGTGAGCGCGGTGCCCCAGCCGTTGCCGGCACCGCCGACGACCGCGTCCTCATCCACCTTCACGTCATCGAAAAACACCTCGTTGAATTCGGCCTCCCCAGAGATCTGGCGCAGGCCGCGCACGGTCACGCCGTCGGCGTCCATCGGGACGATGAACATCGTCAGGCCCTTGTGCTTGGGGACGTCGGGGTCGGTCCGCGCGAGCAGCAGGCCGAAGGAGGCGAACTGCGCGTTTGTCGTCCACACCTTCTGCCCGTTCAGCGTCCAGGTGCCGTCGTCGTTGCGGCGGGCCCGGGTCTGGACCGCGGCCAGGTCCGACCCCGCCGCGGGCTCGGAGAAGAGCTGGCACCAGACCTCGTCGCCGTGGAGCATCGCCCCCAGGTACCGGCTCTTCTGTTCCTCCGAGCCGTGGGCGATGATCGCCGGGCCGAGCATCCCGATGCCGATCACGTCGAGGATTCCCGGGACCTGTGTCCGGGAGATCTCCTGGTTGACGGTGACCTGCTCGATCGGGCCGAGCCCCTGGCCGCCGTACTCGTTGGGCCAGGTGACGCCGGCGAGCCCGGCCTCGGCCAGCTTTCGCTGCCAGGCGCGCCGCGAGTCGATGTAGGCCTTGTCCTCGGATGACCCCGAGCGCGGCGGGGCCTCGCCCTTGTGCGCCTCGAGCCAGCTCCTCACCTTCTCCCGATATTCCGCCTGCTCGGGAGTGTCATTCAGGTCCACGTTCGCTCCTCGGTCGCCGGTGAATCGAGATTCACGATCATATCGGTGGCGTCCGGACCGGGAGTCAGGGATGACCGCGAGGCGAGACCCGGTTCAGCCCACGATCGCTCCGGGATCGTCGGGCACGTCGACCGCGTACTGCTCGAGCACCTCGAGCGGCACGGCCTCGAGGGCGCGCTCGTGCGTGGCGGCGAGCACGACGAACGCCGCAACCCCTTCCTGGTGCGCTCGGAGCCAGGCCTGGGTCGTGACGCACCAGCGATCGCCCGGCTCGAGCCCAGGGAATCTGTACGAGGGGACGGGAGTGATCAGGTCGTTGCCGACGCTCTGCTGGAACTCGAGGAACTCCGCGCTCACGACCGCGCAGATCGTGTGGCTTCCAAGATCCCCCGGACCGGTGCGGCAGCAGCCGTCGCGGTAGAAGCCCGTCAACGGGTCGCCGCTGCAGACCGCGAGCGGACCCCCGAGCACGTTGCGTTCCATGATCGCCGGAGTATCCCGCTGTCGATCTTCCCTCACACCTTCGCCGCCTCACCTGAGCCGGCGCGGCCGGCCCCGCATCCGATCCAACCGCGGGCGTCGGCGCCCCTCCTTCCGTCGCTCGGCCTTCTCGCGCTCGGCCCGCTGACGCGCCAGCTCTCGATCCTCGCTCAGGCCGACCTCCAGGAATACGAGGCTGGTGGCAGCCACGCACCCGACGCCGATCAGCACGAATGCGACGACCTGCCCGAGCGTCCCGCTGAGAACCGCCGCACCGACGGCGCCCAGGACCACCAGCGCAGCGGCCGAGCCAAAGGCCAGAATCCGTGAACGCTTGCTCATGCTCACCGCATTCTGGCCATTCGAGGGCGAGCGACCGGCGACGAGGTCGTGCCGATACGTTGGCGGGCGTGACCCAGCTTCTCTCCTGGGTGGCGTTTCCGCTGGTCCTGGCGCTGCTGTCGCTCGGGTGTGGGCTGCTCGTCCAATGGGGAGCTGCGCGGCCGCTCCCCGAAGGCCTGATCCTTCCCAGCGGCCTCGCGCTGATCGTCGTGAGCGCAGAGCTGACCACGAAGTCGAGCGCCACCGCGAAGCTCACCACCCCGCTGGTCGTCGTGCTCGCCCTCGTCGGCCTCGCGCTCGCCCAGCCGTGGCGGCGGCGGCTTCGCCTCGGCGGGTGGCCGCTCGGCGCCGCGGGCCTGGTCTACCTCGCCTATCTGGCGCCGGTTCTCGGGACGGGCGACCCCACGTTCACCGGATTCATCAAGCTCGACGACACCGCCACATGGATGGCGATGACCGATCGCGTGCTCAGCTTCGGGCACGACCTGTCGGGACTGGCGCCCTCCACCTACGAGGCGACGCTCCACTTCTACCTCCTGGGAGGCGAGCCGGTCGGCGCGATGCTGCCGTGGGGAGTCGGGCGCCAGCTCGTGCGGGAGGACCTGGCGTGGGTGTTCCAGCCGTATCTCGCCCTCGGCGGCGCGATGCTTGCGCTGGGTCTGTGGGCGCTCGCCGGCCAGCTGGTGCGCTCGCGCCCGCTGCGGGCCGCGGTCGTGTTCGTCGCCGCGCAGGCGGCGATCACGGTCGGGTACTCGTTGTGGGGTGGCATCAAGGAGGTCTCGGGGGCGTGGGTGCTTGCGTGCAGCGTCGCGTGCATGGTCCCGGTGCTCGAGGGCGAGGCCCGGATCCGCTCGTTTATCCCGCTCGCCGTGGCGAGCTTCGCGATGCTCGGCGTGTTCGGGTACGGCGGGGCGGTGTGGCTCGCCGTCACGCTGGTCGTGGTCGGCGCGGCGGCCCTGCGCGTCTGGTTACGCCGCTACGGGCGCGTCCAGCTCATCGCGCTGCTGGCGCTGGCGGCTGCGCTGGCCGTCGGGCTCATCCGGGGGGCCCAGAACTTCGTCAACACGCAGGGAGCGCTCACGAGCCGGGAGCTCGGAAACCTCGTGGCGCCGCTGCGCGGGATCCAGGTGCTCGGCATCTGGCCCGCGGGCGACTTCCGCGTCAATCCTCCTGACTCCTCCGCCCTCACCCACGTCCTGATCTACCTGGTGATCGTCTGCGCGTGCGTGGGGCTGCTCGCAGCACTCCGGCAGCGCGCATGGGCGCTCGTGCTGTACCCGGTCAGCGCGCTGACGGGCGTGCTGCTCACCTACTGGAAGGGCTCGCCTTGGGTCGTGGGCAAAGCGCTCGCGACCGCCTCGCCCGCTCCGCTGCTGCTGGGACTGGTAGGTGCCGCGGTGCTCATCGACCCGCCCACGGACCGGTCTCACACGGGTCGCCTGCGCGAACAGTGGCTTCGCCATAGCCGGCGGGTGCTCGCGGCTGCCGTCGCGGTCGCGATCTGCGGAGGCGTGCTGTGGTCGAACGTGCTCGCGTACCACCATGTGACGCTCGCCCCATACGGCCAGATGTCCGAGCTCGCGCTGATCGGCCATCGCTTCGCAGGCGACGGCCCCACGTTGATCAACGAGTACCAGCCATACGCGACCCGGCACTTCCTCCGCGCGATGGACCCGGAGAGCCCGTCGGAGCTGCGACGCCGGGTGATCCCGCTCCGCGACGGCCAGCAGGTCCCGAAGGGCGGCTACGCCGACCTCGATCAGTTCCAGATACCTGCGCTGCTCGTGTACCGCACGATCGTGATCCGCACCTCGCCGACCGCGAGCCGGCCGCCCGCGCCGTACCGGCTCGTGTACGAAGGACGCTGGTATCAGGTTTGGCAGCGGCCGACCTCGCCGTCCCGCCAGGTGCTCGACAGCCTCCCCCTGGGGAACTCGATCGACCCGACCGGGGAGCCAGCGTGCGGCGCGGTGATCCGCCTCGCTCGCGAGGCCGGGCGAGGTGGGCTGCTGGCGGCGGTCGCGCGGCCGGCGCCCACCGTCGATACGGTGCCCTCGCCGCTTCCGAACGGCGACACCACCGTCGCGTTCTTGATCACCCGTCGCGGGCTCTACCGGATATGGCTCGGCGGGTCGTTTTCGCGCCGCCTGAGCACCTCCGTCGACGGATCGCGGATCGGCTCCTCCCGTGGGGTGCTCAACGAGAGCGGCGGCTGGACACCGCTCGGAACCCTCCGCCTGGGGGTCGGCGCGCACCGCATCACGCTCTCGTACGGCGACTCGGGACTTCATCCGGGGAGCGGCGGCGGCGGCCGGGTCGGGCCGTTCTTATCCGTCGGGCCGCTCGCCGTGGCTTCCGTCACGGGCGCCCTGCCGATGACCTACGTGACACCCGCGCATGCCCGGGCGCTGTGCGGCCGATCCTGGGACTGGATCGAGGCGTTAGGGCCGGCCGGTTGACGGACCCGCTGAGCGGGCTGCCCTCAGACGACGAACGGGCCGCCCCACCCAAGGGCGGGACGGCCCGTTTACGTCGAACGACTACTCGTCCGAGGAGCCCTCGCCGTCGCCCAGGTCGGGGACGTCGAGATCCGCGAGCTCCTCGGCAAAGCCCATTCCGGAGCCGCCGTTGCCGATCTGCTCGAGATCCGACAGGTCGGGCTCGATCCCGGCGGTGAAGCCGGTGAGCGCGTCGCCGTCGGTCAGCCCGAGCTCCGCGGCGAGCTCGTCGTGGTCGAGCAGCCCGGCCTCGTCGATCCCGCGCGGGAGCGGCTCGGCGGGCTCGATCTCGATCCGGCGATAGCGCTTGAGCCCGGTCGCGGCCGGGATCAGCTTGCCGATGATCACGTTCTCCTTCAGCCCGTTGAGACGGTCGATCTTGCCCTCGAGCGCCGCATCGGTCAGGACCTTGGTGGTCTCCTGGAAGGACGCCGCCGACAGGAACGAGTCGGTGTTCAGCGACGCCTTCGTGATCCCGAGGATGATCTCCTCGGCCTGGGCGCCCTCGCCGCCCTTGTCGAGCACGGCCTGGTTGACGCGCCCGAACTCCTGGCGATCGACGAACTGGCCGGGCAGCAGGTCGGTGTCGCCCTTCTGGTCGACCCGCACCTTCTTCATCATCTGCCGCACGATCAGCTCGATGTGCTTGTCGTTGATGTCGACGCCCTGGGACTTGTAGACCTCCTGGACCTCGCGGACGAGGTACAGCTCGGTCTCGGTGCGTCCGCGGATGGCCAGCAGCTCGTGCGGGTACAGAGACCCCTCATTGAGCTGTGTCCCCGGATCGATCTTCTCACCGGCG
>Ga0187776_10001755_pt1 | contig 10966 bp, 9 predicted proteins | sample 0216_BV02_MP12_2_FD_132426 | JGI IMG/M metagenome (GOLD analysis project Ga0187776, IMG submission 132426) | Tropical peat soil microbial communities from peatlands in Department of Meta, Colombia - 0216_BV02_MP12_20_MG | ecosystem: Environmental > Terrestrial > Soil > Wetlands > Peat | place...
GCCCGAGAGCGTGCCGGCCATCTGTCGGCGCCGCTCGACCAGGATCGGGAAGTGGCGGCCGACCTCGTCGAGGTCGGCGGCGACCGTGCGCCGGTCGGTCCGGACGTACGCCCCCATCGCGAGATTCTCCTCGACGCTCATATGTGGAAAGACGCGCCGGCCCTCCGGGCAGTGCGCGATGCCGGCTCGGAGGACCGCGGCGGGGGCCCGGCCCTGGATCTCGCGGCCGTCGAAGACGATGCGTCCCTGGGACGGCGACAGCAGACCCGAGATCGAGCGCAGGGTCGAGCTCTTCCCCGCGCCGTTGGCGCCGATGAGACATACGAGCTCGCCCGGCGCCACCGTGAGGTCGAGCCCTCGGAGCGCCACGACCGGGCCGTAGCCGGCGTGGACGTTCTCGAGCCGGAGTAGCGGCGGCGACGACTCAGGCCGAGCCAGCCGAGCCTCCGAGGTAGGCGCGGATCACGTCCGGATGCGCCTGGATCGCTGCGGGCGCGCCCTCGGCGATGACGCGGCCGCCGCTGAGGACGATCACGGTGTCTGAGATTCCCATCACCATGCGCATGTCGTGCTCGACCAGCAGCACGCTCACGCCCTGCTCGCGAACCCGGCGGATCAGACCACTCACGACGATCTTCTCGGCAGGGCTCATGCCGGCGCCCGGCTCGTCGAGCAGGAGCAGCCGCGGCCGCGCCGCGAGGGCGACGGCCAGCTCGACCAGCCGCTGCTCGCCGTAGGGCAGAGCGCCGGCTGTCTCACGGCGGCGGCGGGTGAGGCCCACGAACTCGACGATCGCGGCGGCCTGCGCTGCGAGCGCTCGCTCTTCCGCGATCAGCCGCCCCCGCCCGGCCAGCACGGCGAAGAAGCCCGCGGTCCCGCGCAGGTGCAGGCCCGTCAGCACGTTGTCCTCGACGGTGAGCGCGGGAAACACGCTCGTCTTCTGGAACGTCCGGACGATCCCGCGCCGCGCGATCGCCGAGGGACGTAGCCCGGCCAGGGAGACGCCGTCGTACGTGATGCGTCCGCCGCTGGGCCGGAGATAGCCGGTGATCGCGTTGAACGCGGTGGTCTTGCCGGCACCGTTCGGTCCGATGACGCTCGTGATCGAGCCCGGCCGCACCTCGAACGAGACGCTCTCGAGCGCGGTCACGCCGCCGAACCGCACGGCGAGCCCCTGGACGGCGAGCACTACCGCCGCCCCGGAAACGCCGCGGCGAGCTTCGGCACGATGCCACGCGGCAGGAAGAAGACGAGGAGCACGAGCAGCACGCCGTAGGAGAGCATCTGCCACTGCCAGGACGCGGCGGCGCGCAGGGCCTCCGGCAGCACGGTGAAGAGCACGGCGCCGACCAGCGGCCCCGAGAGCGTGCCCTTGCCGCCCGCGACGACCATGATGACCATCGTCACCGTGTAGGTGAACAGGAACACCTCGGGACTGACGAAGCGCGTGTAGTGGGCGTAGAGGCTTCCGCCGAGTCCCGCGAGCGCTGCGCTGACGACGGCCGCCAGCACGAGATAGTGCGTCGCGTCGACGCCCACCGACTCGGCGAGCGGCTCGTTCTCGCGAAGCGCCACGAGGGCGCGGCCGATCCGCGACCGGACGAGCCGCCGGCAGACCAGGTACGAGAGCGCGACCGCCGCGAGGACCAGGTAGTAATAGGCCGTCTTGGTGCGGAGCGTCCAGGGGCCGAGCTCCGGCGCCGGCACGCCCGGAAGGCCGAGCGGGCCGTTCGTCAGCTCGATCCCGTTGATGCTGACGAGGGAGATGACCCCGGCGAAGCTGATCGTGACCAGCACGAAGTACGCGCCGCGCAGCTTCAGCGCCAGCCGGCCGATGAGGAAGCCCGCCGCGCCAGCCAGGCCGACGGCGGCCGCGAGCGCGGGCCAGAACGACCACTCGAGCTTCAAGGTCAAGAGCGCCGAGGTGTAGGCGCCGATGCCGAAGAACGCGGCGTGGCCGAGCGAGAGCTGTCCCGTGTAGCCGAGCAGGAGGTTCAGCGACATCGCGAGCACGGCGAAGATGCCGGCCATGATCGCGACGTGCACGTGATAAGGGCTCCGCAGCCAGAGCGGGAGCGTGAGCGCGGCCACGACCACAAGCCAGCCGCCGGCCCGCGTCATGCGATGCGTTCTTGACGCGCGAAGAGCCCGGACGGACGGAGCAGCAGGACGAGGATGATGATGACGAAGCCGACGGCGTCGCGGTAGCCCGACGACACGTACCCGGCGCCGAGCTCCTCGGCGATGCCCAGCAAGAGGCCGCCGAGGGTGGCGCCCGCCAGGCTGCCCAGCCCGCCGAGGATCACGACGGAGAACGCCTTGAGCGAGGCGAGATCGCCCATCGACGGATAGACCAGGAAGATCGGCCCGAGCAGGGCGCCGGCCGCGGCGGCCAGCCCCGAGCCGAACGCGAACGTCGCGGAGTGGATGCGGCCGATGGAGACGCCCATCAGGGCGGCGGTGTCGCGGTCCTGGAACGTGGCGCGCATCGCGCGCCCGAGCTTCGTCTTCTGGATCAAGAGCCAAGAGGCGGCGATGAGCCCCGCGGCCAGGACCAGGACGAAGAGGCGCAGGGGCGCGATCGCGACCGGTCCGAGCACGAGCGGCGCCGTCGGGAACGGATGCGGAATCGACTTGGCGACGCCGCCCCAGCCGAGCAGTTCGGCGTTCTGCATCGCGATCCAGACGCCGATCATCACCAGCATCGTCGTGTCGATCGATTCGTTCCGGAGCGGGCGTAGCAGCGCGATCTCGCAGAGCCAGCCGAGCGCGGCGCCGGCGGCAATCGCGGCCGCCAGCGCCGCGAAGAAGTCGACGCCGGCCAGCGCCAGCGCCGCGAACGAGACGTACGCGCCCAGCGTGTAGAACTCGCCGTGGGCGAAGTTCACGACGTTCATCAGCCCGAAGATCAAGGTGAGGCCGATTCCGAGCAGGGCGTACGTTCCGCCCAGCACCAGGCCGTTCAGCAGGTGCTGAAGGAGCTCAGCCATCCGCGCCGCTCGGTTACTTCTTGGCGAGGAAGTCGGGCAGCGCCACCTTGCCGTCGCGGATCTGGACGATGAAGATGCTCGGCTTGCTCTGGCCGCTCTCCTTGCCGGCGGGTCCGTCCTTCTCGAACTTGATCGGGCCGTTGACGCCCATGACACTCACCTTCCACAGCGCCTCCCGCACGGCCTTGGGGTCGTCCTTGCCCGCGATCCGGATCGCCTCAGCAATCGTGGCGATGCCGTCGTGGCCGCGGAAGCCCTCGGTCAGCCCCTCGAACGGATGACCGCGCTTGGCCCACTCGTCGACGAATGCCTTGGCGAGCTTGCCGTCGGGCATCGCCTCGGGGAACCACGGCATGAAGAAGACGATGTGGTAGCTGCCCTCGGCGGCGGCGCCGGCCTGCTTGATGAGCTGGGTGGGCGACGAGCTGCCGCCGGTGGTGACGATCTTGCGCGTGAGCCGCTGCTCCTGCGCCTGCTTCATGACGAGCGTGATCTGCTCGACCGCCGTGGTCAGGAAGAGCGTGTCCCCCCCGGTGGCCTTGATCTTGGTGATCTGGGCGTTCATGTCCGTGGCCGACTGCTCCATGTACTCCGCCACGCCCACCGAGGCGCCCTTCTTCTTCAGCATGTCGCCGAACGCGCTGATCGAGCCGCGGCCCCAGTCGGTGTTCACAGCGAGGAAGTCGGCGCGCTTGACGCCCAGCTTGTCGACGTACCGCTCGAGACCGAGCGCCTCCATCTCGGAGGGCGGGCTGATCCGGAAGATCCACGGGTTGCCCTGCTTGGTGATCGAGGCCGCGCTCGAGGTCTCGACGACCATCGGCACGCCGTACTCCTGGAGCTTCGGCATCGCCGCCAGGGTCATCGAGCTGCCCCATGCGCCCATGATGGCCGGCACCTGGTCGCGCACGATCAGCTTCTCGGCCGCGCTCGCCGCTTCCTTGGGGTCGGACTTGTTGTCCTCGATCAGGAGCTCGATCTTGCGGCCGCCGATGCCGCCCTTCGCGTTCAGCCAGTCGCGCGCGATCTCGGCCCCCATCCGGACGTAGTTGCCGGAGGCCGCGACCGGACCGGAGAGCGGCTCGATGACGCCGATCTTGACCGGCGACTGGGAATGTCCGGGGACCGCCAGCGCCGCCAGCGCGACCAGGACGAGAGCGACCAGCACGATCGAACGTTTGCCCATCGAGTGCCTCCCGGTTGATCAGAGATGTGCAGCGAGAATAGCGCACGATGCGACTCGCGGAAAGCGCGTCGAACGCGGCGAGTGCACCTCGAGACTCGCGACACTCCCATGAGTCCACTCGCGGCAAGCCGGTGTATAGTCCCGGGCTGAGCCTGGCCAATGGGCGCCAAATTCTTCGGCGCGTCGGTGAAGCGACGGGAAGACCCGCGGTTCCTGCGCGGGGAGGGCCGTTTCATCGACGACGTGATCGTGCCGGGGCTGCTGCACGCGGCGTTTCTGCGCTCGCCCCACGCGCACGCCCGCATCGTCGCGATCGACGCGGCGGCGGCCGCTGCCGCGCCGGGTGTCGTGCGCGTGCTCACGTTCCGGGACCTCGAGCGCTGGATGAAACCGCTGCCGCTCTTCGGGGCCGTGCCACCCGGTCTGGCGGCGGCCGTCAAGTTCGACGTCCGCCAGGCACCCCAGTGGGCGCTCTGCCGCGATCGCGCGCGCTACGTCGGCGAGATCGTGGCGATGGTCGTGGCCGATTGCCCCGAGCGCGCCCAGGACGCGGTCGATCTCGTCCGCGTCGACTGGGAACTGCTGCCGTCCGTCGTCGACATGACTCGTGCGGCCGAGCCGGGGACGCCGCTCATCCACCCGGAGTGGGGCAGCAACATCGGGATCGGGTTCACGCACGCGATCGGCGACGCCGACGGCGCCTTCGCGCGGGCCGACGTCACCGTCGCCGAGACTTTCCACGTCCAGCGCTACGTCGGTATGCCGCTCGAGGGCCGCGGCGTGGTCGCGGTCTGGGACCGGCGGGACGGGACGATGACGACCTGGAACTCGACCCAGGTCTCGCACTTCGTCCAGCAGGGCCTGACCGGCGCGCTGGGGCTGCCGCCGCACAAGATTCGCGTGATCGCGCCCGATCTGGGCGGAGGCTTCGGCACGAAGGCCTCGGGATACGCCGAGGACGCGCTGATTCCCATCGCGGCGATGGTGCTCGGCCGGCCGGTGAAGTGGATCGAGAGCCGTCGCGAGCACATGTCGGGCGCCGCGCACGCGCGGCACCAGGTCCACGCGATCTCGCTCGCCGCCTCGCGCGACGGCACGATCCTCGGCGTCCGCGACCGGATCTGGCTCGACCTCGGCGCCTACAACGTGTGGGGCGTGGTGCTGCCGTACAACACGGTCGCGCACCTGATCGGCCCGCACCGGATCAAGAACATGCGGGTTGACGTCGAGGCGGTGGTGACGAACAAGACGCCGAACGCGCCGTATCGGGGCGCCGGCCGCCCCGAGACGGTGTTCGCGATGGACCGGATCGTCGATTGTCTGGCCCGCGAGCTCGGGATGGACCCGGCAGAGCTCCGCCGCCGCAACTACATCCGGCCGGACGAGCTGCCGTACGACTTCGGCATGCCTTATCGCGACGGCAACCCGCTCGTCTACGACACCGGCGATTTCCCCGAGGCCCTCGAGAAGGCGCTCGAGGCGGCCGGCTACGAACAATTCCGCGCCGAGCAGCCACGCCTGCGGGAGCGCGGCGTCCATCGAGGCATTGGCATCTCCGGCTACGTCGAGGGCACCGCAATCGGGCCGTTCGAAGGCGTGACGGTGAAGCTCGACCTGGCGGGCCGCGTGCTCGTCGCCACCGGCGCGATCAGCTCGGGGCAGGGCCACGAGACGAGCTTCGCCCAGGTCGCCGCCGATGCCCTCGGCGTGCCGATGGACTGGGTGACCGTGATCGGCGGCGACACCGCGGCGGTGCCGTTCGGCGTCGGGACGTTCGCGAGCCGCAGCGCGGTGACGGCCGGCAGCTCGATCGTCGACGCCTGTCGCGAGGTGCGGACGAAGCTGGCCCGCGCGGCGGCGGCCTTGCTGGAGGCGGCGCCGGAGGACGTCGAGATCGAGGACGGCCGCGCGTTCGTCAAGGGCTCGCCGGCGTCGGCGGTCGAGCTCGCGCGCATCGTCCAGGCATCGATTCCCACGTTCGCCAGGCCCGGCGTGGTGTCGCCCGACTTCGAGGCGAGCGCGTATCACCACGTGCCGACCGTCACCTTCGCCAGCGCCGTCCACGTCGCGACGGTCGAGGTCGACGTCGCGACCGGCCGCGTGACTTTGCTCCGATATGTCGTGGCCCACGACTGCGGCCGCGTCATCAATCCGGTCATCGTCGAGGGCCAGGTGCACGGGGGCGTCGCGCAGGGTGTCGGCGGCGCGCTCTTCGAGGAGATGGTCTACGACGAGACCGGCCAGCTGCTGACCGGCTCCCTGATGGACTACGCGGTGCCCAAGGCCGACGACCTGCCGCCGATCGAGACGGTGCACCTCGAGTTTCCGTCGCCGCGCAACCCGCTGGGGATCAAGGGGCTGGGTGAGGGCGGCGCGATCTCGCCGCCGGCGGCCATCGCGAACGCGATCGAGGACGCACTGGGCCCCTTCGGGGTGCGCGTCACCGAGACGCCCGTCAGCGCGGCGCGGATCGTCCTCCTGCTCGAGCGAGCGCGTTCCTGATATAGTCCGATCGATCATGGGGACCCACGCGACGCAGCCCGGCTGGGCGACCGTGCACGGTGTGCGGCTGGAGGTGGCCGAGCGCGGACAGGGGCGGCCGATACTCTGGCTCCACGGCGAGGAAGGCCTCGACCCGGGCGCCCCGTTCCTCGACCTGCTGGCGACGCACGGCAGCGTGGTGGCCCCCTCGCATCCCGGCTTCGGCCACTCGCCCGACGTGGCGACCATCGACACGGTCGACGATCTCTCCTACCTGTATCTCGATCTCCTCGCCGAGCGGAATCTCCGCGACGTCACCGTGATCGGGTCGTCGATGGGCGGCTGGATCGCGGCGGAGATGGCGGTGAAGTGCAGCGACCGGCTCGGCGCGCTCGTGCTCGTGGCCCCGCTCGGGATCAAGGTGGGCGACCGGGAGACGCGCGACATTCCCGACATCTTCGCGCTGCCGCCGGACGAGGTCACTCGCCTGCAGTACCGCGATCCGGCCAGGGTCGCGGTCGATCACGCGAAGCTGAGCGACGACCAGTTGACCGTGATCGCGCGCAACCGCGAGGCGACGGCGCTCTACGCGTGGGAGCCTTACTTCCACAATCCGAAGCTCCGCCAGTGGCTGCATCGCATCACGCTGCCGACGTTGCTGCTCTGGGGCGCCGACGACCGATTCGTCACCGCGGCGTACTACGGTGATGCCTATCGCACTGCCATCCCCGGCGCGCGCTTCGAGACGATTCCCGGGGCCGGCCACTTCCCCCACATCGAGGAGCCGGCGGCGCTCGTCGAGCGCATCCACCGCTTCATCGGCGAACGAAAGGCGTAGGCTGCCGTGAGCATGCGGGCGTGGTTCTTCAGCGAGAACGCGTATCACCTCCTGCCGGACGCCCGGGAGTACGACTCGATTCGGGTCAAGCTGCCTAACCGTTACTACGATCCGAAGATCGGCGCCGATCTCTATCACCGCTTCATCGACGAGTGGAAGATCGCCGAGGATCTCGGCCTCGAGATCATGGTGAACGAGCACCACCAGACCGCGACCAACCTGAATCCGTCGGCGGCGGTGGTCATGGGCGCCCTCGCGCGCGACACCCGCAAGGCGCGCCTCCTGATCCTGGGCAACCCGATCGCGAACCGCCGCGAGCCGGTCCGCGTGGCCGAAGAGATGGCGATGGTCGACGTCTACTCCCGCGGCCGGCTCGAGTGCGGCTTCGTGCGCGGCGTGCCGTACGAGATGTCCGCGGGGAATCACCGGCCGACGCGGATGATGGATCGCTTCTGGGAGGCGCACGACCTGATCGTGAAGGCCTGGACCAGCCACGACGGGCCGTTCAACTGGGAAGGCAGGTACTTCCACCACCGCCAGGTGAACATCTGGCCGCGCCCGTACCAGGAGCCGCACCCGCCGATCTGGATCACCGCGCTCAGCCCCTCCAGCGCGCGCGCCGTCGGCGAGCGCGGCTACATCGTCGCGTGCTTTCTGACCGGCTTCGAGGGCACGAAGAGCGTGTTCGACTCGTATCGCGGACGGCGCGCCGAGCTCAAGCTCTCGACGCCGGCGCTCGATCGGTTCGCCTACGCGGCGCTCGTCTACGTGGGCGAGACCGACGAGGAAGGCTACGCCGGCGCGCGCAAGCTCATGTGGTATCTCGAGTCCAACAAGGTGCCGCCGCAGTTCACGAGCCCGCCGGGCTACCACCCGACGGCGTCGGCGGTGAACGCGATGAAGGGCACCAACCCCGGGATCTTCAAGATGTTCCAGAACCCGGAGCTCGGCACGCTGATGGAGAACGGCCTCGTCTTCGCCGGCAACCCGGATTCGGTCTATCGCCAGATCATGCGGATGTACGACCACGTCGGCGGCTTCGGCCATCTGCTGATCATGGGCCAGGCCGGGTTCCTCGACCACGACGAGACCGTCAAGGGTATGCAGATGTTCGTCCGCGAGGTTTACCCGCGCCTCAAAGCGCTCGCTTAGCGGCGGGGCCTGAGGCGGGGCGGGGCGCCGGGAAGGGCGCCCGACCACGCGGCACGCGTGCGCCGGCCCGCCTCGGCTGGGCTCCATCTGGGCGCGGGACTTCCGATTGAACTTTACGGGAACGGGTCTGGCGACCCCTCCCGGCGCCCCACCCCGCCCCAGACCCCGGCTCTACTCGGCGATTGAGGCCAGGAAAGCTTAGGTGCCGGAGGGCAGCTTAGGACGGCAAGGCTTTCGACGTTGAGGGCTGGAAGGTGGGCATTACGTTTTCGGTGAAGAGGTCGAGGGAGCGGCGGGACTGGTCCTGGGTGAGGTCGCCCCAGGCGAAGCAGCAGATCACGTAGTTGGCGCCGGTCGTTTCGAGGAGGCGGGCGACCTGATCGCGCACGCGTGAAGGAGAGCCGATCAGGATCGTCTCGTGCTGGAGCGCCGCGTCGAGGTTGACGCGCTGGGCGTAGGTCGTATCGCCGTGATCGGCCCAGAGCTTCACGAAGCTCGCCGCCCAGCGTGGATGGGCCGCCCGCGCAATCGCCTCGGCTTCCCTGTCCGTGTCGGCGACCACCACCTGCCGGTTGATGCCGATGCGCGGCGTCCGGACGTGGGCGTTGAGCCGCTTCGGATCGTCGCGATGCGCCGGCCAGACCGCCCGATACTTCTCGACGAAGGCGCGATAGGCCGCGGCCGGGCCGAGCCCCGCGAGGTTCATGCCCTGCGCAGCGGCCCACGGCACGCTCTCGACGTTGCTCGTCGCGTACCAGAGCGGGGGATAGGGACGCTGCTGGGGCGCCAGCTCCATTGGCACGTCGTCGTACCGATAGTGCTCGCCATGGTAGGTCAGCCGCGGGCTCGTCAGGCCCGTGACGATCACCTCGAGCGCCTCCTGGAACATCGACCGCGTGCGCGCCGGATCGAACCCGTGATACCCGACCTCGTAGGGCGACACGCCGCGGCCGACACCGAGCTCGAGCCGCCCGCCGCTCAGGTTGTCCAGCATGCAGATCTCGCCGATCAGGCGCAGCGGCGAGTACAGGGGCAACAGGTAGACCAGCGGCCCCAGGCGGATGCGGCGCGTCCGCTGGGCCACGGCGGCCAGGAACACGGACGGCGAGGGTGCCATGCCGAGGGGCGTCGCGTGATGCTCGGCCAGGTGATAGCAGAAGAACCCCGCTGCGTCCGCCCGCGCCACGAGCTGCAGACGGTCCTCGTAGAGCTGTCCGAGCGGCCCCTGCTGACGGCGGTCGATCCAGTCGAACATCCCGAACTCGGCGTTGGCCATCGTGCCCTCCGGTGCGCTGCGGCATTGTCGCACCGGAGCCGGGTGTGGTGCGGATCAGCGCGTGGCGACAGTCCCGGCGCGGGCGCCCGCGGCGCTGCGGAAGCGAACCCTGTAGTAGGCGATCCAGAGGCTGATCAGCGGGACCCCGAGGATGGTGGGCCAGAGCCAGCGCGCGGCGGTCGGCAGGAACGTAAGATTGACGACGGAGAATGCGGAGACCGCCGCGATGTACGAGCCTAGCATCCCGCCCATGTGGGCGAACCACCACGCGCGCGGATCGGCCGGCGGCCGCGCGAACCGCGCCAGGTCGAGCCCGGCGAGCACCATACCGAGCATGCCGAAGACCACGGGCACCACGCCCAGACGCTCCCAGCTCGGCGCGGGCCGGGCGAGCCCGAAAATCGCCAGCGCCGCGCTCGCGGCGAACGTCGCGACGGCAGCCGCCCAGTCGAGGGCGCCGGCTCGCTCGCCTTGCGCCGGGCGCTTGCGGGAGAGGACGCGATAGCCGGTGAACGCCAGGTAGAAGCTGAAGACGGCCAGCAGCGCCAGGAATATTTGCGGACGCCAGAGCGCCAGCACCACGGCGGTCGACGCGACGACCGCCATTGACCAGAAGTAGATCTTGCCCCAGCGCCGGTGTGCGGGGCCGCCCTTGACGGTCAGCATGGCCAGCGGCGCCAGCGCGAGTGCCAGCATCCCGGCGGCGATGTGGATCCAGCGCAGCGCCGTGATCAACGGGGCGGCTAGTCGTCCTTCTCGAGCACGAACAGCTCGCCCTGGCGCCAGACGCCGGCAAAGGTGCGCCGGTGCAGCGGACACGGGCCGAAGCGGTCGAGAGCGGCCAGATGCTCCGGGGTCGCGTAGCCCTTGTGACGCGCGAAGCCGTAGTCCGGGTAGTTGCGATCCGCCTCGACCATGAGCCGGTCGCGCGTGACCTTGGCGATGATCGAGGCGGCCGCGACACTGGCGCAGCGCGCGTCGCCGTCGACGAGATTGCGCTGCGGGCAGGCAAGATCGCGGAGCGCGACGAAGTCGGTGATGAC
>Ga0187776_10001756_pt1 | contig 10961 bp, 7 predicted proteins | sample 0216_BV02_MP12_2_FD_132426 | JGI IMG/M metagenome (GOLD analysis project Ga0187776, IMG submission 132426) | Tropical peat soil microbial communities from peatlands in Department of Meta, Colombia - 0216_BV02_MP12_20_MG | ecosystem: Environmental > Terrestrial > Soil > Wetlands > Peat | place...
AAGGAATCCACCGAAAGCGCCGAGAACGCCGACCTCGGCGAGAAACAATCCCACAATCCGGGAGATGGAGCCGCCCAGAGCCTTCATCAGGCCGACGTCCTCGCGCCGCTCCATCGCCAAAGCGGCCATGGTGGCCAGCACGCACACGCCAGTGAGGCTGAGAATCAGCAGCACCATCGAAAATATCAGCAGGCGAATCCGTGCGAGGAGTTCACCTTCTCCCTGCGTCACCTGGCGGAGGGGAAGAACTGCGGAATCGGGCAGCGCCTTCGACAATCGCTGCGCGTAGGCTTCCATTGAGGCCGGCGTGCCGCTGACGCTCAACTGCACTTGGCCGATCTGCCCGGCGAGGCCCGCGAGCTGCTGCGCCACCGGAAGGTTCACGAACACATGGCCGTCGTCCGCGCTTCCGGCATCCACGATTCCCGCGACGGTCAATCGCACAACGTTTCCGAGATACTTCAATTCCAATTGTCCGCCGTCCGAGAGCTTGAACTGGCGCGCGACGTTGCGTCCGACGAGGCAGCGCGTCTGGTCGTCGCGCGAGACGATTCGCTCACCAGCGACTTTCCAAGTCGGTTCGAGCTTGGCTGCTTCGTCGAGCCAAGTGCCGGCCACGATTACAGGCGTGTCCGCGGCCTGCGCCACGATATAGAGCGAAGGCGCCGCGGCGACCACCTCCGGCGTGCGCATCTGTTGCACTTTTTCGAGGACGGCGCGTTCGTTCATCAGCGAAGGCGATTCCGCGCCCAGACCGCTCGCGGACCCGTCCGCGAAGCTCGAAATCACCAGGTTCGCGCCCAGGGTGCGGAATTCCTGCGTCAGCTTGTGCTCGATATCGAGGTCCAAGTTCAACAGCGCTGAAATCACCGCGGCGCCGCTCACCAAAGCGACCAAGGCAACCGCCAGACGCCCGCGGCTCGCGCGCAGCAGGTTCCACAACAGGCGGCCGAACATCACTCGCCTCGCAGGATCGGCGCAGGCTGGAATTGCGCCGCGCGCCGGAGAGGAATCAAGCTGCCAAGAATCGCCACAACTGCCGCGAGACCCAAAACCACGGGAAACAGGACCACGCGCAACGAGGCCGGCGTGCCAAAAACACTTTCGCCGAGAATCCAGGCCAAGCCCACACCCGCGGCAAATCCGATCGCGCCGCCCACAATCGCGAGCATCACCTGCTCGGCCAGGAAGATGCCGGCGACAAGCGCGTTGGTCGCGCCGATTGCTTTCATGATGCCGATCTCAGCGCGGCGCTCGAGCACCGTCGTTGCCGACGTCGCCGCCACCGCCAGCGCCGCCGCCGCGAGCGCCGCGAGCGTCACGATCCAGAGCAGCGTCTTGATGCGCGAAAGGATGCGTCCTTCGGTATCCGCCACGCGGCGGATGGGCCGCGCCTCGGTGCCGGGCAGAACCTGGCGAATCTGATAGCTGATCGAGGAAATGTAGGGCGAGCAATACCAGCGGTCGTATTCCTTGGGTGTGAGAGTCTGCGGGTCGCGCTCGGAGAGTGTGTCGGCAGGTTTCGTCAGCGCGCTGACGAAAAGCTGCCGGAGCTGACCGGGATGGCCGGAGAGATTCTGCGCGACGGCGAGCGGAGCGAGAATAGCGCGGTCTTCGGTGTCGCCGGTGGAAACGATGCCTGTCACCAGCAGCGGCCGGCGGGAAGCGGTGTCGTCCGGTTTTGCAACGTAGATAGTCTTGCCGATAGCGAAGGACTTTGGATCCGTCGCCGCAAGCGTTGCGCCAACGACGCATTCCTTCTCGCCGTCGCGGAACCAGCGCCCCTGAATTTTCCACCACGGATGAGTGACGGCGGCGCCGGTCTTGAATGTCGAGCCGTCGGGCACGCGGACTTCGTGCTCGTACCACGTTCCGACGAGCGTCGTGCGCGTGTTCAAATCAGCAGCGGTAATCAGCGCGGGGACGTCGAGGAACGGCGTGAACCCGAGAATATGATGCCGCCAGAATATCGTTTTCAGCTTTCCCAGGCTGGACTCTTCGAGATAGGCGCCTTCGTTCACCGGGCGATAATCCACGCCCCCGATTTCCAGCGGCAACGTGTCGGAGACGGGAGTCACCAGAAGATTCGCGCCCAGGCTGCGGAATTCGCGAGCCAGCCGGTCGCCCACGTCGAGCGCAATCGTGAGAGTGGCGGTGGCGACAGCCATTCCCACGACCAGGGCGGCCGCGGTCAGGATTTTCCGGCGCGGGTCACGGACGAAGGATTCTCCCAGGAGGCGTGTGAACATTGCATCAGGGGTGGATCAGGGAGACGGCTTCGGCAAGCGCCGAAAGATCCATCACCACTTCTCCTCCCTCAATATGGGATTTCACGCCGATGGGATTGCAGCCGCCCGATTCGCCGATCGTGGGAATGTAAATCGCCGCGGCGCAGTTGCGGCAGATGACGTTCTGGCCTTCCTGGCGGTAGCCGGCGGTGCCGCAGATCTGGCAGGCATCCAGAGCGGTGGCGTACTCGCCGGTGCTCTTGTGAATCACCAGGAAGCGGATGACCGTGCCGTTCAATTCCACCGTGTAGAAATGCAGATTCGAATCCGTAAGTTCCGCGAGCGGGACGCGGACCTTGTTGTCCTGCGCCACAAGCCGGGTGGCTGGTGAGGGCGCCGCGGTGGTCCGCGCATAAACGAATTCGCCGGCGAGCGTCAAAACCACAAGCAGGCACAGGATCGCCGCAGCGAAGCTCCATCGCCGTTGGCGCCGGAATTCCCATTCGCGCATGCGGCGTTCCGCGGAGTTGACAAATTCATCCGCGGCCGGCCGGTGCGCGCCGAACCATTCGCGGAGCACCACCAGCGCCGCCGCTCCCAGAATCACGACGAAAAAGAAAAACTCGTTCCGCACGATGGGGCCGATGAGAGCCATCTCTGTCTTGCTCGACGGAATCCACATGGCCTCGCTCAATTCGTGCACCCCTGTCAGCGCCAGTTGAAACGCCACTACCATCAGGATGGCGCTGGTGGCGGAAAAGAAGCGATGCAGCGGAATGCGCAGCGTGCCCTGGAAGAAAAAGAGGCCGACGGCGATGGCCACTGCAATTCCGAGCGCGGTTCCGATCCAGACCTGGATGCCCTCCGTGGAAAGCTCAACCGCCCGGAGGATGAGCACCAGTTCCGCGCCTTCACGGAGGACCATCAGGAAAACGAATGCGGCAATTCCCCAGCCGGCCGCGCGCGAGGACTGCTGCGCGTAGGCTTCCACGCGCGTCTCAATTTCCTTTTTCAGGCTGCGCGCCACGCGGCTCATCCACAGGATCATGGTGACGACGAGCGCGCCGGCCAGGAGCATCAGGAGGCCTTCAAATCCATCCTCACTCACGCGCCAGCGTTGAAGCAGTACCGCGGTGAAAAAACTCGCGCCGGAAGCGAGCGCCACTCCGCCCCACACGTAGCGGGTGAGGGCGCGGCGGCCGGTGCGGTTCAAATAGACGAGGACAATGCCGACGACAAGGGCGGCTTCGACACCCTCACGGAGAGCGACGAGGAGAGCTGAAAGCAACCGGACTCCAGTTGAAACTGATTTACAACTACGAAATCTAGTCTAGCCTCAACTTCCTCTAAAATCAAGTTCTTTCAAACTTTGAGGGCGGTGCCTGGCAGCACAGATTTCAATCTGTGTGCCTTAGCCTTTGGCTTTGCCTCAGACAGCCCGCACAGGCGGGAGTGCCCATGCCGCAAGAATGAGAGTTCTCGAGCAGTCTGACCACTCGCGAGAGGACAATCAGAGCTGGCACTTCTGCCGGCAGTTCCCGACCGCGTCAACGATTCATTTGTGGTGGGTTATGGACTTCAACTCGGAGCCGCCCTAACCGGGCAGCAGCGTTTCCTGGCTGGCGACCGCTTGCCAGCCTCGTTGGACCCAAACGTAGACGTGCGTAACACGCAACTGGTGGGCAAAAGCATGTCCGTTATCGGTCCCCCGCAAACTCCAGAGACAGGTAACCACGGCCGTCTCCTGAAACATGCGCACGCGGATATCGGACGCAACAAACGAATTGTACTTGGTCCTGGGATCCTCGACCCTGGCGATCCACGCCGTTTTGTCCAGAATCTGACCTGACGGCAGTATGCCCACAAATTCGTCCCCATAGACTCGCCGGAACAGCCCGCCGCTGTTCGCCTGCAACGCCCGCGCCGTCTCTCTTTCCAGATTAACCAGTTCGTCTTGCTTGATCTCTCTATCCTTCGCCAGTTCCTTCAACTCGGCAGGGGAAAGCCTCTGTGCCCGGCTGCAGGGTGCCAGTGCAATCAGGAGTATTGCCAGGCCCAGTGGGGATAGTTTTCTCATACCATGGCACCTCGTCATCCGCATTCGCCCGGTCATTCCCGGGGCATTGGAGTTTCGCAAACCTGGCCCGGTCAATCTCCAGTGTAACGCGAGCCGCGCCAATCCCGCTGAGCTTGCGCCCTTCTTCTAAACAGTCGCAGCGGATCCGGTAGTCCTGGAGTCCTCGCTGGCTTCGTTGCCGTGACCCTGCCAAACATGGATTGAGTTTGGGGAGTGCACCTTGTCCCCAGCGAAGGCGAGGGAAGCGAACCTGGCAGGGAGGATGAACTCGTAGCTCTTTCTGCCTCTCGCGGCCCATCGGGCGGCGGGGCAACAATCCCTGTACAATAGCACTCTATGCTTGGCGGGACTCCTATGCGCCGATTCGTCCTCTGCACCGGACTTCTGCTCGCCGCTGGGCTGCCAGCCTACGCCCAGTCTCCCGCGAAGCCGTCCTCCGCTCCGGCTGCCAAGAGTGCAGTACCTGCATTCAAGCCGGACCTCGACAAAGCCAAGAAAGCCTTCAAGCAGGGCATGAAAGCCGAACAGGCCGGCGATTGGCAGGCGGCCTACGACGCCTTTTCCGACGCGGTGAACTGGGCGCCGGGGACTCAGCCGTACGTCATGCACCGCGAGATTGCCCGAGGCCAGTTGGTGCAGACCAAGATGGACGCTGCCGAGCGTGAAGCCGTGTCCGGGCGGCTGGAGGACGCGCGCAAGGAATTGCTTGCGGCGAGGAGGCTCGACCCCACGAACAGCGTGGTGCGGGAGCGCTACGCGGAGTTGACCGCGCTGCGGCCCGGCCCACTCGAGGAGATCATTCCGGAAACAGAGCCGGCCGGGCCGGTGATGCTGGAACACGCGCCGGGCAAGCAAAGCTTCGATATCCGCGGGGACACCACGAAAATCTACCAGGAGATTGCGCGAAGGTTCGGCGTTGAAGTTGCCTTCGACGTGGACCTACGGCCTCGCCAGGTTCATTTCAAAATGGCCGATCTGGATTTCGCGACGGCGCTGCGCGTCCTCGGCCAGATGACCGGAACATTCTGGCGGCCTCTGACGAATCGCCTCTTCTTCGTCGCCGAGGACACGGCGCAGAAACGCAAGGACTATGCCATTTCCATCGTGCGCACTGTAATTCTTCCCGCCTCGGAGACGCCCGAGCAGATGACGGAAATTTCGCGCCTGGTGCGCGACATTGCCGGCATCACCCGGACCGACCTCGACCAGCGGAGCGGGACGCTCACACTGCGCGCTTCGCCGCAGGCGATGGCGGTGGCGACCGCCATGATCGAGGATCTCGAACAGCCGCGCGGCGAGATGGTGCTGGAGATCGAAATCCTCGAGGTGGACCGCAACTACGCGAGACTGCTTGGCGTGACGCCGCCGGAAACCGCACAAGTATTTTCCATCAGCAAGGAACAGGTCCTGGAGGCGCTACAGTCGCCCTCGGGGCTCGCGACGGTGCTGCAAGAAATCTTCGGCACGCCATCCGCGCTGAGCGGGTTGTCGCCTGCGCAGATCGCGTCGTTGCTGGGTTCGGGGAACGTGAACCTCACGTCATTAATTCCGCCGCTGGTGGCCTTCGGCGGCGGATACACGACGTTTCTGGCGACTCTCCCCGGTGCCGTGGCAAATTTCTCGGAAATGCTGTCGCTGGTCCGGCACGGGCGGCGAATCCTGCTTCGCACGGAAGACGGCAAGCCGGCCACGTTCTTCGTGGGCGAGCGGTTTCCCGTAACACTGGGGCAATTCTCTCCCAGCTTCGCCGGAATCGGCGGAAACGTGGAAGGGGTGATAAGCGCAAATTTTCCGACGACAAATCTGGACACGGGCAATGCGCCAACCTTCGTAGTCACGGGGGTCACTCGAAGTACGAACCAGAACGCGGACATGATTGTCGCGAACAACACGGACAACACTCTCTCCGTTTTTCTGGGGAATGGTGACGGAACGTTTGCTTCTCCGACGACGGTCCAGACTGGTGTCGGGCCCGTGTGGATTGCCACGGGGAATTTCAATTCCGACACGACCAAGCCGGGCGCGGACCAGATCCTCGATCTCGCCGTGGTGAACCACGGCGACAACACAGTCTCCATTTTTCTCGGCAATGGCGACGGCACGTTCAAGCCTGCGGTGCCGCCCACGATTTCGCCGGGAACAGGAACCGGGCCCGTGGCAGCGGTGGCTACAACTTTGACGAGCAGCGGCTTCACGGATCTCGTCGTCGCCAACCACGCCAACGATACGCTTTCCGTTTTCCTTGGGAACGGCGACGGCACGTTCAAGGTGCCAACCACGATTGCCACGGGCCACTCGCCGAGTTCCATTGCCGCCGCGGATTTTAACAATGATGGCAAGATTGACCTCGCCGTTACGAACGATACGGATGGCACTGTCTCCGTGTTTTTGGGCAACGGCGACGGAACATTCAAAGCCCGGACCGACTATCCCACGGGAAATTCGCCGGTCTGGGTAGCTACCGGCGATCTCAACGGCGATGGTTCGGTGGACCTGGCCGTCGCAAACAACGGAGCTCCCACCGACACGAAGACCGGCAATACCGTGTCCATCCTGCTCAATGTATTAAACGCAGCCAACAATCCCACCGGAACGTTCACGAGCAATGTAGATTTTCCGGCGGGGAATGGACCTACCTCGATTGCCGTGGCGGATTTCAATGTGGATGGACGCCTCGATCTTGTCGTCACCGACCAGACAGACAACGCAATCTCCATTCTCCTCGGGCTGGGAAATGGCCTGTTCGGCCCTAACTTCGAACTCCCCGTGCAGACGGATCCGGTCTCGATTTCGTCGGCGGATTTCGACGCAAACGGAAAGCCGGACGTTGCGATCACGAACCACGGGTCCAACACGGTGTCGGTGATACTGAACAATTCAGCGTTCGGCGTCGGCAATGCACTGGCGGAAACTCCCTTCCCGGGCGTGGAATATCTGGATATCGGTGTGAAGGTGAAGGCCACGCCGCGCGTTCATCCCAATGACGAAGTCACGCTGCAATTGAACTTCGAGCTCAGCAGCCTGACGGCGCAGTCCTTCAACGGCATTCCGGTGATTGCCAACCAATCGATCACTCAGACCGTTCGGTTGAGGAACGACGAAACGACGGCCATCGCCGGCATCTTCCAGCCGCAGGAATCGCGCAACGTCGGCGGCTGGCCCGGGCTCTCCAGCGTGCCGGGACTCGGCTACTTAACAAGCACCGTCAACACGCAGAACCAGGATTCCGAGTTGCTGATCCTGATTACGCCGAGGACGGTGGCACTGGCGCCGCGCAAGGATCACCTCATCTATGCCGGGCGAGGGGCGTTGGAAGGTCCTACGTCATTCGGGCCCACGCGGCAGGAACGGCAGATCCAGCCCACCCCTCCGGCGCAACCCGAGCCGGAAACCACTCCTCAGCCGGAGCCTCAGCCTCCGCCGCACCCATAAGCTTGCTGAAAACCTGAAAGTCTCCTGTAATCCTAAGGCGAGACTTCGAGGACAACCACCGGCTGGTAGGTGCGCGGGACCACCGGCTCGGCGATGGCGATCAACTGTCCCTGCTGGTTGAAAACTCGCAGGCGCGAAGGCTTCCACTCGCCCGAGTCGAGTTGCGCAGGCGCGCCCTGCGCCGCGGTCACCTGACCCGGCTGAATCTGCGCCAGCGGGAGATTGAACTTTGCGCCGTGGCAGACGCGCCTTTCAATGACGGGCAGCACCGTTGCGCGAGGCAGTTCGGGAAGCAGACGCTCGAGAGGAATGACGCGCTCGGCGAGCCGCCCCGCCGTTGCGTCTTCCGCCAGAGCGGCAAGAGGGATGGCTTGGTCGAGCGTAAATTCCCCGACGGCGGTGCGGACAATTTCGGCCAGATGCGCGCCTGAGCCTTGCAGCTGGCCCATATCGTGCGCGAGCGAGCGGATGTAAGTTCCCGCGCCGCATTCCACGACGAACCGGCCCAGGGATCCTTCAATGCCGGTCAGGCGGAATTCGTACACTTCCACGTCCACCGGCTCGAGCTCGACCGGCTTGTGTTTGCGCGCGAGTTCATGAGCCGGACGGCCATGAATTTTCTTGGCGGAAAATTGCGGCGGGGTTTGCCGGATGCTGCCGGTGAATTTTGCCGCCAGCGCTGCGATTTCATCCGCATTCAATACGGGCGCCAGGTCCGGGCCGAGGGGTTCGCCATCGGCATCGTAGGTGTCCGTGGCAAAACCGAAACGCACCGCGCAGGTGTAGCGCTTGCGGCGGCCGGCGTAAAAACGAGCCAGCCGCGTGGCGCGTCCCAGGGCAAGAACCAGCACGCCGGTAGCCAGCGGATCGAGAGTGCCCAGATGCCCGATCCCGCGAAAGCCAACAAGACGGCGCACCGACTCGACAACATCGTGCGAAGTTTTTCCCTGGGGCTTATCGACGACCAGGATGCCGTCGAGAGGAGGCGGCTTGGGCGTTCGGGGCATTCGATTCGGTTTGCATCTTTGCTACCGGCGGATCACCGGCGATTCGTGCGCGTGAGCCCGCGCTACTCTTCCTCGGACTTCTTCGCCTCACGAAGAAGCTGCTCGATGCGCTGGCCTTGCGCTTCGGATTCGTCCACCACAAAGAGAACTTCCGGGGCGCGGCGCAGTTGCAGCCGCTCCACCAGTTCGTGGCGGACAAACCCGGCAGCGGCTTTCAGCCCGTCCAGCGCGGCCGCGCGTTCGCCGGCATCCTGGTCGGGATCGAAGCCGACGTAAACGCGCACCGTGCGCATGTCCGGCCCGACGCGCACTTCCGTCACCGCCAGCGGAATCGCCAGCCGCGGGTCTTTCAATTCTCCCGCCAGCATCAGGCTCACTTCGTGCCGGATTTCCTCGGCAATGCGTTCGGGGCGGTGCCCGCCGATGGTCATGCGCCGTCCTCAAAATATTCGATCTCTCGCGAAACCAGGTCGCGCCCCAGCAGGCGCTCGGATTCGAGCGCAATCGCTTCGAGAGATTCTTCCAGATGCTTTCCGTCGCCGGAGATGCTCACCACTCCGATACGCGAGCGCTGCCAGAGCTCCTGGTGCTCGAGTTCGGCCACAGCCACGTTGAAGTGGGCGCGCAGGCGGTCTTTCAAGCTTCGCAGCACCTGCCGCTTGTCTTTCAGGGACCGCGCATCAGGGATGTGAATTTCCAGGGTGAGGAGGCCGATGGTCATGTCCGCTCCCGTACGTTTCAGGGGAAACGGGGGATCTGAAACAAGTCCTCAGTTGCGGCGCGCCTCGGCGCTTTCCGTCGCGCGCGCCCGCTCTGCCACGCTCGCCAGTTCCGGCGCGGCGGTCTTTTCCATCTTGAAGCATTCCAGGACGTCGCCGATTTTCACGTCGCTGAAATTTGAAACGCCGATGCCGCATTCATAGCCCTGGCGGACTTCGTTCGCGTCTTCCTTGAACCGGCGCAGCGAGCTGATCCTTCCCGTGTAAATCACCACGTTGTCGCGCAGCACGCGCACCTCCGCATCGCGCTTCATGATGCCGTCCTGCACCGAGCAGCCGGCGATCATGCCCACGCCCTTGATGCGGAACGTATCGCGCACTTCGGCGCGGCCCAGATAGGTTTCCTTGATGACCGGCGCAAGCAGTCCGGCGACGGCTTTCTTCAGCTCATCCAGCAGCTCGTAAATAATCGTGTGCATGCGGATGTCCACGCCCTCGCGCTGGGCCAGGTCGGTCGCTTTTCGCTCCGGCCGGACGTTGAACGCCACGATGATGGCGTTCGAGGCCGAGGCCAGCAACACGTCGGTCTCCGTCACCGCGCCCACGCTTGCGTGAATCACCTTCAGTTTCACCTGGTCGTTCGAAAGCTTCGGCAGCATTTCGGTGAGCACCTCAACCGAGCCCTGCACGTCGGCCTTCACCACCACTGGCAATTCCTTCAATTCGCCGGCTTTGAGCTGCTCGTGCAACTGGTCGAGAGTCAACCGGCCCGTGGAAGCCGTGCGCGCCAGCGAAGCCTCGCGCTGCTTCGACTGGCGATATTCGACGATGTGCCGCGCTTTGGCTTCGTCGGCCACCTGGAACTGGTCGCCTGCTTCGGGCACGCCCTGCAATCCGAGGACTTCGACAGGCGTCGAAGGACCGGCTTTCTTGATCGGTTGGCCGCGATCGTCGAACATGGCGCGAACTTTTCCGTACACCGCGCCGACGATGAACACATCGCCCACGTGCAACGTGCCGTTCTGAACGAGTACGGTGGCGACCGGTCCGCGGCCTTTGTCCACGCGCGATTCGAGAACCGTGCCGCTTGCCGGCGCGTCGGGATCGGCTTTCAGCTCGCGCAAATCGCCGACGAGAAGGATCATTTCCAAAAGCTTCTCGATGTTTTTCTTCGTCTTGGCCGAGACTTCCACCATCACCGTTTCGCCGCCCCATTCTTCGGGCATCAATTTGCGGTCGGCAAGCTGGCGCTTCACGCGCTCGGGTTGCGCGTCGGGCTTGTCGATTTTGTTGACGGCGACGACGATGGGCACACCCGCCGCGCGGGCGTGATCGATGGCTTCTTCGGTTTGCGGCATCACGCCGTCGTCCGCTGCGACTACAAGAATGACAATGTCCGTCACCTTCGCGCCGCGCGCTCGCATGCGCGTGAAGGCTTCGTGGCCCGGCGTGTCGATGAACACGATGCGGCGGCCGTCCACGCGCGCCTCGTAAGCTC
>Ga0187776_10001757_pt1 | contig 10961 bp, 13 predicted proteins | sample 0216_BV02_MP12_2_FD_132426 | JGI IMG/M metagenome (GOLD analysis project Ga0187776, IMG submission 132426) | Tropical peat soil microbial communities from peatlands in Department of Meta, Colombia - 0216_BV02_MP12_20_MG | ecosystem: Environmental > Terrestrial > Soil > Wetlands > Peat | place...
AGCGTGCCGGCGCTCAGCGGTTCTCGTCGCAAATGACGTAGCCCGGAGAGTGGTCTCGGTCGGATGACCGGCGAGGGCGCACGAGGCGTAGCGCAGCAGCGCTACGCGAGCCTCCGAGGACGAAGCCAGGCGCGGTCCGGGGCCGCTCGAATGCGGCGGCATTTGCGGCGGGGGCCGCTAAGCGGTGACGATCGCCATCGCGATCGCGAGCGCCGCGAGCGCGGCGCTGATCGCGATGACGAGGCGCTGCCCCGGCGCCCCCGGAGGAAAGTTCGCGCGGTTGATGCCGATCAGAGAGATCAAGACCGCCCAGATCACGAACACCGCGCCGGCGATGTAGAACGGCGTCTTCGAGGTTGCGGCGGCGAACATCATCCTGGCGGCGCGAGCCTACTCGATGTCGCCGCGGCGGGCTCCCTCGAACCGGCTCTCGGTCGCGGCGCGCTGGCCCTGGTAGTGGCTCCCGAGTCCAGGGCTGCCGTACGGGCGCTGGGCGGGACGGTCGAGCGTCATGAACGACAGCTGCGCGATCGGGAGCCCCGGGTAGAGCTTGATCGGGACTCGGGTCAGGTTGTTGAGCTCCAGCGTCAGGGTGCCCTTCCAGCCGGGGTCACAGAAGCCGGCCGTCGCATGCACGATCAGGCCGAGGCGGCCCAGGGAGCTGTTGTGCGTCGGGATGAAGGACCTGCCGACGAGGAAGACGCCGTCGGGCGAGCCGACCTGGATGCAACGGACGGGGACGGTGTCGCAAGGGCGCACGGCGGTGATCGCGCGGGCGGGAAGCGCGTGTCCCGAGCGCACGCGCCGAGAGCCTTGGGAGATTTTGGGCCGTATACGCACCTTTTCTCCCACGGGCCCACTCACCGTCACCGCCGCCTCGCCCACGGGCCCGGCGGGTGGCACCGAGTAGCGCGTCCCCTTCCGCAGGCCCTGCTCGATCTGACCGGTGGCCACGACCCGCATTCGACCGCCGCGCCGGCCCCCGACCCACACCTGCCATAGGTGATCGACGTCCGCCACCACGCTCGTCCCGTCCGAGAACTCCAGCTCACGGGTCGGACGATCGACCATCGTCTCGCTCGCATCCACCACCGGCGTCGGGCGGCCGCGGAGGTCGAACACCCAGTCGCCGGCCTCCAGCTCGCTCATCGTCCGCCACCCGTGGGGAGTCGGGACGGGCGTGTCGAGCGCGAGCGCCTTCCCCTCTATGCGCGCCACGATGTCATCCGGCAGCTCGACCCATTCGAGCGTCTGTCCGAGCGCGAACTCGCCGGGATGGATGACGAACGCGTCGTCGTCCGACACCACCACCTCCTCGGTCAGGTTCTCCGGCGGCTCGCGGAGGTCGATCGTCGAGACGCGGTAGTTGTGGAACACCCGGAACGAATCACCAAGGCGCAGGTCGACGCTCGCCGGCTGCACCAGCTCGGGGTCCCAGGGCTCCACCGTGATGCGGCCCTTCTCGACGAGGTCGAGGATCGACCCGTCGGATAGGACCGAAACCGCCCGCTCTGACATCGCGGACAAGTCTGCCAGCGGCCGCGGACCGGCGCCCCGCAGCTGCCGCGGACCGCCGCCTGCCAGCGGCCGCGGACCGGCGCCCCGCAGCTCCCCGGCCTGCCCCTAGTGATCCAGCGTCCGCGCCCGCGCGCGGACGATCCGCACCCGGGGGGGCGGCGGCGGCGCGGGGTCGCCGTGCGGACCGCGGCGCGGCCGGCGCGGGAACGGCTTGCGCGGGTGGATGCGCTGGCGCTTGATCCCGCCTTCGTCGTCCTGCGAGGACGAGGAGTCCTCAGGCTCCTGCTTGATCGCCCACCAGACAATGCAAAGCAGCCCGACGAGCGGAATCTTCAGGGCCAGCATCAACCACACGAATCCCCAGCTCACTCGATCACGATCCTACCCCCAGGCGGGCGCGGTGTCACGTCCGATTTGGGCGCCGGCGCGGGCCGCGACCCCGCCCATCCCCTAGCTCCGAAGCGCCACCGGTTTCTCGACGAAATGGGTCATCTGGCGTAGCTCGGCGACGCGGTCCGCGATCTCGTCGCTTGTCAGCCGCACCATCCGCTCGACCCCGAACTCCTCGACGTTGAACGACGCGAGCGCCGTCCCATAGGCCATCGCCTGCGACAGCAGCTCGTGACCGAGCTCGCTGCCCTGGTGAGCCGCGATGTAGCCCGTGAAGCCGCCCGCGAAGCAGTCGCCGGCGCCCGTCGGGTCGACGACCGTCTCGAGCGGGAACGCGGGGAGCGCGAAGAAGCCCTCGTCGGTGATCATCGCCGCGCCGTACTGACCCATCTTGGCGACCACCACGCTCGGGCCCCACTCGCGGACCTGCGCCGCCGCGCGCGGGAAGTTCGGCTCACGGGTCAGCTCACGAAGCTCCGCGTCGTTGAGCATCACGCAGTCGACACCGGCGATCGTCTCGATCACGGACTCGCGGACGGTCTCGATCCAGAAGTTCATCGAGTCCATCGCGACGAAGCGCGCGTTCGTGCATTGCTCCCTCACGCGCCGTTGGAGCTCGGGCTGGATATTGGCGAGGAACACGACGCCCGCCGCGCGTGAGGCATCCGAGAGCTTGGGCTCGAACTCGGCGAATACGTTCAGCTGGGTGTCGAGCGTCTTGCGCTCGTTCAGGTCCCACCCGTACTCGCCGCGCCAGAAGAACGTCTTGCCGTCGGAGACGCGCTCGATGTCTCCAGTCTCGATGTTCCGCGAGCGGAGCACGGCATACTCCGGCTCGCCGAAGTCGTCGCCGACTGGACCGACGACGTGCACGACGTCGAAGAACGATGCCGCCAGGGAGAAGTGCACCGCGGACCCGCCGAGCATTCGCTCGCGGCTCCCGAACGGCGTCGTCACCGAATCGAACGCGATCGATCCCACCACCGTGACTGGCATAGGCCGCGCAAGCGTAGCCAGTCTCTTGGCGACGGCGACGCTGGTCGCGCTGCCGGCCGGCGAGGCGCGAGCGCTCCCGGCCGGCTACGGCACCGGGCGCGGCTACTGCTCCGCGTACGGGAATCGCCCAAGCTCCTACAGCTTCGAGGACGTGTACGCGTGCGCGACGACCGCGAGCTGGGGCCCGACGCCGTTCGACTCGGCCGGCGACGAGTCGTTCCAGTGCGTGGAGCTCTCGGCTCGCTTCCTCTGGGCGATCTACGGGATCTGGGCTGGGCCCGGCACCGGCGTGCGGACCGGAGCCGACCTGGTCAGTGTCGTCCACGCGCAGCGTTCCTGGATCCGCGTCGGGTTCCCGGCGCCGGGAAGCGTCCCGGTCGCCGGCGACATCGTCAGCCTCGGTCCGGGGGGCGCGGTCGATGCCCGGTTCGGGCACACCGCGGTCGTGGTTTCCGATGACCAGCGGCACGGCAAGTTCGTGATCATGGGGCAGAACTTCCCGGTCGGCCGGGCGGGAGAGGAGACCGCATTCGTCGACTTCCGTGGCCGCCACAACGGACGCGCGCTCATCTACGGAGTCTGGACGGCCGCGTCGTGGCTCGATCTACGTCGTCGCCCGCCGCCGACGCCCGACCAGCACCTACGCTGACTGCTGCTCGTCGGCCATCGCCTGAAGCCCGCGCAGGAACACCTGCGCCATCGTCGTGTACAGCTCCGGGCTCAGTCCCGGCTCGATGATCCGCCCCACGAGGAAGCCGTCGGACATGAAGAAGGTCATCGCGGTGATGTCCTCGATCGGCAGCGCGGGCTCGGCGCCGAAACCGCTCTTCCGGCGCGCGAACACCTTCGCCGTCCGCTCGCGCATCGCTCGCTGCCGTGTGGCCAGCTCCTGGCGGAATTCCTCATTGCGAGCCGCGTACGCGAGGAACTCGAACGACAGCTTGTGCCACTCCTCGTCGGTGGCGAGCTGGATGAAGTCGGCGGCGGCGGCAAGCGCCTCCTCGTGCGGCTCGTGCGTCCCGGCCAGCAGCTTGTCGAGTCGGTCGAGCTCTTCCGAGAAGTTCTCGTCGAGCATCACCAGGAAGAGCTCCTCCTTGCTCTTGAAGTTCGCATAGAAGGCGCCCTTGGTATAGCCGGCGGCCTGGGCCACCTCATCGATCGAGGTGCCTTCGAGCCCGCGCTTGCAGAACATCTGGGCCGCGGCATGCAGCAGCGACTTGCGCGTCCGCTGCTGCTTCTCGCGCCGGGTCAGGGTCTCGGTACTCACGTCAGCACCACCTCCGCGTCTCGTCGCGGCGTCTCCGTGATCGCGCGTCTGAACACGCGCTCGGGCTCGGGGCGGGAAGGCCTCAGATGCCGGCGCCTGACGAGCTCGGCGAGCACGACCTGCATCTCGAAATGCGCGAACGACCCGCCGATGCACCGCCTGACCCCGCCGCCGAACGGGATCCACGTGTACGTCCCGGGGGGGTCCTCCAGGAACCGCTCGGGCTCGAACCGCTCGGGGTTCGGGTAGACGTCGGGCCGGCGGTGAACCAGGTAGATCGACGGCGCCACCGTCACGCCCGCAGGCAGCCGCCAACCGCCGAGCTCGACCGGCTCCGTCAGCCTCCGCGCGACCAGTGAGATCACCGGCCGCAAGCGGAGCGTCTCCGTGACGACAGCCTCCAGATAGCGCTTCTCGCCGCCCTGGACCTCCTCGCCGAGCCTCGCGAGCTTGTCCGGGTGTCGCGAAAGCCGCTCGACTGCCCACGCCAGCGCTGTGGCCGTGGTCTCATGGCCGGCGACGAGCAGCGTGAGGAGCTCGTCGCGGATCTCGCGATCGGTCATAGGGGAGCTGTCGGACTCGTGGCGCGCCTCCAGCAGCATCGAAAGGATGTCCTCGCGGCCGTCGACGTCGGCCGCGCGCCGCCGCTCCGCGATCTCCTCGTAGATCAGCTGGTCGACCCGCTCGTGAAGCCGCTGGAACGGCGCGAACCGTGAGAGACGCTCGGGCCCCAGCAGGATCGGCAGCAGCAGCATGTGCGGCTGCGTCAGCATGTCGAGCAGCCGACGCAACTCGACGCGCAGCCGCTCGAGGCGGTCCCCCCGTCCGAGTCCGAACACGGCGCGCAGGATGATCTCGAGCGTGATCGCCTGCATCCGCGAGCGGAGCCGGTATGGCTCGCCGCTCGGCCAGCCGTCGATCTCGCGCGCTGCCACCTCGGCCATGAGCTCGCCGTAGCGCTGCATCCGCTTGCCGTGAAGCGGTGGAAGCAGCAGTTTGCGCTGCTCAATGTGGGCGTCCTCGTCGAGCAGAAGCAGCGAGTGCTCGCCGAGGATCGGGAGCAGGATCCGGTTGCCCTCGCCCGCGTGGAACACGCGCGGATCCCCGGTGAACACCTGCTTGATGTGCTCGGGGTTGGACAGCACGACCCACGTGCCCTCCTGCACGATCCGCAGCGTGAAGACGTCGCCGAAGCGGGCCGCGCACTGAGACAGGAGCCACTGTGCGCGCCGCGTCCAGATCGCGGTTTGGAGCGCGGAGGGCATTCGCGGGCCGGGTGGCAGCGAGGTGCTCATGCCGTCGCCCGCCGTACTACCCCGCGCGGACACGACAGCCGCCAGGGGCGCGGGCCCGCCGCCGTCGGCCTCTCCTGGCGGCGGCTGGCCAGATAGGTCCCGACCGGCTCGGAAACGTTCCGCAGCCAGTGCAGCTCCCGCTCGCCACAGTCCACGTCCCTGATGCCGTAGGCGGCCGCGCGGGTCGCCTCGCTCACCATCACCTCGCCGCCGGGGGCGACGGCGCACAGCCGCGCCGCGACGTTCACGGTGCGGCCGTACCAGTCGCCGTCGTTGGCGACCGCGGGGCCGGTGTGGATCCCGACCCTCACCGGCGGCACGCCGGGCTCGTCGCCGAGCTCGTCGACGAGGCGCAGCCCGAGCCGGATCGCCGCCTCGGGCCTGTCGCACTGAAGCATCAGCCCGTCCCCGATCGCCTTGACCTGCTCGGCGCAATGCTCGACCAGAAGCTCGCCCACTCGGCACTGCAGCGCCAGTACGACTTCGAGCGCGCGGTCGTCGCCCTCCAGCTCGGCCAGCGCCGTGAACCCGACGAGGTCGGCGAACAGGAAGGTGTGCGCCAGTTCTGGCAACTCGGATACCGCCGGGTATGTAAATCACATACTGCTCGGTATGTCAAGTGAGGGCGAGCGTCCGCGGGATAATCGGGGCCGGAGAGCCTTTCGCGACCGTGATCGAACGCAGACTCGACATCGTCCGCGCCGGCTACGACGACGCCGGCTGCCACAACCGGGCGCAGGCGCTGCGCTGGATGAGCGAGGGCCTCGGGCGCGGCCTCACGGTGACGCCGATCGAGACGCGCCAGCTCGCCGACGGCCGCGTGCTGATCCTGCTCCAGCGCAGCGCCCCCACCGAAGGCGAGAGTGCACCGCCGCCACACGGGCAGATCCTCAGCTTCCGCGATGACAAGATCACCGAGATCGTCTTCTATCCGACCGAGGCGGCAGCCCTGGACGCAGCCGGGCTCGCCTGACGTGCCCCTCTACGACTTCCGCTGCCACGCGTGCGGAGGTCGGTTCGAAGCACGCGCCGCGCCAGACGAGCGGCCGGCGTGCCCGGTCTGCGGCGCTCCCGACTGCGAGCGCTTGCTCTCGCCGTTCGCGGGGCCGTTCACGGTCGTCCCCCGGGGGCGGACGGCGCGTCGCTCCGACGCGGTGCGCGGCGACCGAGAGGAGCAACGGCGCGAGCGACGGGAGCAGCGGCGCCGGCGAACCTAGCAGCACCTCCGAGCGGCCGGGCGGCCGCATGAACCATCGACAACCGGCCCATCCGACGCCGCTTTCTGGTGTTATGACGCGCGCACAGACCGGGTAGGTTCATACAATTGGACGATTTTCGATCTACTCGTCCCTGCCGATCCAGGTTGTATCCGCCCCGCTTCCTATCGTTGGCAGGAACGAAATGTCGTGGTCATCTCTCACACGCGTCGTAACTCTCGCCCGCCGCTCGAGGCATTCGCACGAGGGCGCCCGGCAGGGAATCGCCGGTGATGCCTCCGCTCGCAGCCGCCACCCGGCCATGGCGGGATTGAACGTCCCGCCGGTTCACGGCCGGCACTGCATCTGCCACCGGTGCGAGCGTCAGGCCAACTCGGCGTCCTGACGCCCGCTGCCGCCGTGCGCCGGCGTTCCTAGCCTGCGGCCGGCTCGGGCGCCGGCAGCGACGGCTCGACCCGCAGCCACCGCGCCGGACGCCTCGGCAGCCACCAGTTCCAGCGGCCCAGCAACGAGACCACTGCCGGCACCAGCAGCGCGGCACAAGCGGCGCGGTGTTGCCGCCGGTGTGATAGAGCCTGGTGATCCGGCTGTTGGTGACGAATCCCTCGCGACCAGGCACGGAGAACGTTCTGCTGAACGACTTCGTCGACGATCCGACGCTCGCGATCCCGACGAGCGTGACGAGCACCCAAAAGGCCGCGACGAGTCGTTTGTGGGCGAGGATCCAGCGGGTGATCGAGGTCATCATCTACGCGTGGCTCCTGTGCAGTTTGGGAAGCGAACGATATGTAGAACAAACAATTTCGGACATCTACCGTGGGTGGCTACACTTTCTTGACGAATGCCTGACAATTCCGACTTCCCGATCCACGAGGCGCTCGCCCGCAACACCGGCTTTCTGATCAGCCGCCTCGGCTGGTTCGCCCAGAGGCGCTTCTCGGAGCGGATCGCGGCGGTAGGGCTGACGCCGCGCGGGTGGGGAGCGCTCAACGTGCTCGAGAAGGAGGGCGCGATCACGCAGCACGCGCTCTGCCGATCGGTCGGAATGGACCCGAGCTCGATGGTCGCGACGATCGACGAGCTCGAGGCCCAGGGGCTCGTCGAGCGACGCCGCAACCCGCAGGACCGGCGGGCCCATGCGCTGTACGTGACCGAGCTCGGGCGAATGACGCTTGGCCAGGGACGCAAGCTCGCGCGCCAGGCACAGGAGGAGCTGCTGGGCCCGCTGAGTGCCGAGGAGCGCGACCAGCTCCACGCTTTGATGCTGCGGCTCGTCAAGAACGCCCAGGAGCTGCGCAGGACCGAGTCGGGCGTCTCCGGCCCCGCGCCCGCCTCGAGCAAGGGCTGACGCCGTGCTGACGATCCTCGGCGGCGGGGGCTGGTTTCCCGCCCACGGCCGACACACGGCGTGCGCGCTGTTGCGCCGCGGCGAGGCGGCGGTGATGATCGACGCCGGCACCGGAGTCGGCCGGCTGGTGGAGCGACCGGGATTGCTTGCCGGAGTGCGCCGGCTCGACATCGTGCTGACCCACTTCCACCTCGACCACGTCGCCGGGCTCGCGTACCTGCCCGCGATCGGCGTCTGCGAGCAGACCACGGTCTGGGGCCCGGGCCGCCTGCTCTACAGCGTCGGGACGGGAGAGCTTCTCGACCGGGTCTTGCGCGAGCCGTTTCACCCCGTCCCGTTCGAGGACCAGGAGATCATGGTGCGCGACATCCCCTCGGGCGAGCTCGACCTCGGCGCCTTCCGGGTCGAGACCCGCCGACAGGATCGACACTCGGCGCCGTCGCTCGGGCTGCGCTTCGGCGACGAGCTCGCGTGGATCACCGATACCGCCTATGACCCTGGGTCGGAGTCGTTCGCGCGCGGGTGCCGGCTGCTGGCGCACGAGGCGTGGTTCACGCGCTCGGCGCCGCGCAATCCGGACATCCATTCTTCCGGCGAGCAGGCCGCCAAGGTGGCTGCGGCCGCGGGAGCCGATCGGCTGCTCGTGATCCACCTGCCGCCGTTCGAGCGATCGCTGGATGCGCTGCTGCCCGAGATCGAGGCGGGGTTCCCGCGCGCGCAAGCGGCGCACGACGGGCTCGAGCTGCAGCACGTAGCGGAGCCGGCCGCGTAGGACCGGCTCGCCCGGGTCGGGTTCGGCCGGGGCGCCGATCGACGCGCGGAGCAGGCCGCGAGGCGAGCGTGGTCGGTTTCTGTTGACTATGAACAGAAATCGACCACGCTCACGGGCGCCCGGGCCACACGCTGCACGCCCACGACCCGCTACGCGACGCGCGGCCGCGCCCGCCACCCGCCCGCGCAGCCGGCTACGCGACGGCGGCGAGCTCGCCGGCCTCGGCCGGCACCGGACTGACCCGCGTCCGCGCGGCGTACGCCAGCGCGATCCCCACCCCCAACAGCGCCCACGTGACCGGGTCCTCCAGGAAGTCGGCGTACAGCTGGGTGTGGAACACCAGCGCCAGGAAGGCCGCCGCCACCGCGGCCCGGGCCGGTTCGTACCGTGCGCCCTGCACGAGCAGCACCCCGGCGGCCACCACCAGCGCGATGTACGGCAGCTCGCCGATCAGCCCCTGCTCGGCGCCGATCGTGATCGCGATCGTGTGCGACGCCGAGAGGTTCCTCGAGGTCGCGGGATTGAAACGCTGGTACTCCGTCTCGAACGATCCGGACCCGTAGCCCCACAGCGGGCGGTCGCCGAACAGCTGAAGGCCACCGCTCACCAGCCCCGCGCGGCCGCTGGAGGCTCCGTTCAGGCCCTGGTTGAGCCCGAACGTCTTCGGCGAAATCGCCACGGCGGCGGCGCCGAGCGCGACCACGGCGATGGCTGCGAGCAGCGCCGGCCGCGCGCGCCAGCGCATCGCGCCGAGGATCGCCAACCCCACCAGGAGCGCGCCGAGGCTCGAGCGTGACAGCGTCAGCACCAGCCCTCCCCACAGAACCGCGAGCGCGCCGACGCTGAGCAGCTGATCGCGCTGGCTGCGGTCGTACAGCAGCACGGACGCGAGCAGGATCATCACCAGCACGAGGAATCGCCCGAAGATGTCGGGGTCGAAGAACACGGAGTTGATCGCGAAGTAGGTGTGCACGTTGTTCTGCGCGATCAGCTTCGGGTTCAGCAGCAGCGTCTTGGTCGCGTATTCGACGAACCCGATCCCGACGAAGGCGAGCGCCAGGCAGACGACGAGCACCAGGCACTGGCGCAGCAGCCGCGCACTCCAACGGAGCCTGCGCAGCAGGCAGAACATCAGCGCAAACGGGACGTAGAAGAACGCCATCTGCTGGAGCGCCTTCTCGAAGTCCGGGGAGTAGATCGCCTGGATCGCGTACAGCACGACGTACACGGCGAGTAGCCATTCGACCCAGCCCGTGGGCGGCGAGGGCTCGACCAAGCCGTCGCCTTCTGCGCTGCCGCGCCGACCGCGGAGCGTGGGGATGACGTGCGCGAGCGTCCCCGCGCCGACCACCAGATAGAGCGGCACGAGCAGGTTCGAGGTGGTGCCGCCCGCCGAGATCGGGATCCGGAACGGCAGCGCCGCGGTCACGAGCACCGCCAGCAGCCACGGGCGCCGCGCGATCTGCACAGCCACCAGCGCTACCACGGCGAGCCCGACGATCCCTAGCGCGGCCGCCACCAGCGGATGCCGATGGACGAAGCCGAGCTGCTGGGAGTGCCAGATGTCGGCGAGCAGGAGCACCGGCGTGAGCACCAGCGCCCCCAGCATCGCCGCGGCCCGCGCGCGCGGGTCCGGGTACACCAGCGCGAGCGCCACCAACACCGCCGCCAGCACCACGCCCGCCTTCGGCACGGGTCCACTCAGGGCTGCCAGCTCGATCACCCGCTGCATGATCCTCTACCTTCTTAAGCGATGCCCCACGCCAAGCCGGCGGCGGCGCTGTGCGCCGCTGCGATCTTCCTGTGCGGGTGTAGTTCCGTGGTCAAGCCGTCGCAGGGGCGCGGCAAGGTCGATGACCCCCGGACCTACGCGGCCGGCAACCACCTCAAGTGCATGCAGCAGCACCATCTCCCCGTCCAGGAGGTCGGCCGCACCGGGATCCAGGTCGGGCCGCTTCCCGCGGGGCCATCCGTGTGGTTCGAGCCGACGGTGGGCGCCGCGCAGTCGCAGCAGATCCACGGGCTTTCCCAGGGCGCCGAGGCGATCGGCAGTGCGCTGCTCTACACACACGCCGCCCCTGACGCCGAGCTGAAGGTAATCGAGGACTGCCTGGCCAAGGGCGTCACCGGCTGATCGATCCGTAACCCAGAACCACTA
>Ga0187776_10001758_pt1 | contig 10959 bp, 10 predicted proteins | sample 0216_BV02_MP12_2_FD_132426 | JGI IMG/M metagenome (GOLD analysis project Ga0187776, IMG submission 132426) | Tropical peat soil microbial communities from peatlands in Department of Meta, Colombia - 0216_BV02_MP12_20_MG | ecosystem: Environmental > Terrestrial > Soil > Wetlands > Peat | place...
ACCGCCAATCAGCCAGTGTTCCTGCGCAGCGCCACGAAGCCAATTGCCCCCATGGCGAGCACAAGTAGGCCGACAGCCCAGGCGCTCAAGGTCGGGGTCGGTGTGGCACTGGATACCGGCGGCGGCAAGGGGTTGTTGCTGACGGCGATTGCGAAGTCAGCGATGCCGCATAGATTCTTGTGGCGGGCCATGTATATGTATCCTTGTGAACCCCACGACGTACCGATGGAGTTCTTGACGATCCAGTAGTCCCCGCCCGTCGCATAACCCACGATCAGCACTGCTTGCGTCGGATTGTCGGCGCTGCACGGTCCATTGAAGATCCCGCCGTGGTAGGCATTGAATGCTGCGCTCGCGTTGACCAGCGCCAGTACCGGACCTCGGGAGACGTAATTCTGGAGCGATACTTCATCGCCAGGCGGCACGCGTCCCGCACCCGGGATCGTCGCCACGGGGATGACTGCCTTGCACGTTCCCTCGACGGCGGTATAGGGGTAGGAGACCGTGGCCGTGAGGCCACCCTTGGCGATGACCGTTCGCAATGCCGCGATCGGACTTCCACCGCTGCAGCCCGATCCCGAACGGGTGCAGTCGAGCAGTTGCTGCTCGGAGAGGTTGAATAGCTGGCCCGCCCGGATTTGGTGATCGCCTTCTACCAGCTCCGTCACGGCAAAGGCCCAGCTCGCGTCACACGCCCCTTCGTTCTTCACCGGCGTCACCGCTCCTTTCGACCGCCAGTCCTGGTCGCCCGGGTTGCCCGTCAGGACGGGCAGGACCGTAAGCCGGTCGTAATCCGTAGTGAGGACGGCGGCACCCGCGCTGACCACCGCTCCGGCAAACACTCCGGCGATGACGAGACGAAGGGGGAAGCGGTCGACGGACGCAAGCAAGGCAATCATGGCGGCGCATATTATCCCGAAACAACCAACTTGCTCGGTCTCCATGTGTTGCGCGAGTCGGTCGTGACACGGAAGTGCAGCATATCCGCGTTATCGGGAACCAGTTCGGCCGCAGCCCGATACTCGATCATGCTCTCGCAAGAAACGATGCGTGTCTTGTCAGGATGCCGACAGTCGCTCGTTGTGAACCTCGTGAATCGAACCCGCGCCCCTGCCCCGGAGGGGACCTCCCAAGCCAGGCACTGTCGCAGCGAAACGCTTTGGAGGATCCGATGCAGCGCCTACGCTGCGCCGAATAGGAGGAGGCATCATGAAGGTAATCTGCACAACCGCGGCGACGGCGCTGCTGATTGGGTCGACAACCTCGTTCGCGCAAGCCCCATACCCGCAAACGCCCTGGTACTTTGGCGCGGGGGTCGGTACCGGGCATCTGAGTAGGTCAGCGGGCGATCTCACCGGTCTTAACAACGCGACGCTAGACGATAACGACGTGTCGTGGACGGTTCGCGGCGGATGGCGTTTCAGTCCTTACACCGCGATCGAACTCGGCTATTACGACTTTGGTCGATACAAGTTCCACGGCACCGCGGTGGGGCCGGCCGTGCCGGTCGATGGTTCGGCACGCGCCCAGTCGGTCGGGCTGTCCTTTGTCGGCATCATCCCGATTGGCACCGTCGATCTTTACGGCCGCATCGGCTATGCACACTCACAGCTCAAGTTCAACGCGAATGGCCCGCTGAACACAGGCAACCAGAACGAAAGGCAAAACGAGGCGACCTACGGCGCTGGTGCGAGATGGACTTTCGTCCCGAACTGGGCGCTGTTTGCGGAATGGGTCAAGAACGATCGAATCCGTGTAGACAGCTTTGTCGGCGGGATAGATTTCCGATTCTAGGGCGACGATCGAGCGTCCTTCTTTCAAGCGGCATCCCGCGATGCCAGCTAACGGTCCCCGATGATGAATCGCCCACCGCGGTGCTGGAAGAAATACGTGCGCGCCCATTCCATCATCGCTACGAAGCGGTTGCGAAAACCGATGAGAAACATGACGTGGACGAATGCCCAGATCAGCCACGCCGGCAAGCCCGCCAGCTTGAGAGGCCCGATCTCGCACACCGCACGGCCGCGGCCGATGACCGCCAGCTTGCCTCTATCCCAATACTTGAACGCTAGCCGCGGTCGCTTGCCAAGGTCATCGGCGATGCACCGCGCCGCGTGGCGCCCCATCTGCATCGCGACCTGGGCCACGCCAGGCAGTGGCGCGCCGCTCGCCGCGTCCTCGTAGTGCGCGGCGTCCCCAATCACGAAGATCTCCTCGTGACCTGGCACGGCACCATCGGTGCCGACGAGTACTCGCCCCTGGCGATCGAGCGGTACGCCGAGGCAGGCGAGCACAGGCGCACCGCGTGTACCTGCCGCCCACAGTATGCAGGAGGTCGAAATACGCTCTTCGCCGGCAACAATATAGTCGCGGCCTACCTCGGTCACGAGCTTCCGCGTCTGCACTTCCACCCCCAGCCGCTGGAGGTCACGCAGCGTGCGAGCGGAGAGGGCCGGCGCAAAATTCGGCAGGATCCGCTCGCCGGCATCGAGTAGCAGGATGCGCGCGTCCGCCGGATCGATGGCTCGGAACTCGTGGCGCAGCGTGTAGTTTTTCATCTCGCCTATCGCGCCGGCGAGCTCCACGCCGGTGGCGCCTCCTCCGACGATGACGAACGTCAGATGCGCGCGGCGCCGTTCACGATCAGGCTCGCTTTCGGCTTGCTCGAAGCCGAGCAGCACGCGGCGTCGCATTGCCAGAGCGTCCTCGACAGTCTTCAGCCCCGGCGCGTGCGCCGCCCATTCCGGATGCCCGAAGTAGTCGGTGACGACGCCGGGCGCGAGGACGAGCCAATCGTACGCCAACGCATGGCCCTCGGTCGTTCGCGCTTGCCGGGCCGCGATGTCGATCGCCTCGATCGTGAGCATGTGGACGGCCACGCTGCGCCGCTTGCGAAAGAGCATCCGCGTTGTGGCCGCGATCTCGTCGACCCCGAGCGCCGCGGTGGCGACCTCGTAGAGCAGCGGCTGGAAGAGGTGGTAGTTGACCCGGTCGACGAGTGTTACGCGAACCGGCACGCCCTTGAGGGCATGCGCGCAGCTCAAGCCGCCGAAGCCGGAACCGACGATCAGGACGTGAGGTTGACCAGTCTCGGCCACCGGACCGTTGCTCCGAGGTGGATTGCCCACTGTCCTATGTGCCCCCGTTCCGGGAAGCGACAGGCAAATGCCTACGGCGAAGGTGACCTGCGCTCGAGCTCGCGCAGGTGCTTGCGTGCCTCCTCGGCGGACTCGTAGATATGCGGCGCGACACCACGGCTCGCGAGCGCATCTCCGAGCTTGAGGCGCAGGAAACCGCTCGTGGAATAGCGCGTCACTCCCCAGTAATAGCTGTCCATCAGGCGACGCACCATCTCGCCGTAAGGCTCGACGACGTCCGGCAGGATCGTCGCGTTGTCGTAGTTCACGATCGCGTAGACCTTTCGCCCCAGCGGCTTCAACTTGCGCTCGGCCTGTTCCCGGATCTCGTCGATGTCCTTCTGGCTGCGAATGGTCAAGCGTTCGAAATTGACGAAAAAGAGGTTCAGTTCCGGATCATAGGTGAACCGACGGTCGAGCGGAATCGACAGCAGCTGCTCGCGCAACCCCATCGGCGCAGGCTGGAAGATACGGGCGTCCATCAACGTCGGTGGCTGCTTGATGACCGGGCGAAAGCCCATATGCTTGAGGATGTCGCGCTCGAGGTCGATGCCGGGGGCGAGCTCGGTCAGAACCAGCTCGCCTTCCGAAAGCCGGAATACGCAGCGCTCGGTGATCAGGAGGACGGGTTGGCGGCGCTTCGTCGCGTACTCGCCGCTGAAAGTACGCTGCTCGACCTCGTGCACGAACTTGTGCGCGGTCCCCTCCTCGAGAATGACCACCTTGCCGTCCTCGATTGCGACTCGCAGCCGGCCCGCCGTGAACGTCCCGACGAAGACGACTTCCTTGGCATTCTGGCTGATGTTGATGAATCCACCGGCGCCCGCCAGGCGAGCACCGAACCGGCTCACATTCAAGTTGCCTTGGCGGTCGGCCTGCGCGAGTCCGAGAAAGGCGATGTCGAGGCCGCCGCCGTCATAGAAGTCGAACTGCGATGGCTGATCGATGACGGCCTGGGTGTTCGTGGCGGCTCCGAAGCTCAAACCGCCCGCCGGAATGCCGCCGATCACCCCCGGCTCGGCTGTCAGCGTCAGCAGATCGATCACGTTCTCCTCGGCGGCGACGCTCGCGACGCCTTCGGGCATGCCGATGCCTAGATTGACGACGCTGTTCGGCTTCAGCTCCAGGGCGGCGCGGCGGGCAATGACCTTGCGCTCGCTCAGCTCCATCGGCTCGATCGCGCTCATCGGTACCCGGATCTCGCCGCTGAAGGCAGGATTGTAGGGTTCGCCGAACGTCTGCATATGCTGCTCGGGCTTTTCCGCCACGACAACGCAATCGACCAGAACGCCCGGAATCTTGACCTGGCGGGGATTGAGCGTGCCTCGCTCCGCGAGTCGCTCGACCTGCACGATGACGATGCCGCCGGAGTTTCGCGCCGCCATCGCAATCGCCAGCGCCTCGAGCGTGAGCGCCTCGCGCTCCATCGTCACGTTTCCATCGGCGTCCGCGGTCGTCCCTCGCACGATCCCGACGTTGATGGGAAACGTCCTGTAGAGCAAGCACTCCTCGCCATTGACCTCGATCAGCTCGACCAGGTCTTCCGTCGTACGCTCGTTGATCTTGCCCCCGCCGTTGCGCGGGTCGACGAACGTACCGAGACCCACCCGAGACAGGTGACCCGGTTTGCCCGCCGCGATGTCGCGATAGAGCTGCGATATCACGCCCTGCGGAAGGTTGTAGGCCTCGATCTGGTTGTCGATCGCGAGCGACTGGAGCGCGGGCACGAGTCCCCAATGGCCGCCGATCACGCGCTTGACCATTCCCGGGTGGCCGAAGTGATTGAGCCCGCGCTCCTTGCCGTCGCCTTGCCCCGCGGCATAGACGAGCGTCAGATCGCGAGGACTTCCGATGCCGCTCGGATCCTCCTGGGCGCCGGCGACGAAGCGCGCTTCGAGAGCGACGGCGACGCACTCGGGGAAGCCGATGCCGACGAAGCCGCCGGTGGCAATCGTGTCGCCGCTCGTCACGAGCGCAACCGCCGCCCGCGCGGTGACGATCTTTCCCTTCTCGAAGGTTCTGAGCGCGGCCAGCGTTTCGCTCGCCGCTCGCACGGATTTGTCGATCATGGCCAGCCTCAACCGAATCAGTAGAGTCCTGTGAGGTAGTAGAACGCGATCACGACGAACACGGCAATCGTCTTGATGCAGGTCACTGCGAAGATGTCGCCGTAGGAAGTCCGGTGCGTGAGACCGGTCACGGCGAGCAACGTGATTACTGCCCCATTGTGCGGCAGCGTATCCATGCCGCCGCTCGCCATCGACGCGACGCGATGCAGGACCTCCAGCGGGATGTTGGCCGCGTTGGCCGCCTGGATGAACGTGTCCGACATGGCGGCCAGCGCGATGCTCATGCCCCGGAGGCGGAGCCCGTGATCCCGGCGAGCGTCGTGACGGTGATGGCCTCGTTGACCAGCGGGTTGGGGATGGCCTTCAGGGCGTCCGCGACGACGATGAAGCCCGGAAGCGCGGCGATCACGCCGCCGAAGCCGTATTCCGAAGCCGTGTTCATGGAGGCGAGGAGGGAGCCGGCAACCGCGGCCTTGGTCCCTTCGGCGAACTTCGCAATGACCGGCTTGAACGCGAAGGCGATGACCGTGAGGATTCCGACGAGCAGCGCGCCCTCGACCGCCCAGATCGCGGACAAACCGCTTCCTGGACGGTGACCGGGTGGCCGGGGATGGGGATCGTCACGCTCCCGCCATAAAACTGCGGGATCAGAACGGTAAACACCTTGTTCAGGATGCCTACGACGAACAGCGGCAGGATTGCGAGCCAGGGGTTCGCGAGCTTCTGCTCCTCGAACGGTTCCGGCTCGTTGACCAGATCCGTGCCGTATCCCTCGCCTTTCGCGGCCGCCTGCCGCCGACGCCAGTCGAGATAGGCGAGACCGACGACCAGGATGAAGATCGAGCCGAGGATGCCCAGCCACGGCGCGGCATAGGTGTCCGTCTTGAAGAACGTCGTCGGGATGATGTTCTGGATCTGCGGCGTGCCGGGCAACGAGTCCATCGTGAACGTGAAGGCCCCCAGCGCGATCGTGCCGGGGATCAGGCGCTTCGGGATGCCGCCCTGCCTGAACATTTCCGCCGCGAACGGGTACACGGCGAACACGACCACGAACAGCGAGACGCCCCCGTAGGTGAGGATGGCGCAGACGAGGACAATCGAGAGCATCGCCCGCTTCTGCCCGACGAACCTGATGACGGCCGATACGATCGACTTGGAAAATCCGGACAGCTCGATGACTTTCCCGAAGATTGCGCCGAGCATGAACACCGGGAAGTAAAGCTTCACGAACCCGACCATCTTGTCCATGAAGATCCCGGAGAACATCGGCAGGACCAGCGCCGGATCGGTTAACAGGACCGCGAGCAGTGCCGCAACAGGCGCGAACAGGATGACGCTGTAGCCGCGATAGGCGACAAACATCAAGAAGACCAGCGCACCGAGCACGATGATGAAGCTCATGGTCAGCCCTCCGAAGAGTCCGACGACATTCGAGGCGACAACGCGCCCCTCGGCGCGTGTTCAGTAGCTGGAGGCGTTCGGGGTGAGGATCGTCATCAGCTCCGTCTCCAGCTCGCGGATGAGGCGCTCGTGATGTTCGATCGTCGCCTTCAGCAGGTCGCGGATGGACAAAACGCCGGTCACGCCGTCGCCATCCATCACGGGCAGATGGCGGAACCCGTGCGTGTTCATCAGCGCCATGCATTGCGGAATCGTGTTGGCCAGCGTCACGGTCACGACTTTGTCGGTCATGATTTCCCGGATCATCGTGTCCTTTGACGACTTGTTCTGCAGGACCACTTTGTGCGCATAGTCGCGCTCGGACAGGACACCGACCAGACGAGTCCCATCCAGAACGACAAGGAAGCCGATACCGTGACTGGCCATGACCTGGAGCGCCGAAAGGACCGAATCGGCGGGCTTCACCGCCCAAACACCCTTGGGCTTGGCCGCGAGCAGCTCCTTGAGCGGCCGGTAGGCGAGGAGCTGCTCCGGTGTCTTGATGGGATTCGCCATAGTCTCCTCCTTGCCACGACGGAAGTACGCTTGCAAAGGGTACCCCCGCGCAGTTGCGCGCGCAAACGCGACGAAGCTGCGTTGCCTTGGCGATGGCAGCGCCGGCGCGCTCGCCCGTGGAACCGGTACCGCCTCCCGCTGCGGCGCGGTCCGCCGAAACGAAGACGGTCTCGCAGGCCGAGCTCTACCAGCTCGTCGCGCCGCTCGAACCAGGGATCTGCGGACTAACGGTCCGTGCCTAGAAGCACATCACAACGCCGTGGAGACGTTGGCTTTCTGCACTGGCGGCCTGGGTCTATTTCGCGCGTGTTTCTCCGGGATCTTCGCTCTTGCGCGGTGGCTTGCCGGGGTTCGTAGACCCAGCCATCGGGGAGGCGCGTTGTCCGCTGTCGTGGCGCGCGGCCATTGCCGCGGCCCGTCAGGCACTCATTGCTTCCGGGGTGAATGGCTTTCCGACACGAGATCCTGCTCCGCTGACGCGAGGGACCCGGACGCGGGCGCGCTGACACGATAGACATTCTGCAAGTTGGTACCGATCGGCTCGGTTCCCCGCTTTAGGTCACTCGGTGTCCCGGTTGCCGAAGCGATCGACGCTTCGCGGACGCCGCGAACTTCGATTCGCTCGAGGCTGACAACGGCTTCTCTGGCTGCCGACGGCGCAGCGCGTACCACCTCCGTGCCCATCCTGTCGGCGGAATCGATCATCGCCGGCACAAGTACGAACAGACCCAGCGTCGTCGCCGTCATGGCAATGGAGACAATGCCGAGCACCAGGCGGGGCATGGAAGATCGATAGTCGTTCATAGGCGCCTCCTTGAAGGCATCGGTTGCGGGCACGATGCATCCTAGGCAGGCGCAGCGAACAGCTCAATTCACATGCGACAGTTCCGGCAAATCGATGGTCGAAGTCGCTCCGCGGGACGACGAGTCACTGCGCCGCGCATTCCAGTGCGACGGAGGAAGTATCCAAACAGTCTGCCGTGCCGCGAGCGATCAGGCGCGGCTCGCGTGCTGACGGGCCACGGGGCGCGTTGAAACGAACGATGGCGCACGTTTCGCGGAGTGCGCGGATCGTCTCAGGTGCAGAACTTCGTGCCTATTTCCCCGCCTTCCGTCGCATGCGTTGGCGAAATCGTCGCATGTCGCTTCAGCTTTTCCCCAATGAAAGTAGGCTGCGGTCGGAGTCAGCGAGATGCCGAGTGAAGGCTCCTCTTATCGTCATCCAAGATGGCTCTTTGCTGCCGGAGCAAATCCTCCGGTGCCGGCGAGAGAACCTCGCGGACAATGTAGTAATCGAGAGGGAGTTCATCATGTCTCTGCGATATCACGCCAAGCACGCAGCCGTCCTTGCCGCAGTAGCGTGCCTCTTTGCGGTCCCTGATGCCGGCGCCATCGAAGCGAATAACGGGCTCGAGTTGGCTTCGGCGTTTTCCGCACCAGTCTCCGCTCCGTGCCACCCGGCGTTGGGTGCGTGCACAAAGCAACCGCAGCGCTCGGTCACCTTCGCGAACGGCAGCGCAATGATTGCGTACCAGGACGACGCTCCAGTGCCGGACCCCGCGTCGGCGCCGTGCCATCCTGCCCTGAAGGCCTGTCCCAACTGGAAACGCGCTGCCAGGTAAGACCGCGGCGGGTGCGTCGGAAGCTCTCTTCCCGAAGCACCCGCTACCCCCATTCAATCCCCGATTCTCCGGACTGATTCCACCCTTGCCGGTGTTCGTCTGATTCTCGTCAACCACGCTTCTCGCAGGCATAAGCTTTGAGCGACCTGACTTGGCGCAAGCGCGCCGTTCGGGTATATAGACCCAAGAAGGGAGGCGTCGGTGAGCGCACTGAAAGCGGTCATCGCCGAAGACGAGCCGGTGCTGCGAGTCGATTTGAGGAAGACGCTCGCGAAGCTCTGGCCGGAACTGGTGATCTGCGCCGAAGTGGAGGACGGCGTCGAGGCGCTGCACGCGCTCAACGAGCACGCGCCCGACATCCTGTTCCTCGACATCCAGATGCCCGGCATGTCCGGGCTGGAAGTCGCCCGGCAGGCGAGCGGCAAATGCCACGTGGCCTTCGTCACCGCTTACGACAAGTACGCGGTGGCGGCCTTCGAGGAGGGCGCGGTCGACTACGTGATGAAGCCCTTCTCGGCAGCGCGGCTCGCCACGACGGTCGCGCGGCTCAAGGAGAAGATGGCGAGCGCGCCAGCGAGTCTCGATGGCCTGCTCAAGGCGCTGGCCCAGCTTGCCAACGGCGCCAAGGAGCATCTGCGCTGGGTCACCGCCTCGCAGGGCAACGAGGTGCGGATCATCACGGTCGAGGAGATCTGCTACTTCCAGTCAGACGCCAAGTACACGCTGGTGGTCACGCCCGAGCGGGAGTCGCTGATCCGCCGTCCCATCAAAGAGCTGATCGAGGAGCTGGACCCGCAGATGTTCTGGCAGATCCACCGCGGGACTCTGGTGAACGTCAACGCCATTGCCGGAGTGCAGCGCGAGATCGGCGGACATCTGAGGGTCAAGTTGAAGCAACGCAAGGAAACGCTGCCGGTGAGCGAGCCGTACATGCATCTCTTCAAGTCCATGTAAGCCTATATCTGCTCGCTCGGCCGAATGTCGCGCAAGCGCAAACACTTATGGAATTGAACGCGACCCTGGCGAGCTTCCTTCGCTCCGATCCCGATTACGAGCCGTTCGGATGGTCCTGGCTGCGCGGGCTGACGCCGGCTAGGGTCGGACTGGTCGCTGCAGTCTGCCTGCTGGTTCTGCTGCGCGACTATTCGACGGACTTCCTCCAGGACAAGCCGCCACCGGTCCTCAACTGGACGTTCGGGATCACGCTGGACACAGCCCAGTGGTTGCGTAATGTCTTTCCTGCGGTCTTGCTGGTTACCGTTGCAGACAACCTCTCGGCGGACGCCCGCACGCCGGTGCGCGTGATCAGCCTGGTGGCGGCGCTCGTTGCGGGCGCATGGCTCTCCGGCGCGATGGCTTGGTTCGTGGCCTGCTCGGACGACATGGCCGGCTGCCGCACAGGTGCGACGCGCTGCTTTCTGGCGGAACTTTCCACAGGGACCGGTTCTGCACGCTGTTTCCTGTTCTTCTTCTTTCTGACTCTTTTGTGGGGAGCATTGCTGACCGGTGCGCTCTTCTTTCTGGAGCGCGAGCGGCGCATGGCGGCGGCGACCCAGCGGGCAAGCCTTGATCGTGTCGATCTCGACCGGCAGATGGCGGAAGTGCGGCTGCAGATGTTGCAGGCCCAGATCGAGCCGCATTTTCTGTTCAATTCCCTCGCCACGATTCTCGGCCTCTACCGGGAGGATGCGCGCGAAGGAAGCCGGCTGATCAAGGACCTCGCGGACTATCTGCGCGGCGCGTTGCCACAGATGCGCGAGACCATCTCCACGCTGCGGCGCGAGCTTGCCTTGTCGCAGGCCTATCTGCGCGTGCTGCAGGTGCGGATGGGCAATCGCCTCAAGGTGGAGATCGACGTGCCCCGTCGACTCCAGGATGCGAGCGTCCCGCCCATGATGCTGCCAACCCTGGTCGAGAATGCCGTCAAGCACGGCATCGCCCCAGTCCCGAAGGGAGGAACCGTGCACATCCACGCCGAACAGGTGGGAGGACGCTTGAGCGTGGCGGTCTCCGACGACGGAGCCGGCTTTCGCCACGCATCGGGCGCAGGTGTCGGGCTTGCCAATCTGCGCGCCCGTCTCGCTACGCTCTTCGGAAATGACGCAAGCCTGGACGTCGTCGCCAATGTCGGGCCAGGCGTAACGGCGACGCTTCAGCTGCCGCTCCAGGCTTTGC
>Ga0187776_10001759_pt1 | contig 10958 bp, 9 predicted proteins | sample 0216_BV02_MP12_2_FD_132426 | JGI IMG/M metagenome (GOLD analysis project Ga0187776, IMG submission 132426) | Tropical peat soil microbial communities from peatlands in Department of Meta, Colombia - 0216_BV02_MP12_20_MG | ecosystem: Environmental > Terrestrial > Soil > Wetlands > Peat | place...
CGAAACGGAATTGGGCGCGGCCAGCCTGCGAGCCTTGCGACGGCTTAGGAATGGGCAACGCCCACTGCGGCGTTGGTCCCTCGACAAACAGTTCGACCGGTTGACCGGCAGAGGCAGCGAGATCGACGGAGACCGCCGGTTTCGCACCGCCACTGACGCGCCGCGCGCTGAGCCCTGCCTGAGCCGCAGTGGTCTGTCTCGGCACGCGAGCCTCGGCCGCCGTCAGGGCGGAATTTTGCGCGCTGTCGCCGGCGGCGAGCAAAAGTTCGGCGTGGCCCTCGGCAGGAACGCACAGCTTTTCGCATACGGTATAGTCGGCCTTCAGGCGCAGCCGCACCGGCTTGCCGGGCTGCTGTGCCGAGATCGCCAGCGGGAAGATCACCTTGTCCTTGTAGCCCAGCGACTGACCGGTCTCATCGGTGAACCGATGCGGCGTCGGATAGAGCACCTTCGCCGCTTTCAGATTTTCCGACCCGGAGAAATCGAATTGTGGCGGCACGCCTGAATCGCCCGGGTACCGCCAGTAGGTCTTCCATCCTGGTTGCAGTTTGATCTCGATGCCCGCACGCAGCGAGGCATCGGTATTCTTGTTGCTCCCGGCGATCAGCCGAACGGCCGAACGGATATCCTCGCTCCAGGGTGATTCGTCGGCGGCGTGTACCGGTGCGGCAAATATGGCGGCCAGACCGCACGCCGCCACCCTCGAAGCCAATGATCTGTGAATATCGCTCATGGCGTTCGATCTAATTGGTAACTGCATGCCACGCTACTGAATTCATTGTGAGCGTCGATTAAATACGATCCGGACGGGTGCCTGCCACAATTGTCGTATTGATTGTGACTGCCAATGGCTGAACTTTCTGCCGCAAGCTTTGTTTGCAAAGGCGAGGTGATCAGGTAACCTTTCGTCATGAAGATTTCGCGCAAATCAGCGGAACAGAGTCCGGCGCGCGGCTATCTCGATGGCCAGATGCTGATCGCAATGCCGGCGATGAACGACGAACGTTTCTCCCGCGCGGTGATTTATGTCTGCGCGCACTCGACGGAAGGCGCGATGGGCATCATCGTCAACCATCCCGCCGCCAACATCAAATTCCCGGATCTTCTGGTGCAACTCGAAGTCATTCCGGCTGCTGAACGCATTCAGCTTCCGACGCGCGCAGAGGATGTGAAAGTGCTCAAGGGCGGACCCGTCGAAACCGGTCGCGGCTTTGTGTTGCATTCGGCCGATTTCTTCATCGAGAATTCGACGCTGCCGATCGATGAAGGCATCTGCCTCACTGCTACGCTCGATATTCTCAAGGCGATCGCGCGCGGCAACGGTCCGGCCAGCGCAATTCTTGCGCTCGGCTATGCCGGCTGGGCGCCCGGCCAGCTCGAACAGGAAATCCAGCAGAACGGCTGGCTGCATTGTGCGGCTGACCCCGAACTGATCTTCGGCACCGATACCGAGACCAAATATGAAAAGGCGTTGCGCAAGATCGGCATCGACCTCGCCATGCTGTCGAGCGAATCCGGCCACGCCTAAATTTTCGGCAACCGCTCGGTTTTTTGAACTATTCCGACGCGATCTTGAGCGCGCGCAAGCGCGTCGGCTTGTCGATCAGCAGGTCGCGGGCGCCTTCCGCCGTCATCGGTTCGCCGAAGGCAAAGCCCTGCGCATATTCGCAACCAAGTTGATAGAGCTCGACCGCGTCGGAATCGGTTTCGGCGCCCTCGGCCACGACCTCCATGCCGAGATCATGTGCGAGCGCAATGATCGAGCGCAGAATTACCGGCCGGGTGCCGCGAGCGGTCGTGCGCACGAAAGATTGGTCGATCTTGATCGTGTCGAACGGAAAACGCTGGAGGTAGGCGAGAGATGAATGTCCCGTGCCGAAGTCGTCCAGCGACAGTCCGGCACCCAGCTCCTTGATGCGTGCCAGCATCTGCGCCGCATGCTCGGGATTTTCCATTACCAGCGACTCAGTGATCTCAAGCTTGAGCGTCCCGCGGGCGAGTGGTGTGCGCGACAGTACGCCGCGCAAATCCTGGATCAGGTCGTGACGCAGCAATTGCCGTGACGAGACATTTACGCTGGCGAAAACCGGCTCGCGCGCGCGGGCGGCCGCCTGCCATTGGGCGAGCTGTTTGGCGGTGTGATCGAGCACGAACAGGCCGAGGTCGACGATAAGACCGATTTCTTCGGCAATGGTAATGAACTCGGCAGGCGAAAGACGGCCGAGCTTGGGATGATCCCAGCGCGCGAGCGCTTCAAATCCGGCGATGGCGCGGTCCTCGAGCCGCACGATCGGCTGATAGAGCACCTTGATTTCCTCGCGCTCGATAGCCCGACGCAACTCGGATTCCATCGTCAGGCGGTCGGTCTTGCGCGAGCGCATGGCCGGCTTGAAGATCTCGATGCGGTCGCCGCCGATCCGCTTGGCGTAGTACATCGCCAATTCGGCATCCTTGAGCACCTCATCGGTCCGGTTCGGCTGATTTTCGGCAAGCGCCAGACCTATGGAGGCCGTGAGGAAGATTTCTCGATCGTTGAAGGCGATCGGCGCGCGTAAGGTACGCCGGATCGTTTCGGCGAAGGCAACGATCCGTGCCGGCTCACGTTCCGACAGCAAGATCAGCGCGAACTGGTCGCCGGAAAGGCGCGCCAGGGTGTCCTGCGGCTTCAGCAGGCGCGCCAGTCGCCGCGCGATGGTGAGCAGGATCGAATCCCCGATCGCGAGGCCTACAGAATCATTGACCTGTTTGAACCGATCGAGATCGATGACCACGATCGATGGCCGGATTTGCGGATCGGCGCGGGCAAAGCCGAACGCCGCTTCCATGCGATCGATGAACAATTCGCGGTTGGGCAGGCCAGTGAGGTTGTCATGAACCGCGTCAAAAAGAAGTCGTTCCTCGGCATTCTTGAAATCGGTGACGTCGGTCAGCGTGCCGACGAGGCGCACCACCTCGCCGTCGGATCCGACCACCGGACGCGCTTTCAGCGCGAACCAAAGATAGTGGCCGTCGCCGGTGCGCAGTCTGAAATCCTGGGTGAGGCGGCCGCGCCGTTGCTCGACAACGCCATCGAGGGAGGCGCGGAATCGATCCCGGTCGAGCGGGTGCAGCACTTCAAGCCAGGTCGCCGCCGGTCCTTCGAGCGTGCCGCGCTTGAGACCCAGCAGGTGCTCGGTCTCTGGGCTGGTGAATACCTTGTCGGCCGAAACGTCCCAGTCCCAGATCAAATCGCCGGCGCCGGTCAGCGCGAGGGCGCGGCGCTCAACATCGGAAACGATGCCTTGGGTAATGCCGCCGGCAAAAGCGTGCTGCATCACGGTGAACCCGATCAGCATTACGATCAGCACAAGGCCGCCGAGCAGCGCCGGACCGATGATGTCGTTTGTCACGAGGCCGGTCACCGCCAGGCCAGCCGCCATGGTCCATACGACCAGAAGCAGCCAGGTCGGAATCAGCAACACGGCGCGGTCAAAACCGTGTGTGGAAAGATAAATAACGAGTGCAAGCCCGAATACGGCAATGCCTGCAAGTGACATGCGGGCGATGCCCGCGGCGACCGACGGATCGAAGACAGCGACGGCGATCAGCGCGGCGAGGGCGGCAAGCCACGCGATGGTGATGTGCGCGTAGCGCACATGCCAGCGTGAAAGATTGAGGTAGGCGAACAGGAACACCAGCAGCGTCGCCGACAGAATGGCTTCCCCGCACGCGCGCCAGACCCGCTCGGCGCCCGCCGACATATCGAAGACCTTGCCCCAGAAGCCGAAGTCGATGCCGATATAGACCAGCACCGCCCAACCGAGCGCGGCGGCGGCGGGAAACATGATGGAGCCCTTCACCACGAACAGGATGGTCAGAAACAGCGCCAGCAGGCCCGCGATGCCAATGACGATGCCGTAGTACAAGGTGAAGGAATTGACCTTGTCCTTGTAGGCATCGGGTTCCCACAGATAGATCTGCGGGAGCTTGTCGGTACGCAATTCGGCGACGAAAGTAATGATGGTGCCGGGGTCAAGCGTGATGCGGAAAATATCCGCGGTCGTTCCTTCCTGGCGTACCGGCCGATCGCCGGTCGATGGCGTGATGGCTGCGATGCGCGAGAGGCCTAGGTCCGGCCAAAACAAACCCGATCCAACCATGCGATAATGCGGCACGACGATCAGGCGATCAATTTGTTCGTCGCTGTTGTTGGTGAGCGCGAGCACCGCCCAATTGTTATTTTTCTCACGCGCGCGCACCTCGATGCGGCGCACGATTCCATCGGGCCCCGGTGCCGTCGACACCTGGATGCGATCGCCTTCGGTTTTTTGCACTTCGGTTGCGGCGGTCAGATCGATTGCGGCGGTGTCGAGTCGCACATTCACCGCTTCCACCGCGTGCGCGGTTGCCGCCGCGACCAACGAAGCGGCAAACAGAACCGCTCCTGCGCTCAGACAGCGACTCACGCCCAAAATGAAACTCCCGCCCGCGGCAGAACCTTGCGGTCTGCGCTTTCGGCTTCGCCGACGGTTAAAATCTGCAGACAATCGCACCCTGTTCAGTTTTTAAGGCCGACATTGCGCCGATTTCGCGGCTTTTCAAGAAACGAACGCCCAGTCAAAGTGTTAGCACAATTTTGCCGATATGGGCGCTGGATTCCATAAGCGTGTGGGCAGCGGGCGCTTCCTGCAACGGGAACGTCTTGTAGATGATCGGCTTTACCGTGCCTGCCGTAATCAAGGGCAACACCTTTTCCTCAACCGCACGCGCGATTTCGCCTTTGTCGGCGACCGAGCGTGAGCGCAGGGTCGAGCCGGTGTGATGCAGGCGTTTGAGCATGATTCGACGGAAATCCACCATCGCCTTTGGGCTGCCCTGAAATGCGATTTGCACGATTCGTCCCTCGACGGCGGCGGCTTCATAGTTGCGTGCGATGTAATCGCCACCGACCATGTCCAATATAACCTCGGCACCCTTGTCACCGGTAGCGGCTTTGGTGGCAGCAACGAAGTCCTCGGTCTTGTAGTTGACGGCGACGTCGGCGCCGAGTTTGCGGCAAGCTTCGCATTTCTCCGCTGAACCGGCAGTGGTGATCACGCGCGCGCCAAATGCCTTCGCCAATTGTATTGCTGCAGTGCCTATGCCCGAAGAGCCGCCATGCACCAGCAACGTCTCGCCGCGTTTGAGGCCACCGCGCTCGAACGCATTGTGCCAGACAGTGAAGAATGTTTCCGGGATCGCCGCCGCCTCCACCATCGACGAGCCGGAAACCGGCAGCGCGTGGCTTTCATGTGCGAGACAATATTCGGCGTAGCCGCCGCCGACGACCAGCGCCATCACCCGGTCGCCAGTCTTCCATCGCTTGACGCCAGTGCCCAACGCGACGATCTCGCCGGCAATCTCCAGTCCGGGAATATCCGGCGCACCGGGAGGAGGCGGATAGAGACCCATGCGCTGCATGACGTCGGGACGATTGACGCCAGCCGCGGCGACTTTCACGAGGATATCGCCGGCACCCGCTGTCGGCACCGGACGTTGTTCGCTCACCAGCATCTCCGGGCCGCCCGCAGCCTTGATGCCCACCGCGGTCATTTGGGTTGGAAGTGCAGCCATCAGTTCCTCTTTTTTATCCAAATAGCGCGGTCTTCTTTAGGCGCGACCCATCCATGTGACAACCGGCACCGCTGTCGCTAAGTTTCACGTGCAGGAGGAAAGTCATGCCGGCGATCGACGAGGACGACAAACCGAAAAAGAAGGTCGCGCATGAAATCGGGCAGGACCTTACGCTGCTCTCGATAGAAGAGCTCAGCGCGCGCGTGCAATTGCTGCACGATGAAATCAAACGGCTAGAGGCCGACATCGCGCAGAAGCGCGTCTCGCGCTCCGCCGCCGATCAGTTTTTTAAGCGGTAAGCCGATCGCGCATCGCAACAGGCGTGTGGTATCGCGATGTGTCGTCGCGCGAGAAATATTTGGCATTGTGCCCGCTTTCTTAAGGTGTCGTTAAGCTTTCTCGACCATTACTGGCATTGTCCATCTTCATGTGGACATTGAGTGGCTCCTGTCCACTCTGTTTGACGCCTCCCTGTTATCACCTTGAGCCGCCGGCAACGGCGGCTCCTTTTTTTGTGCCAATATGGGGCAAAGTCGCGATGCGCCCCGGGTTCCGCGGCAACTATATTGGCATGTTAACCATATCACTGGCTGGACATGACCTGCTCGCAGGCGTCATGCTTACTCAATCGTATACGGGGTTCGTGGGCTCCGCGTCAGTGAGGCGTTGCGTTATGTCCGAGAAGCCGTTGAGCGAAACGCAGCCGGTCTCGTTCGGAGAGCGGCTCGCCAGTTCGCAGGCGTTTGCCGATCTGTTTCGTGATGGCATGGCGCTGGTCGAGGAGACTGCGACCTATCTTGACGGCCCGGGACGCCAGCAATCCAAGAAACTCGAACGCGCCGCGGCGCTCGCTTATGCGACCGAAAGCATGCGGCTCACCACCCGATTGATGCAGCTCGCCTCGTGGCTGCTGCTACACCGCGCGGTGAAAGAAGGCGAGATGTCTCTCGCACAAGCCAGCAAGGAAAAAAGCAAAGTGAAGCTGGCGGCAACCGACTCTCACGATCCTCACAATCTCGAACTGCTGCCGGCAACCTTGCGCGGCCTGATCGAACGCCAACAGAAACTGTATGCCAAGGTCCGCCGTCTCGATGCGACTATCTACAATCAGCCTTCTGCTGAACGTGCCCCCGTGGGAAACCCGGTCGAACATCAACTCGGCCTGTTGAAGGCCGCTTTCGGCGTCGAAAAGGTCTAGCCGTTCGGCGAAATAGAAACCCCCGCGGCAGCGGGGGTTTTCGTCAGCCGTCGATAAGCGTTTACTTCTTTTCGTCTTTCTTCTCGTCGGCTTTCAGAAAACCTGAGAACTTTTTCTGGAAACGCGACACGCGGCCCCCGCGGTCGACAATTTGCTGCTGGCCGCCGGTCCAGGCGGGGTGCGATTTCGGGTCAATGTCGAGATGCAGGACGTCACCTTCCTTGCCCCAGGTCGAGCGCGTGGTGAATTCACTGCCATCGGTCATGACCACCTTGATGGTGTGGTAATCGGGGTGAGTATCCTGCTTCATCGACTGTCGCTTTCGGTCAAGGCGCGCGTTGTGCGCCAAAATAGGCTGAATTTTGCGGTTCCTATACAGGAGCTGGGTGGCGGCGGCAAGGCGCCGCGATTGACCAGAACCAACCCCGCGAGGCATGAAGATGCGCCGAGGGGCGTGATAGAGGCGTCGCATGAGTTTTTCGAGCGATGGACGGGGCCTCGATACGGCCAGCGCGCCCTCGTCCAGTGAACGCCGCACATTGAAGCTCAAACCGCTCGCCCGGCTCGCACCTTATGTCGCGCGCTATAGCGGGCGCGCCCTGGCCGCGCTCGCTGCATTGATTGTCGCGGCGCTGACCACGTTGATCGTGCCGGTCGCCGTGCGGCGCATGATCGACTTCGGATTCTCCGATAAGGCCGTGCAGCTCATCGACAGCTACTTTACGGTCATGATCGTCGTCGTTGCCGTGCTCGCGGTTTCGAGCGCGTTGCGCTACTACCTGGTGACAACGCTGGGCGAGCGCATTGTCGCCGATCTGCGGTCCGACGTGTTTGCGCATCTCACCCAGTTGTCCCTGGCGTTTTTCGACGCCGCCCGTACTGGCGAGATTGTGTCGCGGCTTACTGCCGACACCACCCAGATCAAGGCCGCAGTTGGCGCCTCGGTTTCGATTGCGTTGCGCAATCTCGTGCTTTTCATCGGCGGTGCCACCATGATGGTCGTTACCAGCCCGCGGCTGTCGTTATTCGTGCTCGCGGCAATTCCGGTGATCGTGCTGCCGCTGGTCGGCTTTGGGCGAGCGGTGCGCAGGCGCGGGCGCGGCGCGCAGGACACGCTGGCCGACGCATCGGGTTATGCCGACGAACTGCTCGGCGCGATGCGCACGCTGCAGGCCTTCACCAACGAAAAACTGGCGCAATCGCGCTTTACTGCGGCCGTCGAGCAGGCCTATGCGGCGGCGCGCGGCGCCACTAGAGCGCGCGCAGTGCTGACCGCGATCACGATCTTTCTGGTTTTTGCCAGCGTCGTTGTGGTGCTGTGGATCGGAGCGCAGGATGTGCTTTCCGGAAGCATCACGCCCGGCCGCCTCGGACAATTCGTGCTCTATGCGGTGTTCGCAGCCGGCGGCCTTGGCGAACTCAGCCAGGTATGGGGCGAGATTGCACAGGCTTCCGGTGCGGCGGAAAGGCTGTTCGAAATTTTGAGCGCCGAGCCGCAGATCAAGGCTCCGGAAAGCCCTGTAGTTCTTCCAAAACCAAATGGCGCGGTTGAATTCCATGACGTCACGTTCGCTTATCCCGGTCGGCCCGATGTGACAGTGCTCGATCGTCTTTCGTTTCGCGTTGCGCCGGGCGAAAAGCTCGCGCTCGTCGGCCCATCAGGCGCGGGTAAGAGCACGGTCTTCCAGTTGATCCTGCGTTTCTATGATCCGCTTTCCGGCAGCATCAGTTTTGACGGGGTGAGATTGCCCGACGTCGATCCGGCAGCGCTGCGCTCGCGCATAGCTCTCGTGCCGCAGGACGCCATTGTGTTCGCGACAAGCGTGCGCGAGAACATCAAGTTTGGCCGGCCGAACGCCAACGATACCGAGATCGAAAAAGCAGCCGAGGCGGCCCATGCATCCGAATTCATTCGCCGGCTGCCGCAGGGCTTTGAGACGCCGGTCGGCGAGCGAGGTGTTACGTTGTCCGGCGGTCAACGCCAGCGCATAGCGATCGCGCGTGCGATCTTGCGCAATGCGCCATTATTGCTGCTCGACGAAGCGACATCATCCCTTGACGCCGAGAGTGAAACGCTGGTGCAGCAAGCGCTCAAGCGGCTGATGTTCAACCGCACCAGCATTGTGATCGCACATCGGCTGGCGACGGTGCAATCGTGCGATCGCATCCTTGTGCTTGATCATGGGCGCCTGGTGGAGGAGGGCACGCACGCCTCGCTCGCATCCGCCGGTGGCCTCTACGCACGGCTGGCGAAATTGCAGTTTGAGATGGCTTGAGGCCTAGGGCCGCCAGGTCATCCTGTTGACGGCGATCCCGGACACCGGATTCTTGTCTTCACCCGCGTAGATGAAGCCGTGCTTTTCGTAAAAACGAATGGCGCGGAAGTTATCCTTGTTGACCAGAAGATCGAGGCCCTTTGGCGACAGCCGTCTGGCCTCGTCGAGCAATGCAAGTGCGACGTTCGAGCCCCAATGTTCCGGCGCGACCACGATCTGGTCGAGATACATTGTTTTGGGATTGACGGTGACGAAACCCACGGGAGTGCCGTCAATCTCCGCCATCACGATACGCGCGACCGGGACGAGTTCGTTGCGCCAGCGGTCCCGCCACCAGGGAACGCGCGCGGTGAAATCAATATGCGGATAGTGCTTCGCCCAGGTACGTCGCCATAGCTCGATTGCCGCGTCTTCATCGGCGGCAGTGTACGGGCGTAGGGTGCAGGCTTTCCCGCTCACCGCTCGGTCAGTTTGAACTCGATGCGGCGATTGCGCTGGTACGCCTCTTCGGTCTTGCCCGAGTCGATTGGCTGGAATTCGCCGAAACCGGCAGCGACCAGCCGTTGCGGAGAAACGCCCTTGCCGATGAGGTACTGGACGACCGAAATTGCGCGCGCAGCCGACAGATCCCAGTTCGATTTAAATGCGCCACCGACCGCGATCTGCCGCACGTCCGTGTGGCCGTCGACGCGCAGCACCCAGGCAAGATCGGACGGAATCTGCTTCTCCAGTTCGAGCAGCGCTCCCGCCACCTTGTCGAGTTCGGCGCGGCCTTCCGGTTTCAAATCGGCCTTGCCGGTGTCGAAAAACACCTCGGACTGCAGCACAAAACGATCGCCGACGATCCGCACGTCGGCGCGGTTTCCTAGGATTTCGCGAAGCTTGCCGAAGAAATCTGAACGGTAGCGCTTGAGTTCGTTGACGCGCTCGGCCAGCGCGAGATTGAGCCGCTGGCCGAGTTCGGTGATCCGGGTCTGCGATTCCTTGTCCTTTTTCTCCGCCGCATCGAGGGTCTGTTCCAGCGCGGCAAGCTGGCGGCGCAAGGCGGCGATCTGCTGGTTGAGAATTTCCACCTGCGCCAGGGCGCGGGCGGAGATCTTCTTCTCGCCTTCGAGCTGACCGCTGAGCTCGGTTACCTTGCCTTGCGCGGCTGCCGTGCCGGCACCGGCGCTGTCGAGAGCGCCCTTGAGGCGGTCACGCTCGCCTTCGGCGGTGGCAAGGGTTGCACGCAGTTGCGCCAGTTGCTCTTCGACGTTGGTCTTGCCGGATTTTTCCATCGACAGCAGCTCGGTGAGCTGCGCGATCTGCGCGTTCAGACGGCTGAGCGCAGTATCCTTGCCGGCGACTTCCTGCTGCAAATAGAACTGCACCACCACGAATACGGTAAGCAGGAAGATGATACCGAGGATCAGTGTCGACAACGCGTCGACAAAGCCCGGCCAATAGTTCATGCCGCTTTCGCTGCGGCGTGCTCGTGCGAGGGCCATGGAAATCAGCTCAACGGTTCACGTTCTCGTCGCACCATCACTTCCAGGAGCTTTTTGATCTCGCGCTGCTGCTCGGCTTGCGAGTCCACCCAGTCGCGGATCATCTGCTGCTCGGTGCGCATGTGGTGCACGAGGCCCTGGATTGCTTCGGCCAGGTTGGCCATCGCAGCAGAGGCAGACTTGCCGGCGCCCGCCTGGTCGACCGCCTCGCGCAGGCGCTCGATAGCGGAACGCATTTCGCCGGGAATACCAGTAGCGGCAGTCGGCTCGGCTGCCTGGTCATAGACGGTTGTGGAAAGCCAGTCCTCAAGTTCGGTGTAAAAGCGGTTTTGTGCCTGGCTCGATTGCAGGTCGAGGAAGCCGAGTACCAATGAACCGGCGAGGCCGAATAATGAAGACGAGAAC
>Ga0187776_10001760_pt1 | contig 10957 bp, 8 predicted proteins | sample 0216_BV02_MP12_2_FD_132426 | JGI IMG/M metagenome (GOLD analysis project Ga0187776, IMG submission 132426) | Tropical peat soil microbial communities from peatlands in Department of Meta, Colombia - 0216_BV02_MP12_20_MG | ecosystem: Environmental > Terrestrial > Soil > Wetlands > Peat | place...
CATCTCGCGTGCCTCTTCGCGCTGCTGCATAAGTCAGGAGCGGATCGACCGATCGTGGCCACGCACCAGCCCGCGCGAATGCGGTCCGTTGGTGGCATGATTCCGCGGGACCGTCCTGTGCCCTTGGATTGACCCGCTATCCGACGAACGCGAACGGGTACGTGCTGAGCCAGCTTGTGCTCAGCGCAGTTATCAATAACAGCGTGGGTATGTGCCCCGCTTGATCCCATTGCTGGTGTGGCAAGGAGGTAGACCGATGTTCAAGGAAGGGGATGCGTGGTCACCAGATCAGGAATTGCAGATCTTGGAAGAGCTGGCGGAGGCCGAGGCGGCGGCGTTCGACGTGGAGATGGAACTGCCGATGCGCCTCGCCACAGCGGAGACCGAACGGCCTTGGGTGGCCTATTGGCACTTGCCCCCGAATGGGATCGGATTGAAGCCCGCGACTCACACCCGCCTCAGCCGTGAGCGATAGGAGTGAGAGGAATGCACGCTGAGCTAAGCCTGTCGGACTATGCCGTTCTTGCGTTGGCGGCCCTCCTAAGCTTGGTCTGGGGGATGATGGTGTCCCTGTAGTCTTCCCAGAAGGTCTTGCCTCCTTAATACGTGAGAAACCCCGGCAGTCTAGTTCTCCTCTGCCGGGGTTTCCATATTCCTCCCATCAACGGCCTTCTGTCATCACCGCTAAATGAGATTGCTGTGGTGGTGATCAGTGGGTCAGCATGCGATTTTCGATTGACTTGACCCTCGCACCCCGATCATGCTAACGGCGCAGGATCTCCCGGAAGACTCCCCACCCGGCGGCCGGAGGCGAGCCATGGTTGCGGACGTCCTTTCACACGCCGTTCACGACGTCGACATCGGCCAGACCAATTCTCAAGTCACACCGCGTATTTCGCCCAGTTTCGACATCTACCGCACACCTGCATTGCTATGCGCGTTATGAAGGGGGTGCAATGCGGAGTGTCGAGAGTGATTTCTCGCGATGATGCGAAATAGCCACAAGTGGACTGTGAGAAGCTCTTTGCTACCCAAAAAACCGGGATGGGCCTGACCATGAGATACGACGATACGAAATATGAAGAACTCATGCGACAGGTAGAGTCAGCGTGCCGCCGGCTGATCACCCTGGAAGAGCGGCAAGGGGCCTCCTCGGACCATGCCCCCGGAGGAATCGAGGCCCGCCAGGTGCTCTCTACCGCGCTCCAAGAGCTACACGTGGCATATGAGGAGCTGCGCCAGCAGAATGAAGAATTGCTTGCCGCCCGCGGTATGGTCGAAGCGTCGCACCGACGCTACCAGGAACTGTTCGACTTTGCCCCCGACGGCTATCTGGTGACGGACCTTGACGGGAAAATCCTGGAGGCAAACCGCGCAGCCGCTGCCATGTTCGGCGTAACGCAGGATTCCCTGAAAGGCAAGCCCTTGATCCTTTTCCTGGCTGAGGGAGACCGAAAGACATTTCCCGCCCGCCTGGCACAACTTAGGACAGGTGCCGGCGAGGTGCTGGATTGGGAAGTTAGCCTCCAGCCAACCCACGCTGCAGCGTTCCCTGCTGCCATGACGATTGCCAGGACTTGGGATGCGGCCGGGAACCTCATTGGCCTGCGCTGGTCGGTCCGAGACATCACCCAGATCAAGTGCGCGGAGCAAATGCTTCGTCGAACGAACGTCGAGCTGGATCGGCGGGTTCAAGAGAGGACTGCTGATCTGGAGAAGATCGGAGAGGCACTGCGAGCAGAAGTGGTTGAGCACCAGCGGACAGCGGCGGCGTTTCGCGAAAGCGAGGAACGCTATCGAGGCCTGGTGGAAGTCGCACCCGAGTCCATCGGGGTCCACCGCGAGGAAAGGTGGGTTTATATCAACCCCGCGGGGCTGCGGCTCTTGGGGGCGGTCGACGCTTCGGAGGTGATCGGTCGGCCGATCATGGACTTCGTCCATCCGGATGACCGTGGCGCCACCCTTGAGCGGATCCGACACGTGGAGGGGAAGGAGAACCGGTCCATACCCCCGCAAGAATTTCGGATGATCCGTGGGGATGGTCGGGTCGTCGAAGTTGAGTCCACAGGCATCGCCACGCTCTTCCGGGGCCAGCCCGCCACCTTGGTGATTATCAAAGACGTCACCGAGCGAAAGCGGGCCGAGGCGGCAATCTCCCGGCTTGCCTCTTTTCCTGAATTGAATCCAAATCCTATCATTGAAGTAGACGGGGCCGGTCACGTCCATTACGCGAACCCGACGGCGCTCCGTCTTGTTCCGACCGTTCGTGAGGTCGGCCTCGAGCATCCGTGGCTCGCCGGGCTTCCACCCTTGTTTTCGGCCTTCCATCCTGGAGTTCAGGCGCCCATCGCACGCCAGGTGAAGGTTGGGAATATTTGGTACGAGCAACGGCTGCACTACGTTCAGCCGACTCAGCGCCTACGCATCTATATGTTCGACATCACAGAACGGAAGAGTGCCGAAGAGGAATTACAGAAGGTGAACGACCGTCTCAATGCAGTTTTGGGCAGCATTACTGATGCCTATTTTTCGCTGGATTCCGACTGGCACTTCCTGGAAATCAACTCTGTTGCGGAAGAGCGGGTGTTTCGTCGCCCTTCTTGTGAACTCGTAGGCAAGGTTTACTGGGAGGAATATCCCGAAACAGTAGATACGGACTCCTACCGCCAATATCACAAGGCAATTGCGGAAGGTCGACCGGTGCACTTCGAATCCTGCACGGGGCTTGTGCTTGGAGCCTGGTTCGAGATCCACGCCTATCCCAGGGAGGGTCGGTTGGAGGTTTACCTGCGGGACATCACTGAGCGTAAGCGGGCAGAGGAAGAACGTGAGCGACTGCTTCGGCGACTCGAGGCGGAAAAGACTCGCTGGGAGACCACGGTTGAAAGTATGCTGGACCCGGTGACCGTCTGCGACACGAAGGGTCGAGCCACCTACATGAACGCTGCGTACTCGCGTCTCGTCAGCCGCCAGATTCAACCCGGTCTTGGCTTGGAGAATCATGCCGCTCACTACCAGCTCTACCACCCCGATGGCACTCTCTTCGATTCGCGCGATCTGCCGCTTCAACGGGCCGCGTTGCAAGACGAAGAGGTGAGGAATGTGGAGATCGTGCAGTGCACCGGCAAGGGAGAGAAGGTTATCTTCATCTGGAACGCTGCGCCGCTGCATGACGCCGAGGGCCACGTCACGGGCGCCGTGGCGGTTGGACACGATATCACAAAGTTGCGACGGACCGAAGAGGCCCTGAGGCGATATCAACTCTTGGCTGAACGGGCGCGCGACATTGTGCTGATCATCAGTCGGGACGGCCGGATCCTCGAGGCAAATCAAGCGGCGATCGCAGCGTACGGCTATTCCCGCGAGGAGCTGCTTGCACTGACGATCCAGGAGGTACGGGCGCCGGAAACGCGGGCCCTCACGGCACAACAACTGGCTCAGGCAGAGCTTCAGGGTATCCTCTTCGAAACGGTTCACTGCCGCAAAGACGGTAGCCGGTTCCCGGTGGAGGTCAGCTCATGTGGCACGACGCTCGGTGGAGAACGCGTGCTTTTGAGCATCATCCGTGACATCACCGAGCGCAAGCGGGCTGAGATCGCGTTGCGGGAAGGCGCGGAACGGTTGAGGCTCGCGCTGCGAGCTGCCAATGCTGGAAGCTGGGAGTGGGACCTGCGCAGCGGGGACGCCATATGGTCGGAGGAGTTCTTTATCCTCCTTGGGCTCGTGCCGGGCGCCGTCAAGCCCTCATACGAGGCCTGGCTGCAATGCGTCCACTCCGAGGACCACGAGATGGTTGATCGGGCGGTCCGCGGAGCAATGGAACGCAAGGAAGACGTGAATATTGAATTTCGCAACGTCCGTCCCGATGGTAACGTGCGCTGGCTGAATTTCAGAGGACAAAGCATCTACGATGAGGCCGGCCGGCCGTCACGCGTGCTCGGTATCACCATCGATGTAACGGAACGCAGGCAGGCGGAAGAGTCCCTCCGGAGCGCCTGCGAAATCCTGGAGGGACAGCTTGCGGAGCGGACGGCGGAACTGACAGGCGCCAGTCAGCGCCTGCAAGTCGAATTAACCCGCTCTGAGCGAAGTGAGGAGCAGATCCGCAGGTTGGGGGAAGCGCTGGAGCGTCGCGCCTGCGAGCTTGTCTCCCTGGACAAGGCCGGCCGTGCTCTGATCACTTCCCTGGAACCGGAGGCGGTGCTTCAGTTATTGATGAGCGAGGTGCGGAACCTACTCGGCACGGAAGGGGTAGAGGTGCTGCTGCACGATCTGAAGAAGGATGAACTGGGCGTTGTGGCGGCCGAGGGCGCCGGCCTTGAACGGCTGATTGGCCAGCGGATACCGGCGACGGCTGGCGTCGCGGGATGGGTCTTCCGTGAAAGACACGCACTCCTCGTCAACGACGTGCTGTCCGATCCGCGGTATAGCGACCGATTCTACGAACAGGCTCAGATCACTCTGCGGTCGCTGCTGGCGGTGCCCCTGATTTTTAAGGAGGCCCTGATTGGAGTCCTTGCGACGATCAACAAAGTCGGCGGTGCGTTTTCCAGAGATGACTTGCAAATCTTGGCGGCCATTGCGAACGCCGCGGCGGTCGCGATCGAGAATGCACGACTGTATGCGACGGAACAGCGTCGGCGAAGACAGTTGGAAGCAGTTCGCGCCGTCAGCGCCGAAATCACCCGGGAATTGGACCTTTCGAAGGTCCTCCAGCTCATTACGAGGCATACGGAGGCTCTGATCGGTTCTTCTTCCGGCACTGTGTGGCTCTGGGACGAGGCGGAGCAGGTTCTCATTCCGCAGAATTGGCCGAGCCGCGGGGAGTGGATACGGGACCACCGTCTTCGCCTCGGTGAGGGAGTGGCGGGTATCGTGGCGCAACAGCGGGAGGGTATGATCGTCAATGAGTATCAGCATTGGCCCCAGGCACTGCCCTTCGTTTTGGAGCGGGGCGGGATTACGGCGATCCTGGCCGAGCCACTGTTGTACCATGACCGGCTCCTGGGGGTGCTCGCGGTCGATAATGAGGGAACTGATCGGGCCTTCACCGCGGATGACGGGGACCTACTGGCGCTGTTTGCGTCACATGCCGCAATTGCCATCCAGAACGCCCGGCTGTTCGAAGAGGTGCAGGCCGCAGGCGAGCGCTTGAAGGACCTCTCCCGGCGGCTCGTGGAGGTGCAAGAGGCGGAACGCCGTCATATCGCGCGCGAGCTACATGATGAGATTGGTCAAGCGCTGACTGCGCTCAAGCTCATCCTGGGCATGGGCACGTCCCTAGCGACCGACTCGCCTGGAGGGCGCCGCGATGACGCCCAGGCGCTGATCGGTGATCTGTTGGCGCGCGTGCGTGAGATGTCCTTGGACCTGCGACCGACAATGTTGGATGATCTGGGCTTGCTGCCCACCATATTGTGGCACGTTGAGCGGTATACTGCTCGGACACACGTGCAGGTGATCTTGAAGCACATTGGTGTCGAGGGACGCCGGTTTCCGTCTGCGGTGGAAACGGCCATTTATCGAATCGTTCAGGAGGCGCTGACGAATGTCGCCCGTCACGCGGGGGTGCACGAGGTACTGGTCAGACTCTGGGCCAACGAGGTGAGTGTCGGTGCTCAGGTCGAGGACCGAGGCAGAGGATTCCATCCGAAGGCCGTCATTACCGCCCACGCCACAGGCGGCTTGAGCGGAATGCGTGAGCGGGCGGAGCTTTTGGGAGGAAGCCTAACGGTGGAGTCCACACCAGGGACGAGGACGATGGTGGCGGCCGAATTCCCGCTGAGGAACGGGGGAGCTAGAAAGGGATTGTCACATGAGCAAGACGACGGTCGTCCTGGCAGATGACCATGCGATCGTCCGCCAAGGCTTACGGGCCGTGCTCGAGGCAGCGTCAGACTTCAACGTTGTGGGCGAAGCGGCCGACGGACTGCAAGTTCTCGATCTTGTGGAGCAGTTGAGGCCCAATGTTCTGGTCCTCGATGTGATGATGCCTGGCCTAAACGGATTAGAGATTACCCGTCAGGTCCGCATCCGGTGTCCGCAGACCCGGGTCGTTATTCTTTCAATGCACGCCGATGAGGGGTACGTGATGGAGGCACTTCGGAACGGGGCGGCAGGATACGTTCTCAAAGAGGCCAGCACGACAGAGGTGGCGCAGGCTGTGCGCGAGGTGGCTGCGGGGCGTCGGTATCTGAGTCAACCGCTGTCGGAGCGTGCCATCGAAGTGTACGCCGAGAAGGCCCAATCTGGCCCCTTGGACCTTTATGAGACACTCACGACCAGGGAGCGGGAGGTTCTGCAACTGTGCGTCGAGGGCTGCAGCAGCACCGAAATGGCCACCCGGCTTGGGATCAGTCCTCGAACGGCTGACACTCACCGGGCTAACCTCATGCGAAAGCTTGGGCTCCAGAATCAGACTGCCCTGGTTCGCTACGCCTTGCGACGAGGAATTCTCCCCTTGTAGGTGTGACAGATTAAGCCAACGGAGCATTCTGAAGCATAGATTCTTCCGCCTTCGCATTGCTCCCGCTCATCTCGCCAGCCTCCTCTCTATCGCGACCCGGTCGAACCGGGGCCCGACGTTGGGGTCTAGCCCCGTGGGGAGCTCCGCCTGCAGGCCCCACCTGAAGGGGCTTCATTGTTGCGGAGCCAATGTTTTTCGTCGGTTACCTCGAACTGATGCCTAAAGCACCTTGAATGGCACATTGCTCGGGGCGCGACTGTTTAAAAAAATACGGAAATTTTCTGGAAAAAATACGTTGATCTGCGGATGGACGGCTCGTGCCAAATGAGACACAGTGCGAGAAGTCGAAACTGATCAGGCAACGAAATCTTCCTCGAGGCGTGGAGGTCTTCGTGCGGCACCTGTCAATACTCTTGGTGGATGATAACCCTGGCTTCTTGCGGATCTTAGCCAACTTTCTGGAGAAGTCCAGCCCGGGCGAGATTGTCATCGCGGGTACAGCGCTTGGTGGGAGGGAAGGCTTGACAAAAGCCCAGGCTCTCCAGCCTCACCTCATAGTTATTGACCTTGCCATGCCTGATCTCCATGGCCTAGCGGCCATTCCGCAGTTGCGGAACATGCTGCCCGACACAGGAATCATTGCCTTGAGTCTGCTAGATGCTGGCAGTTATCGAGATGAGGCGCTGGCGTTGGGTGCAAACGAATTTATCTCCAAAGCCAAACTAGACACCAACCTACTCCCGGCCATCCTGCGATTCAGGGAGGAGAACCGGTCTTGGCAAGGCGGAGGGAATGCCTCCGGACGGTCTAGGACACCCGCGGAGTGAAGAGGGATGCGATACCTCTTGGCGTTGCAGGGGCGGAAGGCGCGATGAGGCCGAGTATCTCGGAAGGCTCTCGGGAGGGGGGAGCTTTCCGAGTGCTTATGACCACAGGGGATTCCGTGAACGAAGAAGCAAAGAGCCGCAAGGCGCTGCGAGGAGAGGTCACTGTCCTTGCCTGGAGTCTCAAAGCGGCAGAGCAGACTCTCATCCTGAGGATCTCGGAGACCGTCCGAGACAATCACGCCTGGCGGGCGGAGTGGCTTGGCATCAGGTTGCAGGGCAGCACCACACCTTGAAGGAGCGCAGCAAGCCGGCGTGCACTCCGCAAGGAGGACGGCAACGGGCAGGAGGTCTGTCACTGAGCAGGCGGTCATCGGTGGGACGGGGTTAACCGAACTTGCTGTCAAGAGCGGACAGCTCCATGGAGTAGCCAATGACAACCATTGTTGAGTACACCGACCAGAAGCCTCCCGAGAATCTGTACCCGACGCGCATCATCTCGCCACTGCGGTCGGGCCCGTGTTGTTTCAGCGAGATGGAGGAAATTGGGACGCCTCAGCAAGACACCCGCTGGCTCTTCCAATACAAGCGCTGCCAAAAGTGCGGGTTTGCGGTGCGAGTGATCGTGCGCGAACTTCCCAATGAGGCCCTGATTGCGGACCTCAAAAGTATCCTGGCGACTGCCTTCGTGCGGAATGTGCCCGACTTTTGAAGCAAGGCCCATTCACACCGGTGCAGGTTGATCAGACGGCGGCTCACATGTGGGGGGCGCCATGTAGGCCGGGAACTACGTGCTGATCGGTCTGCTCTGGTTTGTTGGATGATCTGGTGCGCCGATTCGCGCGGCCGAAGAAAGGAAGAATAATGGGTGCAGAAGCGAGAATCTTGACGGAAACGAGGTTCCTGACGGTGGTGGACACCTATCCGGGTTATTGCCAGGTCTGCCGTGATCCCCGCCTGGTGGGTAGGATTTCGGTGACGGGCTGGCAGTATCACTGGACAGTCTGCAGCCATTGCCTGAGGGGGCTGGCAGACGAGGTGGAGCGGCGCGGAAAGGGTCTAGCGGTTGAGACGGCCGAGAAAGTCGATCCGCTGGCTTCGATCTTGAATGGGAACGGGCACGTCCGGGAACCCCTGATCCGTTAAAAAAGGCCTCAGCCTTTCTCGCCGAGTGCTCTAGCGGGTGAGGCATCATGCCGCAGCGGTGTTCTGCAGGAGGTAACGACAATCCGCGATTCGTACAAGAAGGGTTAGGCGCAATGCTGTTCACCGGGGGACTGATCGGTCGCCCGCCTTCAGTCCAGTGAGCTCGATCATTATGCCGGGCGGATGATCACGTGGCTTCGATCGGTCACCAGAACCCCCGATGGCAGCACGGGTGACCGTCCGATTCGCGCTTGAGTTCCCCTTCGATTCATGTTCGATATCTCCCTCCTCCGACCATCTCCGGGTGGGTGTCTCCCGATTTGGTCTCGGTCCCCCGTGCTGGCCTTTTCCTCATCCTCTGATCAGTAAGACTCCCGTCGCACACCCGATTTCTTCCCAGGTAGCTGTGCTCCCTTCGGCCGCGCCTATCGAAGTCTTGACATGGGTTCGGAAAGCTGATATATACCATACCAGGGTATAGTACAGGAGGCTTGGGACGATGATGGACTCAGAGACGAAGCGGCGCGCCATGAACCGTCTCCGACGTATCGAAGGGCAGGTGCAAGGAATCCAGCGGATGATCGAAGAGGACAAGTATTGTGTGGACATCATGCTTCAGCTCTCGGCCGTGCAAGGCGCGTTGGAGCAGGTGTCGAAGATCCTGATGCACCGGCACATCGAGAGTTGCGTCATGGATAGTATGAAGGCCGGCACCGAGCGGGAGCGGGCCAGAAAAATCGAGGAGTTGATCGGAGTGTTCTCCCGATACGGCGGTTTCACGGCGCGCTGACCAGGCTGTGGGAGCAAATGACCAATGCCAATTCCCAAAGGGTCGCGGCCTTGGGCCTTAAGGACACTTGCCGTCTACCCCCATTTGGTCATTGGGTCATTACGAGCAAAGCGAACAGGAGGTATTTGACATGATGGTTCGCGACCCCGTGTGTGGGATGACGATAGACGGGACTGATGCCGCCGCGACAAGTCGTTACGGGGGCGAAACGATCTACTTCTGCGCCATCGCGTGCAAGGAGCAGTTTGATGCGGCGCCGGAGAAGTATCTCAACGGCAAGGAAGGAACCCCGACTTTGGCCCAGATCCGCCACAGCGGGACTCGCACATCTTTTGAAGCGGCAAAGAGCGTCTCCGCGCCGACGAGTGATTCCTCAGCCCGCGTTGATATCGGCATCCGTGGGATGAGCTGTGCGTCGTGCGTCTCGACCGTTGAGGCGGCGCTCGCCGCCGTCGGCGGAGTGAACAAGGTTGTGGTGAACCTGGCGGCGGCGCGCGGCACCATCCATTATGATCCAAATCGGGTTGGGCCGTCTGAACTCGTGAAGGCGATTGGCAGCAGTGGATACACACCACTGGTGGAGAGAACGACAATACCGATCAGAGGGATCTCCTGCGCTTCCTGCGTGGCCACCATCGAGCGGGCGCTCAAGAATACTCCGGGTGTGGTGTCCACGACGGTAAATCTCGCCACCAATGCCGCCGCAGTGGAGTATCTCCCTGCGACAACCACGCTTCAGGAACTGCGCCGTGCCATCCGCGACGCGGGATACGAACCCCTAGTAGTGACCGAGGGGGCGCAGCCAGGCGATCAAGAAAGAGCCGCCCGCGAGCTGGAGGTCCGCACACTGAAGAGGAAACTGACCGCGGGCATCGCTCTGACGGCGCCTGTGGTCCTGGGGAGTTTTCCCGAGTGGTTCCCATGGATTCCGAAGTTCCTTCAAAACTTCTGGATTCTTCTGATCCTCACCACGCCGGTGCAGTTTTGGGTGGGGTCTCAGTTCTACCGGGGGTTCTGGGCCGCCATGCGTCACAAGACTTCGGACATGAATACCCTAATTGCCGTGGGCACATCGTCCGCATACCTGTATAGCTTGGCCATGACGGCGGCACCTGGGTTCTTCCGGGTGGGGGGGATCATGCCGGCAGTGTACTTCGACACAGCGGCAGTCATCATTACCCTGATTCTCCTAGGACGTCTGCTAGAAGCCATTGCCAAGGGCCGGACGAGCGAGGCGATCAAGCGTTTGATGGGGCTCCAGGCGAAGACGGCACAAGTCGTTCGAAACGGGACGGAGACAGACATCCCCATAGAGGACGTTCGGATCGGTGACATGGTGATCGTACGCCCTGGCGAGAAAATTCCGGTGGATGGCCTCGTGCGTGATGGCGCCTCGGCGGTGGATGAGTCCATGCTGACGGGCGAAAGCCTCCCGGTCGAAAAGCGTCCGGGCGACCAGGTGATCGGCGCCACGATGAATAGAACAGGGACATTCAGGTTCGAGGCTACTAAAGTAGGGAAGGACACGGTATTGGCTCAAATCATTCGACTGGTTGAGGAGGCCCAGGGTTCCAAGGCACCCATCCAGCGCATGGCCGACTATGTGGCCAGCATTTTCGTCCCGACCGTCATCGGGATCGCGGCCGTAACACTCGTCTTCTGGTGGATTTTCGGACCCAAGCCCGCATTCCTCTTCGGCCTGTTGAACTTCGTTGCGGTCCTGATCATCGC
>Ga0187776_10001761_pt1 | contig 10950 bp, 9 predicted proteins | sample 0216_BV02_MP12_2_FD_132426 | JGI IMG/M metagenome (GOLD analysis project Ga0187776, IMG submission 132426) | Tropical peat soil microbial communities from peatlands in Department of Meta, Colombia - 0216_BV02_MP12_20_MG | ecosystem: Environmental > Terrestrial > Soil > Wetlands > Peat | place...
TCCCCGGCAGACTCCACCCAGGTCGCGGCGGCCGAGCCATCACCCAGCAGTTCGACGCCGACGCGCCCGGCAGAGCTCCGCTCGTCGAGACCCACTGCGGGGCCGAACGTCTGCCCGCCGTCGTGGGAGAAGGCCACGAAGCTGTGCCCGACGTCCCCCTTCCCCGTGAACCACGCCACGGCGACGTCGCGATCGTGCGCACTCACCGCGGGACCGTTCACCGGGCAGGCCTTGATCACCCAGCCGTCGTTGTGAACGGTCACGGGCTCGCTCCACCGTCCATTCACGAACCGTCTGACGACGATGTCGCGGACTTCGCCGGCGGTGCGGTCGCGGTAGGCCACAATCGCGCCGTTTGTTCTGACGGCGGCGGCGGTCTGACAGCATTCGCAGACCCGTGCATCCACCACCGCTTCGCCAAGCTGCTTGCCGGCGCGATCGAATGTCGCGGCGCGCAGAGCCATGTTGCCGACACCTTCCGGCGCGTCGGGATCGATCGCGCGACCGTCGAGCCACAGGACGCCGAACCCGCCGCCTGGCGGCTCGAAGAACGACGCGAATCCGTGTTGGGTCTGCACCGTGTCGTGATGAGGGCTCATCGTCGCGGACCACGTCTTCCCGTCGTCACTCGACCGCGAGAGCCGAAGCTTGTACGCCTCCGGGTCGGGGCCGTCTTGCTGGAGCCACTGCGCGACGATCGTGCCGTCCGCGAGGCGCCGGACGGAGGGGACGTCGGCGGAATTGACCATGAAGTCATCGCCCGATGCGGCTGTCCGGACGGCGGCCCATCCAGTCGCCGTCCGTTCGGCAAACTTGAGTGACGAACGCGCTCCTGAGCGTTCCAGCCAGCTCAGGATGGTGCGCCCTCCCCCGGTCGCCATCTGCGGCTCGACGCTGTTGTCGCCCGCGGGCGAGGCGATCGGCTCGACTGCGATCGCGAGGTCGGCGCTCTGGGTGGATGCCTGCTGCGCCTGCATGACGGCCAACAGGACGCCCGCAGCGAGCACGCTGGCAGCGAGGAGGATCGACCTCGACAACGGTGTCATAGTGGAGCGACGGTAGTTCTACTGCGGCTGGAAATCAAGCGTTTCATCGAGCGTCAGCCGGGGAGGGATACACTGACACGCATGCTTTCAAGGAGGCCGCGCGCCTTCGTCGTGGCGCTCCTGCCGTTGCTGGCGGCCTTCGCGACAACCTTTTGGCAGGCGGCGGCCTCCGCCGTCACGCCCGCAGACACCCCGGGACTCCTGATTTCCCGTCAGCTGGCAACGAGCCGACAGCTTCGGGTCGGTGACGTCGTTCGCCTGGCGCCGGAACCGACTGGATCGCGCAGCCGTCCGTTCCGCATCGAAGGCGTGTACGAGCCGACGCCCGATCCGATGCGGTTTGCACAGCAGCATTTCGAAACGCGCCTCCACCTTCCAGACCTGCTCGCTCTCATCGGTGACCCGTCACACCCCGACGAGGCCGACACGATCGATTCGATCAACGTCGCGCTCGTCGACCCGCGCACCGCCACCCAGTTCGCGCGGGATCTCTCCGGACGGGTGCCGGGCACGATCGCGCGGCCAATCACCGCGCCGGATGCGCGCACGAGCACCTTCGTCGTGATCGATCGCTTTCATCTGGCCATCGCCATTGTCAGCGTGACCGGCAGCGCGGTGTTCCTGCTCGCGCTCATGGTGATGCTCGTCGACGAGCGGCGCGAAACGGTTGGCATCCTTCGTCTGATCGGCTTCACCGAGCGGCGCATTCTGCTCCAGGTTGTGGTCGAAGGGGCCATCATCACCGCCGCCGGGACCGCCTTCGGCCTGCTCTTTGCGTTTTCGACGCAAGGGGCCTTCAATCGCTTCTTCCAGTGGCGCTACGACACGGCCCTCACATTTGTCCAGATCACGCCCGGCGTTGCGGCGCAGTCGGTGCTTCTCGCGCTGCCGCTCGGGATTGCCGCCAGCCTGATCGCCTCGTGGACCTTCCTCCGGCGCGGATTGATCGCGCTGGTTCGCCGATAGATGCGCTCGATCGTCCGCGTCGCCTGGCTCAGCAGCATCCGCCAACCGGCGCGGACCGGCCTGGGCATCCTGGGCGTCGTCGCGGTCGGGGCGCTCCTCTTCGACATGCTGCTCCTGTCGCGGGGCCTCGTCCTGTCATTTCGCGACCTCCTCGACCGCGTCGGCTTCGACGTGCGGGTGCTCGCCACGGACGCCACGCCGCTGACCGGACCGCCAATCGAGCACGCGACTTCTGCGGCCAGCGCGATCGCGGCTCTACCCGAGGTCGAGGCGGTGCTCCCGATACGCGTTCGCGATGCGGAGCTGGCATCGGATCGCACGGCGCGTCTGCAATTCATCGGTGCCGACCCGCAGGCGAAGCCGATGTGGACGCTCGTCGAGGGTCGCGACCTCGTCGACGAGGTCGGCGTCGGCTCGCCGCTCCTGGTCAACCGGAACCTCGCTCGTACTTCGCATTTGTCGATCGGCTCGACACTCCCGCTTCGCGGCGTATGCGACGAGGATCACGATGCCATGCCGCCCGTGACCTTCCTCGTCACGGGGATCGCCGAGTTCCCGTTCGATGATGCCGCGGCGGCCACGGCTGCAGGACGGCTGCAGGATCTTCGCCGCTTGTGCGGAGACAAGGAAGACGATCGGGCCGACATGCTGCTGGTGCGATCGAATCCGCGGGCCGATTCCGACGCCGCAGCGGCTGGCATCCGCACGAGGCTCCCCGAACTTCACACGGTCACCAACGATCAGATTGTCGAGCGCTTCAGCCGCGTCGAGTTCTCGTACTTCGAGCAGATCTCGTTCGTGCTGGCAACAGTCACGCTGTTCTTCGGGTTTCTGCTCATCACCGTGCTGCTGACGGTCTCGGTCAATCAGCGGTTGGGAGAGATCGCCGCGCTGCGCGCCATCGGACTGTCCCGCTTGCGTGTGATGATCGGCGTCCTCTGCGAGTCGGTGCTGGTGGTGGGGACGGGCGGCATAATCGCTGTTCCCGTGGGAGCGGTGCTCTCCCTGTGGCTCGATGGAATTCTGCGCGCGCTGCCCGGGATCCCGACTAGCGTCTCCTTCTTCGTGTTCGAACCGCGGACCCTCGTCACATACGCGTGGCTGCTTGCGGCCGCCGCACTCGGCGCCGCGATATATCCGATGCGGATCGTCGGCGCGCTGCCGATAGCCGCCACCCTGCGACGCGAGGTGGTCTCGTGAGCCAGTCGATGCTCGAGGCACGGCACGTGTCGCGCGTGTTCCCGATGCCGGCGGGACCGGTGACCGCGCTGAGCGATGTGTCGCTGGAGGTCGAGCCCGCCGAGTACATCGGCATCGTCGGCCCCTCCGGCTGCGGCAAGTCGACGCTGCTGCACGTCCTCGGCTGCGTAGACGTGCCGACGTCGGGCACGGTGCTGTTTCGCGAGCGTGAGGTCGGCGCCTTGTCGGACGCCGAACGAAGCGGCCTGCGCCTGCGCGAAATCGGGTTCGTCTTTCAGCGATTCTTCCTGCTGCCCATGCTGACCGCCTGGGAGAACGTCGAGCTGCCGCAGGCGGAGGCGGGCGTGAGCCGGACCGAACGGCGCGAGCGCACTCAGGCGCTCCTCGAGTACGTGGGGTTGGCCGCGCGCGCACGTCATCGCCCGTCCGAGCTCTCGGGCGGCGAAATGCAGCGCGTCGCCATCGCACGCGCGCTCGCCAATCGCCCGCGCCTGCTGCTCGCCGACGAGCCGACCGGCGAGCTCGACCAGGCGACCGGCGATCAGATCGTCGCCCTCTTCGACCGCCTGCACGTAGACGGCACCGCGGTCGTCGTCGTCACCCACGACGCAAGCGTCGCGGCGCGCGCGCACCGGCTGATCGAGATGCGGGACGGTCGGATCGTCAAGGAGTCGCGGCAGTGATCGTTACGCTCGCGATCCGATCGCTGCTGTCGCGCCCGGTCAGGAGCGCCGTCCTCATCGGAGGATTCGGCCTGGGCGTCGCGGTGATGGCGGTGCTGCTCGGCGTCGGTTCGGTCATCCTCGAGCAGGCGCGGGCGCCCGAATTGAGAGGAGGCGGCGACGTAATCGTCGGCGGCACGTCGGGCCGCCTGTCGAGCGCGAGATTCGTTCTTGCGACGGTCGTCGGCGCCGGTTCGCTCGCACCGCGCGTCGCTGCCGCCGCGCCTTCGGATCGGGCCGATTTGTACCTGGTCGACAGCGATGGAGAGGCGACCGCGGTCCGGGCGCGAGCCGGGATTCCGAGTCTCGAGCGTGCGCTGCACGATCCGGAGACGAGCGGTGTCTCGTCCTGGACCGATACGCCGGCCGATCGCGCCTGGACCTCCGCCAACGCGGAAGAAGTGCTCCGTACGATGGACCGATTCCACGCCGTTCCGGACGTGCCGGCGCGCTCGACATCGTGGGCGGAATGGCTCTATTTCAACGGCCGGACCGACGCCGCCCGTTTCTACCTCACGTTTCTCGCAGGTCCTGCGGGCCCGACCGGCAGGCGAACGCTGGGCGTGCGCCTGCAGCTGGAACGAGCTGGAGTGATAACTTCCTTCGCGGACTCCATTGAAATCGAAGGGGCCGATCTGCTCGCCGCGGCGCCGAACGTTACGGTCGGTAAGAATCGCGTCCGTCTCGTCGGACGCGATTATCATCTGTCGCTCGACCTTCCGGCGGAGTCCGGACGCGGGCACGTGACGGGAGACCTCGTCATCAGCGCGGACCTCGGCCGCTCCATGCCGCCGCTGTTCATTCGAGGCGCCGCGGGGTGGGTCTCAGGCTACGTCGTGCCAGTCACCTCTGGAACGCTGCACGGCACGTTGCAAGTCGACGGGGAGTCGATCGACTTCGCTGGGGGCGCCGGATATCACGATCACAATTGGGGGTTCTGGAGCGGCGTGTCGTGGCAGTGGGGTCAGGTGCAGCACGACGGACTGTCGCTCGTCTACGGACGCGTGCACCCGCCGTCCGACGCGGCCGACCCGAGCCGGGTCCCCGGTCTTGTCGTTGCCTTGGGGCCTGACGGTCCCTTGGGGTTTGCCACTGACGTCACGATCGAGGAGACCAACGAGCCGGGAACGAACCGGCCCCAGCGCATCGTCGTGCGCGGGCGCAGCGAGTCTCTCGCGGTGACAATGGACTTGTCGGTTCGGCAGACGACTATCACGGAAACACGCGAAAGCACCCCCAATCAGCCGCTCGATTTTCTGCAGCTCCGCGCCGACTACCGTGTCGTCGGCCGCGCTGGAAACCAGCCGCTCGATTTCTCGGCGCTCGGCAGCGCGGAGACATTCCGGGGACGATAGCGCAACGGGCTTCAGGCTTTGCGCTTCGGGTTTTCGCCCTCCCACAGAAACTGCAGAACACTGATAGCGGCGATTGCGACCGCGTCGGCGCGCAGGGTACGGGGCCCGAGGGTCACGAGCCGGATGCCTCGCGCTTCGGCCGCTGCGACTTCGGCCTCGCTCCAGCCTCCTTCCGGCCCAACAAGGAGCGCGGCATCCGAGGGAACGGGCGCGTCACGGAGCCGCGAGAGCGGCTCGGCTCTCGCGGCGGCGGAGGGTTCGACCAGCATCAACCGGATCGCGGGCGGCGGCTCATCGAGATAGTGTTCGAAGCTGAGCGGCGTACGGATTTCGGGAACCACGGCCCGGCGTGATTGCTTGACCGAGGCGAGCGCCACGCGGCGCCACCTTTCCAGCCGCGCACCCCGCAGGAGCGCTGCGACGGTCGTCTCCGACCGCTTCGTGATCACGGGCTGCACGGCGGCTACACCCAGCATGACGCCGTCGCGGATCACATCGTCCATCTTGTCGCCTTTGAGGACCGCCTGGGTGAGCGTCAACGCCACCGGCGACTCCGCGACCGGCTCGACACGCGACAGGATCTGTACGCGCACGTCGCGCCTCGCCGCCGAGAGGATCCGCGCGAGGAACTCGTGTCCGCGTCCGTCGAAGATCGCGACGGTCTCGCCGATGCCCAGGCGCAGAACTCGCGTCGCGTGCTCGGCTTCGTCCTTCGGCAGCACCGTCGTCTCGTCGCCTGGATCGAGCGACGGCGCAAAAAAGCGATGCGGCGTCACGTGAGGATTATAAAGGCGCCGCCGCAGCCGGCTGGGCGGGCCGCGCTCTGAGACGACGCTGGTTGTATACTCGCCCATCGATGTTCTTCCGCGGCCAAATCATCGGCAAGTACAAGATTCTGTCGACGATCGGGAGCGGCGGCTTCGGCACGGTCTATCTCGCGGAGGACACCTGGATCGACAAGAAGGTCGCCCTCAAGGTGCCGCACAAGCAGGGGGTCGACTTCGGCGAGCTGCTGCGCGAGCCGCGTCTGCTCGCCAGCCTGAATCATCCGAACATCGTCACGATCCTGACCGCCGAAAAGCAGGAAAACGTCTTCTTCATCGTGATGGAGTTCGTACCGGGCGAGACGCTCGAGGCGATCATCGCGCGCCACGGAGCGCTCGATATCGCGCGCGCGCTCGACTACACCTGCCAGATCTGCAACGCCGTCGACCACGCCCACCGCCAGGGAGTGCTCCATCGGGACCTTCGGCCCTCGAACGTGCTCGTGGCCGAGAGCGGGTTGCTGAAAGTGGCCGACTTCGGCACTTCGCGCTTCCTCGAGATCGCCGCGCACGGCACCACGGTCATCGGCAGCCCGCCCTACATGGCGCCGGAGCAGTTCCACGGCAAAGCGGTCTTCGCGAGCGACCTCTACTCGCTCGGCGTCACGATGTTTCAGATGATGACGGGGATGCTGCCGTACGACACGCCGTCGCCGGGCGATCTCGACCGGCTGATGCGGGGCGAGCTCCTCACGCCGCCCCGCTTGAAGAACCCGAAGATTCCCAAAGCGATCAACGACATCATCCTGAAGGCCATGGCGCCCGACATCCCGTCGCGCTACCAGCGGGCCGCTGACCTTCTCAACGATGTGCTGACCGCGCGAAACGGAAGGAGACGCGCCGCGCGGCAGCCCGCGGCGCTCGAGACGGTGCCGGCGGACGCCCAGGACATTCAGATGCGGCTCAAGGCGCGCGAAGCGCCGCAGCCACGCTTCTGCTGGCATTGCCGCAAACCGCTTCACGCACGTTCGGATCGCTGCCCGTTCTGCGGCGAAGCGCAATAGACGCCCGCGCCGCCAACGCGCGTCGAGCTACCCCGCTCAGTGCACTGGCGCGCGAAATCGAGAAGCCGCGCATTCGCCGACCCGCCGCCTCGCCAACTCACTAATTCGCCAAATCACCAACTTCTTCGTTAGAATCGTCAAAAGGAGTTGTGTCATGGGGTTTCCGGGTACCGGCAAGATCTGGATGAACGGCAAGCTGGTCGAGTGGAAGGATGCGACGATCCACATCGCGTCGCACGTCATTCACTACGGCAGCGGCGTCTTCGAGGGGGCACGGTGTTATCAGACGCGGAAAGGATCGGCGTGCTTCCGGCTCGACGAGCACCTGACGCGACTGCAGCACTCGGCCAAGATCTACCGGATGGACTACGCGCTCGATCTCGCGGGCTGGCGTGAAGCGGTCCTGCAGACGATCCGCGCCAACCAGATGAAGGCCTGCTACATCCGGCCTATCGTCTACCGCGGTTACGAGACGCTCGGCGTGAACCCGCTGGCGAACCCAGTCGACGCGGCGATCCTCGTGTGGGAGTGGGGCGCCTACCTCGGCGCCGACGCGCTCGACCAGGGGGTCGACATGAAAGTCAGCAGCTGGGCGCGCATTGCGCCCAACACGCTTCCGGCGATGGCCAAGAGCTGCGCGAACTACGCCAACTCGCAGCTGATCAAGATGGAGGCGCTTGCCGACGGCTACTCGGAAGGGATCGCGCTCGACGTGTTCGGCATGGTGAGCGAAGGCAGCGGACAGAACATCTTCATCGTGCGCGACGGCGCGCTCTACACGCCGCCGCTGTCGGCGTCGGTCCTCGGCGGCATCACGCGCGACGCCGTGATGACCCTGGCGCGCGATCTCGGCTTCCCCGTCACCGAATCGAATCTGCCCCGCGAGTCGCTCTACATCGCCGATGAGGTGTTCGTCGTCGGCACCGCGGCGGAAGTGACGCCGGTCCGCTCGATCGACAAGATCGTGATTGGCAAGGGCCGGCGCGGTCCCATTACCGAGGCGCTGCAGCGGGCGTTCTTCGACGTCGTCAACGGCGAGACGGCCGATACCCACGGCTGGTTGACCTACGTCTACCCCGAAGAGGCTTCTCTGCGCAAAGCGGTCGCGGCCGCGCGGGCGTAACTTCAGGCTTCGGACGCGGACTGCAGGGTACGGACGTGCCTGAAGCCCGAAGCCTGTAGCCCGAGGCTCGTAGCCCGCACGCGGACTGTCGGCCCGCTCGCCTCGCGCCGATAGTCTGAACGCCGATTCTCACTATGCACGTCAACGATCTGCTGAAAATCGCCGTCGACCACGGGGCGTCGGATCTGCACCTGAAGGTCGGCAGCTACCCGATGATGCGCGTCCGAGGCGTCCTGTCGCCGGTGAACTCGGACAAACGCCTGGACCACGAGGATCTCGTCGCGATGAGCGCCGCGGTCATGTCGACGGCACAGCGCCAGAAGTTCCGCGACGCCCAGGAGGTCGACCTCGCCTACAGCGTGCCCGGCCTCGGGCGATTCCGCTGCAACGTGTTCCAGCAGCGAGGAACGGTCGGACTCGTCCTTCGCGTCATCCCGATGCAGATCCGATCCATCGATGAGCTGATGCTGCCGGCGGTGCTCAAGAAGATCGCCTCCGAGGAACGCGGGCTCGTCCTCGTGACTGGCACGACCGGCAGCGGGAAGAGCACGACGCTCGCCGCGCTCATCAATCACATCAACCAGACGCGCTGCGGACACATCATCACCGTCGAGGATCCGATCGAGTTCCTGCACCGCGACCAGCAGGCGATCATCAACCAGCGCGAGGTGTCGGTCGACACGCGGTCGTTCGCGCAGGCGCTCCGCAGTGCGCTCCGTCAGGATCCGGACGTCATCCTCGTCGGCGAGATGCGCGACTTCGAAACGATCGAAACCGGACTGCTCGCCGCCGAGACCGGCCACCTCGTGCTGTCGACGCTGCACACGCTCGACGCAACGGAAACCATCAACCGAATCATCGCCGTCTTCCCGCCGCATCAGCAGAAGCAGGTGCGCCTGCAGCTGGCCAGCGTGCTGCGCGCCGTGATCTCGCAGCGCCTCATGCCGCGTGCCGACGGCAGCGGCCGCGTGGCGGCCATCGAGGTCATGGTCAGCACGCCGTTCATCCGCGACTGCATCGTCGACAAGGACCGGACGCACCACATTCACGGCGCGATCGCCGCCGGCACCTCGCAGTACGGCATGCAGACCTTCGATCAGTCGATTTTCGGTTTGTACGCGCAGGGCCTGGTGTCGTACGACGAGGCGCTGCGGTGGGCAAGCAACGTCGACGAGTTCAAGTTGAAGGTGCAGGGCATCGCCTCGACCGCCGATCTCAGTCGCGACCAGATGGCCAAAACCGCCGGCGGCGGAGCGGAAATCACGCGGTTTGGGGGCGCGGGGCGCTAGGCGGCCTTCGGGCTGCAGGCTTCAGGCTTCGGGCTTAGACTTCGGACTTCAGACTTTAGGCTGCCAGACTTCAGACTTCCAACTTCGGACTTCAAACGTCAGGCTCCGCCTTACGTCTTGGTGTAGTATCCCGCTCGATGCAGAAAGTTCACCCCAAACAGTTCGTCCGCAAACCTGCAGGAGACAACATGCTTACCAAGAGGCTCTTCACAACCGTCGGAACAGTCGCTGGTCTTACCGGGCTCGTCCTTGCCGGAACGATGCTTACCACCCCGACCCTCCGCGCGGACGACGAGAACAGCTCGAGCGATCGGTGGCGGATCGAACAGGGCCTGCAGATCGCTCCGGTCCATCTGACCTACGACAAACACAAGCGGGACCTGGTGGGGTTGGGGAGTTACATCGTCAATGCCGTGAGCGAATGCAATGGCTGCCACAGCGCCGGCCCGCAGACCCAGTTCCAGCCGGCGCACAATCCATACACGCGTCTGGGTACTCCTTCTCCTCCCTTCTTTACCCCGCCGGCCATGGAAAATACTTTGACCTACCTGGGCGGAGGCAGGAATTTCGGTAAGGTCGGACCGACGACATCCGATCCCACTGTTCCGCCAGACATCGTGTCGCGCAACTTGACGCCGGATAATTCCGGACTCCCTGAACAGGGCGCCTCGTTCGACGAATTCATGAAGAGCATCCGGCTCGGCATCGACGCTGACCACCTCCATCCCAATTGCAACGGGACCACCATTACGAAGAACTGCTTCCCCCCGCCATTCGATGGCAGTCTGCTTCAAGTTATGCCGTGGCCTGCTTATCGGGACTGGACCGATCGCGACCTGTTGGCGATCTACGAATATCTGAAATCGATTCCCTGCATTGCGAGCCCCGGCCACTCCTGCTGAACGCCGACCAATCGAAGGGCGTCCGCGCGAGCGGACGCCCACGCTCTAGACCCGCGTTCCTCCTGATTGCCGACGGTAATCCCGCCTATAATCCGTGCGGCGATCCGTGCCTCTCTTTCCCGGCAACCGCCTGGGTTCGTACGAGGTGGTCGCCGCGCTTGGCGCCGGCGGCATGGGCGAGGTGTATCGCGCGCGCGATACCAATCTTGGCCGCGACGTCGCCGTCAAGATCCTGCCCGAGGCGTTTGCAGCCGATTCCGATCGGGTCGCGCGCTTTCGCCGTGAAGCGCAGCTCCTCGCGTCGTTGAACCATCCGCATATCGCTGCTATCTACGGCCTCGAGCAGAGCGGCAACGCGCAGTTCCTGGTGATGGAGCTCGTCGAAGGGTCGACGCTGGCAGACATGCTGGGTTCGGGTGCTACCCTCCACGGGCTTCCGACGTCAGAAGCCCTGCGAATCGCGTCGCAGATTGCCGACGCGCTCGAAGCGGCGCACGAGCGCGGCATCATCCACCGCGA
>Ga0187776_10001762_pt1 | contig 10947 bp, 14 predicted proteins | sample 0216_BV02_MP12_2_FD_132426 | JGI IMG/M metagenome (GOLD analysis project Ga0187776, IMG submission 132426) | Tropical peat soil microbial communities from peatlands in Department of Meta, Colombia - 0216_BV02_MP12_20_MG | ecosystem: Environmental > Terrestrial > Soil > Wetlands > Peat | place...
CCCGTCAGTTCGCGGCGAAGCAGTAGAGCAGTCCCGCGCCGCCGGTCGAGCGAAGCGCCTCGTCGCTGCAGCCGCGCGAAGGATGCGACGAATTCCAGGAGTGAGAAGCCGCGTCGTCGCGCAGGCCGAGGCGGTCGTGATGCCCCAGCTGCGCGCTGCCGTCCGTGCTGCTCGTCCAGTTGCGGCAAGTGTGGTCCGAGGCGTCGTCATAGGCCGTACCGTCGGACTGCGAGCCGGTGAGGATGTCGTGCCGGTTCGGCTGGTCGCCGCGGCCGTTCACGAGCTGGCCCTTCTCGTCTAGCGCCGTCTGCTTGCTCAGGTTGTTCTCGCCGTGCAGCTCTTCCACGCTGCGCGCGACGACGACGCCCTTCGCGTTCTGCCAGGGGCCGCGGCCGATGCGGCTGCGCGCGTCGACGGCGCCCGGACCCTGCGTGCTCAGGTACGCACGCCAGGTGCGCTGCCCGGCGCCTGCGGCGGCGGCCAGGGCCTGGCAATGCCGGTCGGCGCCTGCCAGGCCGCCGAAATCGGCGCCTTTGCCGGAGCCGGTGCTGGTGACGAAGAAGCTCATGTCGCCGGGGCCGGCCTGGGCGGCGCCGGCGAGGCCGAGGGCGAGCGAGGCGAGGGCGGTGCGCAGAGGGGATGCGGGGGTGGTCATGGCGGTTCTCCTTTCGATGGGGCCACGATGCCCAACACCGCAGCACGATACGCTATCCCGGCGGCTCGACGCTGGCCGGCCGGCGCGCTATGGTCGGGCGCATGAGCAAGCGCAACCCGGCTTCGGGCCATCCCCGGCGCAGCTGGCTGTTCGTACCGGGCGCGGACGAGCGCGCGCAGGAGGCGGCGGCGCGCTGCGGCGCCGACGTGCTGATCCAGGAGCTGGAGGACTTCACGCCGCCCGAGCTGCGCGCGCGGGCGCGCGCGCTTGCGCCATCGCTCTACGCACGCTGGCGCGCCGCCGGAGCGCTCGCCGCGGTGCGCGTCAATCCGCTCGAGACCTGCGGGCGCGAGGACCTGGCGGCGGTGCTGGCCGGCGAGCCCGACATCGTGCTCATGTCGAAGGTCGCGCGCCCGGAGCAGGTGCAGGCGCTCGCCGCGCTCGCGCACGGCGTCGAGCTGGTGCCGAACGTCGAGTCGGCGGTCGGGCTGGTGCGCGCCGGCGAGATCGCGCGCGCCAGCCCGCGCGTCACGGCGCTGCTCATGGCGAGCGAGGACATGGTGGCCGACCTGGGCGCCGAGCGCACGCGCGGCGCGGCGGAGCTCGCCTACGCGCGCGCGCGGTTCCTCGTCGAGTGCCGCGCCGCCGGCGTCGAGGCGATCGACTGTCCCTACACCTTCTCGGATGTGCAAGGCGCGGCGGCCGAGGCGCGCGCCGCGCGCTCGCTCGGCTACCGCATGAAGAGCCTCGTTCATCCCGCGCACGCCGCGGCGGTGAACCGTGCGTTCACGATCGGGGCGGCGGAGCTCGCGCGCGCGCGGCGCATCGTCGAGGCCTTCGAGCGGGCGCGCGCAAGAGGCGCAGGGCGCGCGCGCGTCGGCGGCCGGCTGGTCGAGGTGCCGGTGTACGCCGCGGCTAGGCGGCTGCTCGAGAGAGCCGCGAGTAGGCCAGCGCCGCGCCGAAAAACGCGAGGCTGAGCGCGATTTCCGTGCCGGCGAGCAGCTGCGACAGGCCGCGCTCGGCGAAGGCGCGCGTCACGCCCTCGGTGAAGTAGCCCAGGATCAGCATGCCGGACCACTGGTAGGTGTAGCGCCGGCCGGCAAGAATCCCGGGGAGCGGCAGCGCGAGCGGCAGCGCCTTGAGCGCTACCAGCGAGCCGCCGGGGCGCAGCGGCGCGAGCCACAGCTCCCAGGCGAGGCACAGCGCGACGAGCGCGACGAGCGAGCCGCTCGCGACCCTGCGCGCGAGCTTCATCGCGACAGCTTGAGCGCGGCCTCGGCCAGGCGCCGCCCCTGCGCGATGCACAGCGCGCGCTCGGCCTCGGTGATCGGCCGGTCGTCGGCGGTGCCGGCGAAGTGGCTCGCGCCGTAGGGCGTGCCGCCGTCGCGCGTCGCGTTCAGCTCGGCCTGCGTATAGGGCAGGCCGACGATCAGCATGCCGTGATGCAGCAGCGGCAGCATCATCGATACGAGCGTCGTCTCGTGCCCGCCGTGCAGGCTGCCGGCGGAGGTGAACACGCAGGCCGGCTTGCCGGCGAGCGCGCCCGAGTGCCACAGCGTCGTCGTGCCCTCGAGGAAATGCTTGAGCGGCGCGGCAATGTTGCCGAAGCGCGCCGGACTGCCGAGCGCGAGCCCCGTGCAGCGCTCGAGGTCGCCGAGCTCGGCGTAGGGTGCGCCTGCGGGCGGCACCGGTGGGGCCGCCACTTCGGTCGCCGGCGCGACGCGCGGCACGGTGCGCAGCCGCGCCTGCACGCCCGGCACGCGTTCGACGCCGTCGGCGATCAGCTCGGCCATGCGCCGCACGGAACCGCCGACGCTGTAGTAGAGCACCAGGATCTCGGCCACGGGCAGGTATCATACCGGCATACCATGGCAGAGCCCTCGACCGACCCCGCGCGCGCGCGCGAGCCGCGGCTGAACGTCCTGCACGAGGCGCACGAGTTCCTCGCCGCCACCGCGCGCCACTTCGTCGACAGCCGCAGCCTGCAGACGGCGGGCAGCCTGACCTTCACGACGCTGCTCGCGCTGGTGCCTTTGATTACCGTGGCGCTCGCATTGAGCACCGCCTTTCCCGCGTTCAACGAGGCGATCGGCGCGCTGCAGGGCTACGTGGTCAAGCACTTCCTGCCCGATGCGCGCGGCGTCGACATGATCGCAAAGCAGATCAACGCGTTCACCCAGAAGGCCGGGCGGCTGACGGCCATCGGGCTCGCCTTTCTCGCCATCACCGCCGTCATGCTGATGCTCACCATCGACGAGGTGCTGAACCGCGTGTTCCGCGTGCAGCGCCGCCGGCCGCTCGCGCAGCGGCTGCTCATGTACTGGAGCGTGCTCACGCTCGGCCCGCTCTTCGTCGGCGCCAGCATCTCGATGACCTCGTTCCTGGTCGGCGCCTCGCTCGGGGTGCTGGCCCTCGGGGAGTTCACCGAGGCGGCGCTGCGCCTGCTGCCGTTCCTGTTCACGCTGGTGGCGTTCACCTGGCTGTACCTGGTCGTGCCCTACCGCAGGATCGAGCTCGCGCACGCGCTGAGCGGCGGGCTGGTGGCGAGCGTCATGTTCGAGCTCGCCAAGCGCGGCTTCGGGCTGTATGTCGCAAGGTTCCCGACCTATTCGATGATCTACGGCGCCTTCGCCACGCTGCCGATCTTCCTGCTGTGGCTGTACATCTCCTGGCTGGTGGTGCTGCTCGGCGCCACCATCACCGCGATGCTGCCCGGCTACCGTGCGGCGCGCGGCGAACGCGAGCGGGGGCCCGGCCAGGACCTGCGCGACGCGGTGGCGGTGCTCGGGGCGCTGGCGCGCGCACAGCGCGACGGCGAGGTGCCGGGCATCGGCCGGCTCGGCGCGCGGCTCTGCCTGCTGCCCTACCGCTGCGAACGCGTGCTCGAGCGTGCCGCGGCGCTCGGCTGGACCGCGCGCACCGAGAAGGACGGCTGGCTGCTCGCGCGCGAGGCGGACGCGATCAAGCTCGCCGACCTGTACCGCGCCTTCGTGCTCGATCCGCAGGTCGTGGACGGCGCCGCGCCCTACGACCAGCACTGGAAGCACGTCGACGCCGATCTCGGCCTGACGTTGCGCCAGCTGGCGCTCGAGGAGAGGGCCGCATGAGCGCGGTGCCCCCGCGCGAGGAGCGCCTCATCGTGGCGCTCGACGTGCCGACCGCGGCCGAGGCGCGCGCACTCGTCGAGTGGCTCGGCGGCGCGGTGCGCTTCTACAAGATCGGCCTCGAGCTGTTCACCTCGGGCGGCTACTTCGAGCTGCTCGAGTGGCTGGTGGCGCGCGGCAACAAGGTGTTCGCCGACCTCAAGCTGTACGACATCCCCGAGACCGTGCGCCGTGCGACCGCGAACCTGAGCGCGAGCGGCGCTACGTTCCTGACCGTGCACGGGCACCGCTCGATCATGCAGGCGGCGGCGCGCGCGAAGGGGCGGATGAAGATCCTCGCCGTGACGGTGCTCACCAGCTTCGACGCGAGCGACCTGGCGGAGATGGGCGGGACCGGAGACGTGGCCTCGCTCGTGCTCTCGCGCGCGCGCCTCGCCGCCGAGGCGGGCTGCGACGGCGTCATCGCCTCGGGGCTCGAGGCGCCGCGCATCAAGGCCGAGCTGGGGGGGCGCCTGCTGGTGGTCACCCCCGGCATCCGCCCGGCGGGCGAGAAGCCCGGGGACGACCAGAAGCGCACGGTGGACGTGGCACAGGCCTTCGCCAACGGCGCCGACTACATCGTCGTCGGCCGCCCGGTGCGCGACGCTCCCGACCCGCGCGCCGCCGCCGAGTCGATCCAGGCGACGATCGGGTCGCTGTTCGCACGCTAGCGCGGCGCTCCGCCTCGGCCGGGGACGGAGGGTCCAGAACGAAATATTTCCTCGGCGCAGCCACGCCGCCGCAAACCTGCGCCGTACGGCCTGCGGGGAAGGGGCAAGTTCGGCTATCCTTCGCGGCATCGCAATCTGCAGGAGGAGGCACGTCGATGTTCTTCAACCCCATACTCGCCGACGACATCGGCAAACTGCTGCTGCGCCTGGCGCTCGGCGTCGTGGTGCTGTTCCACGGGGTGTACAAGGTGTTTCACCCGGCCGCGCTCGACTGGATCGGTGGCAAGCTCACGGCGCTTGGCCTGCCGATGGAGCTTTCCTTCGCCGTGTACCTGGGCGAAGTGCTCGGGCCGCTGCTGGTCATCGTCGGCATGTTCTCGCGCATCGGCGGCCTGCTGATCGTGATCAACATGATTTTCGCGATCGTGCTCGTGGATCGCACGGGGCTGCTGCAGATCAACAAGTTTGGCGGCTGGCAGGTCGAGACCCAGGTGCTGCTGCTCGTTTGCGGCCTGGCGGTACTGTTCGGCGGCAGCGGCAAGTTCGCGGCGCGCCCGGACTGACCCCCCGGGTCCCGGCGCGATGGCGTCGCAGTGGGCGCGCGAGCACCGCAAGGCGGCCGCGCGCGCCGGGCTGCGCTACGTCACCGATGGGGTCGCGGGCATCCGCCGCAAGCGTTCCGGCAAGGGCTGGGCCTATTACGCGCCCGATGGCGCGCGCATCGCCGACGCGAAGCTCAGGCGGCGACTGAACGCGCTCGCCATCCCGCCCGCGTGGACCGACGTGTGGATCTGTCCCGATCCCGACGGCCACATTCAGGCCACGGCGCGCGACGCGCGCGGGCGCAAGCAGTACCGCTATCATCCGTTCTACCGCGAGGCGCGCGACCGCTCCAAGTTCCGCCGCATGCTCGAGTTCAGCGAGGTGCTGCCGCTCGTGCGCGAGCGCGTCGAGCGCGACCTGCGCCATGAAGATCTGTCGCGCCGCCAGCTGCTCGCGACGGTGGTGCGCCTGCTGGACAGGACGCTGATCCGCGTCGGCAACGACGAGTACGCGCGCGAGAACCGCTCCTTCGGCCTGACTACGCTGCGTCGCAAGCACGTGCGCGTCGAAGGCACGCTGCTGCGCTTCGGCTTCCGCGGCAAGAGCGGCGTCGAGCACTCGATTTCGCTCTCAGATCCCCGCTTGGCGCGCATCATCCAGCGCTGCCAGGACCTGCCCGGCCAGGAGCTGTTCCAGTATCTGGACGAGGCGGGCAAGCGCCAGACGGTGTCCTCCGACGACGTGAATGCGTACCTGCGCGAGATCACCGGGCGCGAGGTAACCGCCAAGGACTTCCGCACCTGGGGCGGAACGATGCTCGCGGCGATCGAGCTGCGCGGGGCAGGCCCGGCGGCGAGCCGCCGCGAGGCCGACCGCAACATCGTGCGTGCGATCGACGTGGTCGCCGAGCGCCTGGGGAACACGCGCGCGGTGTGCCGCAAGTATTACGTGCACCCGGTGCTGGTGCGCGCCTACCTGCTCGGCCTGACGGTGCCGCAACCGCCCGCGCAAAGTGCGCGCCGCGCGCGCCGCGCCGGCCCGGCGCTGCGCCGCGACGAGGTGGCGGTGCTGCAGTTCCTGCAGCAGAAGCTGCCCGACGAGGTCTAGGGGACGGGTACCGCGGCGAGCAATTGCGCGCCGACGTCGACGCGGCGCGCCTCGTCGTGCGCCGGCCGCAGCCGATGCGCGGCTACCCCCGCCAGCACCGCCTGCACGTCCTCCGGGATCACGCTGTCGCGCCCCTCGAGCAACGCCCAGGCGCGCGCCGCGTGCAGCAGCGCGAGCGCAGCGCGCGGAGACAGGCCGGCGGCGTAGTCCGGTGAGCGGCGCGTATGCGCGACGATCGCCTGCACGTAATCGAGCAGCGCGGGGGCGACGTGCACCGCACGCGCCTTCGCCTGCAGGGCGGCCAGCTCGGTCGGGGTCATGCACGGCTCGAGCGCGGCGAGCATGTTGCGGCGGTCGGTTCCCGCGAGCAGCGCGCGCTCGGCGTCGCGCCCCGGGTAGCCGAGCTCGATGCGCATCAGGAAGCGGTCGAGCTGCGACTCGGGCAGCGGGAAGGTGCCGACCTGCTCGGAAGGATTCTGCGTGGCGACGACGAAGAACGGCTCGGGCAGCTTCCTCGTCTCGCCCTCGGCGGTCACCTGGTGCTCCTCCATCGCCTCGAGCAGCGCGCTCTGCGTCTTCGGCGTCGCGCGGTTCACCTCGTCGGCGAGAATGAGCTGCGCGAAGATCGGTCCGGGATGGAACTTGAAGCTGCCCGACTCGCGCTCGTAGACTGACACGCCGATGATGTCGGCCGGCAGCATGTCGCTGGTGAACTGGATGCGCTGGAAGTGCAGGCCGAGGAGCTTCGCCAGCACCTGTGCGAGCGTGGTCTTGCCCACGCCAGGCAGGTCCTCGATCAGCAGGTGGCCGCGCGCGAGCAGGCAGGCGAGCGCGAGGCGCAGCTGTACGGTCTTGCCGAGGATCACGCGGCCCGCGGCCTCCAGCACGCGCTCGGCCGGCGCGTGCGCCGCGGGCTTGAGCTGGCGCTGGAGCAGCATGCAAGGATTGTACTCGAAAGACCTCGCGATCCCGCGCAGCGGCGCCGCGCTTTCGGCTAAGATTCCGTGACGGATTGCACGCGCATGACGACCGCATTCATTACGCATCCCGATTGCCTCAAGCACGACATGGGCGCGCATCATCCGGAGTGCCCCGAGCGGCTCGGCGCGATCGAGGATCAGCTAATCGCATCCGGCGTCGCGCAGTTCCTGGCGCGCTACGAGGCGCCCCTCGCGAGCGACGAGGCGCTCGCGCGCGTGCACCCGCTCGAGTACGTGCGCGCGATCCGCGAAGTGGCGCCGGCGCACGGCACCGTGCACCTCGACCCGGACACCGCGATGAATCCCCACAGCCTCGCGGCGGCGCTGCGCGCCGCGGGCGCCGCGGTGCTCGCCACCGACCTGGTGATCTCGGGCGAGGCGGAGAACGCCTTCTGCGCGGTGCGCCCGCCCGGGCATCATGCCTGCCGCGCGCGGCCGATGGGCTTCTGCATCTTCAACAACGTCGCGGTCGCGGCGCGCCACGCGGTGCGCATGCACGGCCTCGAGCGCGTGGCGATCGTCGACTTCGACGTGCATCATGGCAACGGCACCGAGGACATCTTCGCGCACGACGAGAGCGTGCTCATGGCCTCGACCTTCCAGCACCCGTTTTATCCGTACTCGGGCACCGAGGACCCGGCGCCGAACATGGTGAACGTGCCGCTCGCCGCGGGCGCGGGATCGAAGGAGTTCCGCGAAGCGGTGAGCGAGGCCTGGATCCCGGCGCTCGAGGCCTTCCAGCCGCAGCTTGTCATATTCTCGGCGGGCTTCGACGGGCATGCCGAGGACGACATGGCGATGCTCAGGCTCTCCGACGCGGACTACGGCTGGGCCACGGCGCAGGTGAAGGCGGTCGCCGACCGCTCGGCCGGCGGGCGCATCGTCTCGGTGCTGGAGGGCGGCTATGCGCTGTCGGCGCTCGGGCGCAGCGTCGTGCAACACCTGCGCGTGCTCGCCGGGATGAACGCCTGACTGCACTTGGGACGAACCATGAATACCGAACTGATCGCCCGGACCTGGGAGAGCATCCATGACCATGTGGCGTTCGTCGAGGCCTTCTACGCACGCTTCTTCGAGCGCTTCCCCGGGTATCGGCGGCTGTTTCCGCACCGGCTCGACGCCAAGCACCTCGACAAGATGGTGCACACGATGGCGCTTCTGGCGCGCCTGTCCGAGGACAGGCGCGCGATCGCACCGCACATGCACAACATCGGCGCCGCGCACAAGCCGTACGCGCTCGCGGAGAAGGATCTGGACAACTTCAAGGTCGTCTTCATCGAGACGCTGAGCGAGCGCCTCGGCGCGGCCTGGCCGCCCGGTGCCGATGCGGCGTGGGACGCTGCCTTCCGGCAGGTCATCATCCCGCTGATGCGAGAGGGTGGCCGCTGAGTGGCAGGCAACCGTCAGATCGTGGTAAGGACGCTCCCCGAGGGCGCGCTGAGCGAAGCCCACTTCGCGCTTCGCGAGGCCGCGCGGCCGAGCGCGGCGGAAGGAGAAGTCCTGATCCGCACGATCCTGATGTCGATCGACGCGGCGAATCGCGCCTGGATGCAGGGCGCGACCTACCGCGACGCAGTGAAGGCGGGCGACGTCATGCCGACCTACGCGATCGGCGAGGTGGTGGCGTCGCGCGACGCCTCGCTCGCGCTGGGCGACGTCGTCGCGACGGAATCGGTCTGGGCCGAGCTCGCGGCGGTCAAGGCGCGGCGCGCGCGCAAGCTGCCGCGCGTGCGGCCGCTGTCGCATCTGCTGTCGGTTTACGGCATTGCCGGCAAGACCGCGTACCACGGCCTGCTCGGCGTCGGGCGCGCGCAGGCGGGTGAAACGGTCGCGGTGTCGGCGGCGGCCGGCTCGGTCGGCATGTACGTCGGCCAGATCGCCAAGGCGCTCGGTTGCCGCGCGGTGGGCATCGCCGGCGGCGCCGACAAGTGCGCGTGGGTCAAGGAGACACTCGGTTTCGACGCCTGCGTCGACTATCGGGCGGGAAATCTGTTCAAGGACCTCAAGGCGGCCTGCCCGGGCGGCATCGACGTGTACTTCGACAACGTGGGTGGAGGCATCCTCGAGACTGCGCTCTTCCAGATGAACCAGAAGGGTCGCGTCGTGTGCTGCGGGGCGGTCAGCCAGTACGACAGCGCTGCGCCCGCCGGCCCGCGCAATGTGCCGGGCATGATCGTGGTGAAGCGCCTGCGCATGGAAGGGTTCATTGTGATGGACTTCGCCGCCCAGGACGCGCAGGCCGACGCCGACCTGCGGCGCTGGGTCGGCGAGGGCGCGATCAAGGTTATCGACGACATCGTCGAAGGCCTCGAGAACGCGCCGGCCGCGCTCATCGGGCTGCTTGCCGGCAAAAACCGCGGCAAGCGAATGGTGCGCGTGGCACCGGATCCGGCGTAAAGGCGAGCCCCAGCCGCTCAGTCGTCGTCCCGGCGATCGCGGTCGCGGTAGTGGTGCCAGTCACGTCCTTCGCGAATCTGGCGGTACGACGGCCCGTAGTAGACCGAGAAGCCCGGGGCGGAGCCGTAGTACACCGGGGCCGGCGTGCTGTAGTAAGCCGGCGGCGGCGGAACGTAGCGCGCCGGCGGGGCCGCGTAATAGCGTGGAGGCGGGTAGTAGGACGGCGCCGGGGCGACATAGACCGGAGCGGGGATGCCGAGCGACAGGCCGAGCTGGATGTCGCTGTGCGCGAGCGCGGTTCCGCTCATCAGCGCGAGCAGCGCGCCGCCGGCGATCAGTTTGCTTTGGATTCGCATGTGTCGTCTCCTTTCACGGCACATCGTGCCCGCCCGAGCCGCAGGGAGCTGTGGCAATCGGTAACAGATCGTTTCCGCGGCGACAGGCCGCGGTCAGGTCTTCAGCCGGTAGCCGGTACGGAAGATCCAGGCCACGATGGCGAGCGAGGCGGCGAGAAAGGCGAGCGTCATGCCGAGGCTCACCGCGAGGCTCACGTCGGCGAGGCCGTAGAAGCTCCAGCGAAAGCCGCTCACCAGGTACACCACCGGATTGAACAGCGTCACCGTTTGCCAGAACGGCGGCAGCATGTGGATCGAGTAGAAGCTTCCGCCGAGGAAGGTGAGCGGCGTGACGATGAGCAGCGGCACGAGCTGCAGCTTTTCGAAGCCGTCGGCCCAGATGCCGATGATGAAGCCGAACAGGCTGAAGGTCACCGCCGTGAGCACAAGGAACAAAACCATCCAGACCGGATGCTCGATGCGCAGCGGCACGAACAGCGCCGCGGTGGCGAGGATGATGAGGCCCAGGATGATCGACTTGGTGGCCGCCGCGCCGACGTAGCTGAGCACGATTTCGAGCGTGGACACGGGCGCCGACAGCAGCTCGTAGATCGTGCCCGTGAAGCGCGGAAAGTAGATGCCGAACGAGGCGTTCGAGATGCTCTGCGTGAGCAGCGAGAGCATGATCAGGCCGGGCACGAGAAAGGCGCCGTAGCTCACGCCCTCGACGTGCTGGATGCGCGAGCCGATCGCCGCGCCGAACACGACGAAGTACAGAGAGGTCGAGATCACCGGCGAGACGATGCTCTGCATGATCGTCCTGCGGGTGCGCGACATCTCGAACCGGTAGATCGCGCGAATGGCGTGCAGGTTCACGGCCGATCGCTCACCAGGCCGACGAAGATGTCCTCGAGCGAGCTCTGCGTGGTGTGCAGGTCGCGGAACGCGATGCCCGAGCCGGCGAGCGCCGCGAGCAGCGCGGCGATGCCCTCTCGTCCGGCGTTCGCGTCGTAGGTGTAGATCAGCTCGCTGCCGCCGGCGGCGAGCTCCAGGCCGTAGCCGGCGAGCGACGGCGGCACGCGCGCGAGCGGCGCGGCGAGCTGCAGCGTGAGCTGC
>Ga0187776_10001763_pt1 | contig 10946 bp, 10 predicted proteins | sample 0216_BV02_MP12_2_FD_132426 | JGI IMG/M metagenome (GOLD analysis project Ga0187776, IMG submission 132426) | Tropical peat soil microbial communities from peatlands in Department of Meta, Colombia - 0216_BV02_MP12_20_MG | ecosystem: Environmental > Terrestrial > Soil > Wetlands > Peat | place...
CTCGTCCGGAGCGGCCTTTTTTTGTCGGTGTGTTGCTCCAGGAAATCCCTTACTATGCGGTCCGTCACACGGTGAAACCGGGGATCACCGGCTGGGCCCAGATCAAATACAGTTACGGGTCTTCCAAGGAAGAGGCATTGGAGAAACTTCAGTATGATCTTTTCTATATTAAGAATCTTTCGATCTGGCTGGACCTGACCATCCTTTTTGAAACCATTAAGGTCGTCATCCTGGGTCGGGGCGCCCGCTGAGAAATCCCGCCTTTACGACCCCCCTCTCTCCCTCGATTTCAACAGCTCACGCCACTTTTCTGAACCTTCCTCGATTTTAAAATTCTTCGTCGCGATAAACGTCCCGTCGTAATAAAGGTTCACCTTGAATTTCCCTCCGCCGTATTTTTCAGAGAGAAAATTTAAGAAAGCAGATGCTTCGAGAAGCGATTCAAAGTCAGGATAGTGGTACAGGTCCAGGTCGAGAAACTGGACGATCATCCCGACCTTGTCGCTCACCATGATCTTGATCTCGAAGTCCCGGTGCATTATCTGGTAACGGGACTGCATCTCTTCCAACGGCATGGCGCCGGTGGATGCGGTCCGGGTGATCTTCCGGACGTACTCCTGAAACATGTCCCAGATCCAGCCGTGGTAAGTTTGATTCTGCGGGGCGGTCATCGCTTCGGGGTCTCCAACTTTTTAAGTCGTCAAACGTTTATAAATTCGGGGCAATTTGTCCGGAAGTGTGGCGACCCGATCGATGATCGTATGCCCGACCTCGCCGTACATCTCGGTCACGTACCGGCTCGCCTCCTGATCGATCGTGATGCAGTACGGATGAACCCCGCGCATCCGGGCTTCTCTCAGCGCCTTCTTCGTGTCCTGAAGGGAGTGTACGCCGGCATAACCGGCATCCAGAGGCTTCCCGTCGCTTAGCAGGATGAGCAGTCGTGTCTTCGCCGGTTGTTGCTCCAGTTTGGCGAGCGTGTGTCGGATCGCGGTTCCGTCCCGGTTCTGGTTCAAGGCGCGCATCGCACCGATTCGTTCATGGATGGAAGGATTGAAGGCGTCGGAAAAATCCTTGATCACGTAAAAATCCACCCGGTCCCTCGAATCCCCCGAAAAACCGTAGATCGCAAAGGCGTCTCCGATGGCCTGAAGGGCTTCGGCCATCAAGATCAGGGCTTCCTGCTCGACCTCGATGACGCGCTTTCGGGCCGAGGGAATTTGGCGGCTGGTCGAGCCGCTCATATCGATTAGAAACGCGACCGCCACGTCGCGCACCTGTTTCTCGTTCCGAATGTAGAAATGGTCGTTCGGGGTCTGACCGCTCCGGAGCTCGGTGCGGGCCTCGACGATGGCGTCCAGGTCGAGTTGGTCGCCGTTTGCCTGCCGCTTCACCTTCCGGAAGACTTCTGGCCTCAGGCTCTGGAAATGGCGGCGGAGCAGCCGCAGGACCGATGTGTAGGACGACAGGGTCTGCTGGACCATCCGGCTCGATTCGGGCCGAAGACGGTGTTCATAGAGGCGACACCACTTGGGACGATACTCCTGGGCCGCGGCGTCCCATTCATCGTACAGAAAAATCGAAGTCTCGGAATCCCCGGCCGGCCGAGGATGCGTGGGCCCGCTCTTCAATCCGAGGTCGGGCGCTTTCTCATTCGGCGGTGTTTCCGTTTGGCTGCTCTCAAGGGTTTTCTTCCGAGATGCTCCGGATGGGGATGTGGGCGGAGCGGATCCCATGCGGGCCGGGTCGATCGGAACCGTTTTTTCTTCGGGTCGGGACCGGACCCAGTCGGGATGCATCACGCCGCGGTATGAAAACGTGGACGGAGAAGGCCGCGTCTCCCGACGCTGCGAGGAGGCGGTCGGATCCGAATGAGGATCCGGGATCTTTTCTTGGACGCCGAGCGGGTCGACTTCGCCCTCTACCGTCGGGAAACGCTTGAATTGTTCTTCCAGAAAACGGTAGAGCCGGGCCAGGACCCGCAGGGAATCGGTCGAGGTGGCGGTTGGATTCTTGACCTCGAGCAGAAGATCGTACGCGCCCGAGACGGTTTCGGCCAGCTCCAGCGGGACCTCGGTCGTGTCCGTGATCGAGAGCTGGAGCAACGCTTCATGAATCGCCGTCCGCGCAGGCAGCCCCTCCAGTTTCAGCCGGGATTGAAGATCCAGTGCAATGATCTGGTCCATGTCCCGGCGCGCTCCGGGATACTGGGTCCGAAGCCGGAAATCGACCCGGGCATCTTCTAAAATGGTCCAGAGCGCCCGGGCCCAGGGCGGGTTCGGGAAGAGGTTAAAATAATCGGCGGCCGACTGAACCGAACCGGATCCCGACGGTGCACGGTCCCGCCTGTCCGGCAGGCGGGCGTATTCGGCCCGCACCCCATCGATGACGTCCTGCATGGCTTCCAAATTCGGTTCGAACGTTCCGAATTCAAGATGTCCGGCTTCGTGGAGTGTGGAGGTTTTGTACAGCCGGAAGTTGTCCTCGTCACGTGGGAAGAGCCGGATTCGGGGCGGAAGAAAGATCGTCCGGCTGTCTCCGGTCGGGGCGGCGCCGACCGCCTCGCGAACGGGATCCGGCAGGTCCGTAGTCGGTTTAATTGCGACGGACCGTCCGGACAGTCCCTCGGCGAATAACGTCAGCGTCCGGGCGACTGTCTTGAGCGACAGCCCTCCGATCAGCCGTTCGGTCGTTTCCTGTCCCGTTTTCGATCGTCCGCTGAAATACGCCCGGGCGCGTTCGGGATTCTCCGCCGGCAGGGAGAGGCCTGCGTCGACCCAGGCGATGAAATCGGCCGGATTGTACCCGAAGGCCCGGAAGATCTTCGAACCCTCTTTTAGATAATCGAGAACGAAGGACGGTTCCCGATCCGATGGAATCGCATCGGCGAGCCGCTGCGCCAGGGAAAGGAAAAGCCGCCGCTGAGTCGGGGATTCCATCTCCCGGAGAATCGCCGGGCAGGATCGAAGATAGTCCATTCCAAAGATGGCGCCTTTCCGGGACAGGCCGATTCCCAATTCCAAAAACGGTCGTCGGAGATCCGCCGGCTCGATGCTGGCCAGGGTTTCGGGGCTGAGGCGGAAAAATTCGATAGCCTTGAGATAATCGGGTTTCCCCAGGATGTTCGGCTCGACGAGAAGACGCCCCAGCTCCACCCACCGAGGAAAATCGGCGATCGAGATTTGGCCCAAGGTCTTGGGACTGATTCGAAAATATTCGACCGCCAGCACCGTATCCTCTTCCGCCAGACGACGCCCGGACTCCATCCAGACGGTCAGGTCATCCGTTCCGATTCCGGCGGGCAGGTAAGGGCAGGCCCGGATGAAGTCCAGGAGGACGCCGCAATGACCTTCGCTGAGCTCGAGCCCCAGTTGCAAGAGCGGAAGCCGTTGGAGCGGATGAATTTCGGACAGAAGGGCCGGACTCTCTAAAAAATATTTCTGCGCCGCCGCGGAGGACTGTGACGCCATCGATGTGCCGAGATCCAGCCAGGAGAGGGCCTGAGTCGGATCCACCGTCCCGAGGACTTGGGGCAAGTTTCGAAGACCGATCACGGCCGATTTCGGCGAGGTCCCGACCAGCTCTTCCAGCAGTTCGAAGAGCGTGCTCCGATCCGAAGGACTGAGCGCATCGACCGCCTGGAAAAACGCCTGTTGCTGGGGGGGCTCCAGTTCGCGATCGCAAAAGCGGCTCAATGCGGGAGACAGCGACATCGGTTGGATCGGATCGGTCATGACCGATCAAGGAAAAATGCTGTTGATGATTTCGGAGATGCTCCGATGCATATCGGGGTCGTCCGTGATCGGCTGGGTGACGGCCGCTTCACAGGCCGTCCGGGGATCGATGCCCTTTTGGATGAGCTCTCCGGCGTAGACGAGGAGACGCGTGCTCACGCCCTCCTCCAGTCCGTGGTTTTTTAAATTCCGGACCTTCTCGCCCAATTTGACGAGGCTTTGCGCCAGGGTCTCGCCCAGGCCGGTTTCATGTTGGAGGATGCGGACCTCCATCTCTTTCGGGGGATAATTGAACTCGAGCGCCATGAACCGTTGCTTGGTGCTCTGCTTGAGTTCCTTGAGAACGCTTTGATAACCGGGATTGTAAGAGATCACAAGCATGAACTCGTCCACCGCCTCGATCACCTGGCCCTTTTTCTCGATGGGAAGAATCCGCCGGTCGTCCGTCAACGGATGGATCACGACCGTCGTGTCCTTGCGGGCCTCCACCACCTCGTCCAGATAGCAGATCGCGCCGTGCTTAACGGCCAGGGTCGACGGACCGTCGACCCAGACGGTCTCGTCGCCACGGAGGAGATAACGACCGACGATGTCCGAGGCCGTCAGGTCTTCATGACAGGCGATGGTAATCAGCGGGCGCTTGAGTTGATAGGCCATGTGCTGGACGAACCGGGTCTTGCCGCAGCCCGTCGGGCCTTTGAGCATGACCGGCATTCGATTCAGATAGGCGGTGCGAAAAAGCTCCGCCTCGCTCCGGACCGGAATGTAGAATGGTTCCTGCGCGATCCGGTACTGATCGATCTCCAGTTCCAGTCCTTTAAGCCGTTCGGCGCTCATGAGCTTGACTTCACCCGGTGGGAGAGCATGAAGAAGATGGCGGTGAGAATTGTCCCGTAAAACATAATCATCTTGTACCAGTAGGTGACCACCGGATCAACCTCGTAGACCTTAAACACGATTCCGGCCGCGACGGTCAGTCCGATCAGGCCCCATTTATGCCAGGTCTCAACGCTGCTATGGATGAACAGGATAACGCCGGACAGGAACAAGATCACCGGCATAATGTCAAGATCATGTTCTATGGAAAGCAGGATGTTCAGGAACCCCATGATAATCATGGTGAGGCCGATCAACCGCTCGATGGATAAGAGTTTAACGTCCACGAAATTTTCTCCGGTCAGACGGCCATAAGGTAGCATAGATACCGACGGTGTGTCAACGTTATGGCTCGACTTGGGGGTCCGTAAAACAGGTGCTCCCGGCCCTGAGCGCTGAGGCACGTCGGAGCCTCCATAGAACAGCGCATTTCATCCAATCAACTGCGATCAAACGCAAGGTCGTTGAACGATCGGCCCCACAAAAAGGAGTATCATCACCGCGACTCGTGCATCAAGCGAAGGGCTGGGGGCGCCTGTTGCAGCAGACCCCCTGTTATTCTAAGCCTGTCCGGCTGAAGCCCTTCCTGGTCCAGCGGCTTTTGTCTCACCCGGCTGAGGCTCGGCCGCTAAATTTTGCGAAGGTAGGGCACGCAAAATTTACCCGGCCATTGCGGGCCGCGTCCTTTGCCAAGTCGGGTGCCCAAACAAAAGCCGAGGTCGCAGTCCGGACCTCAGCCAAACAGGGCTATTGATCAGGCGGTGGCCCATTCTTGGATTAGGAGTTGAAAGAGCCGCAGATCTCACCCGATGATCTTGAGCGTCTGGCGCTTGGCGTTCTGGATACTGATCTGGGCCGCGATCGCCTTGGCGACTTTGCGGAACGCCTCGGCTGTGGGGGAGTCGGGGTGAGAAACGAGAATCGGCAGGCCGCTGTCGCCGCCGACCCGGACCTCGGGGTCGATCGGGATCTCTCCAAGAAACGGAACGCCCAGTTTTTCGGCGGCGAGTTTGCCCCCGCCGTGGCTGAAGATCTCGGTCCGTTCATGGCAATGCGAGCAGACGAAGTAGCTCATGTTCTCAATGATTCCAAGCACGGGAACGTTCACTTTCTGGAACATGCCCAGTCCCTTTTTGGAATCGTGCAGCGCGACGTTCTGTGGCGTGGTCACAATCACGGCGCCGGTCAACGGCACGAGCTGCGAAATCGAGAGCTGCGCGTCGCCCGTTCCCGGCGGGAGGTCGACCAGGAGATAATCGAGCTCGCCCCATTCCACGTCCCGTAGGAACTGCTGAATCGCCCCGTGGATCATCGGGCCGCGCCAGACGATCGGCTGGTCTTCCGGGACGAGGTAGCCCATCGACATGAGTTTGACCCCGTGGCTTTCGGCCGGAAGGAGTTTGTTGTCCGACTGGCTGGGTGGTTTTTCGGCCCCCATCATCATGGGGATGTTCGGGCCGTAGAAATCGGCGTCCATCAGGCCGACCTTGGCGCCGGTCTCGGCCAGCGCGACTGCAAGCGTCGCGCTGACGGTCGATTTGCCCACGCCGCCCTTGCCGCTGCTGATCGCGATCGCGTTTTTCACCAATGGAATGTAATCCTCTTTGACGCCGCTGATCCCCTTGGTGACGTTGGAGGTCATGTTCACGCTGACCTTGGAGACGCCCGGAAGGGCCGCGATGAGGCGTTGGGCCTCATCGCGCATCTGGTCCCTGACCGGGCAAGCGGGGGTGGTCAGGACGATGTCAAAGCCGATTTGAGAATCCTGGATTTTGATATTCTGGACGAAACCCAGCGCCACGATGTCTTTGTGGAGATCCGGATCCTGGATCTGGCTCAAGGCGGCCAGGACTTCTTTTTCGGTCACGGGCATAATCGTTCTCCGTATATCGATCTATTTTACGGGCGGCCGAGTTCGTTCGTCAAGTAATATAAGGGCTCACTCGCTTTGCTCGCTTAGGATTAACTACATCGGGAACTCGGAGGGCGGGGTGATGTTCTGCCACCCTTCTCCGCTGAGGTTGTTCAGGAACTCCACCAGGTCCTTTTTCTCGGGTTCCGTCAGATCCAGCGGGATGATCAACGGGTCCTGGAAGGGATTTTTGATCCCACCCTGATTATAGAAATTCACCACGTCCATCAATGTCGCGAACCGGCCGTCGTTCATATACGGTGCCGTCCGTGAAATTTCGCGCAGGCTGGGGGTCTTGAAGGCGCCCATATCCTTCGGGTCCTTTGTGACGTGGAACCGCCCCGTGTCCACCATGTCCTTGTCGAACCCGATCCCGAGGTTGTGGAACTTCTCATCCGTAAAGTTGAAACCGGAGTGACACTTCGTGCAGCGGGCCTTGTTCCGGAAGAGATCCAATCCGCGCTTCGCCCCGGGCGAGAGGGCGTTTTCATCGCCGCCGACATCGAATTTGTCGAACGGGCTGTTGCCGGAGAGGATCGTACGCTGGAAGCTCGCGATCGCCTTGCCGATTTTATCGACCGTAATGTCTCCCCCGAAGACCTCTTTGAATTCTTTTTTATATCCCTCGATCTTGTTCATCTTCTCGATCATTTCTTTATAATCCCCGAAACCGTGTTCGACCGGATTCACAAACGGGCCGACCGACTGGTCTTCGAGCGTGGCGGCCCGTCCGTCCCAGAATTGTGCCTTGGAAAAAGCCCGGTTGATCGCCATCGGGGCGCTTCGTCCTCCCTGTTGATGCCGGACTCCGGCCGAGACGGGTTGACCGTCGGTGAAGGCGAGCGACGGCATGTGGCAGACCGCGCAGGCGATCGTATTCTCCTTGGACAGGCGCTTATCGAAAAAGAGCTGACGTCCCAGGTCGACCTTTTCCTTGGTCAGGGGGTTGTCTTTTGGAACGTAGAATTGATCCTCCTCCAGCCCCAGCGGAATGGGTGGCCTGAATTCTTTCTGCTCGGCGCCGATGGCCTGTAGGGAACCGAGGAACAGAAAGGCCAGAGCGGCCGCGAGTCCCGCGCCTCGTGCGATGAACCATTCGATTGAACATTGTTTCATGGTGATTCCCTCCTTCATGTGTTATGACAATGCATCGTTGTTTAAAGAAAATCTCCCGAAAGTTCGTGGCGAACATCCTTGTCGAGTAGCGTTCGGGCCCGATAATGGGGATGGTCCACGATCAGCGCCGCCGGAACTTGATCGTCGCGAAAGGAGGCCCGCTGTTCCGGGCTGAAACGGAACCGGACGTAATGAACCGCGCTGAGCTTCTCCTCGTTGCTGTGGCCTTCTTCGAACCGTCCGGTGACCCGGTCCGCGCCGAGTTCGAAAAATACGCAATGACCGCTGTCGATCCCGCGAAGTTGATCCAGGATCTCCTTGATCCGGTCGGGCTCGGTGATTTCGATGAACAGCGTGGACGACAGCTCGTCGGGTCCGGCGATCAGCGGGTTGTAGGTATCCAGTTCGTCCTGGATCTTTGCCGGATCGTAGATATGCTCCACCCGCATCATCTCCTGAATCTGGAACAGGATCGTATCCCGGTTCTCGAACACCAGCGTGAGTCGGTCCCCGAGCAGGACACGGCGCCTTTTCTTTAGGGCGATGATCCGTTCCCGGAACGAGTTGCGGACGGCCTCGTATTCCGAGAGCGGCTTGATGTCTTTTAGTTGAAGGGGATTCATGAGTGTAGAATCCTTATTTTAATCCGTACGCTTTTTGAATGACCTGAATCGGATGGACCGATTTTTTCCCGGTGCTCTGCGTTAGGGCGATTCCGGACAGGGGACAGTCCGAGACGGTCACGTCCGGTTCGGCGTTCTCGACGGCCGCGAAAGCCTTTCGTCCGACCTTGAGCGAGAGGTCGTAATATTCTTTTTTAACCCCGAACGTGCCGTCATGCCCGGAGCATCGCTCGATCACCTCGACGGTGGCGCCGGGAATCAACTTCATCAGGTCGCGGGACTTCAAACCGATGTTCTGATCCCGCAGATGACAGGGGACCTGGTAGGCAATCTTGCCGGGGCTGGAGATGAAATCCTTCGCGAGCTTTCCCTGCCCATCCAGTTTCATGAGATACTCGCAAAGATCCAGGGTGTTGGCGGCGACCTTCCGCGCCTCTCCGGTGGTCACCAGGTCGGGATATTCCTTTTTGAGCATCAGGCTGCAGGTCGGCATAGGGGATACGATCTTGTAACCCGCATCCACCGCGGCCGCCAGAATCTTTAAATTCGAACGGGCTTTTTGGCGAACCGCATCCAGATCCCCGATGTCGAAATAGGGCATCCCGCAGCATTCCTGCTCCGGACAGAACACCTCGACGCCGTTTTTCTCGAGAACTTGGAGTGCGGCCTTACCGATCTCGGGATCGTGCCGGTTGACGTAACAGGTGTAAAAAAGCGCCACCTTTTCGTTTGCACCGCTCCTCCTCTCGCTCGCTTCCGCTCGCTGGTTGTCTACAGAAGATCGGCGTGCCGCGCCCCCGGCCGGTTCCCGCATTCGTTGGAACCAGGACGAGAACGACTGCCGCTGGAAGTCCGGGAAAAGCCGATCCCGGTGAATGCCGATCACTTTCTCCAGCATCCGGCGGATGAACGGTTGGCGAAAGGCCCAATTGGCGAGCGGGGCGACCATGCCGCCCAGCCGACCCATGAGGTCCACGTTGACCAGGAGCCGGTCCCGCAAACCGGCCGGTTTCCGTTTCGCCTTCAAATGCTTTCCCCAAAGCATCAGCCGTGGAAAATCCAGGTCGTACTGATGCGGCGGACAATAAGGGCAGTGATTGAAACAGAGCTTGCAGTAGTAACACAGATCCACGACCTGATCGAGAACCGGCGCGGTCAGGGCGTTCACCTCGCCGTCTTTATCGTCGATGCCGCGGAACAGGACGTCGAACGACGGGCAAAGGTTAAAACATCTCCGGCATCCATTGCAGATCTCGTAGACCCGCAACGTTTCGGCCTGGAAGGATTCCGGTTCTTTGAATCGGGGAGAGTCGAAGGCGATCATCCCGTTTCCTTTATGATGATCGGGGGTCGGGGCGGTCTGGGACCGGCCCCGGCCGCCGATGTAGTTTATTTCTTGATGGTGTCCAGGGCCTTGGTGAATCGTCCCGCATGGGACTTTTCGGCCTTGGCCAGTGTCTCAAACCATTCCGAAATCTCCTCGAACCCTTCTTCGCGGGCGGTCTTGGCAAACCCCGGATACATCTGGGTGTACTCATAGGTCTCGCCTTCGATCGCGGATTTCAGATTGGCTGCGGTGTCGCCGACGGCCACGCCCGTGACGGGGTCTCCGACCTCGGCCAGGTAATCAAAATGTCCGAAGGCATGCCCGGTCTCGCCCTCGGCCGTGTCGCGGAACACGCCCGCGATGTCCGGTTGTCCTTCGATGTCTGCGCGACGGGCGAAATAAAGATACCGCCGGTTGGCTTGAGATTCTCCGGCGAATCCTTCCTTTAGATTCTCCCAGGTCTTCGATCCCTTCAGTCCTTTTTTAGCCATGGTGCTTACCTCCTTTTTTGGGGTTTGTTCATTTTGGGTTTGCAATCGCTGCAGTAACCGTGAAATTCAACCCGGTGTCCGGTGATCCGGTACCGATGCTTGGCCTTGGGCGACAGGACCAGTCGGTCCAGGGTGTTGTCGTAGAGATCCTCGATTTTCTTGCAACGCAGGCAGACGAGGTGATGGTGGGGGTCCTGGTTTGCGTCGAACCGGGCCTTGTCGTGCCAGAGGCTGATCTCCGAGGCGATCCCGATTTCTTTCAGGCTCTCGAGCGTGTTGTAGACCGTGTTCATCGACAGGGTCGGGTAGGTCTTCTTGACGGTCGAGTAAAGATCCTCTACGCTCGGATGCTCGGTCGATCCCGCGAGCGCCCGGTAGATGGCGTACCGCGGACTCGTGAACTTTAGGCCGCGCTCCTGAAAATGCCTTCGAAGCTGGTCGGGCGTGAGGAGCATGAGAATGATTCCTAAATGGTAATAATTACTATTTACCACACGCGGGGAAAGTTTGTCAAGCGGGAAAAGGCTATCCGTTTGCCGCTCGTGCAGGCACCTCCCGGCCCTCCTCCAGGTCTAACAGATCCGGCCAGGCGGTGATATCGGTGCGATGCGGGGCGAGTCGGTTCCGGGTTTCATCGAAACGGCGCTGGCTATCCTCGTTACGGGGTTTCCGGCTCAGAAAAGCCCGGTTCCAGGATTCGATTTCCTCGGGACTTCGGGTTGCGGCCTTTTCCAGGACCCAGGCCAGCAGCTCCCGGTCGTCCTTTTTCTGGACCGCCTCGTAGAAGGCGTCCGGATCGATCGTTAGGAATTCGAGCAGCGCGAGGTCCAGGGGGCAGGGGTAGATATACTCCCCGACGGTGCCCGC
>Ga0187776_10001764_pt1 | contig 10943 bp, 9 predicted proteins | sample 0216_BV02_MP12_2_FD_132426 | JGI IMG/M metagenome (GOLD analysis project Ga0187776, IMG submission 132426) | Tropical peat soil microbial communities from peatlands in Department of Meta, Colombia - 0216_BV02_MP12_20_MG | ecosystem: Environmental > Terrestrial > Soil > Wetlands > Peat | place...
GCCGAGCCACAGGAGGTGGCTGTGGAGCCGGTGGAGCTCAGACCAGATGACCCGCAGGTACTTGGCCCGGGGCGGCACCTCGACATCCATCATCTCCTCCAGGCCCTGGCAGAAGACCATGGCATGGATCATGGAGCAAATGCCGCAGACCCGCTCCACCACCTGGATCATGTGGTTGTAGTCCCGGATCTCGACAAGCTTCTCGAGACCTCGGTGCACGTAACCGAGAGCAGGAATCGCTTCGGTGATGACCTCGTCATCGACGCTGAGTTTCAAGTGTACCGGTTCGGGCAGCACCGGATGCTGAGGGCCGAACGGGATGATCGTCCGAGTGGCCATATCTCCTCCACAACCCCTTTCTTTAGGTGCTTTCGGCGGCCGGTGTCGCTACAGGCTCGCCTTCGTTCACCCTGCCCACTGTGTACTTGCAGAAGGGTGTTGTCTTGATTTCGTCGTCCAGGTAGAAGGTCCGGTTGAAATCTATCGCCAGACCTTTGAAACGCACGCCGAAGAGGTCCTGAATCTCGTTTTCTACGAGAACGGCGGCCAGGTACAAGGGGGAAATACTTGGCACCTGGACGTCCTTGGGCACCGTGAGTCGCAGGTGCTTCATCTTGAGATCCTTGTCGAAATGGTACAGGATATCGACCTTCTCCGCATCAAGCTCGGCGGAGGACATGGTGACAAACCTGTACCCCTCGGCCTTCATTCTCCCCGTCTCGGCCAGGACTGCCTCGAGGTTGATTGGAATCACTTCTTCCCGCATGATCGTTCCTCGCATCTCAGAGTATGTCAGGTGCCGGTGCGCAAGGCTTGCGTCTTCTCCTGAAATCTCCCGAGGGCCGTGACCACGCCGTCGATGATGGCCTCGGGCTTCGCCGGACAGCCGGGCACGTAGACGTCCACCGGAATCACCTTGTCCACGCCGCCGACGACGTTGTACGCCTCCCGGAAGATACCGCCCGAAAGGCCACAGGCGCCGATGGCGATCACCACCTTGGGGCTCGGCATCTGCTCGTAGAGGTTGGCCAGCACCTTCCTGTTCCGGTGGTTGACCGTCCCGGTGACGAGCATGATATCGGCATGCATGGGGTTCCCTACGTTGATGATGCCGAACCGCTCGACGTCGTAGACCGGGGTGAGGCAGGCGAGCACCTCGATGTCACACCCATTGCAGCTCCCGCAATCAAAATGGAGCAGCCACGGCGACTTGATCCTTGACTTCTTGATGAATGCCTTGAACATATCGATCGCGTCCTTATCGTGCGGCGTACAGCCAGATCAGGTTAACCAGGGCCAGGGCCAATCCCATGGCCCACACGTAACCGAGCATCCATCTCCAGGTCAGGCGCGCGCTGACGTTATCTACGATTATCTCCAAGAGATAGGTGACGACGAGAAGGATCGCCATGCCTACCCAGCTCGTGGCCCAGAACAGAGCGGAGAGACAGAGGAAGAACACGACCTCAAACCAGTGGCCGATCTCCGTCAGGGCCAGGAACGGTCCGGAGTAGTCGGTGGTCAACCCCTTGACCAGCTCCTGGTGGGCGTGATGGCAGGTGGAGAGATCAAAGGGGGACTTGCGGAGTTTGATGGTCAGGCCATATCCGAGAGCCACGAACAGGAATGGCAGCTTCAAGAGCAAGGGTTCCTGCCACTGCAGGATGTCCGAGACTTTGAAGCTATGGGTCTCGAGATACATACCGATGATGACGAACATGATCAACGGTTCATAGGAGAGAATCTGGAGAAGCTCGCGGTGGGCGCCGATCTGGCTGTAGGGCGAGGTCGAGGTGAGGGCGCCGCCCACGAGAAACAGGGCACCCACGGCCTGGGTGAAGAAGATGAGCAAGAGATCGGACTGGAGAAAAAAGAGCACCACAGAAATCGCCGCCGCCGCGAGATAGGCGTAGGCGCAGAAGGCCTGCCAGACGTTGACCACAACCGCTTCTTTTCCCAGGAGCTTGGCCACGTCGTAAAAGGGCTGGAACAGGGGCGGGCCTATGCGCGACTGGACGCGCGCGGTGATAATCCTGTCCGCTCCGCTAACGAGGCCGCCGATCACGGGGCCGGCCGCGAGGCCGGCAAGTACCAGAACGTAATTATTAATCATAGCACCCCTCCCACCATGAGGGTCAGCAGGACTCCCGCACTCAGATTGACCCAGGTAGTCAGTCTCTCCTCGCCGAATATGGATAAGAGGTAGTAGTTTCTGGCCCAGGCTTTTACCGGTTGATTCATGGGTCCCTTGAACACGCCGGGGTCGTCTGTCTGTATGCCGCTCAAATAAGGGGCGACGACCCGCGCTCGCATCGCCCTTTTTACGGCCCAGATGGCGACAAGAAACCCAAACGCTGCGACAATGCAGAGCGGCACGACCGCGAATGTTCCGGAGGTACTCTCCAGGCCCCCGCCACCCATAGTAAAGGGCGGTACGTACGCTCCGCCCAGGGCAGGGGCGACCATCGTTGCGTACACCCACGGTGCGGCAACGCTCATGACGCCCGCTCCCACACAGAGGGATAGCAGGGCGAGCCAGGTGAGCGCCGCCTGTTTCTCTATCTCCAACTTTAATAGGAATTGCCGTCCGGCGTACGGGTCGCTCATGAGGTTCCCGGCCCAGCGGGCCCAGTACATAACGGTGAGGGCGCTGGCGAGGGCGATCATAATGATGGCGTAAATGTTTCTGGCCGCGGCTTCTATGGCCATCCATTTGCTGAGGAGCATGCCGAAGGGCGGCATGATCATCATGATGACGCCCATGACGGTGATGAGCGCGGTGAGCGGCATGTGGGCATAGAGTCCTCGCATGTCCTCAATATCGCGGCTGGCGATGTGCTGCTCGATGGTTCCCACGCAGAGAAAGAGGAGGGCCTTGATCACGGCATGGAACATGATGAGCAGGATGCCGGCGGTAATGGCCTCGGGGGTATTGATGCCGGCGCAGGCGAAGATGAGCCCCAGGTTGCTGATGGTGGAGTAGGCGAGGACCTTCTTCCCGTTACTCTGACCCACAGCTAGCGCCGCCGCGGCGAGGAAACCGAAGGCGCCGAACACTGCCACAGTCTGGCTCAAGAAATTTAGCTGGATGGCCGGGGCGATCCGGAGGACCAAGTAGACGCCGACCTTGACCATGGTGCTCGAGTGCAGGAGGGCGGATACTGGGGTAGGGGCGACCATGGCGCCCAAGAGCCAGCTCTGGAAGGGGAACTGGGCCGACTTGGTGAAGGCCGCAAAGCACATAAGGGCAATCGGGAGAACGTAGAGGCCGGCAACCGGCCCGGTCCGAATCACCATCTGCATGTCGAGGTGGCCGAGATCGCGATAGATGAGAGGGAGCGCCACCGCGAAGGCCGCGCCGCCGAGGCTGTTCATCCAGAGGGCGCGGACCGCGTTCTTCGTGGCGATCTCGGTGGCGTCGTGGCCGATCAGGAGGAAGGAGCAGAGCGTGGTCAGCTCGAAGAAGAAGTAGAAGAAGGTCATGTCGTTGGCGAGCACGACACCGTTCATGGCCCCGAGGAAGAGGATCATCACTAAGAAGAACTGAGGCTGCTTGGACTTTTCGAGGTGCAGGTGGCGCTCGTGGTTCTTCATGTAGGGGATGGCCTGGAAGCAGATGAGCGACCCCACAATGGAGGCGATCAGGACCATGATCAGGGAAAGGTTGTCACAGTAGAAGATGTCCGTGGAAATAGGTCCCTTCACCATGAAGAACTCGACGTACACCATGACGATGATCTGGAAGACGGAAAGGGCCTGAATCAGGATGCTGCGACGTATGTAGCCGAAGTAGAGGATCACGAGGAGGAGGACGAAATCCGCGACCTGCACCACCCCATGGAGTGGGACGCCGAACAAGGCATGCGGCGACCAGGTAAAGGGGGCGTAGGGAATAAGGAGCAGTGAGCAGGCGATTAGCGTGAATCCGGTGAGGAGAACAATGAGTGACCGGATGGCGCTCACCCTGATGAGGTAGATCAAAATGGCGGACACAAAGGGGAGTAGAATAAGGATGGTAGTGAGATCGCTAACCATGTCTCTATCCTTACGTTCGCAAGGGGTTCACGCCGGGGCGGTCAAGCCGCCGGGGGCGTCAGTCTAGTGAAAGTTTGCACAACGTAACACAATCCAACGCCTGCGTCAAGACAAGAAAGGTCTGAAACTCGTTTGCGCCGCTCCTCAACTATGATTCCACTGGCCCAGGTAACTGCACCCGGAGGGTAGCAAGAGCCAACCCTGCCGGGAAGTAGGAACCCCCCCCATTTCGGTAGGGCAAAACCGGTATTTTCAAAGAAGTGCGGCGGAGAGGGTCTTGTCTGGACGACGGGGCTCGGGAAGCAGGGTAGTGGCAGGCTCAGGAGGGCGCTGACGGGGGGGAGATGACCTGCTCGATAGATGCCGGCCAAGATCGTTCCGCGCGGGATCCAAAGGACCAAGCCGGTGAGACGGTTGCACCAGTCAACCACAGGTGCCGGAGCCGGTTCAACGGTCACGCGGAATAGCGAGCGGGATCCGGCAGGCCGGCTTCTCTAAAGCCTTTCCTCCTCAGGAGGCAACTATCGCACAGTCCGCACGCTGTCCCATCAGATGATGGGTCGTAGCAACTGTGGGTCATGCTGTAGTCGATGCCGAGTTCGACCCCCCTGCGAATAATGTCGGCCTTGGTCATCTGGACCAGAGGAGTGTGGATTTTTATCGTGGTGCGACCCTCAACTCCTGCCTTCGTGGCCAGGTTTGCCATCCGCTCGAAAGCGTCGATATATTCGCGACGGCAGTCCGGATAGCCGCTATAGTCGATAGCGTTCACGCCGATAAAGATGTCCGAGGCCTTCAGGACCTCTGCCCAGGCAAGAGCGTACGAAAGGAAGATCGTGTTGCGTGCCGGGACGTAGGTCACCGGGATGCCGCTCCGCATCTCGCCCTCCGAACGAGCCTTGGGCACTGGAAGGTCACCGGTCAGGGCCGAGCCTCCTATGGACGCCAGGTCGATATCAAGCACCAGGTGTTCCCTGGCGCCGAGAGCTTGCGCCACCCTCTCGGCGGCCTTCAACTCTATGGCGTGTCGTTGTCCGTAGCGGAAGCTGAGGCTATAGACTTCATAGCCTTGTGTCTTTGCCATGACCATGGCCGTAGTCGAGTCGATCCCGCCGCTCGATAGGACCACCGCCCTTCGCGTCCGCATCATCACGCCGTTCCTCAATCTCTCTCTGATCGGGGTCCAGGATTGTGAACGTCCGAGCAGCCTACCCGGCATGGATTGGCTAGTGCAGATAGAATCTAGCCTCTTGCCCTCAACTTGGATTCTGCCGAAACTTGGGGGGCCGCGTGTTCATGTTGCCAGTAGTGAATCCTCTGCTTTGCGGATAACCTCGGCGGCAGAGCCGGAAGGCCGCTGATCACGGACAGCACCAGGCACGCCAGGTACGGCATCGCTTGGACGACGAGGACGAGCATCCATAAACGCAGGTCCAGGGCGGCAAAGTCCTGCTGCATCGCGAGGCCGCAGACTGCAGCGACGACGGCCAACAGGAGGAGCGTCTCCTCGCGAGCGGCAGCCATCGCCGTCGCTAGGGGCTGGGTGTCTGCAACCTTCGGGGTACGGAGAAACGGTTTGTCTTTAGTGACAAAGCCCAGGCAGACGGCTTTCGCAATGGTGTGAGACAGGGCGAGTCCAGCGACGGCCGCGGCCATCGTCTCCCTCATGGTGGCTCCAACCCGTGTCCGATACACGTAGATGATCTTACCGAGCTTGAACGCGAAGAATGCCAATGGCAGAAAGGAGAAGCCAATGAGCGGCGGATCGACACGTCTCGGAGCGATGACCATGGCAAGAGACCAAAGCAGAGCACCGAAAGTGAATAAAAGGCTCGCGCTGTCTGCAATCCAGGGCAACCAGCCGGCAAGAAAGTGATATCGCTGCCCGTACGTCAGGCTGCTCGACCTGTGACCGAGGAGCACTGCGGCATGCCGCCGCAGGATCTGCACAGCGCCGTAGGCCCACCGAAACCGTTGCTTCTTGTAATCGAGCAACGTGTCGGGCATCAAGCCCTTGCCGTAGCTTTCCGGAATGTACACTGCCTCGCAGCCGCTCGCGAAGATGCGAAGCCCGAGTTCGGCATCCTCAGTAATGCACCACTCACCCCAACCTCCGATCTCCTCAAGCACGGACCGGCGAACCATGGTCATCGTTCCGTGCTGGATGATGGCATTCCGTTCATTGCGGGTGACCATGCCGACGAAGAAAAAGCCCCGATATTCCGCGTAGCACATGGCCTTGAAGGCATTGACTCGATCATCCCGGTAGTCTTGCGGCGCTTGAACCAGAGCGGTTTTCGGGTTCGAAAACTGCGGCACCAGGTCCCTCAGCCAGAACTTGCTCACGGCGTAGTCACTGTCGATCACCGCGATGATCTGACTGCCGGCATCGGCCTGAGCCAGGGCATAATTCAGGGCACCCGCCTTGAACCCGGGCAGGGGATCCACATGGAAAAAGCGAAACTTCGGCCCCAGCCTGTTGCAGTGCGCCTCGACGGGCGTCCAGACATCAGGGTCTTTGGTGTTGTTGTCAATGACGATGACCTCATAGTCCGGGTAGTCCAACTCGGCCAGAGCATTCAGCGTGTCGATGAGCATGTCAGGGGGTTCATTGTGGATAGGAACGTGGATAGAGACCATGGGCAGGTCGGTCTCCGCGACCGACACGTGCCGGAAAGGGCGGCGTCTCTTCCTCGCCCAAATGGCTTCAGCCCATTCATGGGCCTCGGTCAGCAGGACAACGATTATCCCGATCATGCCGACCATGACCAGAATCCCCACCAGTATCGATCCCACGGTCAAATACCGCTGGAGATAGTCGTAGACGATCCAGACCAGGGTGGTCGCCGCTCCATACGCCATCACAGCCAGAAAACTACGGCCGCGTTTTCGCAGGGTTTCGCTGTCAATGAACATTACGGCCAAAGTAATGACCGCAATGAGCACTGATATTCCGGCCAGCATGTGCCAGTGAGGTATCGCGACAATCGGTTCTGAGAACGGAAACTTGGGTTCGCGCTTGACGTTGTAGACGCCCCAGTAGGCGCCCACCGCGCCTTCGGTTACGCGCTTCCAGGGTTGATCGAACGCTTCCATGAGGTAGTACGTATAGTTCTCCTGCTCGGCTTTGGCGAGAAAACGGCGTAGGAATATGGCCTCATTGGAGACGGATGCGACCGCGCCCTTCCGAATGCGACCGTTGCTTGGCCAGCCCACCTCGGCAATCACAATTCGCTTGTCGGGAAAGGCGATCGCCAGTTCTCTTATGTGATTAACGATGTGGTCAACGGCAACATCAAGCTGAATGCCCTCCCAGTAAGGCAACATGTGCACGGCAAGATAGTCCACATGTTCTGCCAGTCTCGGGTGTTTCAACCAGACGTGCCAGGGCTCGGCAGTGCTCACCGGCACATGGACACTCGCCCGCACCCGATCGAGGTAGGCGAATAGCTGCTCGATCGGTATGTCGCCCCGCAAGACCACCTCGTTGCCGACAATGACCCTGACCACATTCCGGCTCGCCCGGGCGACTTTGATGAGCGCCTCGATCTCTCTCTCATCCTTTTCGAGATCGGCATCAAGCCATCCGCCCAGTGCGACGTTGATCCTGTGCTTACGCGCCAGTTCCGGGATCCTGGCCAGCACGTCCTCCACCGTATACGTGCGTATGGCATTCGTCTTGCCGGCGAGCAGGGCCAAGTCTGCGTCAATCTGCTCGACACTGGGGTAGATTCCGGAGATAGGACTCTGATCGGCGCGCATGGGCGAGAAGGAAAACCCCTGGATGCGCCCGGGCCAGGAGGGCTGTTCTTCCGGCCTGTTCATGAGGGCCCAGAAGCCGACGGTAAAAACGGCGATCGCCACTCCGATAAGAACATTGGCTCTCTTCATTTCAAGCATCCGTATAAGGAGCGCAACGCCGAGATGGATGATCAAAATTAATTATTATAGCGGCGCGTTTCCCGCCGTCAAGCTACCGTCGCGGTCACTGCCGAGGGGCCGCGCGGTCACGCCTAAGTCTATCGACTCATAGATTCGCTCACGAACTTATTTCCTCAGGACTGGATTCTTCGTAAACCCTCCACCTCTGGTGAAGGACCCGGAGAGGCCTACCTATCCGGGGACATTTGTCTTCCCCTCCCCTGGCGGAGGGGGAAAAAGGGAGCGCGGCTCGGACCTTGTCGGGACTCGCGATCCCGACAAATTCCCTCTCCCTCGATGGGAGAGGGTTTGCCCGCCTTAGGCGGGTAAAGGTGAGGGCGACGACCAATTAGGTCTCTTCACTGAGCCGGTGCAAACCACGCAACGATCATGGGAGAACCGAAGCAAAGAGGCATCTTATGATTGCCGGGAGTAACTTACTGTGGCTGGTCCTCTTTATCTCTGCAATCCTCGTTGGCTCGATTTGCACAGTCATGATTGCCAATTACTCCGAACAAATTGATCTCATCCTGGACTTTTTTGGTAAGGGCTGGCATCAATGAATCGAGGGTAGTGAAGTTTCCTCAAGAAGATCCCCGAGGAATCGACCCGCGGTCAAAGTACAGGAGGGCTGTCGCGGAAACCGCCGGAGAACCGTATCTCCGCATTTCTTCCAAGCATGACATATGTCCACCTATCCTCGCCGGTCGCGTGAAAGCATGCCATTCCGCTTCAGTTGCAAGCTGATTTATGTGGCGAATTTCAGGTAAACTTTCGGGCAGGGGCCTGCATCCGCATTCTTTCCCGGTCACCAGGTAAAACGCACACCCAGCCCCTGCGGCAGGCCGGCGTCATCGGCATCCGTCGTCTTCGTCCAGACCACATGAGCCGGCAGCTCGAGGGGCTCGTCAAGAGGCAGCTCGATGATAAGGAGAATCTTCTCGTCGACCGCGAGAAGGTGCTGGCAGTGGATGTACGCGCCGTGCTGGCTGAGGTTTCTCGTCTCTCCTTTGAGAACGCCATGGGACGTTAGCATCACAGCGGGGTAGTTCACGTCGTAACGCACGCGCTTCCGCCGGTCTTGTGTCATAGCGCCCCCGGCCTTTCTCCCCCGCGATGATCCGGGTCTCTCGGCTTCCTCAGCGGGCTAGAAGCGTCACTGCTCTCAGCGTGTCGCAGTGGTCGCTCGCCTACTTGCATCATGCGCTCATCCGTCCAAATTGTCCAGAGCCAAAGCAGACGTGAGACGGGTCCTTGACTGCCGCCGGCAAGCGAAGGAGGTCAACCCGTTCGGCGAGAGAACACTCTAGAGGCCCATGCCCACCATGAGACCTGACAACGAGGCGATATCCAGAACCCCCGCCTTGTCTTCACGCCTCGCCACTATCACTGTAGCCCTTTACTCGAAAACGCTATGGCTTTTGAAGCTATGAAAGAGGCCCTGATGCGTTTCTTATCATCACCCCGGGTTCAGCTCTTCGTACCCAACGTTTCTGGACAACCATCCGCTTCAGCCTATGGCGCGATTCTCCGAGCTTTTTATACCGGCTTTATGCGGTTCATACGGCGATTTTTCCACTATGTAGCGTTGGGCCTTTGGGTAAAACAACGCCAACTTTCGGTTAGGCTCCCTACCTCCTGTAGGAGGACATCCTGACCCCTCGGGCGGGACTGCTCTGACTTACCCACCGCGCCTCCCCCTGCGCAGGGGTAAAGGTGTGCCTTCCGACCCGGTTTCAGAGCGGTCGGTTAGTAAAGGGTACGCTATTTCTGGTTATGGTGAATCGAAAGGGAACATGAGAATAATTAAGCCGCCCTCGTGGTACGGCCGCCCGGGTTCGGCAAGAACATGCTCGCCCAGTGCTCGCCTTTCAGCGGGTGGGCGTAAACTGACCGCAGACGACGATATGGCTTAACCGCAGCGACGGGATAAACCGGGGCCCCGTCAGAGGAAGTGCCGCGGTGGCGACGGTTCCTCTCTCCGCACGTCTCGATGTCCCGTCGAAACACCCCTTCACCGGGTTAGTTGAAGTCTCTATCGTTACCGCCCCGGTTGTATCGCTGCGAGCTTTCGATGTTGAACATGAGCGCTGCGATGCGGTTGTTAGCGGCTTCCTGCCACTTCTCAGGGACAATCTGCCGCGCGGCCATGTCGAAGCGGAGGGGGAGCTTGACCGGCTGGGCACGGTTTCCCTGCGCGTCTCGCACATAGAGGTAGAGGTCGAACTCATCCCAGTTGAGGGTGAAGTCAACAGGCGTCTGCAGGTAGAAGTAACCGGAAAACTGTTTCCCCTCCTCCGGTTTGAGCATGATCACTTCCGTCGGGTAGTAGCCAACTCCAGCCTGCCACAAGACGGCCGCGACGCTCTTCATATCTCCCTCCGGGTCTTCGGCCTTGAGGAAGATCATCCAGGTATCCCCTGGACGAATGGACGGCGCGGCGTAGGCGTCTATGACCGAGGGCGGTTGTCCTTTGTCCACAGGTGGTGGAGCGATGTAGGGCTGGAGAGCGGCACATCCCACCAGCAGACTAGCAACGGCAACGGTGAGAAGGGATCTCTTCAGCATGGTCATATTCTCCCGATTTAGGGTCCCTGTCGTCTGCAATCCTAATCATCCGTCGGGGGAAAGACAAGGAGCGGCAGACAGCGGGGAGAGGCGGCGAAACCTTTGCTCCCTACGGAGATCCAGAGGCGCTGAGGCCCAGAGACGGCCGAGCAAGCTTAGCGGTAAGTCGATCCTCTAGAGTGGAGTATGGTCAAATCGTTATTAGTTACACTGGGTGTGGATCTCCTCCGAGTTTAGTTAACATCTTTTCTACCATTCTGTAGCCGGCGGGCCACCCCCAAGATGGTGCGGTGACCCTGCTCCCTTTGACCGCTCCCCCGATTTTGTGGCAGCCTGGAGGCACCGAAACCGGAGCTGGTGATGATAGGTGAACACGTATAAGGCCTCCCCTTGTCAAGGGATAGAAGTATCCTCGTAAC
>Ga0187776_10001765_pt1 | contig 10943 bp, 14 predicted proteins | sample 0216_BV02_MP12_2_FD_132426 | JGI IMG/M metagenome (GOLD analysis project Ga0187776, IMG submission 132426) | Tropical peat soil microbial communities from peatlands in Department of Meta, Colombia - 0216_BV02_MP12_20_MG | ecosystem: Environmental > Terrestrial > Soil > Wetlands > Peat | place...
GCGCAACCGACCCTCGTATTCCTGAGCGAGTTCATCCACAACGGGAGCGATGATCTGGCACGGTCCGCACCACACGGCCCAAAAATCAATCATGGTCAGCCCCTTGCCCTTTAACACTTCCTGGTCCCAGCTCTGCGAATCCACCTTCAGCGGTTTTGCCATGAATTTCCCCTTTCCATCGTACTCTGTGTGAATTGAGAAAATATTATACCACTTTCCACGTGGTGTCAATTCATCATTGAACTTCAAGAACCCGTGCCAAGAAAAAAGCCCCCGCCGTTTGACGCGGCGGGGGCCTTCCTCTCCAACCAACCGCTCTTAGTACATCCCTTCCATTCCTCCGCCGCCGGGCATGGGAGGCGTTTTCTTTTCTTCCGGCAGCTCGGCCACCATCACCTCGGTGGTCAACATCAGTGCGGCCACACTCGCCGCGTTCTGAAGAGCCGTCCGGGTGACCTTGGTCGGATCAATAATCCCGGCTTCAACCATGTCCACGTAGGTCTCGTTAATGGCATCGAACCCGACGTTGGTTTTCTCCTTGCGGGTCCGCTCCACCACCACCGAGCCTTCAAACCCCGCATTGATTACGATCTGACGAATGGGCTCCTCCAGGGCGCGCCTGACGATCGACACGCCGACCTGTTGATCCCCCTCGAGCTTGAGTTTTTCCAGGACCGGGATGCAGCGCAGAAGCGCCACGCCGCCGCCCGGGACGATCCCTTCTTCCACCGCGGCCTTCGTCGCGTGAAGGGCGTCCTCGACACGCGCCTTCTTTTCCTTCATCTCGGTCTCGGTCGCCGCGCCCACATTGATCACGGCCACACCGCCAACGATCTTGGCCAACCGTTCCTGGAGCTTCTCGCGATCATAATCCGAGGTGGTCTCCTCGATCCGGGCCTTGATCTGTTTCACCCGACCCTGAATCTTGGCCTGATCGCCGGCCCCTTCGATGATCGTCGTGTTATCCTTATCAATGTTGACCCGTTTGGCCCGGCCCAGATCCGTAACCTTGACGTTTTCAAGCTTCAAACCGAGATCTTCCGAGATGACCTGCCCGCCGGTCAGGACGGCGATGTCTTCCAACATCTCCTTCCGCCGATCCCCGAATCCCGGGGCCTTCACGGCCGCGCAATGAAGCGTTCCGCGGAGTTTATTCACCACGAGGGTGGCCAGGGCCTCTCCTTCCAGTTCCTCGGCAATGATGACGAACGGCTTTCCCATCCGTGCAATCTGCTCCAGAATGGGAAGCAGATCTTTCATGGCGCTGATTTTCTTTTCATGAATCAGGATGTATGGATCCTCCAGCGTGCATTCCATCCGTTCCGGATCGGTGACGAAGTAGGGCGAGAGGTATCCACGGTCGAACTGCATTCCCTCGACGACATCCAGCGTCGTGGTCATGCTCTTGGCCTCCTCGACCGTAATCACGCCGTCTTTGCCGACTTTTTCCATGGCCTCGGCGATCAATTCACCGATGGTTTTGTCGCTGTTGGCTGAAATGGTGCCGATCTGTGCGATCTCCTTTTTGGTCTGGCACGGCTTCGACAATTTCTTCAGCTCGTCGATGACCACGTCGACCGCCCGATCGATGCCCCGCTTCAGTTCCATGGAATTGGCGCCGGCCGATACGCTCTTCACGCCTTCTTTGAAGATCGACCAGGCGAGAACCGTCGCGGTCGTCGTTCCGTCTCCGGCCGCATCGCTGGTCTTGCTGGCCACTTCCTTGACGAGCTGCGCCCCCATGTTCTCATACGGATCTTTCAGCTCGATCTCTTTGGCCACCGTGACGCCGTCTTTGGTGATGGTCGGCGCACCGAATTTCTTGTCGATCATCGCATTTCTTCCCTTCGGTCCCAGTGTGGCCTTGACCGCTTCCGTTAATTGGTTGACGCCCCGAAGAACGGCCCCGCGGGCGGACTCGCTAAACAACATCTGCTTTGCCATATCATCTCCTCTTTCCTGATTCATCGAACGGAACGATCGGGGTTCCATTCGATGCATGGGTTAATTAATCATCCGTCTTGAATCGTCCTTATTTTTCAAATATACCGAGGATGTCTTCTTCCTTGACGATGAGGTAATCCGTTCCGTCCATGTTGATCTTGCTCCCGGAATACTTGTCGAATAAGACGAGATCCCCGACTTTTAAACTCTTGACCTCGCCGCCCACCGCTTCGATTTTACCCTTCTGCGGTTTTTCCTTGGCGGCTTCGGGGATATAGATCCCACCCGGAGTTTTTTCCATCTCTTCCGAATAGCTCACGAACACGCGGTCCTTGAGCGGCTTAAATTTCATGGAAACCTCCCCTTTCTTTTGCGTCGCCTGTACAGCCATGATTCATTCCCCCCTTTCGTTATTCTTAAAGTTAATTAGCACTCATAACTTGCGAGTGCTAATTTACACCATGGAAATTTTAGTGTCAAGTCCTTTTTTAAAAAAATCAACTCGCAGCCTGTAGCGGCTTGATGTCTTTAAAAATTTCCCAGGTCTTCAGAAGATCGATCGCCTTTTGAAGCTGAATATCCTCCGGTTCGGGAGCCGCCTCGCTTGACGGCGGAGTGGGTTCTTGTTTTTTCTCTTTGTCGGGACGAGGTTCCACGCCCTCATTTTTCAGATGTCTTTCGAGGTCCTGTTCTCGCAACACCGGAGGGGCCTGCGCCGCGCCTTTGACCGGCAGCGGTTTGACGATGATGTCCGGCGTAATCCCGATGTTCTGGATCGAGCGTCCTTTCGGCGTGTAGTATTTGGCGGTGGTCAATCGCAGCCCGGAGCCGTCGGACAACTGGAGGATGGTCTGGACGGAGCCTTTTCCAAACGTCGGTGTTCCCAGAATGATGGCGCGACCCCAATCCTGCAACGCACCCGACACGATCTCGGAAGCGCTGGCACTGCCTTCGTTCACCAGGACGATCATGGGATATTTATCGTACGGCTCCTTGTCGCTGGATTCTTATTCATCTTTTTGTTTCTTGGGGTCGCGGCCTTTAATGGACACCACCACTTTGCCCGGTGGGATGAACAATTCGGTCGTCTCGACCGCCGCCGTCAGCAGTCCACCCGGGTTATTTCGGAGATCCAGAATGATGGACTGCATTTTCGCATCCTTTAACTTCTTCAGTGCGGAGCTTAGATCTTTGGCGGTCATTTCCTGAAATTGACTCAGCCGAATGTACCCGATATTGCTTTCCAGCATCTTGCTTTTGACACTGTCGATCTTGATCGTCTCCCGGACCAGATCAAATACCATCGGCTCATCGACCCCCTCCCGTTCGATGGTCAGTTTGACCTTGGTGCCCTTCGGCCCCCGCATCTTCTCCACGGCCTCCATCAAGGTCATTTCTTTTGTGGAGGCGTCATCGACCTTGATGATGAAATCTCCGGACTTGATCCCGGCCCGGTCGGCCGGCGTCCCCTCGATCGGGGCGATGACCGTCAAACGGTTCTCTTTGATCCCGATCTGGATCCCCAGCCCCCCGAACTCCCCTTTCGTGTCCACTTGCATTTCCTTATACATCTCCGGAGACATAAATGCCGAATGCGGATCCAAGGTGTTGAGCATTCCCCGGATGGCCCCGTACACCAAGTCCTTGCTGTTGGTTGGCTCCACGTAATTCTTCTGGATCAGGGATAGAACCTCGGCAAATATTTTAAGTTCCTCGTAAACTTCGGATTCCGCCGAAAGCGCGCTCCGAAGTCCCTTCCCGACCATCATCCCCGTCGTGAATACGGTGATCAAAAGAACAATTACGACGCCCATCAAGGCCTTTTGCTTCTTATGCATATTTCCCTCCCAAAAAAAGACGCCCGATTAAAAAAGACACCTCATCGCCGTTTCAGCCATGCCAGGGGATCCACCGCATCGGCCCCGTGGCGTATTTCAAAATAGAGATTGTTGTCGCTCGTCAACCCGGTATCCCCGATCTCACCGATGATCTGGCGTTGGGAGACCGGATCTCCCGGCGAGACCAAAAGTTTGGCCGCATGGGCATAGAGGGAAAAATAATTTTTCCCGTGATCGATGATCACCAAGAGCCCGTACCCCCGGAACCAGTCGGCGTAAACCACCGACCCGCCGTAGACCGACCGAATGGGACTGCCCTGACTGGACTGGATCTCAATTCCTTTACGGTAAACATACGTATCAAACTGAGGATGCTTCTGCCGGCCGAAAAGGGTGACCACCCGACCGAGGGTCGGCCAATCCAGGTGTCCGCGTTGAAGCGCGAACCCTTCCCCGGCAGGGGGCTCCCGACGGGCGCGGCGCTGCTGTTCCAGCTCTTGGATGAGGCCCTTGAGTTTTACGGCCGAGTCTTCCAACTCATGGAGGGTTCGCTCATACGTCGATTTCTCATCGCGAATGCTGGCCAGCAGCAAGTCCTTTTTCGTCTTTTCATTGTGGATCTCGGACAGCTTCTGGGTAATTTCGGACTTATACTCCATCAACTCGGCCCGGGCTTTGCGCAACGCGGCCTCCTTGGGCTCCATCTGCTCGACCGCGGACTGATAACTCTGGAGCAATTCGCTTTCCTTGCTCGAAATCCAGGTCAGATAATAATACCGCTGCAAAAAATCATAATGGTCTCTCGATGTAAACAGAACCTTCAGCGTGTTGAACCGCCCCTCCTGATACAGCACCCGAATCCGCTCCCGAACCAGCCCTTGTTTGGACTCGATCTCACGCCTCAGACCACGCAGGTCGCCGTCCAGTTGCTCGATCTCCTGATCCCGCTCGATCAATTGCAGGTTCACCACCCGCAGCTCTTTCTTTTTGAGCGTCCGCTGGTAATCCACTTCTTCCAGATTTTCGAGGATCGAATTTTCCCTTTTGGCCGCATCGCGGCTCTTGCGGCGTTGTTGCTCGATCTTTTGTCTGAGACGATCCAGCTCCTGTTTTTCCTGCGCCACCTTTTTCGAAACCGAATCGGAAGGCGACTCAGGGGACCCCTCGACCCCCGTCAGTAAAAGAACCGGGACGAGGACCGCCAATCCGCACAACGTCGGAATCAAGACCCGCTTCACAAAAGGAACCCTCGATCAGAGCCTGTGCTTCTCCCAGCGAGCAAAGCGAACGAGAGGGGGAGGCTCCATTCCGCCTAAGGCGGATGGAGGGGGCGACGCAAGCCCCTATAATAGTCTTCGTATAGAGAGAAGACTCCCCGTGCAACCCAATCCAACGCCGACCGCCAAGAACAGGAGCAACCAGTCCATCGGCAAAAACATCAAATTCATCGGGCCGCCCAGAAAACCGCCGACCTCGGCCAATCGGCTCTTGGCCAGTTCAAAGACCCCCCGCAGCAACACGATGGCCAAAACCCCGCCGATCAGACCCATCAATGCCCCTTCCATCAGAAAGGGCATTTGGATATACGCGCGGGTGGCACCGATCAGCTGGAGCACTTCGATGTCCTCCAGACGCGACCAGACCGTCAACCCGATGGTCCCAGCGATGATCACGACCGCCGCCAGTCCGAGAATCAACCCGATCACGGCGCTTCCCACTCTCACCGTTTCCAGGACGGCATTGACGTTATCGACCCATTCACGACCGTACTGGATGTCATCGACCCCGTTCAGCCCTTTGAACTGTTGGGCCAGCCGTTGAACCGCCTCCGAAGACTGGTACGCTTTTTCCAACGTCAATTCGAAGGAGGCCGGCAACGGATTATCTCCCAATCCCTTGAGGAGGATGTCCTGGCCTTCCAACGACCGACGGAAATTCACCAGGGCGGTGGCCTTTGAAACGTACAGAACGTTTGAGACGCCGGGCTCCTGCCGAAGTTTTCCTTCCAGGTCGGCCCTCTCCTTTTCCGCGAGCCCGTCCCGGAGGTAAAGGATCACCTTGATTTCCTGCTGAAGCGAGCCGACCAGGGCATCGAGGTTAAAATACAGCAGGAGGAAAACGCCGAAGAGCATCATCGTAAAAGCAATCGTGGCCATCGAGATCAGCGTGGTCGACTTGTTGCCCCGAAGATTGAGAAGCGTCTCCTTCAGAAAATACCGGAGCTGCCGCATCAGCCGCCACCCTCCGCAACCCTTCCCTCTTTGAGGACGATCACCCGGCGCGGGACGCGCGACACGATCTCCCGATTGTGGGTCGCCACCAGCATGGTCGTCCCTTTCGTGTTGATCCTTTTCAGCAGCTCCATGATCTCCGACGTTAGATCGGTGTCGAGGTTTCCGGTCGGTTCATCCGCCAGCAGGATCATCGGATGATTCACAATTGATCGCGCCACACACACCCGTTGCTGCTCCCCCGCGGAGAGCATGGACGGCAGGAGGTCTTTTTTATGTTCGAGACCGACCGACCCGAGCACCTCGGTGACCCTTTTTTGAATTTCGGCCGGAGACGCTCCGGCGACCTGCAGGGCCACCGCGACGTTGTCAAAGACCGTCTTTTTTTGAAGCAGTTTAAAATCCTGAAAGATAAAGCCGATGCTTCTTCGCAGGAGCGGAAGACTCGATTCCTTCAGCCGGGCCACATTCCGGTTCTGGATCACAATCTGGCCGGCATCCGGCTGCTCCAGCCCGAAAAGAAGCTTCAGCAGGGTCGATTTTCCGGCGCCGCTGGGGCCGGTGAGCCATGCGAATTCACCCTTCTCGATACGAAGGGTGATATCCTCCAACGCCGCTCGGTGACGACCGTATGATTTATAGACGTGAAAGAGCTGAATCATTCGCTACGGTTTCTTGGGTTCGTCCCGGGCATCCAAATAGTCCAGAATCATGTCGTCCAGACTTTTCTTCCGGCCCGACGACGATGGGGGATGATCCTCGGGTGCGGCGCTCGCCGCGGGAGGCCGAGCGGCCACCGGCTTGGATGCGGGCCGGCTCACCTCCGATGAAATTCGGCCCGTTTGAAGATCCTCGATCATTTTCTTATGCTGATCGTTCATCAGGTCCTTCAAAACGGCCGGAAGATTTTCGGCATTGACGATGTCGGCATAGCTGGTTTTGCGGGTGGCCAGAATCGCGCCGGCCTGAAACAGGATCGTAACGATCGTCGCATTCTTACGGCCGGTGTCCTCGGTTTGAACGTGATAGGTTGTGCCCTGATGTTGAATATCCGTGTTCAGTCCGGTAATCATCTTGAGTGGGGATCCCCTCCGGCCTCAAAGGCATTCTGGATCAATTCGATCTCCGACGATCGGTTCGTGAAACCTTGAATTAAGACCAGGTCAAATCGGCAGGGACAATCCCGCAGCCGACGCCTTGCCATATAGCCTGCGGCCAGAACACTCAGCTGCCGTTGTTTTCGCATGTCCACCGCCCACGATGCCCCGCCGTAGCGGGTGCTGCGCCGGGCCTTGACCTCGATGAAAACCAGGACGTCCCGGTCGTAGGCGATCAGGTCGATCTCGCCCCGCCCGACCCGGATGTTTTGGCCCACGATCCGGTAACCGCGCCGCCTGAGGAAACGGGCCGCTTCCGTTTCCGATTGTATCCCGAACGACCGGGTCTCAAGGCTCATGATGTGACCCAAGTGAGCGTCCGGCTCTGCCGGCGCGAACGCGGGGGCTATCCTCCGTCCGGACGCGACGAAAGCTTTTCCGGTGGATCGGACAGGGTCCGAAGCGCTCCAAAGCCTCCAGATGTTCCGCCGTCCCGTACCCTTTATGAGAACGGAAGTGGTACTGCGGAAAAAGGCGGTCGCATTCCAACATCATACGATCCCGCGTCACTTTCGCAATCACCGAAGCCGCCGCGATGCTTTGACTCCGATCGTCGCCCCGGATCAAAGCCTTTTGTGGTATCTGAAGATCGGGTAGGGTTACGGCATCGATCAACAGATAATCGGGAGCCGGCGTCAGTTCCTCCAGGGCATGGACCATGGCTTGAATCGTCGCCTGAAGGATGTTGATCCGGTCGATCACTTCCGGACCGACCACGCCGATGCCGACCGCCAAAGCCCGTCGGCGGATGGCTTCATCGAATCGTTCCCTTTGGAGAACGGTCAACTTCTTGGAATCGCGCAGACCGGGAAAAACGACATCGTGAGGGAGAATGACGGCGGCGGCGACCACCGGACCGGCCAATGGGCCGCGTCCCGCCTCATCCAACCCGGCGATCCGTCGAAACCCCTTCGCATAGCCCAGACGCTCAAAACGGGTCCGATCAACGTCGGAACCCTCCGTTGAATCGCGTTCTGAGGAACCGGCCTCCTGCCGACTCATCGGGTCAAGCACCGGGGACATTCTCACCGTGATGGATGATGAAAATAATCGTCAGCTTTTTTCCGCTTTGACCGTTTCAGGCTCCGGCTCCGCCTCCGCGGGCAGGCCTTTTTCGATCAGTTCCGCCACGTATTCCCGCTCCGCAATCTTGGCCTCCTTGCCCTGCTTCGTTCGCAGATAATACAGCTTGGCCCTACGGACGCGCCCTTCCCTCACCACCTCGATCTTTTCCATCGTCGGCGCATGCAACGGAAACACCTTTTCCACACCGACGCCGAATGAGAGCTTGCGCACCGTTACCATTTCACGATGGCTGCCGCCCTTGCGGGCGATCACGACGCCTTCGAAGACCTGGGTCCGTTCCTTCTCCCCCTCCATCACCTTGGCGGAGACCCGAACGGTATCCCCCACTTTGAACGCCGGAATCTGGGCCTTTTTCCATCCCAGTTCGATCCGATCTAACCGATTCATGACAACCCCTCCTCCTGATCCCGACCGTTCCACACGGAATCAATCTACTCCGCGAGTGCAATCCTCGCCTGTTGTTCGCTTAAGCTCCTCCAACGTCTTCCGTTCCTCTTCCGTCAGCTCGATTTCATCGAGCAGCTCCGGCCGCTTTCGAAACGTATTCAAAAGGGCCTGTCTTCGACGCCAACCCCGGATGGCCTCGTGATTGCCCGAGGTTAAAACCTCCGGAATATTCAGGCCGCGGTATAGAACGGGGCGCGTATAATGCGGATAGTCCAGCAATGCACCGGCGAAGGAGTCCTCCTGCGCCGATTCCGGATCACCCAGCACGCCGGGCACCCACCGGACCGCCGCATCCATCATGACCAGGGCCGGCAATTCACCGCCCGTCAAGACATAATCCCCGATTGAAATTTCTTCCAGTGCCAGGCCTTCCCGCACCCGCTCATCCACCCCTTCGTACCGGCCGCAGATAAATACCAGCCTCCGTTCTTCCCGACCGAACTCGACCGCCAGCGACTGACCGAACCGCCTCCCTTGCGGCGACGTAAGGATCAACCGCAGCGATTCCCCTTCAGACCGGAGGGCGTCTACCGCACTGAAAATGGGCTCCGGCTTCAGAACCATCCCCGGCCCTCCTCCATAGGGATGATCGTCCGCCGTACGGTGTTTATCCCGGGTGAAGTCTCGGAGGTTGTGAATCCGGGCATCGAGCAACCCCTTCTCTACGGCCCGTCGGAGCATGCCCTGCTCCAGGACCGGACGGACCAGATCGGGGAAGAGAGTGATGATATCACATTTCATCATAAATCGAGCAATCCTTCCATCCAACGAAGAGTCATCTTTTTTTCCTTCAGGTTGACTCCGACCACGACCGACTTAATGGCCGGGATCAGCCGCTCCCGTTCTCGGTCCCGTACCACCAGCACGTCGTTGCTTCCGGTCGGCCAGATCTCCCGGATTTCACCGAGATACCGACCGTCTTCCAGATACACGCGAAGCCCCAACAGGTCATGCTGGAAGTAGGAATCTTGGGGAAGGGGAATCGCCTCGGACCGGGGGATCCGAACCGTTCCTCCCACAAAGCGCTGGACCTGCTCCACCTTGTCGATCTCGCGACAGAAAAGAATCACCGAATCCCGATCGGTACGCACATCGGCGACGGTGCAGGTTTGTTGCGTTCCATCGGCGGCCTCCAGCACGGCCCCCGCGAGTCGCCGAAACCGATCCGGATCCTCCGTCAGGGGCCGGATCTTCAACCCGCCCTTGATGCCGAACGGTTTTGTGATTTCCCCGATCACAACCCAGTCGTCAACCGACACCCTGTACTCACTCGAGGATCTCCAGAACGCATCGCTTGCCCAATTTGGTGCCCGCGGCGTTCAAAATCGTCCTCATCGATCGCGCGGTCCGCCCCTGTTTTCCGATCACCTTGCCCAGGTCGTCCTGCGCAACCCGAAGCTCGATGATGGTCGTTTTTTCACCTTCGGTCTCCCTGACCGACACCGACTCCGGTTTGTCCACCAGAGACTTTGCGATATACTCGATCAGCTCTTTCATCGGGGCCACCTCCATCCTCACACTCCGTGCCGTGGGCGAACGTCAACTTCACTCGGAGAACGAACTTCTGCGGGTTGGTTCAGGAGGATCCGGCCGGGACTTAAGGCATTTCGATCGATCCTCCGTTATTTCGCCGTCTTGAACTGTTGGTACAGTCCGGCTTTTTTAAACAGCCGTTGCACCGTATCGGATACCTGCGCTCCTTTTTTGAGCCATTCCATGGCCCGCTCTTGTTTTACCTGGACGGCGGCCGTCTTGGCCAAGGGATCATAGTTGCCGATGATCTCAATGCACCGACCGTCTCGCGGCATACGGGAATCGGCCACGACGATTCGGTAGAATGGACGCTTATGCTTTCCCTTGCGGGTTAAACGAATGATGGTTGCCACTCCGTACGACTCCTTTCATATCGGGGGGCCGCTGCGGCATATACTGAGGAATCCGGCCGCCTCACCGACTCGGCGGCACGCACAGGCTTGCTGCTCCTTATTCGTCGCAGCGTGCGTCCTCATATGCCCCCCGCACCCCCGCGGTCGCGCCGGCAAAGCCGGACGCTCTCTTGTTTAGACCACAATGATGTGGCCGGGTTGTTAAAAATTCCGCATAAGATTCGCCAGTCCCGATTTTCCTGACGAACGGGACAGCGTTTTCATCAATTTCCGAATTTGAAGAAACTGCTTGAGGAGCCGATTCACGTCCTGAACCGTGGTCCCGCTCCCCCTCGCGATTCGCTTGCGTCGACC
>Ga0187776_10001766_pt1 | contig 10939 bp, 11 predicted proteins | sample 0216_BV02_MP12_2_FD_132426 | JGI IMG/M metagenome (GOLD analysis project Ga0187776, IMG submission 132426) | Tropical peat soil microbial communities from peatlands in Department of Meta, Colombia - 0216_BV02_MP12_20_MG | ecosystem: Environmental > Terrestrial > Soil > Wetlands > Peat | place...
CTCCCTGTCCAGCCCTTCCGTCCCGGAGTGGTTCAACACCGCAGCTTTCGCCGTTCCGCCCGCGGGAAGCTTCGGCGACGCCGGGCGCAACAGCATCGAAGGTCCGGGTAGCGCGGTGTTCGACATGGCCTTCACCAAGGTGGTCCCGCTGGGCGATGTGCGAGTGCTGGAGTTCCGCGCCCAGATAACGAACATCTTCAACACTCCGCAGTTTACCGGCATCGATACCACCGTGAATTCACCCACGTTCGGCCAGGTGATAAGCGTGGGTTCCATGCGCAGGATCCAGATGCAGGCACGTTTCAGGTTCTGATATGCAGCGATTTGCCCCAACTCGATGCTTGCAAAAAATGCTGGCGACAGCACTGTGCTTCGTCCTGACGGGCACGCTGCCGGCGCAGGAGTCCTCGCAGACGCCGTATACCTTCCACGCCCGCAGCGAGGTCGTGCTGGTCAACGTCACCGCGCGTGACAAGAAGGGCAGCCTCGTCCGCGACCTGACTGCCGACGACTTTACAGTGCTTGAGGACGGCAAACAGCAGAAGGTCGCCTCGTTCGACATTGAGAACACCGACGCCGTGCCAGAGCCCGCCGCCGGCCCGGAACAGATCAACGTCCTTGGTCCGCTCAAGCCCCGGGCTGAAGCCAAACCGGCGGAAGCCCAACCAGCCCAGCTCGCGCTCAAGGATCGCCGCTTGCTGATCCTTTTCTTCGACCTCAGCGCGATGCAGCCGGACGAGATCGATCGCTCCACCACCGCCGCCCTGAAGTACGTCGATCAGCAGATGGCTCCGGCCGACCTGGTGTCGGTGGTCTCCCTGGGAAGCGCGGTGCGCGTCGAGCAGGACTTCACCAGTGACCGCGCCCTGCTCAAGCAAGCGCTGAACCGGCTGAATCCCTCGTCCGGCGCCGGTTTCGAAGAGGGCTCGACCGGTACCACCGAGGGCACGCCTGATACCGGCCAGCCCTTCACCGCCGACGATACCGAATACAACGTCTTCAATACCGATCGCCGCCTGGAAGCCCTGCGTACGGTCGCCACTGCCGTCTCTCGCATCGAGCAGAAGAAGTCGCTCATTTATTTTTCCAGCGGGATGAATCGCACCGGCATCGAGAACCAGTCAGAGCTCCGCGCCGCCATCAACGCTGCCGTGCGTGCCAACCTCGCCATCTACAGCATGGACATCCGCGGGCTGCAGGTGCTGGTCCCCGGCGGCGAGGCCCAGTCGGCCAGCCTGCGCGGCACGTCGCCCTATTCCGGCCGCGCCACGCTGAACGCGCTGAATTCAAATTTCACGACGCAGGAGACTCTGGTTACGCTCGCCGGCGACACCGGCGGCCGCGCCATCCTCGACACTAACGATTTCGGCCAGGTCTTTAAGCGCGTGCAGGAAGACACTTCGACGTACTACATGCTGGGCTACCACAGCAGCAATCCGGTGCGTGACGGCAAGTTCCGCCGAATCGTGGTGCAGGTGCGTCGTCCCGGACTCAAGCTGGAGTACCGCCGCGGATATTACGCCCCCGCCGACTTCCAGCACTCCACACGCGAGGACCGCGAGCTCCAGTTGGACCAGGAGCTGGCTTCCGACCTGCCCACAACCGACCTGCCCGTGTACCTCGCGACTGGCTACTTCCGCCTGGCGGATAACAAGTTCTTCGTGCCGGTTTCCCTGGTGGTCCCCGGCTCAGAAATTCCCTTCACCCACGGTGGCGACCAGGACAAGGCCACCTTGGACGTGGTCGGCGCGGTCACCGATGAGAACAAGCATCCCTTCGCTTCGCTGCGCGATACGGTTAAATTCAACGTGCGCGGTTCGCAGGAGGTCCGCCGCAAGAATGTGCAGTACAACAGCGGATTCGTTCTGCCCGCCAGCAAATATCACCTGAAGTTCGTCGTACGCGAAAACCAGAGCGGGCGCCTGGGATCGTTCGAGACCGATCTCATTGTCCCTGAACTCAAAACCGCGCCGCTGAAGATGAGTTCGGTGGTGTTGGCCAGCCAGCTTCAGCCCGCCGCCAAGCGCCGCAGCGATAACCCGCTGGTCCGCGATGGCTCAGAGCTCATCCCCAACGTGACCCACGTGTTCTCCTCCGGACAGCACCTTTATCTGTATTACGAGGTTTACGATCCTGCGCGGCAGGCCGCAGTCAAAGCTGCGGAGAAGCAACAGGAGATCCGCCTGTTGACTAACGTTGCCTTCTTTTCTGGAAAAGTTAAGGCCTACGAGACACCGCTGGTCGAAGCCCAGCAACTGAACGTTCCCGACCGCAAGGCCGCTGTCTTCCAACTGGATGTTCCGCTCACGTCGCTCAAGCCAGGTTTCTACACCTGCCAGGTTAACGTGATTGACGACGCCGCGGGGCGCTTCATCTTCCCGCGTCTGGCGCTGCTGGTGAGGCAGTAGGGATGGCGGGTGCCCTCCTTGGCGCTTTTGCCACGAGTGGGTGACGACTCCTTTTCTTAGGCGTGTACAATACCCTTCCAGCCTCGGGCGAGGACGGTGTCTGAGGCGATCCGCGGCGGAGGCGTCTCAGTATGTCCGATGAATTGGCGGAGAAAGTCCAATCGGTGATCGCCGCCAGCAAGCGCATTCCCCGCGAGCGGGTCTCGCTCGACAACACGCTCGAAGACCTGGGCCTGGACTCGCTCGACCAGCTCAATCTTCTCTTCGCTCTGGAAAGCGACTTCAATATCTCCATCCCCGACGAGGAAGCCAAGTCTATCCGCACCGTGCGCGAGATGGTCGAGGGCGTGAGGAAGCTGGTCACGGGTGCCTCCGGGGCTACCTCGGCGGCGTGAGCCATGGCGCCGCGCCGAGTGGGGATCACCGGTCTGGGTGTAATCTCCGCTCTCGGCCACGATATAGCTTCATTCTGGAATGCTCTGGTTGCCGGCCGCCCAGCGATCGCGCCCATCACATCCATAGACGTGAGCAATGTGCGGTTTCAGAACGGGGCTGAGGTCCGCGATTACGATCCGGGGCGGCACTTCGAACCTGCACAGGCCGACCTTCTCGACCGTTTTGCCCAGTTCGCCCTTGTCGCCGCCCGCCAGGCGGTCCGCGGCTCGGGCCTCGTCTTCACGCCCGAGTTGCGCCAGCGGACGGCAATCGTCACTGGATCGTCGGTCGGCGGGCAGTCCACGCAGGATGCGCAGTTCCTGGAGGTGTATGGACGCCACTCTCCCCGCGTCCACCCTCTGACCATTCCGCGGATCATGCCTAATGCCGGGGCCAGCCACATCTCGATGGAGTTGGGAATCTGCGGGCCGGCCTTGACCGTCTCGACCGCCTGCGCTTCCTCGAATCACGCCATCGGGCAGGCGTTCTGGATGGTGCGCGACGGTGCCGTCGAGCTGGCGATCGCTGGCGGCAGCGAGACACCGTTCAGCTTCGGCTTTCTGAAAGCGTGGGAAGCCATGCGCGTGGTCGCGCCCGATACCTGCCGTCCGTTCTCGCGCGACCGCCGCGGCCTGATACTGGGCGAAGGCGCGGCGATGCTGGTGCTGGAACCGCTGGAGCGGGCACGGGCTCGCGGCGCGGCGGTTTATGCGGAGATTGTCGGCTTTGGTATGTCGTCGGACGGCGGGCACATCACCACGCCTTCCACCGACGGCCCGGCCCGCGCCATGCTCGCCGCTTTGGGGGATGGCAATATTAGCGCAGAGGCCGTGGGCTACATCAATGCCCACGGCACAGGCACGGCTAACAACGATTCCACCGAGACGCGCGCCATCCGCCAGGCGTTCGGCGCGCACGCCGGAAAGCTGGCTGTCAGCTCTACCAAGTCCATGCATGGACACGCGCTGGGAGCAGCCGGCGCGCTAGAGGCGGTCGCCACCGTGCTGGCCCTGCGACACGCCACGCTTCCTCCCACCGCCAACTTCACCACGCCCGACCCGCAGTGCGACCTCGACGTGATCCCCAATCAATCGCGGGCAACCGAAATAGGGTGCGCGCTCTCGAACGCGTTCGCATTTGGAGGATTGAATGCCGTGCTGGCCTTCCGGCGGGTGTGACCCACGGAGATTAGATGTCAAGAGGTAAGGCGCGGCAGCGAAGGACACTCACGTTGGCCCATACCATCATCATTCGGTTTCCCGGCGGTGAACGCAAGCTCCTGGTAGCCTCCGTGATCCCCAGGCACCACCTGCCAGACAAAGTAGCATCCGCCTTTGGGGCGCTGGGTAGTCGTGGCAGCGTAGTAGAACTTCCGCATGGATTTCTTTCGGCCAAGAAAGATGTCCGACTTCGTCGCGCTTGAACTCGCAATCCAGCGGACGGCCGCACTGGTCGAGAGTCTCTTCCACGGCAGCGACGGCTCGTCATGCCCCAACAACCCGACAACCCCTTGGTCCATCTTTCCCGAGCCGTCGTCAAGCCGGTTGGCAACCATATCGGACATGAATGAGTCACCGACTTCCTTAGCCCTGCACGCTCGATTTGGAAGCGACTCCATCCGACAAATATCGGGCCGGGCTAAGATGCTGCCGAGCGTCCAGTATCTCCACGATCGGTTTACTTCAGCCCTGCGCTCTCCGCTTCCAACTGCGCGATCGCCGACCAGTCTTTCTCTCCCAATCCGCGCGAGATCCCTGTCAGGAAACGGTCGTGGAGAACGCTTGCGACAGGCATGGGAACGTTGGCCGCGTCGGCGGCGGCAAGAATCAGCCGCACGTCCTTCGCTCCGAGGCGAAGGCTGAAGCCCGGGGGCTCATACCTCTGCTGTGCGATGATGCCGCCGTAATTCTTCTGAAAGGGCGCGCTGAAGAAGCTGTTAGTGAGCATGTCCAAGTACTGTTGCGGATCGATACCGTACTTGCGTACCAGCGCGAAGGCTTCTCCCAGGCACTCGAGCGTCGAGACTATCAGGAAGTTGCCGCTCAGCTTGACCACGTTAGCGGCCGGTGGGTCCTCGCCCAGAACGAAGGTCTTCTGTCCCATGGCGTTGAATAGGGGCTGGCATTTCGTGACTGCCGCTTTCGGCCCGGCAGCCACGACGAACAGCTTGGCGGCCTCAGCGGCTTCAGGGCGCCCGAACACCGGAGCGGAAATGTAGCCCGTTCCATGACGGCGATGCGCTTCCACCAGGCTGAGCGAGAGTTCCACGCTGATGGTGCTCATCGAGACGTGGATCTGGTCCGCGCGTAGCTTGCCCAGCAGGTTGCCGGACCCGAACAGCACGTCTTCGAGCGCATGGTCGTCGGCCAGCATGGTGATGACAACCTCGCCGGATGCCGTGTCCGCCAGCGCATCGGCTACTCTCGCTCCCTCACCCGCTAGGTCTTCGGCACGCGCGTGTGTGCGGTTGTATACCGTGACCTCATGCCCAGCCTTGAGCAGATTGCGCGCCATGGCGCGTCCCATGGATCCCAGACCGATGAACCCGACTTTCATCTTCGTTTTTCTCCTGTGATCACTTTAGTTTTTTCATGCGTGGATTGGGGCGGTATTCGCGCCCGACTTTGGCGCAATGGACGAAACGACCGTTCTCATAGTAGCCCACCACGTCGGACGTGAACGGCGTGCTGCCCTGAAAGGCATTTTCACCTACGGCGTAGACGTCCACGCGAGTGCCATAGCGCTCGAACTCGCGGATTTTCTCGGGATTGAAACCGCCGCTGACGGCGATCCTCACGTCCTTGCCACCGGCTTGGTCAAGGCGCTGCCGCACGATCTCTGCCAGCAAGGGATTGACGCCGGTAAACTTCTGACCGGCCTGTTCGACGCCTTTATCCACCAGCGCGGCAGCGGTGTCCAGGCGCACGCCCGCGAGTACAAGGCCGCGCTGCTTGAGCGCCTGGTAGACCTCGACGGCAGTCCGCGCGGAATCGTTCTCAAAATCGACCAGAGACCAAATCGGCCGGTCGGGAGTGGCTTCCGCCAGCGCCAGCGTGGCGGCTACCGTGTCGCCCTTGAAGGCCGCGATGAGCGAGTGTGGCATGGTGCCCACCGCGGCAGCTTGGAACGCTTCTGCGCCGGCCGCGGTCGAGGCCCCCGCCGCGCCGCCGATCTTGGCCGCGTAACCGTCATATTCCTGCACCTCGGGCACATCGAAGCGGGCAGGGAAGAAGAGCACGGGCTTGCCGCCGGCAGCCTCGACCACCGCCCGCACGTTGGTCGCAACTCGGGTCATGCGCGACAGCAACCCGAGATAGACGGTCTCCAGTTCGACCAGCTCCTGGATGGGGCCGTGGAGGTGCAGCACGCTCTCCAATGGCGCAATGCTGTCACCGTCGGCGAGACCCTGGACTTCGACCTCGGGATCGGTCTGTACCAGCAGCTCCATCGCGTGCTCGATCCCGCAGAGCACGGCATCGCCGCGCTGGAAGACCTGGTACACGACACGGCGATTGTTTCCCGCGTGCGCACACGTCAACCGGGCACGCGTAAAGTACGAATCCGTGTAGGGCGGGACTTCGTTTAATCTCATGCGGCTGGATATAGTACGCCATTCAGTCGAGGAAACGCTGGGTGATGGCGGCGTAGCTGTCCACGCGGCGATCGCGTAGGAACGGCCAGTGGCGGCGCACTTCTTCGAGGCGTCGGGAGTCAACCTCGGCGATCAGGATCTCTTCACGGTCGCTCGTTGCTTCGGCGATCACCGCCCCGAAGGGATCGGCGACGAACGATCCGCCCCAGAACTCGAGGCCCGCGCTCGACGCGGCATTGCCACTCACGTTACCGTTCTCATGTCCGACGCGGTTGACGACCGCGACGTAAACCCCATTGGCGATGGCGTGGCCGCGCTGAACAGTACGCCAGGCGTCGTGCTGCGCAGCGCCGTACTCCTGCTTCTCCGCCGGATGCCAGCCAATGGCCGTGGGATAAAACAAAATCTGTGCGCCCTGGAGCGCGGTCAGCCGCGCCGCCTCGGGATACCACTGGTCCCAGCAGACCAGTGTGCCGATCCTCCCGAACTCGGTGTCGAAGGCGCGGAAGCCAAGGTCCCCGGGGCTGAAATAGAACTTCTCGTAGTAGAGCGGGTCGTCGGGGATGTGCATCTTCCGGTAGATGCCTTCGATCGAGCCGTCGGCATCGATTACCACTGCGGTGTTGTGGTAGATGCCAGGAGCGCGTCGTTCGAAGACCGAAACGATGACTACCGCCTTCGCCGTGCGCGCGACTTCCCCGAACTTGTCGGTGGTGGGGCCGGGTACAGGTTCGGCCAGGTCGAACAACGTTGCGTCCTCGCGCTGGCAGAAGTACTGCGTGCGGAAGAGTTCTGGCAGACAGATCACCTGCGCGCCGCTGGCAGCGGCATCGCGAACCATGTCGGCGGCGCGACCGAGATTTGTCTCGGCCTCAGGTCCGCACGCCATCTGGATCAGGCCGACTTTGAAGTTCTCCGGCACGAGTGCATATTAAACGAATTGGGTCATCGGGAGATCGGGACCTCGGATGATTTGTAATCTGTGATTCGCTGTGTGGTTGACGATCGTTGCCATGACAGGATAGCTTTCAACTCACTCTATGACTCTCTGCGAGGGCGACAATTGAAACACTGCAATGATGAAGGCGGAGGAAGCATGCGCAAGCTGCACGACCCGGTCGAGGACAAGCTGGTACCCATCCACCCACTGGACTTGAACCGGACGAAGACGGTCAACGACCTGGTGCGCGCCATGGGGGATACGGCGTTCACCGGTCGGCAGGTGGGCGAGGCTGCGGACGTGCTCGAGGCCATGGCTCGCGACAGCGACTGCTTCGTGGTGATGACGCTGGCGGGAGCGATGACGGTAGCCAAGCAGGGGCTAATCGTCACCGAGTTGATTGACCGCGGCGTGGTCCACGCTATCGTCTCCACAGGGGCGCTCATGGCGCACGGGCTGGTGGAGGCCACCGGACGCGCGCACTTCCGCTATGACCCCAGCGTCAGCGACGTGGAGCTTTACGGAGCCGGCTACAACCGCGTGTACGACACGCTGGAGCCTGAGCGCAACCTGGACGACGTCGAGGCCGTCGTCTTCGACGTCCTGCAGCAGTGGGACCCGAAGGAGATCGTTTGTTCCTGGAAGCTGAACCGTGCCATCGGCGAATACCTGGTGAAGCACGCTGAGGGGCGCGGCATCCTGAAGTCAGCCTGCCTGAAAAAGGTGCCGGTGTTCGTGCCCGCTTTCACCGATTCCGAGCTGGGGCTTGACTTTGCGCTGACCAACCGCATCCGCACGCGCGACGGACATCCACGCCTGCGCTATGACCCGTTCGAAGATTTGGAGTGTTTCGCGGAAACACTGCTGGCGCAAAAGCGGCTGGGGGTGTTCACCATCGGCGGGGGTGTGCCACGCAATTGGGCGCAACAGTTCGGGCCCTACATCGAGCTGCGCCACCGGCGCGCGGGCGAAGACGTGCCTCTCAAGCGCTATCACTATGGCGTGCGCATCTGTCCGGAACCAGTTTATTGGGGCGGACTGTCGGGAAGCCCCTACACCGAGGCCGTCTCATGGGGCAAGTTCGTCCCGCCGGATGAAGGTGGGCGTTTCGCAGAAGTGTTCGTGGATGCAACGGTGGGATTGCCGCTAATCGCGGGTGCGGTGCTGGAGAGGCTGAAAAAATAGCAATCAGCCGCCAGCAGCGCATGCGCCTTGCTGAGACCTTACTGCTGATTGCTTCAATCGAAGATCATGATCGCGGCCGCTATCACCGTGGTCCACAGCCCGCGCTTGTCGCCCACCGCCGACTGGGTATTGTTCATCGTCCGCACGATCTTGTTGGAGATGCGATAAATCTCTTTCTTCTCATCCCATGAACGGTCGGGATCGAATTCCAGGTTCAGCGTAGTGGCCAGCATCTCGGCGGCGAGCTCTTCCGCGTAGTCGCCTGCGGTAGTGTCGGTTTCGCCGAAGGAGTGATGTTCGCTGAGATAGCCGTAGGTGGTGCGGTCGGCGGGGATAGCTAGGCCGATGCTGGCGGCCACCAGGCGGTGCGGTTCGCGGGTGGAGTTCTCCGCGACCACTGCAAACGCCACTTCGCCGGGATGCAGGTACTTCAACCCTTGCGAGCGGGGGATCAACTTGCAGTTGGGCGGGAATATGGAGGAGACTCGCACCAGGTTCTGGGCCGCGATGCCGGCGTCGCGCAAGGCCAATTCAAAAGATGTCAGCCGCTCCCTGTGCTTGCCGACGCCCTTGGTGAGAAAGATCCGCTTCGGGACCATGTCCTTAGACAACTCTGCACACCTCCCACGGTAGCTGCAAACGGGAGAATGTAACACAACGACGCGCGTGTCTAGATGGAATCTTGAGGCGGGTAGAGAAGCGGCGGGCGAGAGACGCCCGCCGCCACAATCCGTGATACGCTGGCGCTACTTTGCGGGTGCGACCGAGGCGACAGTGATGGTCTTGCCCTTGAGCGCGCCAGTAACGGTGGCCTTCTCTCCGGCCATTTTATCCAGCATGGCTGCGTCCCCGCCTTCCAGAGTGTAGACCTCATCGCCCACCACCAGGGCGTACCTGGATCCTTGCTTGACGCAGGCGCGCGTACAGTCGGCGTCGGAAGCACCGGCCATCATGTGCTTGGCCCCGCACATGGTGTCACTCACTTTTCCAGTAAAGCTTTGCGGCTTGTCGGCAGCGAAAGCCAGAACGGCCGCAAGCAGCACCAGCATTACCGCAGGGCGAAGGAAAATGGATCTCATGCGTTGGTCTCCTTAGATGGAATCCCCCCAATCGGGTGGCGACGTCCTACGTTCTTGTTATATAGACTATCGCCCTGCACCAAGGTTTCAAGTGCCCACCGTCTGCCGCTCCGGGGTCTTGAGCTTGACGGCGATCTCGATGAAGGCCAGAGCGGCCCGGCTGAGCGCCTTGTCCTTGCGGAAGACCAGCGCCAGGTCCCGCCTGATGGCGACGTCAGTCAAAGGCACGGCCGCCAGCAAACCGGCGCGCACGCCATCACAGACGTTGGAGCGGGCTATGAACCCCACGCCCACGTCGGCCGCCGCGAAGCGCTTGAGCAGTTCGCTGGAGTCCAGCTCCATGGAGATCGTCGGTTTGAGCCGCCGCTCGAAGAAGATTTCTTCCAGGGCGTCGCGGGTGTGTCCTGACTTGGGCAGCAGCAGGGGATATTTGGCGGCCTCGGCGATTAGCACAGAATTCATGCGTGCTAGGGGGTGATGTGGGGCGGCGATCACCACCAGCTCATCACGATGGATGGGGACCACGGTGAGCCGATTATCTTTGACAGGCAGAGACACCACACCGAAGTCCACGGAGTTGTCGATGATCGATTCCAGGATCCTGGTGCTCTCGGCGCTCTTGATGCTCACGCCCACGCCGCCATACTGCTTCTTGAACTCGGCAAAGACCTCCGGCAGCACGTAGAGGCAGGTGCCCTCGTTGGCGCCTATCACAATCTCGCCGCGGGGGACATGCTCCATCTCGGCGAGGTGCGTTACCATCTGTTTGCGGGCTTCAAGTGTTACTTCAACATACTTCTGAAACTCCTTGCCCGCCGCGGTCAAAGATACCCTGCCTCCGGAGCGGTCGAAGAGCTGCGCGCCGACCTCCTCCTCCAGCGCCCGGATCTGCGCCGAGATTGCCGGTTGGGTCCGGAAGCGCTTCTCCGCCGCGCGAGAGAAGCTGGCGTGCCGCGCTACTTCCAGGAACGTTTCTAGCTGGTCAAAGTCCATGAATCATCGTGTGTTCGGGAATCCAGCACCAGACCGCGGCCAACAGCCAAAAGCTTCAGCAAGCGGCAGTATATACGGGCAGAGAGGCACCTCATAAAGCAGAGTTATCAGGGCGATAAAAAATGAATATTTCCACGCTCCTGCCACTGCCAATTAGTCTAGGATAGTCCGGCGCGAATTCTTCATCATTCGAACCACACCCCTACGTTCAACCTGCGCGGGCAGGCGCCGCGCCAAAGGAGTCAAGCATGGCTGATCCCAAGACTGTGCTGGAGTTTGCCAAGAAGAACGGAGCTAAGATGTTGGA
>Ga0187776_10001767_pt1 | contig 10938 bp, 7 predicted proteins | sample 0216_BV02_MP12_2_FD_132426 | JGI IMG/M metagenome (GOLD analysis project Ga0187776, IMG submission 132426) | Tropical peat soil microbial communities from peatlands in Department of Meta, Colombia - 0216_BV02_MP12_20_MG | ecosystem: Environmental > Terrestrial > Soil > Wetlands > Peat | place...
GAACGACGCGTCGCAATGATAAGGCCCCGCGTCCAGCCCGTTGGGATACCCCGCTTCGGCCAGCAGCTGTTTCGCCCCGGGGATGTCATAACGAGGTTCCGGTGGCGTCCAGTAGAACTCGAAATGCGGCGGCACGAACGCGTTGTTCGTCAGCTTCGAATAGCCGAAGGTGAGCGCCTTGTTGATCTCGACGCGGTTGATCGCCAGCGCCACGGCTTGGCGGACCCGCTGATCGTGCCAGGGCGACTTCGGGTCCCATTGCTCGGGGAAATAGACCCAGAACGGGGCCGTGTTGACCGCCTTGAGGGCGAGCCCGGGCGTGCGCTTCAGCTCCTGGGCGAGCTCGCCCGCGACCCAGTAGATGCCGTCGACTTCGCCGCGCTTGAGCGCCGCCAGGCGCGTTGCGCCGTCGGGGATGACCTTTAGGACGATCCGCTTGATGGCCGGCGTCTTGCGCCAGAAGCCTTCGTTGGCCTCCAGCACCAGCTCGACGCCCGGCGTGAAGCTGACGAACTTGTACGGGCCGGCGCCGACCGGGCGCTGCTTGAAGCCTTCGTCGCCGACCTGCTCGACATACTTCTTCGGCACAACCCAGCCGGCGCCGGTCGCGCTGCCGTAGAACGTGAGGAAGTCGGGCCAGGCATCCTTGAGCTTGAATCGGACGTGCCGCCTGTCGACGACCTCGACCGACGCGACCCGCGAGCGCATCATCTGGTACGAGGCGCCGCGATAGCGCTCGAACGAGAACTTGACGTCCTCGCCGATGACCGGCTCGCCGTTGTGAAACTTGACGTCTTCGCGCAGCACGAAGTCGTAGCTGAGGCCGTCCGGCGCCACGGACCACGACTCGGCCAGGCTCGGCACCAGCAGCTTGCCCGGCATCGGTTTCACCATCGCGTCGTGCAACGCGTAGAGCATCATGTAGGGCGTGATGATCCCTGAGGTCTCAGCCGGGTCGAACCAGGTCGGCGCCAGCGAGACATGCACGCCCCACGTCAACTGGCCCTGGGGGTTGCCGGCCCTCGCCCGCGCTGGGTAGCCGGCCACCACGCCGAGCGCGGACAGCGCAAGCATCTCGCGGCGGCTGATCCGGACCACGTTAGCCTCTCGCTCCTGGTCGGTATGACGACTTGATGGATCCATGCGCGTCCCTCCGAGTAACGGCTCTCACCCTGTCATTTCCATGGTCTCGCCAGGTCAGAGCTCGCCGCGCGCTCGAGAACGGCCTACTTCAGCAGCGGCGTCACTCCGGCCGGCAGCGGCACCTGCGCGACATTCAGCGTCATCGATACCAGGCTGTAGTAGCCGACCGCGCCGACGAGATCGACCACACCGCGCTCGCCGAAGGCGTCCTTGACGCGCTGGAACGCTGCGTCCGGAACCGTGCCCGTCGCGAGGAGCGCGGAGACGAAGTCGTAGACGGCCTCCTCGTCCTTGGCCATGCCCGCGGGGCGCTGGTTCGCCGCGATGGCGTCGGCGATGGCCGGGCTCAACCCGGCTTCGAGGGCGAGCCGGCGATGCGCGTAGAATTCGTACTGCGCCGTCCACTTGCGGCCGGCCATGATGATCGCCATCTCGTTCAGCCGCGGCGGGATCGAGCTCCCGAACCGCACGTAGGCGCCGACGCGCTGGACGAGATCACAGAGCTCGGGGCTGCGCAGCAGGGCGTTGAAGGGGCCGCGCAGGCCGGCGCCGCGCGGGCCGGACTGGATCGTGTCGGCCACGCGTTTTTGATCGGCGGTCATCGTCTCGGGCGTCAGCGTGGTGAATCTCGGCTCACTCATCCTGTTCCTCCTGATAGATTCGACACGGCCCGCGTGCCGTCGCCGGGCGAAGGCCGTGGCGGCGGCAGGGTAGCAAAGGAGGCGTGTCCGCCGCTACTTGCGGGAGGCGTCGAAAACCGCGCCGAAGAGCACCCAGTGCTCGCCGTCGAAACGACCGAGCTGCATTTGCTCGATCGGAAAGAAATCGGTCGCGCTGGTGTTGATCCGGATGGCCGGCAAGAGCATGGGCAGCGACAGATCCTTGATGCTGGCCGCCTGCTTCATGACGTTGGCCCGAGAAAGATCGTCGCCGCACTGCTTGAGCACGTGCACGAAAGTCTGCGCGACCGAGTAGCCGTAGGCGTTGAACGCATCCTCCAGCGAGCCGGTCGGGTAGTACTTCTGCATGAAGGCCACCCAGTCCTTGAAGCCCTGATCGTTCTTCCACTGCGGGTCGGTCACATCCTTCAGGTACTGCGCGCTCAGGATACCCCGGGAGGCCTCGGCACCGGCCGGCTTGAGCACCGACTGGACCGATGCCGAGACGCTCGCGAGAATCTGCACGGGCTTCCACCCGAGGTCGTGGGCCTTCTTGATCGCCTGGGTGGCGAACTTCGGCGCGGTGCCGTTGAAGAAGACGTTGGCCCCGCTGTTCTTGAGGTTGACCACCTGCGAATCGACGGTGGGATCGGTGACCTCGTAGGACTGCTCCAGCACGATCATCCGCGTGGCGGCGCCGAGCCCGTCCTTGAGACCTTTGAGATAATCCTTGCCCGCGTCGTCGTTCTGGTAGAGCACGCCGATCTTGGCGTCCGGGTGGTTCTTGAGCACGTACTGCGCGTAGATGTGTCCCTCGGTCTGGTAGGTGGGCTGCCACCCCATCGTCCACGGGTGTCCCTGCGGATCGCCGAACTTGGTCGCGCCGGTCGCCACGAAGAGCTGCGGCACCTTCTGGTCGTTGAGGTATTTCCAGATGGCCGAGTTGGTCGGTGTCCCGAGTGGCTGGAAGATCAGCAGCACTCGCTCGCGCTCGACGAGCTGGCGCGTCATCTCGAGCGTCTTGGGCGGACTGTAGCCGTCGTCGAGAGTCACGAAGTTGATCCGGCGGCCGTTGATCCCGCCCTCCTCGTTGACCTTCTGGAAGTAGGCGGCGATCGATTTCCCGATCGTCCCGTAGGCCGAGAGCGGTCCGCTGTACGGATTGGTATTGCCGATCTTGATCTCGGTGGCCGTGACGCCGGGGGTCTGGGCCAGCGCCGGCGCGATGGTCGTCGCCAGCCCGAACGCCAGCAGGGTCGTGAACAGCAGGGATCGTCTCAGCATGATGTCCTCCTGACGGTCAGGTGACCTCGGGAAGCTGCAGTTGACCATGTTCGCGAGACGTCCGATGTGCGCCGCCATTCTCGCGGTCATTCTGCCGGCGGCGCGGCGCCGCGCGACGGCCAGTGCGAGGAGGCGGGAAGCTGAGCCGTAGACCCTGTGCCTGAATCTGAAAGAGCGGCTCGGTGTCGGGAAGGCCAGCGAGACGATGCCGTCCGAGATTGCGGAACCGGACGCCGCTCGGCATCGACTTTCCAGCGGCCGCTCTGGCGGCGGCTGACACGACGATCTGTCCGCCATGGGCCGCCGCGCAGACGCGGGCCGTGGTGTGGACGGCCAGACCGATGTACCCGACGTCTGTCAGTGTCGGGTGGCCGCTGTGAATCCCGATGCGCATCCGCACCTCCAGGTCGTCGGGCCACGTGTGGTTGCCAAGCGCTCGCTGGATGGCCACTGCCGCCTCGATCGCCGCCGCCGGGCGATCGAAGACTGCGAAGAACTCGTCGGCGCGCGCATCGATCTCGCGGCCGTTCCCGCGCGACACCGCTCTGCGCACGATGGATCGGACATCGTTCAGCAGCGCACCGTAGCCATCGCCGAGCTTGCGGAGCAGCGCGGTGGACGATTCGATGTCGGTCATGAGTAGTGTGACGAATCCGCTGGGCAGCGCCGCGGCATCGGTCGATGTCGCCTCGATCTGGCCGCGCAGGCGCTCCTTCTCGATCACGAAGCGCACGGCCGTCAGCACGGTCTCCGAGAGGTCCGTATCGTCGAGGGCCGTCGGGTCATGGACGAGCGCTGTCATCGGCCGACCCTGGCGCTCGAGAAACGTCACGCCGCGCTCATCTCCCTCCGCCGGCAACGGGACAGGCTTGCCGGTGGCGTCCACATACGTTCCCGAAGCATCGGACCAGTTCAAAACGGCCAGCGTCGGATCGCGAAGGACTGTTCGCAACCGCCGTTCGAGCTCGCCGGGTGCGGGGTTCCGTCCGAGCTCGATCACGAGGCGACCGGTCGTGGCATTGCGCTGCTCGGATTGGAGCTGGCCGGTGATGAATCCGACCGGCACGATGCGGAACTTCTTGGCCGCGTTGAGCAGCCGGCGTCGCGCCTGCTCCCGCGCGGTATCCGTTTCGAAGATGACCTGGCTGAACCGCGCAAGCGCATTCTTCACGTGCGCCTTGTCGTGGACCGGCAACCGCCGATGTCCACGCGAGTCGATGTACGCAAAGGCTCGGTCCGGGAGGCGCGCTCGCTTTCTCGTATTGAGGCGCGACATTACTCGGGCAAGCCGATCCGCCGCAACGCCCCGGCGTACCGCTCGAAGTCGTCGGGATTCTTCAGGGGTAGCTGGGTCCGCATGGAGGTGATGGTCGCCCCCGGCACGAGGCGGAGGAAATCCGCCAAGGCGGCGCGAGCCTCCTCCATGCGCCCCAGATCGCTGAGACAGGCGGCGCGGACGCGGTACGGACCGGGGACGCTCGAGTTCAGGCGCAGCGATCGCTCGCAGTACTCCAACGCCTCTCCGGAGCGGCCGGCCATGAAGGTTGCCAGGCCGAGCAGGTAAAACCAGAGGAAACAGAACGGGTCGCGCGGGCTCAGCCGCACCGCTTCGTTGAACGGCGCCACTGCGTCCTCGGCCTGGCCGGCGAAGGTCAGCGCCAGGCCGAGGTCGCCGTGGGCCCACGTGAAGTTCGGGTTGAGCTCCACGGCATCGCGCAGCCGGGCGACGGAGCTGTCGTGCTGTCCCATGAAGATCTCGGTGCTGCCAAGCGCCGTCTGCGCGACCTCATCGCGGGCATCGATGGCCACCGCCCGGCGAGCCGCCTCGTGCGCGGCGACAAAGGACTCGCCCGGGGACGCGCTCCAGCCGTACACCGCCTGGTAGATGTGGGCGAAGGCGGCGATGTTGAGGCCCGCGGTGGTGGCTGGGTTCAGGCGGGTCGACTCCGTGGCGAGGCGCAGCGCCTCGGCGTTGTCCTCCCGGGTGAGCCGGGCGAGGTGCCACTGCGCCCGGATCGCGAGCTCCCAGGCATCCAGGGCCTGCGGATCCTTGCGCCGCGCGCGTTGCATCTCGGTATCCAGCATCTGCGGCGCGAGATTCCCGACGATCTCACGAGTGATCTCGTCCTGCATGGCGAACAGGTCGGTCAGGTCACGGTCGTACTTCTCCGCCCACAAGTGGCTCCCGCTGGTTGCGTCGACGAGCTGGGCGGTGATCCGTACGCGGCGGCCGGCTTTGCGAACGCTTCCCTCCAGGACGTAGCGCACGCCCAGTTCGCGCCCGACCCGCGTCACGTCGACCGCCTGGCCCTTGTACGTGAAGCTGGAGTTGCGGGCGATGACGAAGAAGCCGCGGTACTTGGAGAGGTTGGTGATGATGTCCTCGGTGATGCCGTCGGAGAAATACTCCTGCTCCGGATCATCGGACATGTTCTGGAACGCCAGTACCGCGATCGAGGGCTTGTCGGGCAGGGAGAGGATGGGCTGACCCTCGATCGGCGGCGCGGGCGTGGCCGTCGCAGCGGCAGTAGGCGCCGGCCCGGGCGACCAGCGCCAGATCCTGATCGGTCGCGCGATGTTCTTGACCGTGTGCTCGCCGGCATCACGCCAGTCGAGCGGGAGCCGGTCACGCACCAGGCGATGGGCCTCGTCGGACAGCGCCACGCCACCCGGCTCGGCCAGCGCCTGGATGCGAGCGGCCACGTTGACTCCGTCGCCGTAGATCGTCCCGTCCGCCTTCTCCATGATCTCGCCCAGGTGAACGCCGATCCGGAAGCACATACGGCGCTCGACGGGGCTCCCGCGGAAGGCGGCCTCGAGCTCCTCCTGGATCACCCGGGCCGCGGCCGTCGCCGCGCTGGCGAGGTCGAAGACGGCCAGCACCGAGTCGCCGGCCATGTCGATGACCCGGCCCTGGAACGTTTCGACCTGGCTGCGGAACACGGCCCGAGCGGCATCGAGCGCCTCCACCGTGGCCCGTTCGTCGGCCGCCATGAGACGCGCGTACCCGGCGGCATCCGCTGCGAGGATCGCCGCCAGGCGTTGCCGGAAGCCCGTGCCGCTCACGCGTTTATTCGATAATCGCCGAATAGGTGAGCGTGCGCAGCTCGCGGCGCAGCGGGTAGGGCGCCGGCAAGCCCATCTGCATGATCTGCGTCATGAACACCACGATCATCTGCTCGCCAGGATCGATCCAGAACGCCGTACCGGCGGCGCCACCCCACGCGAACTCGCCCGGCGTGCCGGCGATCTGCGCGCGCGCCTGCGATTGCATGACGGAGAAGCCCAGACCGAAGCCGACGCCGGCATAGGCCGTCTCGGTGAACATTCCGGGCAACGCCAGGTGCGTCAGATCCTGGCCGTCCGGGAGGTGATTCATCGTCATGAGCTCGACCGTCTTGCGCCCGAGCAGTCGAATGCCGTCGAGCTCGCCCTTGTTCAGCATCATCGAGGCGAACCGGAAGTAGTCGTTGGCCGTGGACACCAACCCGCCGCCACCGGAGAAGAAGGCGCAGTCGCGGTACATGCTCCGGGCCGGATCGTCGATGAGCGTCAGACTATCGTCCGGCAGCCGCTGATAGTTCGCGGCGAAGCGTTTGCGCTTTTCTTCCGAGATGACGAATGCCGTGTCGGTCATGCCGAGGGGCTGCAGGACGTGCTCGCGCAGGTACGCGTCGAGCCGCTGCCCCGAGATCAGCTCGATCAGATGCCCGACGACGTCCGTCGAGACCGAATAGTTCCAGCGCGTACCGGGGGAGAATTCGAGCGGCAGCGCCGCGAGCTCTTCTACCATGTCGCGCGCCGTATAGCCGCTTCGCGTCCGATCCGCGACGCCGAGCTTGCGGTAGGCCGCGTCGACGTTGGTCCGCTCCATGAATCCATAGGTGAGCCCCGAGGTGTGGGTCAACAGATCTCGCACCGTCATGGGTCGCTCGACGGGCGTCGTCTTCCACGCGGGATGGTTGCCGCCGACGAAGACGCGCTGATCGCGCCACGACGGAATGAACTTGTGCACCGGATCGTCGAGCTGGAGCCGCCCCTGCTCCCACAGCATCATCAGCCCCACGCTCGCGATCGGCTTGGTCATCGAATAGATGCGGAAGATCGAGTCGGGCGCGACCGGCCGCTTGCGCTCGACTTCGAGATGTCCCAGCGGCTCGAGGTAGGCGATCTTTCCCCGCCGGGCAACCAGCGTGAGCGTGCCCGCCAGCTGGCCGGCGTCGATATAGCGCCGGAGGTGATCGCCGATGCGTCCCAGGCGTCCCGACGACAGTCCGACTTCTTCGGGCTTCACGAGCATGTCGTTCCCTCACGCGACTTCGATCGTCGCTTCCACGGTGCACGTACGGCGTGCCGTGCCTCTGGACAGCGTGTGCGTCGGACGGTAGGGTATTTGGCCGCCACAGTCAAATGCCCGCCTGGCCTTCGTGCCTTGACGCCGCGTCGCCGACGCGGTATCGAGGTAGCGATCATCCCTCTTCGTGGACCCTTCAACCTGGAGGAAACGTCATGAAGCTGCCGCTACTCGGAGCGCTGCTGATGCTCGCCATGGCCACCCCGGCGATGGCCGCCATCAAGGAAGTGCCGGTCACGTACAAGGACGGCGAGACCACCCTGAAGGGATTCATCGTGTACGACACCGCCAAGGAGGGCAAGCGCCCCGGCATCGTCATGGTGCACGAATGGTGGGGCATCACGCAGCACGTCCACAACGAGGCGCGCACGCTCGCCGCGCAGGGCTACACGGCCTTCATCGCCGACATGTACGGCGACGCCCGGACCGCTGACAATCCCAAAGACGCCGGCGCGCTCTCGAGCTCGGTCATGAAGAGCCCGCAGACCATGGAGTCGCGGTTCAACGCCGCGCGCCAGCAGCTGGCCAGCAACCCCACCGTGGATCCGACCCGTATCGGGGCGGTCGGCTACTGCTTCGGCGGCGCAGTGGTGCTCAACATGGCGCGCGCCGGCGCCGACCTGGCGGGCGTCGTCGGCTACCATGCCTCCCTGGGCCTCAACACCCCGGCTCCCGCGCCCGGAACGGTGAAGGCGAAGATCCTCATCCTCAACGGCGCCGACGACCCGTTCGTGAAGAAGGAGCAGTACGCGACGCTGCGGCACGACCTGGACGCCGCGAAGGTCGACTACCGGGTGGTCGAGTATCCCGGCGCGGTGCACGCCTTCACGAATCCCGAGGCCACGGAGCTGGGGAAGAAGTTCAACCTGCCACTGCGCTACGACGCCAAGGTGAACGAGGAAGCCAAGGGCGAGGCGTCGAAGTTCTTCGACGTCGTCTTCAAGAAGTAAAGGGCGCTTCGCACCCTTCTAGACGGCGGCCGGCACGTCCTCGAGCGAAGCCGCACGATCGCCGTGCGGCATCACCACCAGCCGGCGGTCGTGGAACGCGCCCAGGGTCGGCCTGTGGCCGATGCTGAGCACCGTGGTTTCCGGCAGGCGCTCCTTCACCAGGGCGTAGAGTCGCTGTTCCACCGTCTCGTCGACGGCGGAAGTCGCCTCGTCGAGGAAGAGCCAGTCGGGTTTCTGGATGAGCGCCCGCGCGAACGCGATGCGTTGCTGCTCGCCCGGCGAGAGCTGGAGCGCCCAGTTGGCGGTCTCGTCGAGCCGCGTGACCAGCTTCGGCAACCCGACGACCTCGAGCGCTTCACGCAGCGCCTCGTCCGAGAAGCCCGTGGCCGGCATCGGATAGGTCACCACCTCTCGCAGACTACCGATCGGCAAGTACGGTTTCTGTGGGAGGAAGAGGACGCGGGCATCCGGCGGCACGGTGATTCGTCCGCCGCCGAAGGGCCAGATCCCCGCGATGGCACGAAAGAGCGTGCTCTTGCCCGCGCCGGACGGCCCCGCCACCAGCACGGATTCCCCGTGATTGATGCGGGTCTTGGCGCCCTGGAGAAGCGGCTGCCCGTCGGGCAGGTTCACATCCACGCCCTCGAGTGAGATCCCTTCCGCTCCGTGGCGGCGCTCGATGTGCCCGACGCCGGGGACGGGACGGGCATGGGCCATGGCCGCCTCGAAGCCGACGAGGCGGTTCACGACGGCTCGCCATTCGGCGAGCTGCGGATAGAGCTGGTAGTCCACGATGAGGCTCAGCGCGTTCTGCACCTGGCCGAAGGCCTGTGCCGTCTGCATGAGCCCGCCCAGCGCGATCTCACCGCGAAAGAAGCGCGGGCCCGCCACCATGAAGGGAAAGATGACGGCGAGCTGACCGAAGCCCACCGTGAAGCCGGTGAGGCGCTTCTGCACGCGCATGATGTCCCACCAGTTGGCGACCACCCTGGCGAAGCGCGTTCGAAACCGCTCGAGCTCATCCCGCTCGCCGCGGTAGAGCGCCACGCCTTCCGTGTTCTCGCGGAAGCGCACGAGCGCGAAGCGGAAGTCGGCTTCGTAACGCTGCTGGTCGAACTCGAGGTCCACCAATCGCCTTCCGACCTTCTCCGTGAGCCAGGTCCCCACGATCGAATAGAGCAGCGCGGCCCACACCATGTAGCCGGCCACGGTCCAGCCGAGCCACGGCAGCGTGATCGAGCCCGAGAGCACCCAGAGGATCCCTACGAAGGACACGAGCGTCGTGCCGGCCGACAGGAACTGCAGCGACAGGGAGAGCGAGCGGGCCACGAAGAGTCGCACATCTTCCGCGATCCGCTGGTCCGGATTGTCGGTTTCGCCGCCCAGGATCTGCATGCGGTAGTAGGTGCGATCGTGGAGCCACGCGTTGAGGTATCGGTCGGTGAGCCAGCGGCGCCAGCGGATCTGGAGCATCTGGTTGAGGTAGAGCTGGTAGACGGCGACGGCGATGAAGGCCAGGGCGAGCCCGGTGAACACCCAGAGCTGGCGGAAGAACACCTCGGCGTTCTTCTCCTGGATCGCGTTGAAGAACGTGTTCTGCCACTTGTTCAGGAGCACGTTGATGTACACGAGCCCGAGGTTCATGGCGACGACCACGGCGAGCAGGCCGCGCGCCGGCCAGCGGTCCTCGGAGGACCAGTAGGGCTTGGCCAGGCGCCAGCAGTCCGAGAGGAACTGGCGGACATGCGTGATCGAGCGCGTGTCGGCGGTCGGCGTGTTCATGGCGCCAGTATCGCCCACGCCACACCCTCGAGCGGTGTTTACGCGCTATGCCTTTCTCGGCGACCAGCCGTACGCCTTGGCGCAAGCTCCACCCATCAGCATCGCGCGCTCGCTGGCGCTCAGACGGTCGGTCTGGCGGAATGGCTCGACGGCCTGCTCGTAGTTGACGACCGCGAAGGCGCGAGTCCAGTCGGTCCCCCACAGGCAGCGCTCGAAACCCCACGCGTCGAACACACGAGCCAGGGGATCCCAGATGTCGGGGAAGGGATAGGGTTTGTGGGACAGCGTGCAGGCCCCGCTGACCTTGATCACCGCGTTCCGGCGCCGGGCGAGATCCAGCACCTTCGGGAGATCGGCCCATGGCTGCGGCGGGGCGGGCGGCGTTCGGGGCTGCATGATCGCGAGATGGTCGATGATGAATCGCGTGTCGGGGTGACGGTCGATGAGCGCCGCGCCCGCGTCCACGTTGCCCCAGCACAGCATGTTGACCGGAAAGTCGTACCGGACCGCGGCGCGTAAGATCCGGTCGAGGCCCGGGTCGTTCGGATCGCGCCCGGCCTCCTTCGTCATCATGATCCGGATACCGACGGCGCCTGGCGTCTTCTTCCAGTCCGCGATGACATCCGCCACCGTCGGATCGTCCGGATCGACCGGCTTGACGATAGCGAAGCGGCCGGGATGAGCTCGCTGCACTTCCACCGCGTAGCTCGCGTCGTAGCGGTACATGGAAAAGGCGGAGATGAAGATCGCGCCGTCGACGCCGACC